>Ga0207670_10000752_pt1 | contig 17026 bp, 14 predicted proteins | sample KBSS23HmetaG_FD_184339 | JGI IMG/M metagenome (GOLD analysis project Ga0207670, IMG submission 184339) | Switchgrass rhizosphere microbial communities from Kellogg Biological Station, Michigan, USA - KBS S2-3H metaG (SPAdes) (version 2) | ecosystem: Host-associated > Plants > Roots >... | reverse complement strand
AAGATCATCGGTCGCAAGAAAGAGTTGATCGTTACTTCGACAGGAAAGAAAGTCGCGCCCGCACTGCTCGAAAACATGCTCAAAGAAAGTCACCTCATTAGCCAGGCAATGGTTTATGGTGAAGGACGAAGTTATCTCGTAGCGCTGATCACGTTGAATGCCGCAGCGAAACGTGAAACTGTTCAAGCGATAATTGACGGCGTGAATCGACGCGTTTCGTCGACTGAATCCATCAAGCGGTTTGCGATTTTGGAGCGTGATTTCGAGATAGCGAGAGATGAGATTACGCCGACGGGGAAACTGAAGCGGGAAGTTATCACCAGCCGTTACCGCAATGTAATCAATGGACTTTATCTAGCCACGGATTAACACAGATGAAAACACGGATCACACTTCTTATCGTCGTCACGTTTTGTCTGGCGACACTAGCCAATGCACAAACTCCGAAAGAAACCACCATCTTCGGACAGAAGATTCATTACGTTGAAGCCGGCTCCGGGCCGAACGTGATTCTGTTGCACGGGCTCGGCGGCTCGTCGCAGGGCTGGCAGTTCAACATCGGCCCACTCGCGGAAAAGTTTCATGTCTTTGTGCCCGATCAGATCGGTTTTGGCAAATCAGACAAGCCGCTGGTCAATTATCGCATTCGCACCTACGTCGACTTCCTGGATCAGTTTTGTAAACAACTGAAGATTGAGCGCGCCACACTCGTGGGCAACTCGATGGGCGGATGGATCGCAGCAGCGTTCACTGTTGCATTTCCGGATCGCGTCGATAAGCTCGTGCTGGTGGACGCGGCAGGCTATGCGCCGCCTAAAGATTTCGATACGCGAGTGTTCTTCGCTCTGAATCCGACCACTCGAGACGCGATGAAAGTCCTCGTCTCCAAGGTTTTCTACAACAAGGCATTTCAAACCGATGACGCGATCGATGCGGCGATTACGGCTCGACTGGCGGCCGGTGACGGCTTCACGATCAAGAGCATCACCGAGTCCATTATCCGCGGCGAAGACTTTCTCGATGACACTGTGAAGACGATCAAACGACCCACGCTGATCGTCTGGGGACGCGAAGACGGTCTCGTGCCTTTGGCCGAGGGAGAGCGCTTTCACAAAGACATCGCCGGCTCGAAGCTCGTTGTTTTCGATCAGTGTGCCCACGTGCCGAACCTTGAAAAACCCGGTGAGTTCAATGCGGCGATAATCAAGTTTCTCTCTGAAACCCCATGACGTTCAAAGTTGGCGATAGCGCCGAAATAACAAAGACAATCGAGCAAGCCGACATCGACGCGTTTGCCGCCGTGACTGGCGATCACAATCCCGTTCACGTCGACGAAGAGTTTGCGAAGACGACGCGCTTTGGGCGACGCATCGCGCATGGCATGTTGACGGCGTCGCTGATCTCGTCGGTGCTGGCAAACAAACTGCCGGGTGAGGGAAGCGTCTACCTCGGGCAAACACTAAAATTTGTTGCTCCGGTCTTTCCTGGTGACGAAGTCACGGCGCGCGTCACCGTGAAAGAGATTCGCGAAGACAAACCAATCCTCAAACTCGAGACGATCTGCGTGAACCAACGCGACGAAATCGTCATTCGTGGTGAAGCAACTGTTTTAGCCGCGGATAAACACGGATGATAAATACAGATAAAAATCCGTCTTCATCTGTGCTAATCCGTGCCCCGGTTCGCAGCTACTCCTGGTATGCGCTCGGGTTGCTGACGCTCGTTTACGTCTTCAACTATCTCGACCGCACGATCATTTACATCCTGCTGCCGCTAATCAAACGAGAGATGGCGTTCACTGACTTGCAGCTCGCAATGCTTGGTAGCATGTCGTTTGTCATCTTCTTCACGATTCTCGGCATTCCCTTTGGACGCCTCGCCGATCGCGTCGTGCGGAAAAATATGATCGCCGCCGGTCTCGTGGTCTGGAGCCTCTTCTCAGGTCTCACCGGATTTGCAAACGGTTTCTGGTCGTTACTGATCTGCCGCATGATGGTCGGCGTAGGAGAAGCGACACTTGGACCAGCCGCACTGTCGTTGTTGAGCGACTACTTCCCGCCGCGCGTGCGAGCGACAGTGCAGGCCGTCTATTCCTCCGGAATCGCGATCGGAGCCGGCCTCGCTTTCTTTCTCGGCGGTTGGTTAGGCCAATACTACGGCTGGCGCGTCGCGTTTTACGCGCTTGGTTTTCCGGGACTCGTCATCGCCGTCGTCGTTTACTTTCTGCGTGAGGAACGACGCGGCACGACGGAAACCGTGACCACCAAGTACACGGCGAGTGATTGGAAGATTCTCTTCAAATCCGTTCCATTGCGTTATCACTACCTCGGTTACGGTTGTTTTGGCCTGGCGGCCAACAATCTTTCGTTTTGGGGACCGACGTTTGTTACGCGCGTCTATAAACTCGATCTGTTGACGATTGGTTTTTACGGCGGCGTACTGACTTTGATCGCAGGCGTACCCGGCACGATTCTCGGCGGCTATCTGGCGGACAAGTTTCGACGATTTGGACGCGGCGGCCGGATGTTGTTTGGTTCACTTGCCGCACTAATCGCCGTGCCTTTCTGGTTGTTGTTCATCTTTTCAGGAAATGTTTTGTTGCTGTTAATCGCCAACCTTGTTTTGCTTGCGCTGTCACTCGTGTGGCTTGGTCCAGCGGCGGCGGATGTTCATGACATTGCCGGTCCGGAGCTGCGTGGACTCGGCATCGGCGTTTACTTTTTCGCCGTGATCATCGCCTACGGGATCGGGTCGCTCGTGATCGGCCAGGTTAACGACTGGCTCGGCGCCGCCACGACGCCTCTCAACATGCGCTTCTCAATGTTGCTCTGTCCGCTTGCTTGTTTGATTGCAGCGTTAAGTCTGTGGCAAGGTTTTCGCGCAGCAAAACACCTCTAAAAATGAACATTTCGCGCAAGGCATTAGCGTCGGCTAAACTGAAGCGCGATGTTGTTAACGATTACCACCACTCATCAGCCCGCGACGGATCTCGGCTATCTGCTTCATAAGAATCCGTCGCGATTGCACTCCTTCGCTCTGTCGTTTGGAGAGGCACACATCTTTTATCCGGAAGCATCTTCGGAACGTTGCACCGCGGCGCTGTTGCTGGATGTTGATCCGGTCGGGTTGGTGCGCAATCGCAAAGGACCGGCGGGTGAAGGTGGGACACTCGAACAGTATGTAAACGATCGGCCGTATGTCGCTTCTTCGTTTTTGAGTGTGGCTATCTCCCGCGTGTTAGGGAGCGCGCTGGGCGGCAGGAGCAAAGGCAGACCAGAGCTTGCGGCGGTACCTATTCCTTTGCAGGCAACTATCTCAGTGCTTCCGTGCCGCGGCGGTGAACGTTTCCTGCGCCGGTTGTTTGAACCGTTGGGATACAGCGTCGTCGCCGAGCGCCATGCACTGGACGAGCAATTCTCAGAGTGGGGAGACAGCTCGTATTACACCGTGCAACTAAACGCTAACGTTCGTTTGCAGGATCTGTTAACGCACATCTACGTGTTGATTCCAGTATTGGACAATGAGAAACACTATTGGGTTGGAGACGATGAAGTCGAGAAACTCCTGCGACACGGAGCCGATTGGCTGGCATCGCACCCGGAAAGAGAAGAGATCACGAAACGGTATTTGAAGTACCGGCGCGATCTTGCAAAAGAAGCACTGGCTCGATTGGTGGATGAGGAAAGTCCCGACGCGGACGTCGCGCAGGTAGTCCACAACAGCGAGGAAGAAGCAGTCGAACAAAAATTGAATCTAAACGAGCAGCGGCTCAACGCGGTCGTTGCGGCGCTTAAGAGCGCGAATGCCAGGCGTGTGCTGGACCTTGGCTGTGGCGAGGGAAAGTTGTTACGCGTGCTTTTAGGCGATCGAAGCTTCGACGAGATTGTCGGTGTTGACGTGTCGCACCGCACATTGCAAATCGCTAATGAGAGATTGCGGTTGGAACGTTTGCCAGGTCGCCAGCGAGAACGGATTAAGTTGCTTCAGGGATCGCTAACGTATCGTGACCAGCGGCTGGCGGGATTCGACGCCGCGGCCGTGGTTGAAGTAATCGAGCATCTGGACCAGCCGCGATTGGCTGCCTTCGAGCGAGTGTTGTTCGAATTTGCGAAGCCGGCGACAGTGGTGCTCACCACTCCCAATGTCGAATACAACGTGCGCTTTGAGACCCTGCCCGCCGGGACACTTCGACACAAGGACCATCGCTTCGAATGGACGCGCGAGCAGTTTATGGCATGGGCGGAACGGATTGGCCGGACGCATCACTACGAAGTGCGATACTTGCCGGTTGGACCGGAAGACAGCGTTGTTGGCGCGCCCACGCAGATGGCTGTGTTTGAGAGATTTAACCACTAAGACACAAAGGTACTAATTTTAATAATTCGATTTGTGGCTTAGTGCCTTTGTGGTTGGAAAGAAATTAAGTTGAACAAGATCACTATACCGGAATTGTCGCTCGTCGTTCTAATCGGCCCGTCTGGGTGCGGGAAGTCGACGTTTGCGCGCACTCACTTCAAACCGACTGAAGTGCTCTCGTCCGACTTTTGCCGCGGCCTCGTCTCTGACGACGAAAACAACCAGGCCGCGACGAAAGATGCTTTTGAAGTACTACACTTCATCGCCGCCAAGCGTCTCGCAGCCGGCAAGTTAACTGCTGTCGACGCCACAAACGTGCAGCCCGAGGCGCGGAAACCACTGGTCGCACTGGCCCGCGAATATCACGTCATTCCAGTCGCCATCGTGCTCAACTTACCCGACCGTCTTTGCCAGGATCGAAACCGCGAAAGATCCGATCGCAATTTTGGACCACACGTAATCCGCCAACAGAGCCAGCAACTGCGACGCTCTTTGCGCAATCTCAAACGTGAAGGTTTTCGACACATCTACGAATATCTGAAGCCGGAAGAGGTTGAAGCTGTCGTTATCGAACGGCAGCCACTCTGGAATAACCGCAAGCAGGAGCATGGACCATTCGACATCATCGGCGACGTGCATGGCTGTTTCGACGAGCTCGCGGCACTGCTCACCAGGCTGGGTTATGAGTTCACCGATCCGTTCCAGGCCCGTCATCCTGAAGGGCGAAAAGCAGTCTTTCTCGGCGATCTGGTCGATCGTGGACCGAAGATCAGCGAAGTGTTGAAACTGGTAATGAGCATGAGGGAAACCGATCAGGCGCTTGCGGTGCCGGGAAACCACGATACGAAGTTGATGCGAAAGCTTCGCGGCAGAGATGTGCAGATCACGCATGGCCTCGCTGAATCGTTGCACCAACTGGACCAGGAAGCACCAGAGTTCAAAGAGCGCGTAGCTGACTTCGTCGATAGTCTCGTGAGTCATTATGTGTTGGACGATGGACGTTTGGTTGTCGCGCACGCGGGCTTGAAAGAAGAGCTGCAGGGCCGCGGCTCGGGAAAAGTGAGAGACTTCGCGCTGTACGGTGAAACTACCGGTGAGACTGACGAGTTTGGATTGCCGGTCAGGTACAACTGGGCTGCCGAGTATCGCGGGCGAGCGATGGTTGTTTATGGGCACACTCCTGTTCCCGAACCCGAATGGTTAAACGGCACGATTTGTATCGACACTGGTTGTGTGTTTGGCGGAAAGTTGACGGCGCTGAGATATCCGGAAAAGGAATTAGTTTCCGTGCCTGCGCTGCAAACTTATTACGAGTCTGCAAAGCCGTTTCTTCCCGTGGAGGACCAGGCGCCCGCGCTCACCGCGCAGCAGCAGTACGACGACGTTCTCGATATCGACGATATTTCCGGCAAGCGCATCATCTCGACTCGTCTTCACCGGACGGTCACGATCCGCGAAGAGAACAGCATCGCTGCGCTCGAGGTGATGAGTCGCTTTGCCGCCGATCCGAAGTGGCTCATTTACTTGCCGCCAACTATGTCGCCGTCGGAAACCAGTCGCGAGCCTGGCCTGCTGGAACATCCCGCCGAGGCGTTTGCTCATTACCGCTATCAAGGCGTTGCGCGAGTCATCTGCGAAGAGAAGCACATGGGTTCGCGTGCGGTGGTGGTCGTGTGTCGAGATCAGGATGCAGCGCGCCGGCGTTTTGGTGTTGTGGAAGACACGAGCGGAATCTGCTACACGCGCACGGGACGACGATTTTTTGACGACCGCGCAATGGAGCGGGAATTCATCGCCGCGATTCAGAAAGCGATCGAAGGTGCGGGCTTTTGGGAGGAGTTTGAGACGGATTGGGTGTGTCTCGATTGCGAGTTGATGCCGTGGTCCGCGAAAGCGCAGGAGTTGTTGCGCCAGCAGTATGCGGCAGTCGGGTCTGCCGCGCGTGCCGCCCTCGTCGATGTTGTCGGTGTGCTCGAACGAGCGGCATCGAACGGCAGTGACGTGAGTGCGTTGCTTGATCGTCATCGCGAGCGTGCTGGCGCGGTAGAAAAATATGTAGACGCGTATCGCCGTTACTGCTGGTCCGTGCGATCGCTTGACGACCTGAAGCTCGCGCCATTTCACCTGTTGGCCACTGAAGGAAGGGTCCACACGGATCGAGATCACTTGTGGCACATGCAAACGCTGAAGAGACTTTGCGGTGAAGGTTTGCTGCTGGCGACATCGCACCTGGTTGTAGATGTAACCGATCCTGAAAGTCAGGACGCCGGAGTCAAATGGTGGCAGGAACTAACGGGCCGAGGTGGTGAAGGGATGGTCGTCAAACCCATAGATTTCATCGCGCGCGGATCGCGTGGGCTGGTACAGCCCGCAGTGAAGTGCAGGGGCAGGGAATACCTACGCATCATCTATGGACCAGAATACGCACTACCGGAAAATCTCGAGCGTCTAAGAGGCCGCGGATTGTCCACCAAGCGTTCACTCGCCCTCCGAGAATTCGCACTCGGCATCGAGGCCCTCGAGCGCTTCGTGCGGAAGGAGCCCTTGCGACGCGTTCACGAATGCGTGTTCGGGGTGCTCGCCCTCGAGAGTGAACCAGTCGACCCCCGACTCTAGCCAAGCTGGCGTTGTGGATGTCTAAGCTCACCGCTGGGCTACTGTTGACTTCGCCCCGTGGGCGCGTACGGTTGCGGCTTCGCCGCCTGATGTGAGGCGGGGGCTCTGCCCCGCCGTTGATTGAAGTTTTTAGATTTGGGCTAGGCCCTCGGTTCGGGCTCTGCCCCCAAGTTTTTGGCCAGAGGCCGAACCAAGGGCCTAGCCCAAAGCCTTAGTGAGGTTCTGACGGCGGGGCAAAGCCCCGCCTCACATCGGGGCGGCGAAGCCGGGACGGATGACTCAGCGGCGAAGCCGGGGCGGATGGCTCAGCGGCGAAGCCGGGGCGGATGGCTCAAAGGAGTCTTCTGGCAAGCAGCCATATCTTATTCTAGTGCTCCCATCCAAGCGCCTTTAGCGCGCCGATGCTGTCCGGGTATTGTTCACGGAACTGGCCCGGCAGTTCGCTCAACACCGTGTGATCGTTCGTCGCTTTGTAGTGACTCACGCCTTTCCAGTAAAGAGCCTCGGGCGCGGATTTTGACTGCGGATACTTCTCGAGCACCGCGGTGTAGCGTTGTTCCGCCTCCGCCCAGTGTTTACCCATGAACGCAACACGAGCGAGACCAAGCTCCAGTTGTGCGCGAAACTCATTCTTCGGCAAGTAACCTTCCAGACGAAATCTTTCAACTCCGTTTGGATCGAGGATGACCACGCTGGGCGTCCACAATGCGTCGAAGCGATGGAAGTAGGCTGGGTGTTCTTTGATGTGTGCCGACAGCGGCACGAAGGAGTCGTTGATGAATGAAGCGAGTTCGTCGTCGCCGTATGACTCAGCTTCCAGCCGAGCACATGCGCCTCACTCGGGCGCGGCGCTAAAGTCGACGAGCAAAGGTTTCTTGTTGGTTTTAGCTTCCGCGAGTGCCGCGTCAGCATCTTTCAGCCATTGAACTTTCATGATCTGTCTCCTATTCAGTAGTTTTGCCGTCGAAGTGCTCTTCGTTCATCAGCGCATCGTTTTTGGTGCGATGGATTGTGCCGTCGCGGTGCTCTGGTGGACCGTAAAGAGTGTAGAGTTTCAACTCCTCGGTGTCAGAAGCATTGATGACGTTGTGTCTCGTGCCGGCGGGAATGACGATGGCAGAGCCATCGGAAAGTCGATGCGCGACTCCGTCGAGAATCGCGATGCCTTGTCCGGCCTCGACCCGGATGAATTGGTCCAACTCGTGTACCTCTTCACCGATTTCCTCTTTCCCACGAAGACTCATCAAAACGAGCTGCACATTTTTTGCGGTATACAACACTCTTCTGAAATCTTCGTTCTCGAGCGTGTCGTTTTCGATATTGGTGACGTAACCTCTCATCAGCTTACCTCCGATTAAGTTTATAGAGTAACGCTGATTGGAGGTCAAAGTCTCTTGTCTTCTTGACCTTTGTTTTGTAATTGTGTCTTTTATGCAAAGGGAGATTTCTCATGACTCACTTAAAATGCTCACAATGTGGACTCAACAATTCGGACGACGCCACGGTCTGCGAGCGTTGTGGCGTGGCCCTCGGTAGCGAACCCGTGACAACTCCGCCGGCGCCGCCTGATTTCCCAGACCTCTTCACCTTTGGAACCGAGCCACCAAAACATTCGAGAAAGTTGAAAGTGATCCTCGCAGTCGTTATCACGCTTGCAGTGGGCGGCGGCGGGTGGGCCCTGTACATGAAGAGCGCTAACTCGAGTCGAGGCCGGGAGGCGAAACGCAGGCAGTTAGTCGAGCGTACTGCCGATGAGCGCAGCCGTGACGCGCTGCTCGCCTGTCTCGCGCAACCCGGCTTCGTTGGAACAAACGTCTCCGAGCAACTGCTTGGTCCGGTGCGCCTGGAGCTGTTGCAAGTGCCTGATCAGGAGGTCTACTTCTCTTCGCCTGCTCCGGAGACATTAGGGGTGACGTTCGAATGGATGGTTGCGCCATTCATTAATGATTCAAAACGGATCGTCATGGCGACTGACGACAACGGCCGGCTCCGTCTCGGCAAGTATTCGCTCCTTCGCACCGAGAGCAAGTACCTTTTCTTCAAGACACCGATCGACAACATCAAGTTTGACAGTGGAACTGTCCTGAAATTTCCGTTCAAGCAAGCGACTTACACACTTGATATGCACGAGTTGGAAGACTTCCTCGACAACAAGAGCATCTTTGGCGGGCGGATGAACGCGCGAATGGAACAAACGCGAGAAGGAAAGCCCGTTATCTTCGCGAACCACGGAGCGTTAGTCGGAAAACCACAGGAGACTTCGCTGCGACGATTCGTTGACGAGCTTACTCGCGACATCCAGCCGGATGCAGAAGGTGCGCGCGAGGCCCGCGTGCAACGTGTGCTGGATTTCGTCTCGCGCGAGATTGAGTACGACTTCCGCGAGACTACTTACAGGTTCGAGTTGTTGAAGAGGCCAAACGAGGTATTGATGTCCAGGCAGTCGGATTGCAGCAACAAGGCCATCCTTCTCGGCTCGATGCTGGAGCAGCTCGGTGAAGACTACCTGTTTGTGTATACGCCCAACCACATCACGGTAGCCGTGAAGCAGGGTAGCTTTCCGGTACGCAACGATCTCTTTCTCGCGTGGCAAGGGGAGGTCTGGCTCATCGCCGAAGGTACCACACCCGGTTTCCAAATTGGCGTTACCCACCTGAAGGAAGAGGCGCAGTTCAAGCAATTCCAACACGTACAACGGCCCAGAGATCGAGACATTATTTTTGACCTCGCCACGGGCAAGCAGTTGTCATTTCAATAGCACGTTCTCGAGGATCAAGGAGCGAACATTTGGGTGAACTCGCAACCAGAGTCCCGGGTTCTCGTCGAATTGTGTCTTGCGTGTCTCTGCGTCGGCGGCGATGTGAGTTGTTAGTAATTGCCGGTAGCTCTCAGGTTTGGCGGGCGCGGTGTCGGCGTCAACAATGGATTGCACGACTCTTCGCGCACCGAGAATTGCTGCTGGTCCAAGCGTGAGAATGTGTCGGGCAGCGCGACACTCAGCCTCATCCGCTTCCGTGACGACCGTGCCTCCGGCCTTAAACTTGTTGATGTGGTGTTCGAGAATCGATTGCGAGATCGGAATCAAGCCGGCGACGTCGTTGTAAGTCGCGCCTGAGTTGGGTTTGATATAAGCAAGGTGCGAAGCGCCGCCGGCTTCCGGACCAAGCCCGAGAAAAAACAGGTCGATGCCTCCCAGCGACTCAAGCTTTTCGATATATCCCGCCAACTCTCCTTCAAGATCTTCGGCATCGGTGCGCATGCAGGTAAAGCTCTTCACTTTACGAAAGAAATCTTCACCGAGCAGTCGCTCAAAATCGCGCACGAAACTCAAACCGTTGTCCAGTCGCAAAGGCGCCAGCGCATCTTGTGTGAACACGTGCAGTCGACTGAACAGCTCATCGTGCTCGCTTGTCTTCGCCATCGCGCCGAGCAGCCTATGTAACGCCTGACCACCACGCCCCCCAACCAGGACCATTACGAGCGCTCCGTCTGTCGCAGCAACAGCGCTCTTGATCTCATCCAGCATCGCACGTCCGACCGCTTCCTCAGACGGCAGCACTTCGTACTCAAGATTCTTCACCGGAAGCTGCGCAAGGTAGTTCGGCTCCACGGCATTATGCGACAGCCAAATATTCCCGCCTACCTCACGACGCCGAATGCTTTGTTTCTCTATCGCTGACATCTCTTTTATTTGCCGCAAAAAGGCACAAAAGACACATAAATTAAACCATCTACTGAAGGATTTACTTTTGTGCTTTTGTGCCTTTTTGTGGCTAATCAAACTCTTCTTCCTGTTCCTGAGCTTTCTGCGCAAGCATCAGGTGATCGCGCATCGCATTGCGCGCCGCCTCCGGATCGCGCTCGCGAATCGCGCGATAGATCGTGCGGTGCATCTCAGCGGACTCCTTCAAATCTCGCGCTCGTTTGACCGTCTTACTGCGCACTTCAAACAGGATCGTCGCAACCATGTTCATCAACGCCGTGAGAATTCTGTTGCCCGACGCGGCCGCCACTGTCTGATGAAAGCGCATGTCGTGCACCAGAAACTGCTCCGGCTCATCAAGCGACGCAAACATCCCCGTGATCTCTTCCGACATCTCCGCCATCTGTTCGCCGGTGGCGCGTTCCGCGGCCAGGGCAGCGATCGCCATCTCCAACGATCGCCGTGCTTCAAACATCTCCGCCGGCGTGAACCGTTGTAGCGAAGCCATCAATCGCAACGCGTGGCTGTCGAGCGACGGCGGTCCTTCAGCTTCGACTACAAAAGTGCCGGCGCCGCGCCGCGGTTGCAACACACCTACTGCCGCAAGCGAACTAATACCTGCCCGCAAAGTCGGACGACTAACACCGAGCAACTTTGCCAGGTCTCTTTCCGGCGGTAGTCGATCCCCTGGCCGCAACTCGCCGCGATGAATCATCTCGCGAAGCTGCGAAACAACTTCCTGAAAAGTCGTGCCGCCACGTCCCGCGTCGATAGCTTTGAAGATGTTAGCGTTTGATTCACTCATTTGTGACTCGTTGATAGCTTACTCTTTTTGCGCCACTTAGCCACAGTCTCCATCTCGGTTGCAGCCAGTATCAGCGCGCCGATCCCTTTCGGATCGTTGGTGACGACTTTCTCGCTCAGGTAATACTCGTAGCTGCCGTCGCGATAAGGATTGCCGCCGAGCCCCGCCACGCTGACCGTGCCTTCGAGATTTAGCCGGCCGTTCGCATCGGTCTTAACAAACTCTTTTAAGATGCCGCGGTAACCCTTCTCGGCAACCTGAAGATACTTTGACGCGAGGTAACCATTGCGTGCGCCTTTCGCCAGTGCGTAAACAAACATGCACGCAGCCGACGCCTCGAAGTAGTTTCCTTTCTCGGTGCCCTTGTCCAGAACCTGGTACCAGAGACCTGAGTGCGGGTCCTGGTACTTCGCCACGGCCTGCGCCAAACGATTCAGGATCGCGATCAACTCAGGGACTTGCGGATGCTCAGGAAAGTGGTCGAGCGTGTCGACGAGCGCCATCGCATACCAGCCCATCGCGCGTCCCCAGAAGTTGGGCGAACGACCGGTGGCCGGATTGGACCAACGCTGCTTTCGCGATTCATCCCAACCGTGATAGAGCAGTCCGGTTTTGTCATCACGAGCGTGCCGCTCCATGAGTACGAACTGCTTCGCGATATCGTCGAACGCGGCTTTTTCGTCAAACGTGAGGGCGTACTCAGCGTAGAACGGTTCACCCATGTAAAGACCGTCGAGCCACATTTGCGACGGATAGATCTTTTTGTGCCAGAAGCCGCCTTCGGAAGTGCGTGGATGTGTCTTCAGTTGAGAGCGCAGGAGCTCGGCGGCCTTTCGATACTTTTCCTCTTTAGTGACCTTATACAGGAAGAGGAGGTTGCGACCGGGGAGGATGTTGTCGATGTTGTAGTCGTCGAGCGAGTAGGTGCGGATGGAGCCGTCGCCGGCGACGAAGTGGTCCATGCTGCGCTGGATGTAATCGAGATACTGCTTGTCGCCGGTGTTTTGATAGACGCGCTCGATACCTTTCAGCACCAGGCCGTGATCGTAGGTCCACTTTGCGGGGTAACCTGACTCACGCCAGAGGGCGGTCATTGCAGTTGCCGCCGCGCGTTCAGAGATCGGCTTCGTTTGCGCGCTCGCGATGTGAAGCGCCATCGAGAAGGCAAGTAAAACAAACAATATTTCTCGCGCAAAGGCGCAAAGGCGCAAAGAAGGCCGCAAAGGAGGCGGAAAGCTTTGCGTCTTTCTTTGCGCCTTTGCGCCTTTGCGCGAGAAATTACGGCAGAGTTTCAATGATTCTCCCATTGATTCTGACCTCATCCACACTCACGTCTTTGACGTTTCGAACGATATTTCCTTCTGCGACATTATCGAAGGTGCAGTTCGTCAGACGCAGGTCAATCACCGGCGCTGACGGCAAACCCTGCACGTCGAGTGCGTGTTTACTCTTCGAGCTGCGCAAACCGTCAACAGTGTAATCGCGCACCACCGGCGTGAACGATCCTTTCGCGCCCTCTTCGTAATTAAAGTCAATCGTGATCACCGCATGGGCCACCTGTCCGACTTCCATATTCCGAAAGTGCAGATGCTCGAGCAGCCCACCACGCATCGCGTTGTTTTTGACCCGCAAAGCGTGATCGAGATTTTGACTGTCGAGCCGGCAATTCTCCGCGAAGAGGTTTCTCACACCGCCGGAGATCTCGCTGCCGACAGTGATCCCGCCGTGTCCATCCTTCATCCGACAGCCCTGCACGATGATGTTCTCAGTAGGCGCTTTGAGACGGCGTCCATCCGCGTTGCGTCCTGATTTGATAGCGATACAGTCGTCGCCGGTATCGAAGGAACAGTCTTTAATCAACACGTCGGTACACGATTCAGGATCGCAGCCGTCATTATTTGGACCGTGACTGTTGATACTCACATTTTGCACGATTACATTCCGGCAAAGCACCGGATGAATCTCCCACATCGGCGAGTTTTGAATCGTGACACCGTCGATCAGCACATTCTGACAACGATACGGTTGGATGAACTGCGGTCGTAAATAATGGCCCTCGCCAAAGACACGCTCCCGCACCGGCACGCCTTTTTCCGCCATCGTGAATAGCGCGTTTCGATCGGGGCGCTGGTTGCTCGCGCCTTCTTTCCAGCCGTACGCAGTGCGTCCATTCCACGGCCACCAGTGTTCGTTATCACTCTGCCCATCGAGCGTGCCCTTGCCGGTGATCGCGATGTTCCGCTGTTCGAACGCGTAGATGAACGGCGAGTAGTTGAACAACTCGACGCCTTCCCAACGCGAGAAGACGACGGGCAGGTAGTCTTTCGGGTTCTGGCTGAACTTGATTGTCGCGCCTTCGGAGACTTCGAGATTGACGTTGCTCTTCAGATGAATCGCGCCCGTGAGATATGTCCCCGGTGGAACGATGACTTTGCCGCCGCCCGCTTTCGAGCACTGCTCGATCGCGCGGCGGAAAGCTGTGGTGCAATCCGTTTGGCCGTCAGCCTTCGCGCCGAACCGGTTGAGATAGAACGTGCGAATTGGAAAACGCGGCGCCTTGATGCGTTCGAGAATCGAAGGCATCACCGTTTCCCACGGATTCGCGGCGGCAAAGATAAGGCGCGGCGCGAGCGTGATTGCTGCTCCACCGAGTACAAGATCCCTGATGAATTCGCGACGTGTCGTCATTGATCCGTCTTTGTCCGTGTAAATCTGTGTTTCCAGGCAGGATAGTCTTTCCCCAACAGTTTCGCTGGTTCTTCAACATACCAGTTGTAACCCGTCCGCCGTTCGTGTTCGATTTCGGCGACACTGTATTTCACCACGCCGTCACGCCCTAAAAAGATCGGGCGGTTAGTCCCGATCTCGTAAAACCGTGCCCATATCGAACCACCGTCAGGATCTTTAACGACGATACGATCATCGTTCTGCTCGATCCACTTGATACCTTTCAACTGCGTCTCGTCAAACCACGCGACCGCAGCCTCGATCGCTTCGACGACCGCGGGCGAGGGATCTTTAATCGACATCAAAAACCGCACAATGCCAACACTCTCACCGCCACTCAACGAAATCGCTTCAAACTTTCGCGCGCCCGCGGGCGCCAGCGTCACTTCATCATGTTGCGCGCACCAGACAGTGCGTCGCCCATTCACCACCACCTGCGACTTCAGAATGCACTCGATCCCTTTTCCCACGGCACGCACGGCGGCAGCTCTGCGGGCTTCGTCCACAAAAGCGTAAACCGGCTTGACTGCTGCAACGTCACGCAGCAGCTTCATGACACCGATCATCGCGTCGTCGTTGAACGTGATGTGCTTATAGTAGCCGTTCAAATTTGGATAGAACTGCGGCCAGCCACCGTTTGGATACTGCGCCTTCAGTAAGTAATCCACACCTTTTAGAAATGACTCTCGATATCTCTCCTGCTTCTGCGCGGTATAGACACGCGCCAGAAATGACAACTGCGTGTACGTGGCGCCGTTATCAATAGTGGAATCGTTTTTTGCTTTCTGGCGAAGCAGGGTAGCGCGATCGCCGTCGTCGAGCGGCTTAGCCATATCGATATTCTTGGGCCAACCACCCGATTCGCGTTGATAAAGAAGCACACTGTCTGCTATGCGCAGTGCCTCGACGCTCGCGTACCATTCATCGGGTTTGTTCTGCGCGTCGTTCCACGCAATCGTTCCGACTGCCTGATTCGCCTTGCCTACGAGTCCGCGAGAGGGGCCGCTGAAGAATAGCGCGCGCGCGAACTCTGAGGCTTCATTGGCTGTCAGTTGTCTTGACCACGCCACACGCGCTTTCGGATTAGCGCCCGGCCCTTTTGAGTTGTATTCGGCAAACCACGCCGTCTTCTCTCGTGCCGGATCTCGCCAGTTGTCCCAACCTTCCGGCTGGATGTGCGAATCGAGCCAGCATTCGATGAAAACGACGCGCGCGTACGGACGCCACGGCCTGCCGAGATACACGCCCGGGACTTGCCCCGTCAAACGAGAACGATAAAAAACGAAACCTGTGTTCTCTTCGTCGCTGGTGCGATAGTGCGCCGTCACATAACCTTTGCCCTTGCTGTGAATCGTGCAGTTCTCAAACACTGCCGACGCAGTTCCAAAGATAAAATCGACATGGCCCTCGATGTAGCAGTCTTTGAAGAAGTGACGGCTGCCGTTAACAAACAACGTATCCTGCCAACCAAGAAAGCGACAATCCTCAAACGACGCGCGATCAGCATCGACAAACAGCGCCACTGCCTGTGACCCAGTCCCAAAAGAATTCTCAAACGTCAGATTTTCTGCCCGAAAGTCATCTGCGTTAACGTAGGTGCTGAACGCGAGTCTGGTATTCCCCGCCTCCTGCGCGCTGATGCGAAAAGTAAGAACTGTCTTCAGTGGATCTTCGCCGCGAAAGGTGAGATAGCGTTTGCCGGCGCTCACTCGTACCTGTTCCTTGTAAACGCCCGGCCGTATTTGAATGGTGATTGGTTGATTGTTGTTTTCAGGGACCCCGTCCACTGCTTCCTGGACAGTCTTGAAATCGCCTGATCCATCAGCAGCCACGACGATCTGGCGCGAGCGTGCCTGAACAGCAGAGAGGCACAAGAAGCACAACAGAATTTGCGAAAGAATAAACCGCATTTTATGTGCTTTTTGTGCCTCTTTGTGGCTTAAAAAACAAACTTCGCTCCGAACTGAATATCGCGTGGGTTATTGCGCTGCGTCGTCACTAAACCGAACGCTGCAACCGGCGCCGCCGCGGTCCCCGGATTCAGGCCCATGCCGGCTCCGAAGTACGGATGATTGAACGCATTCAACGCCTCTGCGCGAAGCTGAAGCTTCCGTCCCTCGCCCATTTTGAAGTTCTTCGTGAGCCCGAGGTTCGCAACGGAGTATGGCTGGTTGCGTAAGCTTTCGAGCGTCGTCGGCACGTTGCGTAGGCCGGACGCGGTCAACGTCACGAGACCCGGTGCGTCTATCGCTGATCGATCGATACCAAACTTCCCACCCTGACCGTCGCCATCACCGAGACGACTCACGATCGTCGACATATCACCGGGGAAGTAGAGGTTGTTACCACTCAGTAAGAACGGTTCGCCACTCTGCCACTCGTAAGTTCCATTCAATTGCCAGCCGCCGATAAACGCATCAAGGATGCGATTCATGTTGTTTCCCACCGCTCGCCCACGACCGATGGGCAGTTCGAAGACGCCCGCGAACGTAAAGCGATGCGGACGATCGAATGGAGAGATGCGATCCTCCAATTCGGTGTCACTCGGATTCAAGTAGTTGATACTCTCGCGAAGATTCGACCAGGTGTAAGTCGAGGTCAATGTGACACCGGTCGCGAAGCGCTTGTCGACCTGCAACTGGAGCGAGTTGTAACGGTTGGTGCCGTTGTACTCCTGAATCCAAAGATTGTTGAACTGCGGAAACTGAAGCAACGACTGGCCGCGCGTAATGTTCTGCGCCGTATTCAAAGCACTGCCACCTGGAACGAGATTCCTGAACGGGTTCGGAATGTTCACTGAAAGAAAAGTGTTTGCCGCT
>Ga0207670_10000751_pt1 | contig 17033 bp, 7 predicted proteins | sample KBSS23HmetaG_FD_184339 | JGI IMG/M metagenome (GOLD analysis project Ga0207670, IMG submission 184339) | Switchgrass rhizosphere microbial communities from Kellogg Biological Station, Michigan, USA - KBS S2-3H metaG (SPAdes) (version 2) | ecosystem: Host-associated > Plants > Roots > Rhizosphere... | reverse complement strand
GGCCGGGACCGATCTGCGCCTCCGTCGACGTTCACCATAAGCGACTGCGCAAATCCGGAGCCGACACGGCAACTCGAGGATTACGAGATAACGTTTCGTGGTCCAGGCGAAGATCTCGGTCTTGAGAATCAAACTCCTCCGGACGTTTCTGCAGGCGCAGACACTAGCAACGGCCAGCCCTGGTTGATTCTGTTGGGCTACGTCAAATGGAACAACACGATCACGAAGTTCAAAGGCTTTGAAAACAAATCGGGCAGCACCGGCAGGCGGTACGCCGGTGTTCTGGCCGACGAGGTTGCGGCGCGTGGCGGCCGGCTGTTGTTGCGTACGCGGATCAAGAATCAATCTGATAAGCCCGCATTGGTGCTCGATGAGACGGACGGTGGCGAGCTGAAGTTTGGTCTGTTCAATGCTGAAGGCACGCTTGTTCCGGTGCTGACGGTCAAAGCCAACGGCGACATCATCACGCCGGGCATGGTCCAATCGAAAGCAAGTTCCGGAACTGTTTATGTGCAGTCAGGGATTGCAAGCGACGGCGTTGTTTTGCCGCTGCCGGCGGGTGTGAAACCGGAAGACGTGACCGGGAAAGGCACGTTGCACGTTCAGGTCAGCATGCGCCTGGAAGATCTCGCGCCGCCGGCTTCTCCGGCGGGGGACTGGGCGCCGGTGCCGATCGAGTGTTCGGTTGATGCCGATAGGCGCGTTCGGTGCCAGGTCCGCTGGGTGCAGATTGCCGCCGCGCCGAACTTTGTGGACCGGCCGGGTGTTTGTAACTACGTGTTGCTGGTCGGCATTCCTGCCACTGGAGGTTAATCGATGACAGACAAGATGACGCTGATTGTCGTTAAGAAAACAGGTCACGTACTGGGAGTCGTGACTCGTGAATCTGATCCGGAAGGGAAACTCGAGCCGAAAGACGTCGCCGGTGAAAAGCTATTGGTTCGGTTTGCTGGAAGTGCGTTTAGCGCTGCGCAATTCTTCGTACCATCCGATGAGCTTGCGGTTGAAGTGAAAGATTTCGATCCGGTTGTGGTGGTTCGGCCGCGCGAGTTCTATCTCAATGCCGATAAGCAAGTGACCGGTACGACTGGTACCCCAACGGTTGCCGTCACGTCCATGCAAATCACAGTGACTGTGGCGCCGGCGGTAACGGTCAAAACGCCGGCGTGGGTCCAGGTCTTGTCTAAGAATGATCCTACTGACACGCAAGTTCGTCAGGGAGAGATCGATGTCGGCCAGACTCATGTCGATCTCGATGTGTTGCCCCTGAATTCTGGTGATGACTATCACGTATTTGCGCTTGTCGGCGGCCGCGAACAGATCGTCAAAGATATTACCGTCCCGTGAGGCTTTGTTGCACACATGGCAGAGGTTGTGGTCCATCGTTGTACTCTCCGCGTCGTGCGCCGGCACGGGTGGAGTTGGGGGCCGGCGCCCGATCGATTACTGAAGGCTGTTGTTGCCGCGCTTCCGTGGTTACTCGCGCGCAAGCTCGGCGACTTGTTTGCCGGTGATGCTGAAAGAGAGATCACGGAACGAGTGAACCTCACGGTTCCGGTAAAGCTGTCAGAGTTGCTGGAGCTTGCGCTTGAGTCTGCTTCACTGCAGGACGGAGCGGTTGGAACACTCAGATCCGAAGCGCTCGAAGCCAGGTTGAGTGAAGCCATCAGGCTCGCGTTTCCGGACGAGACCACGCATCCCGAATCGCCCGGTGATAACTCCGTCCCCGATCCAACCACGGATTCAGAGCTCAAATCAGTAGAAGTCCGACTAACTCCCCGCGAGCGCGTTCTGACAGTTCTGCGGCAATGGCAACAGTCGGGCGAACTTGAAATACATCTCGGATCGTTCACCCAGGAAGAGCTCGACACGTGGTTCGCGAGTTTGTGTGCGGCAGTTGCGGAGCTCGCAGCAGCTAAACGTGCTGTCGCGGCGCCACGAATAAGCGAGACGTTACAGCAGTTGACCAGAGCCAATGTCTCAACGCTCACGTTGCCAGCCTCAGTTTCACTAACGCATTTCCATGGACTGCTCGAAATCGCTGAGCAGCTGCAACACGATTCGATCGACGAGTTCTCGCTGCAGGAAACTCTCGAGCAAGTGATGTCTTCACCTGGTCTAATGTTCGACTCGCAACCATCACGAGTAGAGGTTGAGACTGAATCACATCCGACTTCCACCAAATCGGATTCAATCCAGCTTGAACGATCCCATCCGGTTCCCGAACCTGCGCCGTCGATCAAAAGCACGCGCCTCGCTCAAACTGAGTTCAACATTCGCTCCGCGCTTCCGTTCCTTTTACTTGGACCACTCTCGCAGATCGGTTATCTGGATACACTTGCGGCAACTTTAGAAACCTCGAATCTCACGTCAGAGTCGCCGTTGTTTGCGGCTGCACTCGCCGCAAAAGTTTTGCGACCGCCGGAGCGTGGCTGGCGACGAGATCCGGAAGACCTTTCAGTTGTAGCAGCCCTTGCCGGTCTTGAGACTCCACCGCCTGGCGATGCCATCGCCGAGTTTGCGCGAAAGATAGAAGGCCGTTTGACGCCGCTCGATTCGCTCGTTTCTTATTCGCTTGTCAAAGGACACACTCCCGGCAGCGCGGTGCTGCTGCATGAGACTCGCGACGCAAACAACGTAACAGGTCTACTCCTTGTTGAGCTGGAAGGACTCTTCCCCGTTGCCTGGGCCAATGATCTCGAGTCGCTCCTACCGGCGCTCCGATACTTCAGCGACACACATCTTCTGGTCCAACAACAATCCGCGCGTGTAGAGACGCTGCGTTCACTTCATGCAGCCGGGCTCCGCTTTGTCACCGGCGCGCCACCCACGCGTGGTGAGTCGTGGCGCGAGGTTCGTCTCGCCGGGCATGAACGTCTTTACACAAATGATCGTGAAACAAAACCAGCGACACTCGCGGGTGCTGCTGAATCACTCTCGGAAATGGCCGAACAGGTGGATCTATTGTGGAGCGCGCTCAGCGTTCAACGCCCCGCGATCCCCACGGCTCGTCATTCCGACCTGGAGCTCAGCTTGACGATGGCGGCAGCATTAGCGCTCGGCACGATCTCGTGGACGCTTTGGCGAGACCGCGAAACACCGACGCCGCTCCTCGCACTCGAACGTTTCGGCAACCTGCCCGCGCGCGTGCGATTCACGTCCAATTCAGTGCAATTGAATTTGCCGCTCGGACGCCGCCAACAAGACCTGCGGGAGCATGGTTTCCTGGCTGATCTGCGCGACGTTCCCTGGCTTGAGGGACGCAAGATCGAGTTTTTGGGAGGTTGATTTGGAACCAGCAACTCTCGCAATCGAACATCTGCTGCTGCGAATGCGTGGATTCAATCGCGCGCTGCATGCGGCAGTCGAAGTGCAGCGAACTGCAGCGGAAAGCTTCGCGCGGCCGGGCCTGGCGTCGTTGTGCGTCACCGACGAGCACGTACACGCATTGCTCGACGATGTAGATGCGCTGGTCGCTCACGGCAACGGCGCAGCGGTAACGTCCGCAACGGATCTCACGTTGCAGGAACAGAACGTCGAGCAGCAGTTGCGCACTTACGCTGAAGAGCAAGGCTACAAGCTACCGTTCGATGTCTTGTCAGACTCGCTCGATCTGAGTGACGAGGAAGAGGTGGCGCTGCTTGCCTGCATCGCCCCGGAAATTTCACGCGCGTACAGCCGGATTTATGGCTATGTGCTCGACGACTTAAATCGCCAGCAGCCGTGTGTGGAACTGATCTGTCTACTTGCCGCGCGCACTGCGCCGCAGCGTTTGGCGCTGCGTAGCGAGCTTGGTCGTTATGGTCGTCTGCGATTGTCAGGCTTGTTACAGCCACTCGCGGAGGCGAGCATTGAAGCCCGGCAGGAGTTGCGTGTACATCCCGCGGGTCTTCACTTTCTGTTCGGTGGTCCAGGCGATCCTGCGAGTCTCTTCCGCGACAAGGACGAAGTTGTTTTGCCTGATGATCTGGAGTTACCGCCGGACGTCGATCTTGTAACCATCGAGCGCTTGTCCGGATTGATCGCCGAACAGAAAGTCACACTCGTAGGGGTTTGGGGAGCGCGGCACTGCAATAAAGAGGAACTGGTTTTTGCGTTGGCTGCGGAGTCGGGCAGTCGTTTGCGGCGCTTGCAATTCCCCGCGGGAACAAATCAAACAGAAGTCGCGCAAAGTATCCACCAGTCGATACAAACCGCGTCGGCGCTCGGCGCAATGCTCTGGGTGGAAACCGACGATGTGCAAACTCCGGAGCATGAAGGAATTCGGAACGTGCTCGTTGAAGCGCTCGCGAGTTCGAATACGGCGGTGGTTTTGACAGGCACGCATCCGTGGCGTCCGGTCCGGCTACTTGATTCACGGCATTACACAGAGTTTGAGCTCGTGACACCGGGGTTTCAGACGCGAAAACAGATGTGGTTACAGACGCTACCCGAGGTGGTCGATCCGCAGGCCGGAAACCTTGCTGCTCGTTTTCGGCTCAGCGGAACGGAGATGCGCGCGGCCGTGCAAATGGCTCGCACAAACGTCGCACTCAACAGCAACGGACATCGTGCCGACCTGTTTCAGCAACTGGAAACAGCCTGTGCAACTGTTACTCGAAAGCGCAGCGATCACTTTGCGACGTTCGTTAATCCGAAACGCACGGCTGACGATTTGATTCTTCCGCAAGACGTCTACAAACAGGTTCTTGAGATCGCGCATTTCTTCCGGGCCAGTTCTCTGGTTGACGAGGAGTGGGGCTTTGGCCGGTTGGCCCAGGGTGGCGGCATCAAGGTCCTTTTCACTGGTGAACCCGGCACGGGCAAGACACTTGCTGCCGAGGTGATCGCAGGAATTATCGGTCTTCCACTTTTGAAGGTAGACCTCTCACGTGTGGTTTCGAAGTGGGTCGGCGAGAGTGAAAAAAATCTCGACACAGTGTTCCGGGAAGCGGAAGAAAGTCATTCCGTTTTGTTCTTCGACGAAGCCGATTCGCTCTTCGGCAAGCGCGGCGAAGTGCAACATGGCACCGACAGGTATTCCAATCTCGAGGTCGGTTTCCTTCTCCAACGATTGGAATCGTATTTTGGTTTGGTTGTTTTAGCGAGCAACTTGAAGGACCAGATCGATGCCGCGTTCACTCGTCGCTTCCATGTGATCGTCCATTTTCCGCTGCCACGTCCCGCGGAGCGTCGTCGCATCTGGAATCTCGCCTTTCCGCCGCATGCTCCGACTGAAGGTCAAGTCGATTTCGACCTGCTGATGCAGCTCAACATGAGTGGCGCCGCGATTGTCAGTGCTGCTCGTACTGCCGCGCTGTTAGCTGCTGATGAAAACAGTTCGACGATTTCGATGAGCCACGTTGTGCGCGGGGTCGCGAGACAGTTTCACAGAGAAGCGCGCATTCTGCCGCCGGCCGCACTTGGATCCTACAGCTCGTTGCTGCAAGGCGTGCCATGAAAGAGTACTGCCGCAGTTGAATTTTGGAACTAATACGCCGAAGGCGTTCGCTAATTTCAGTCCAGGGTTGGAGTACTGCCGCAGTTGAATTTTTGGAACTAATACGCCGAAGGCGTTGGCTAATTTCAGCCCAGGGTTGGAGCGCAGCGACAACCCTGGGTATGAATTCCAAATAGACGTGAAAACCCTGTAAGGGTTTGCCAATCGCCTAACCCTTTCAGGGTTAGCTATATATTTTGAATTGATCCCAGGGTTGTCGCTGCGCTCCAACCCTGGGCTGAAATTAGCCAACGCCTTCGGCGGTTTTGTTTGCAAATTTCAAACTGACGCACTATCCATGAAGGGAGAGCTGGCAAAAGATAGACAGACGGTCAAGCAGCGGAAGCCCGAAGATAATGGATCACTGCCGCAGCGCACCGAAGCGCGCCCAAAAGAGACTGACTTGCAGTCGGGCGTCGGCAACGCCGTAGTCGCAAAGCAACAACAGGACCAACCGTCAGTAATAACTACTCCACAGGAATCCACGCTTCTTCAATCAGGGGTTGGCAATGGCGCTATAACACAAGCAACTGCCTCCACAGACGCCCAGGCAGATTTTGCTCCCGCGCAATTGGATTTTGCCCCGGCCCTTGCGCCGTCGTTCATCTTCCCAACCGATTACTATCCCACCATGCCGGCGGATTCATATTTGAAACCCGGTTTCGAACCTCCGGAATTCTATTCACCATTTCTTGCCACTAACGCTCCTGAACTGTCTCCGAAAGCTCCTCTTGTTACACCACTCGACGAAGAAATAGTCGTCGAACCTTATGGTCCAACCGCGGAAAGCAAACCACCCGAACCAGTCACCACAATCGTGTTTGAAGAGGAGACCATCGTCGGCCATGTGCCCGAAGGCGGGAAGCCGCCGAAGACCGAAGGCGAACCAGGGAAAGAAAGTGAAACTGTTGTCGAACAACCTGCGACCCCGGTGAAAGACGAAAAAACCAGGGAAGAGGAAAAAGCAGCAGAAGAAACCGCGGAGAAAGCCAAAACCGGAGCAGCCCCGGCTGAAACTGAAAAGCCGGAAGACGCGAAAGACGAAGCCAAAAAAGCCGAGACTGAAACGAAGAAGGACCAACCGGAAGAAGAAAAAGTCAAAGCAGCGGAAGAGACTGCCAATCAGGAAGTAGTCGAGGCGGGGGCAGAAGGTGCGCAGGAAAGTGCGCCACCTAAAGATGAGAAAGCAGCGAAAGAAAAGGAGGCCGAACCGGAAGAAAAAGAAGGCGCTGGTCCGGCGCCTGAGCTCGCAAGTTGGAAAGCTAAAGTGTCCGGCGCGACGAAGGGGATAAAAGCGCCGCCAACGGACGATGCCGGCCAGGTTGAATTGCGGTTGCGGAAGGTTGGCGGTGCGGCTGGTACGCGTGCAGCGGCAGCGCGCAAGACAATCGAGAAAGAAGCAGAGAAAGTTATTCCACCTCCGCCGTCGCCTCCCGATCCGCTGCCAGTGCCCGCTGAAGACCCGACGGGCGCCACGCAACGAGTTCGCGACGCGTCCGGCAAGAAACTTCCAAACCAAACTCTTCCTGTCCTCGAAAAAGGACCACTCGAAACGATGCCGGTCATGTCGGGAAAGATCTCCGACGCCTACTCAACCAAAGTCACGACTCAATCGGCAATTGCGGAAGAAGAGAAGAAGAAAGCTGAAGCCGCGGCGAAGGGTGAAGAAGAGGGCGCGAAGGGACAAAAGGATCCCGATCGGGAAAAGACAAAGAAGGCGAGAGAAGCCAAGAACAAGAAGAAGCCGGTTACCGGGGCTGAAGCTCCGGCCGAGCCGTTAGTCCTGGTAGACGAAGGGCCACCGCCGGCTGCCCCGATGACGAAGTCTGCGCAAACGGACGTCGGTAAAGTGCTGGCGGTGCTGGTTGCGGATCCGCACTCCGCGGCAATGGAGATCGTCAACGATGCGCGCGGTGAACCGTGGCAAGGTCAACTACTCGAAGACAACTACAACGATTTTGGCGACGAAGCGGTAACCAGGGTTGAGCCGGAACTTTCCAAACAGCTCGACGACATTCGCGAAGCAGCCGGTATCACCAAAGAACAACTTAATGTTCACGTGGCAGAACGTCAGAAAGAGGTGCGAGACAAGGCGCTCCAGGCGCTGACGTTTGGTCTTTACAAACCCGCACAGGAGGAAAAAGAAAAGACAAAGGAAGAAGGACAGAAAAATGCGGAAGCGGTTGCCGGCTCGCGCGAGAAGATGGACTTGAACACCGAGCAACAGATGGAAGCAGCCGCGGGCGAGAGTGATCCTGCAGTGCTCAAAGCAAAACGCGAACGCCTGTTGCGTGGTGTGGGCCAAAAAGTTGCGCAGCAAGTTGTTGCCTACACGCAGGCGGGTGAGCGCCGCGAGAAGGCGCTGAGCGACATGGAGCAGCCCATGCAGTCAGCCTACATCCTCGCCGGACGCACAGACGAAGAAAAGGTCTACCAGGACTTACTCAAAGCAACGAAACCGGAAAAAGACAAAGATAAAGAAGCGGCCAGGCAGAAAACCGCGCACGATCAAGCCGGACTCGTCGTCAACACGAAATTTGTCTGGATCAAGACAAAGCTGACCGAAGTCACCACGGTAATTGGAAAACTGAAGACCGGCGCAAAGGAAGCCGCCGGCGGCCTGGTGAAGGCAGTGCGTGACGCCGGCGACTTTGCCAGGGACGCGATCAGGGAGTGGGCCGGCAAGCGCATCGGCGAACGGCAAAGCTGGTGGCAAAACTTACTTGATCTCTTTAAAGACTGGAGCGAAAAGGCCAACTACGAAGCCGAAGCATGGGAGCAGGCGAAAAACCTCGCCGAGCGCGATGCCGTCGTGCGCGACCTCGACGCGCTGAAGATGGTCGAAGACGCTGAAGCGCGCGGCATCGACGCGAGTGCGCTTTCGGGTGCTTCCGAACTCACCCAGGAACAACGCGCCGTAGTCAAGTCGTACTACGAAGGACCCGCCAAGGGCGACAAGATTGCCGCAGTTGCCGCCGGCATGCGTGCTCGTCTCTCTGCCCGACATCGTCCAGGACTGATCGCCGGGTTCAAAGACAAACTCATAAACCTGCCCGATGGACGTTGGGAAGATATCGACATCATTGCCTCCATCGAAACGCCCGGCGGCATGCGGGCGGATGAGATCGCCGACGAAGTTTATTGGGCCACTGAACAATGGGGCACCGATGAGGCCCGGATCTACAAGGCCCTTGCGAACATGACGCCACTACGGGCCGCCGCTGCTCGAAAGGCTTACCGGGTAAACCACGGCGGCGACATGGACGCCGAAATTAGAGACGAACTGAGTGGCGCCGAACTCGACCGCGCCGAAGCTCAGTTGTCAGGCGATCAGGCACTCGCCGACGCAGCCGCTCTACGCGAGGCAATCTCCGGCGCAGGCACCGATGAAGACACCATCATGCAGGTGCTGCGCAACAAGTCTCCCGAAGAACAGGAGCGCATTAAAGAAGCATACAAGCGTGAGTACGGAGACGATCTTGATGAAGATCTGGAAGGCGATCTGAGTGGTGACGATCTGGACCGTGCCAGGGCGTTGCGCACCGGCGATGTGATGCAAGCCGATGCGATCGCTCTCGATCAGAGCATGCATGGTGGTTTTTGGGGCGGGGCTTTTGGTGGCGACAAAGACCAGGCCGAGGCCGTGTATTCGCAGATGGACCAGGAGGTCCAGGCGGAGGCGGTCAAGAACGGTTGGGATGCGGCTCGAACCGAAGAGGAGATCAAGAAACGCCACGATCAACTGGCAGGCAAGTACGCAGACGTCAAAGGCATCAAGGACGAGACTGCTCGCAAGGAAGCGCTGCGAAACGATCTTGGCAAGTCGTTTACCGGACCAGAGAAGGATCTGGTCCTTGCAGTCCACGACAACGATTTAGTCAAAGCTGACGCAGCGCGCATCGAGCTCGAGCGTCGCAGTGTCTTCTACGCTTCAGATGACGTGCTCCTCAAGTCAGTCAAGGCGCAGGGCGAGCGGGCCAAGCGCGAAAGTGAGCTCGATGCGCGAGCCGCCGAATTGCAACTCCAGGAGCGCATCGAGATCGCGGAGCTGCGCGGCTTCCCGCTCGACGAGAAAGTAATCGAGAGCGAGCGCCAGAAGATCAAAGACGACGTCGAAAAGAACACAAAGGAACGCGCCGCCAGGTACATGACGGCGCTGGAAACGACATACAACAAGGATTACGACCGATATGGCCGGGGCAGTCTGAAGACTGTTCTTGACTCAAACATGAGTGGGACCGAGCGCTCGAAGGCCCTGGACATCCTCGAAGGAGGCGGTCTCCTCACACCCGATCAAGAGCTCGACTATGCCGTCCGTGAAGAAGATGCGGATGCGCTCAAGGGTCAGCTTGCCGGCAAGAAGAAAGAAGATATTGACAAGATCGTCACCGCCTGGGAAGAGAAACATAAACCTCGCAAGTTCCAGGACTACGTTGCGTCGGAGTTTGAAGGTCGCGACCTGCACGACATCAACCAAAAGCTCAAAGGCGAACCGCAAACTCCACAGGAAGCGCTCGACCGGGCCAGGGAAGATCTGGAATTTGAGAAGACTGCATATGGCGCTGCGGACTATTTCGCGACGGCGGAACGGCGCCGCATGGAACGAGACGTCAAGAAGCTGGAAGATCAGGTCGCCCGTCTTGATGAGTTGGAAAAAGGCGGAAAGAAAGGCACGCCTGAATATGAACGCGAGTTTCGCCGTTACGAAGCGCGCAACGACTATTTCAAACAATCAGTAAAAAACAATCGCGCCAAGATCGACTCGGTAACTGACACAGTTGCGACGATTGCGGCGATCGTTGCGACAGTTGTTGCAATCGTCGTTATTTCGGTCTTGACTGCGGGCGCGGGCGTAGGCGTGCTTGCGGCGGTAGTTGCCGGAATGACGAACGCCAGCGTCGCGGCCGGCGCAGCGGTCGCCAGCACGCTTGCCACAGTCGCAGTTAAAAAAGGATTTAAAGGCAAGGCGTATACAACTGACGAGCTGACGGATGATCTAACTGTCGGCGCCGTTGAAGCCGTTGCTTCCGCACTCACTGCCGGTCTGGGTGGCAAACTCCTTGCTGCCGGCCGTCTCGCCAAACTGGCAAATAGCACCAAAGTTATTCCGCGTCTTTTCGCAAACGCCGTTGCCGAAGGCGCCGAAGGGCTTGCCTCGTCATTGCCCGGCGCGCTGACGGGTGCTCTCGTTGACGACAAAAACTGGAAAGGCGATCCCTTCAAAAACATAGTTGGCGGAACTTTGATCGGCGTCGGCATGGGCACCGTCCTCAGCGGTGGCATGGGGATGCTCGGCGGCATCAGTAAGCCGGCAAAGAAGGGCGCTGGCAAACTCGCGGGAGAAGCCGACGACTTTGCGGAAGGTCTGGTTGACCAGGCCCGCAAACATCCACCCGTTGAGACTGCCGATGTCTTGGCGAAACGAGGCACTCCTGCTGAACGAGCCGCGGGTTGGAGGTCGTTCAGGGAAGTTAACCCGGGCAAATCGTACGACGACTTCATCGCCGAGTTAGACGCCGGCATCGTGGCACATAAGGCCGATGAAGAGGCGGTACGACAAGCAAACAAGAAGATGCGGCAGGAGTTGTTTACTGACATTCCGTCGCAACAGCGAAAACAGTTTGAGCAGACGGCGATCGAAGTAGTTAGCGACGCGGAATTCGACCGGCTCACACGCAGCGCGAAAGCGCAGGCTGTCGTCATCATCGAAGACGGCAAGCCACGAGTGCTGATGCGTGAGTCAGCGGATACGAAGGTGTTGCGTGAAGAAGGAATCCACCTGATGCAGAGCGTGGACCCGACAAAGGCGCACCTCTTCAAGAAGCTCGACGAAGCCAAACTCAGAAACTGGGACAATCTCCCGCTCGACGAACAACTCTCCATCTATAGCGCGAAGCTGGATCTCGAGATCGACGGCCAGCAGAAACTGATCAAGAGTCTCGACGATCAACTTGCTGAGGTCGGCGACGACGCGGCCGCGCGAAAGCAGTTGATGGACCGTCTCGACGAGGCCCGCGATACGCTCGACAATCTTTCGCACCGTGCTGACGAAGTCGGCAGTCTATCGCCGCAGAAAAGAATCGACATCGCGGCCGGCAAAGCTCCGAAGCCGGAATTTCTCGACCAGCCCGCGCGACTGTTTGCGAAGAAGAGCCGTCTCGAGATCAAGCAGGAATTGGTAGCGAAGTTGAGAACCGCCGGGATTGATCCGACCGAAGCCAAACGGGTACTGGAAGATCTCCGTAAGGCCGCGGCGAAACCCGGCCAGGGAAAAGTTTTTGATCAGGTTGTTGCAAAGATCGAACAACTCGCTGCGAGCAATGCGCCCAACGCCAAGGCGTACACAAAGTCTTACATCGATCAGTTGGGCAAGACGATTGACAACTGGGCGGGCCAGCCAAAGGGATATCTTGCAGTCGTCGAAGCTTCGACGAAAATGAAGGACCCGCCCGGCTTCTTGAAGGCCGCAAATAAAATTGCCGCCACCGGCAAAGATCATACGGAACGCATCTCAAAGAACGCGCTCGACGATATCGCTGGCAAAATAGCGAAACTTACCCAGACCGATCCCGGAGCGGCTCACAAATATCTGGACGAAATCGTCGACATTTACGATGCATTCAAGCCAACAAAACCGCGCAATATCTCAGGATTTCTTCAGGCCACGGCAAAGTTGGACGACTCAACAACCTTCACTGCCAGTCTCAAGAAATTTGCCGGCAACCTGAAAAAGAAATCCGGCGCGATTCCGGACGATGTGTTGCGACACACCGCTTATGCATTGGGCCAACTCGATCCGGTGAAGGCCGCAAAATATCTTGATTCGCTCGATAGTTTCGTAGATGCATTCACGAAGAAAGAGTTGGATGATTACCTGGGCTTCATCGTCGGTTCCCGCGGAGCCCGATCGGGCGACCCGTCGAAATTTCTCGCGGCCGCCAGGGAACTCATCGCACAGAAAAACAACGGGTTGTCAAAGGAAGCCCTCGACGTACTCGCAGCCAAAGCGGGTCGAACGGGCAAAAAAGGTGGCAGGCGACTGGACGTCGAATGGCTGGTCAGCACGGATCTGTTCAAAGACAAAAATGCTCGAGAGCTCTTCGACTTTATGGCGCGCGATACGAAGACGCATTGGAATGTGTTCCGGGGCGCGGCAACGAACCCAAACAGCCATGTCTTGAAGAAAGCCGAACGCGGAGTCCGTGGTATTACCGGAGAATACCTCACCTTCTTAAGAGCCAAACAGATCAAGGACGGTATCGATCTCATTAAGAATCCAACGGCCAAGAAGACCATGAACTCGTTCAAGAAACATGGCATCCTGGAGATCGTTGGTCGGCAATTCGAAATAATCACCAAGTTGGGTCGAACCGAAATTGACTTCACCGTGCTAACAAACGCCGGGAAACACGGCCTCGAAGTAAAGACGTACAAGAAGGAATATTGGATCCTGATCCTGAAAGCGTGGGATCTTAGAAGTAACCTCGGCCCAAAGAAATTTGCAAAGCTGCATCCGGGCATGGTGCAGTTCGTTGAGCCCCTTGATCACATGATCAAGCAGGTGAAGAACGCTGGTAAAGAATTTGGGACTCCCCCTTTCTTGATGACCACTGACGGCGTCGATAAGATAGGCAAAAAATGGCAGGCTGTTTGGAAAGAAGTACAACAAGAGTTTCCCGCCGACACGAAGATCTTAAAAATGTCTGAAGATGACGTCGCTGTTCAGGAAGCTACTATCAACAAACTTATGGGGATTAAATAGGGGAGAGAAGATGACCGGCGAAGAACCAACCTGGGCCGTGCTCGCGCCCTTACATCGCAAAGAACTCAACAAGCTGGTGGAACAGTATTACCGCGATGTTGCTAAGGAAGATCCGGGGTTTGATGAAGACGAAGAGTTGGAACTTGAACCGGCGACCTGGGAGATTATCGGCGGAACCGGAAACTACTCGGCAATCGTCGACTACGATCCGGGGGCGGATGAAACCGATGAAGGCCCTTTGGCTACACGCATTTCTCGCAAAGTCAAATTGCCGGTTTATGTTCTTTACCTCAGCGAGTATATGGAGGGCGGCGATGCAGTCGAGGTCTACGAAAAAGGGAAACGGACCGGTAGCCAGGGTGGTCCATACGCGCTGGCGAAAAAGCTTGGCGTCGATCTTCCGGGTAGTATCGACACAGACGAGGAAGATGAGCTGCCTCGAGTAGTTGGTGTGCTGGTGGTGAAAGGAGTAAAAGCTCCGGATGTGGCGCGCGCGTTGCGGAAGCCGTATCCATTACCCAAACCGCTTATCCTTGAAGATGGACCACACGGCGCGATCCTTTACAACGAGGAAACCGGTAATAAGCCAACCGTGAATTATGAGCTGAGCAAAGCTTTTCCGAAAGCCGAGGTCTATTCAGTCAAAATCGATCCTGACGAAGGGAGATTTCTCACCTCGTTGATGCAGAATGGTAAGGAAAAGGGATGGTTTGACTTCCCTAAACCCGCAGATCCGGATCAACACACTGTGTTGGATTCGATCCTTGGCGAAACGACTCCTGCGGCCATCGTGAAGGCGCTTGGCATTCCTTCAAAAATCCTGGACGTTTCCGATCTCTGACGAATCATGTCATCCGCGTTAGTACTAGACCCAGACGTCAGTTTCCGGATGCTTGCCGATTCGCTTGCCGGGCTTGGTTGGCAGCGACGTCCTGATACATCGGTGGCGCCACCGATCATTCCTGGCGAACCGGAGTTTGCGTCGTGGTCCAGGGGCGAGGATCGCATCTCGTATACGTTCAACCCGGTCGTTCGTCTGAGAGTGCTTGCTTTCAATGGCGAAGGCGCGGGTTCGGCTCGTGCTCGGGTTCGCGACGCGCTGCCGATGCTCGAACTTGACGAGTTGGAAGAATTGTTGCGCTCGTCCGAGCCACGCGAAGTGTTGTTGGGCATACTTGCTGCCGGCGTGCTTAAGGTTGTGACTGTTCTCGGCACACTCGACACGTTACGAAATCACCGCGAGCGTGCCGTTGCACAAGCCGCGGCCAAAACTCACGAAGATCTATTTCAGTATGCAGTGGCCGAAGGTGCGGCGCATTTGCGTCGTGAAAAGCATGCGCATCCCGATCGCTCGGTGTTGTTTTCGCGTATTGGTGATGCTCACTTTCGCCGTCAAACTGTGCGCTGGCTGATCGGCGACCGCCGTGAATCGAATGAAGAGATTGACGCGCTGTTGCGCTCGGCGCTGGCTGACGAAGATTGGGAAGTGCGCGCATCCGCAATGCTTGCGGCGGTCAGATTGGGCGCAACTGCGGTTGGCGCTGACGTGAAGCGGATGAAACTGCCGCGCACCAGCAGTGAAGGTCCGGACGAAGCGGATCGTTCGATCGTCAGGGCGTTGCACGATCTCGCAGTGGACCGGCTCGCCGGCAATCCGCTCAACACACCTGAGATTTCCCACGAGCGAGCAGAGCTGCGGCGGCACGTCTCTCGTTGCATGATGGGCCAGCCGGTGGACAAACACGATCGCGTGTTTCTATTGGTCCATGCACTGACCGAACCGTTGACTATTGAAGATGAGCCGCCGCGGTTGAATTATGTTGAAGAACGCGACGGCACTTACCGGCTGAGGAAGAGTGGGATTGAAGTTTGTTGGGTCGCGCCGCTGCCGCACTGGCTTGGAACGGATGATGCGGACCTCGCTGCCCAGAACCCGGTGCGGCGCGTTGCTCCGGAAAAAGGATTTTTCATTGCGCGCGCTCCCATCAGCGTTTCACAGGCACAAATCTTTCTCACGAATGTGAGCGCTGGTGGCGATGACGCTTACACGGGCATTGCGTCTGAAGCCGGCGCGCTGTGCCAGGCGCTTGGAAGATTTGAAGACGCCGCGGTCGAATTGCCGGATGCAGATGAATTCGAAATGGCTGTGAGAGGTACGGACGCGCGACGTTATCCATGGGGCAACGGATTTGAACCCGACGCAATAGAGCTACTGTCGCCGTGGGGATTGAAACACCCGCTCTTGTTAGCCCAATGGACCAGATGGTCCGGCGATCATGCACGGCTTTGCGGCGGCGACAACCGCTGCGCGTTCCGGCGCGAAGTTTCGCTGACTGATCCAACTCTTCGTTTCGCCGTAAGGCCGATCGTTCGTGTTTAGTTTCTGCATCAACTCAGGCAAGGCGCCGTCGCAACGATCGCGGCTTCCTGACCGTTCGAGGTGTGAGCTTCATTCCCGTTACCGTTTTCGATCGTCTTCGAGTCGACGGCAACGCTCTTCTTAACACAATGCTTTCTCATCAACTGAAAAAATGAGCGCCGTGCTTTACCACTGGCGCGAGCTGCGTGCGCGATGTTTCCATTACTCTTGCGTAGCGCGTCTTCCAGATAAAGCCGCTCGAACCGATTTACCAGCTCGCGTTTTGCGTCCTGGAACGATTGATCGGCAAGACCCTCCTCCTCACGCTCGAGCTCCTCTTCTTCACGCTCAGCATTCAGCAAGGGCAAGTCGAAAGGCTCTACATCGCGAACCAGTTGCAGGCACGTCACATATTTGACGCAGTTTTCCAACTCGCGAATATTTCCCGGCCAACTGTAGGTTTCCAGGCGCTTCTGCGCAGCTTCGCTGAAGCGCGCCTCTGGAAGATGATAAGCCTTCGCGTAATAAGTCTTATAAGTTTCAAGTAGTAACGGAATATCTTCCGGGCGATATCGTAGAGCGGGCACTTCGATCGGTATCACTCGCAGGCGGAAAAACAGGTCCTCGCGGAAGCGACCTTCGCGCATGGCCGTAACCAGATCAGCATTCGTGGCGGCAATGAAACGAACGTCTGACTTGCGTATGCGGGTTTCTCCCAGCCGGCGATATTGCTTGTCTTGAAGATACCGCAACAATTTTATCTGGCCGGGCAGCGATAGTGAATCAACTTCGTCGAGAAACAGAGTTCCGCCTTCTGCCTCGGCTACGAGACCGTCGCTTTGTGGCCGAGCGCCGGTAAACGCGCCGGCGATGTGTCCGAAGAATTCGTTCTCCAGCAGTTCATTGGGCAAGGCGCCGCAATTAACGGGGACAAAACGCGCGTTCCGTCGCGCACTCGTCGTGTGTACGAAGCGAGCATATAGTTCTTTGCCGACACCGGTTGGACCACTGATGAGGATCTCGGCGTCGGTATTTGCGATTCGAGAAAGCTTTTCCAGCAACTCCCTGTGAGCGGGGCTACAGCCAACCAGGGTTGCGGCCGTCATAAATAACCTCCGCACAATCTCCGGGGGATGCGGCGCCAATTGGGCCGCAAGAGACGGTATTAAAATTATGTGCGCGGATTAACCACCGCGCGGTTAGCGACGATGCAGTTGTTATCGGGTTACTGAATCAAAATCTTCGATTCCAGGTTTCCCTCGATCCGTTCGACATTGGCGACAAGAGACAACAAGCAGCGGTGCGCCAAACTTTCGAAGGATGAATCTGACAGTTGCGCGAGCAGGCTGAGAACGCAACTGTTGTTAACCAACGAGCGCGCTCACAATACTGGAACCTCCGTTCTAAAGTCAATAATTCGAGTGTCTGCAACG
>Ga0207670_10000750_pt1 | contig 17047 bp, 14 predicted proteins | sample KBSS23HmetaG_FD_184339 | JGI IMG/M metagenome (GOLD analysis project Ga0207670, IMG submission 184339) | Switchgrass rhizosphere microbial communities from Kellogg Biological Station, Michigan, USA - KBS S2-3H metaG (SPAdes) (version 2) | ecosystem: Host-associated > Plants > Roots >... | reverse complement strand
ACGATGTGCTCGACACAAGCCCGCGATAACGTTGAAGGAAACGATGTGCTCGACGCAGCCCGCGATAACGTTGAAGGAAACGATGTGCTCGACGCAGCCCGCGATAGCGGGCGACAGAATAAAGCCTGGGGCGCAAGCCCCAGGTTAGCCATTCAAAATAAAGGCGCGAGCCCGTGAAACGGGCGACAGCGCAGTCGCCCGTTTCACGGGCTCAATCTCGTTTCCTTGCTTCGATCCTGGGGCTTGCGCCCCAGGCTTTAATGCCTACGCCCGCTTTCGCGGGCTAAGATCCACAGCCTCGGTGTTGCCGCCGCAGACGATCACGCCTACGCGTTCACCTGCTGCTGGTTTGTATTTGCCCGAGAGGAGGCCCGCGAATGCGGCGGCGCCACCGGGCTCGGCTGCGATGCGCACTGTATCCCACAAACGTCTTTGCGCATCCACGATCTCCTCATCTGAAACAAGCAGCGAACTCTGCACAAACTTCTGCGCGATCGGAAACATCTGCTGCCCAACTTGCCTCGGCGCGAGCGAGTCTGCGGCGATGCCGCCTGCCGGTGAATCAACCGGCCGCCCAGCTTTTAGCGCGAGGTGCAGAGTCGGAGCTTCGGTTGGCTCAACAGCGATTATCCCCACCCGGTTCTGATACCAGGCCGCGACACCGCCGATCAGTCCACCACCGCCAACAGCAATCAGCAGTGAATCGAGTTTCGGATCCTGTTCCTCCAACTCCATTCCCAACGTTCCTGGTCCAACCAGCGTTGTGGTTCCCTCGTACGCGTGAATCGGTAACGCGCCCGATTGCGCAGTCCATTCCTCGCTGGCCTCCAGTGATTCCGCATAACGATCTCCAGCGATCACCAACTCCGCGCCATAGCCACGAATGCGATCGAGTTTTGCAGGCGAGGCAACGGACGGGACAAAGATCGTCGCAGGCTTGCCGAGTTTCATCGCCGCGAAAGCGACTGCGGCACCATGGTTCCCGCCCGACGCCGCCACCACACCGGCGGGAGGAACCGCTCGCGTCAACATGTTGCTGAATGCTCCGCGTGCTTTGAACGATCCGGAGTGTTGGAAGAGCTCGAGTTTAAAAATGATCTTGATCGAATCCAGCCCAAACTCCGCGCCTTCAACTTCCAGAATCGGCGTGCGTCGAATGTGCGGTCTGATTATTTGCTCTGTCGCCTGAATTCGCTCTCGCGAAACCTCGGTTGGTTCATTCATGCTTGATTCCTTACCTCTCGCTTACAACCAAGACAGCCTGGTAAGCGTCTAGGATTCTAGCAGTACTTCACCGTCTCCCCTCCGACCTCAAAACAAAAGGAGACCTAACGATGAAGAAATGCTTCCTGTTAATTCTGTCACTACTCGCGGTGGTTACAGCATCCGGCCAGGAATCCGGCAATCGAATATACGGTAACAATGGCTATTACCAACAGAAAAGACACTTGCAAATCAATACCGGCACGCTGGGGAATTCAGGTGAAGGTTATGCACTCGAAGCCAGCGTCCTGACCAACCTGAAACCAGATGCCTTCGTTGTAGTGTTCGGCGTCAACGCCGAAGGTGCAAACGCGGCTACCAGCAACGAAAAGGTCAACGCAAAGATTGCCAATCTGATTCAGAAAGTGAAACCGTTGGGAATAGACTCGAACAATATTTTCATCGATTTCATTACTCAGAACCGCGTTTACGACTTCACTGTATCCGGCACGCAGGCGACCGAGAAATTCACCGGATTCGAGACGAAGAAAACGGTTGCCATTCGTTATAAGAGTCGCGAACTGTTTGAAAGGATCGTTAGTGCGGCGACGGATTCGAATATCTTTGACCTGATCAAAGTCGACTACATCGTCAGCGATTTCGACTCGGTTCGCGCTAATTTGTTTGATGCGGCTGTCAAGGTGCTAAAAAGCAAGGAGCAGAAGTATGCGAACGCCTTAGGTGTGACGCTTGGTGCCGTGGGCCTGTCCATTGAGAAATACGACGTAACTTATCCTGCGGAAGCATACCAACGTTACCAGGCATTCGAGACTGGTGATGCATCTGTCGAAAACGAACAGGGCGTCTCAAGCCGAGTGGAAAAACGTAAGAGTTTCACGTTTTTCTACGAGCCCGTCGCAGCCAGCAGCTTTGATTCAGTGCTGGCCCCTCCAGGACTTGAGCCGGTGGTCCAACTCTCAATCTATTTGCGAATGCAATACCAGGTCAAACGAATGAACTAAACGGACGGAAGGTCGCCGGACCACCTCCGGCGACCTCCCTGATGACGCTTGACAATGATCGTCAACGGTAATACGTTCGGGCAACAGTTCTCCACATTAAGTTAACGATCCCCTGATAGAGTTCATCTCATCGTTTGCGCCGGCGTGCCTGTGCGCCGCTTGTCGCTTTCATTAACGCTACGGACAATTGGGGAAGGAGCCGAAACATGAGAGACAGATCAAAATTCATCGTCACGATTGTTACCGTATTAATAGTGATCGTGATCACCCTCGTTTGCGGTGGTCAAAGAGCACTTGTAACTGCCTCGTCAACACCAGGTCCGTCACAGTTTTATCTCCAGCACAATCTCATCTCGGATGGATTCGTGCCGGCGGACCTCATTCATTCCAACCTCGTCAACGCCTGGGGGTTGGTCTCAGGCCCGACAACACCCTGGTGGATCGCTAATAACGGGACCGGCACAACCACCTTATACAATGTCGCCAGCGGAACGATCGTGACGGACTTTACAGTCCCGGGTGTCGCCGGCGCACAGGGCAATCCTACCGGACTCGTATTCAACGGCGGCACTGGTTTCGTTGTTAACAATGGCGTCGGTTCACCGGCTGCGGCTCGATTTATCTTCTCAAGCGAGGATGGCACGATCTCCGCTTTCAAGGGTGCGCCGATTGTCACAGTGGTTCCGAATGCACAGGCGCCGGCACATGGTGCAATTTATAAGGGGCTCGCGATCGACAGTGCCACCGCTGGTCAATTCCTCTATGCAACCGACTTTCATAACGGTAAAGTCGATATCTTTGATAGTTTGTTCCACGCCGTCACGATTCCCGGAGCTTTCACGGATCCGAATCTTCCAGCCGGATTTGCGCCATTTGGAATTCAGAACATCAATGGCACGATCTATGTGACTTACGCACTGCAGGATGAAGATCAGGAAGATGACGTACCTGGTCCGGGAAATGGTTTCGTCGACGCTTATGATACTTCCGGGAACTTAATCCGGCGTGTTGCTTCGGCCGGCGAACTCAACTCCCCATGGGGCCTGGCACTAGCCCCCGCGAATTTTGGCAGGTTCAGCGGGGACTTACTCGTTGGCAACTTCGGCGACGGACGCATTCATGCTTTCGACCCGAACCAGCTTACTGATGCTGGTGAGTTCGAAGGTGTCGGTCTGCTTCACTCTGCGTCAGGAAAGCCGATCAAGATCGATGGCCTTTGGGCGCTTCAATTCGGTCACGGCTCCAGCGCCAACGGACTGACGAATACGCTGTTCTTTACCGCTGGACCAGGCGACGAGGAGCACGGCCTGTTCGGATCGCTGGTTAACGTATCCCCGCCAGGACGACAATGATTGATTCACAGGAGACTGAACCGCTCTAACTGCTACAGAGCGGTTCAGCACCTCGAATCTCGCTTAATCGGAGGCGGGCTTGCCGAGACATCTACTTTGCACACTTGTTCGAAAAAATTGACATCAACCGCTCACAGGTATATCGTCCGCACATCGCTCACTATCGGCATCGTGCTCCCAGAGAAAGGGGAAAAAGATGGCGAAAACTATTACTCAACGGCTCGAAGTCTTAACCAACCTGGCAATCATTTTTGCTGCTGTTCTGCTTAGCGTCGTTTTAATCAAAAACTATTTATTGCCTTACTATTCTAAAGACGGTCCCCGTGATCTTCGAATCCCTGCGGGCGCCAAAGTCTCTTTGCCTGGCGTGGATTGGTCTAATAACAATCAGACGCTTTTACTCGTGCTTCAGAAGGGATGTCATTTCTGCACGGAGAGTGCGCCATTTTACCAGCGACTCGTGCGGGAGACGGCTGGGCGTGAAAACATTCATCTGATCGCCGTATTGCCACAGGCATTTGATGAAAGCAAGAAATACCTCGATGATCTTGGCGTCGCGATCGAAGAGGTGAAACAAGCACAGCTTGATTCGATTGGTGTCTATGGCACGCCGACGTTGATACTGGTTAATAACCAGGGCGTTGTCATAACTTCGTGGGTTGGAAAACTCAGTGCCGATGGTGAAGCGGAAGTCTTGCGCCGGCTGTAGCTGAGCTTAGCATTCGACCTTGAGAAGATACTGTTAGGGCAAAGCGTATCTTCTATGTCGGGGGGTTGCCTCATGGTCAAAGACAAAGGGAAGGGAGGAACTGAAATGATAAGGCTGATGCGCAAACTCTTAATCCTCATTGCGCTCGTTGGCTGTATAGCGATGGCCTCTGGCGCCAGCGCTCGAATGAAACCCTGTTGTTCCTGGTGCGATGCGATTTGCATCCGCTGCGAAACGGACCCATCCTACTGTGCAACTTGCGCAAGTTGCTCAGCTAACTGCAACACACTTTGTAGAGAATAAATCGAAACACCATTCTGCTAATTCGGGGGCTTGGCGAGTGCATCAGTGCTTGCCTGGCCCCCTCGGCCAACCTCCTCATAAATTCGATCATAATCTCCTGCAAGCCGGCAGTTACTACCGGAAGCCCGACTTCTTTTCCTCTGGAGTAGCCTCGAAGGTCGGCGGCACGAAGAGCTCTCCTTCCTCGAAATAGAACTCCCTGACTGTCTCAACCGGGACGGTCTGGGAGGCGCCGCCCGGGATATGAAGGAGGCCAGGAGCTTTAACCTTTTCCTTGAGGCGCTCTTTGGACGTGTTGCCACGGTTCGAGAACTCGATGCGCATTCCCTTGGCGAGGTCCTCATCCGTGAAGGTCTGCCCCGGGGTCTTAATTGAAATGATCTGATCGAAGTCATTCGGTCCGGTGATCACGTGGGCCAGAAACAATTCGGAACCCTTACCGAAGAGTAGATATTCGAGTTTTGAAGACTTGGCTACGTTAGGATCAAACTCATGGAAATGTACGACGTTTACTACGTTGACATCAAAAGCGCCTCCCTCAGGAGGATTCTCGAAATCACCAATGAAAGATGTGCCGCCTCTTTCAAGATGGCCGCGAATAAGGGCATTGCCTCTGAATTTCTTGAGCGCCAATCCGTTAGGATCTACATGCGGGAGCACAAACGTTCCTGGATTAAGTGTATACATCTTCACTGCCGGGTTCTTCGCGCGATCCTTGAAGTAAACCTCTGTCAGATTGCGATCCGCGTCACTAAATGTAGCCTCCAGGATCACCTGGAAGCGATGAGGAGAGTCAAACTTTGGCCCAACGACTCTGTTAAACATTGGAAGATGTGAAAGAAAGGCGGTCTTTGTTCCAACCAGCATCATGTTGTGCGTGTTCGGTGCGTCCTCAGGAGCTGGATTGATCATTAAAGGCTGCGCCCTGGCCGTGAGGCTGAGACAACCGATGCCGGCAATTACACTGGCACTGGTCTTGAGAAACTCTCTGCGGCTGTTATCTGCCGATTCTTTATTGCTCATTGTTCGACTCCTATCAACTGTCGTTACCGGTTATGATCCAGATCCCGGACGGTATAAACGGCACGCGCAGTCGCCTCTACGAACGTCTCGAATAAGCTGGAACTATTCAGTGAGCTTTGTCCACAAACATGCTCTCTATCAATCATGCGTTTCAACGTGAAAACGTTTCCGGCTGAGGAAACTCAGAATCCAAGACAAAGCATTTTGACGCGAGCGACATGCAACCGATTGTTAGCCTGCGGCCGGGCGGCCGCCGAAGCTGATGATGTAGCCATCGGGGTCCTCGACATAGAAGTCCTTCGTATCCCACTCGGTTGCCGTGATCGGCTTGATGATCGTCACACCGTTGGCGACGCACTGCTCGTAGAACGCCTCGATGCCGTCAACACCCGCCGAGGCGTCGAGATGATCGTTGTTGCGCTTGTGCTGGCGGTCCGCATCGTTCTTGGGCGCTTCCTTCAAGTGAAGTTCAAGTCCGTCGAGAACACCGATCGCGTAGAACCCTTCCCAGGGCTCCCCGAACCTGAAGCCGATCTTCTGGTAGTACGCAATCGAGCGCTCAAGGTCGTCGACAAGGAACTGTGGAGCGAAAGATGTCACACGCGGCTTCATCGTGCTCATAGGCCTCCTTCTTTAGCAGGCTAACGAATAGGATTCTTTCGGCAGTTTCGCTGCGTGTCGAGATGGAGTAATTCGCAGCTCCGAGGCGGTCCTATCGTTATCAACTTGTTTCTGATCTCTGCAAGGGATTAAGTGACTGAAGCGTGCTATGGTCATTGCACGACACCTGATGAAGCAGGATCATCCCAGCTTAATAGTGTGAGGACCAACACCTCACATCCATGAAACGCCTCACGGTATTTCGCCCGGCACTTTCTTGCCGCGAAATTTTCACACGCGCTGCGTGAATATGCACAATCAGATTTCGAGGCTCACTGTGTTCCTCGCTTGATCTATGCATACTCACGGTTTCCGCGAATAGCCGCAGAAACTTCCTGCCTGAAATGCAATTTACATAAGGCGATTCAAGGGAACACTGCTTGCACAAGGTAGCACCGTTTTACAAGAACCTCATTGCGATTCGCTCCTAATCATCCAGGCAATGAAGTTTCTTCACAACGGGTCAGAGAACGGCGCCTTACGTTCCTCATTGATCCACATTCATAACCCCGCGGTCTCGCCCGCCGTACTTCCCAGGAGAAAAAGATGTCTACTAAGCAAAGATCTATGCGGCGCACTGGCGTGCGTCGCCTGCTTTATCCTTCGCTAGCTCTGGTTGTACTGGCGTTGTTATTCAGCGCCCGGCTATGGACCAGTGTGATAGCGGCTCCCCCGCCACCACCCAGCAATCTCGATCCTACGTTTGATGGCGATGGCATTGTCATTACAAATATCAACGGTTACGACGCGGGTAATGACCTCGCAATCCAAACGGACGGCAAGATCGTCGTCGTGGGCACCAGCGGCACATTTTCCTTCGGTCATATCACCGGCCCCACTTCCTCAGACACACCACGGAAGGATTTTACGGTAGCGCGATACAACACCGACGGATCGCTCGACAGCACATTTGGCAGCGGTGGCACTGTCACGACAGTGATCGGAGACGATAGCGTAGCCAACGCTGTCGCGCTCCAGCCGGACGGCAAGATTGTGGTTGCCGGCGATAGCCAATGGGCCACGCAGAGAATTACGGTTGTACGCTACAACTCCGATGGCTCGCTCGATAACACGTTTGGCAGTGGCGGGATTATCACGCTGGAACTCAGCGATTCAGCCAGCGCTAATGATGTCGTGATTCAACCCGACGGCAAGACTGTTGTTGCCGGACACCAGACCTCCGTTGCAGCCTTTAGCGTTTTCTTCACGCTTGTGCGTTTCAATGTGGATGGCTCACTCGATAGCACCTTTGGCACGGGTGGAGTGTTTAGCGTGCCTCAGACGGAGACTGCCGCGCCTAGGTTTGCGAATGCCGTGGCGCTGCAACCAGATGGCAAGATTGTCGCGGCTGGACTTGGTTTTGACGAAGGACCGACATCGGAAATTACGGTGGTGCGCTGTAACAGCAACGGCTCGCTCGATTCAACGTTCGGCAGCGACGGCGTCATCTTTACAAACATATCTGACGACCAAAGAGACACTGCCAACGATCTCGCGATTCAGCCCGACGGCAAAATTGTAGTAGCAGGTACGAGTACCGACGGCACAAACTCCGTCGTTGTTTTGGCTCGCTACAACACGGATGGATCACCCGACACGAGCTTCGGGACCAACGGCGTGGTAGCTCCACCAATTATTGAAGGCGACATCGGCACTTCGTCAGGCATTGCATTGCAAACGGATGGGAAGATCGTGGTTTCGCAAGCGCGCGATTTCTTCATTGGGACCTTCACCGTATCGAGGTACCAAACCAACGGTTCGCCCGACACCACTTTTGGCAGCGGCGGCTCAGTCACAGTGCTGCTGGGAGAGTTTGCTGGGGCAGCTGCGGTAGCCATCCAGGCGGATGGCAAGATTGTGGCTGCCGGAGCTGGTAACCTCAGCTTCAACTTCGATACATCCGAGCTCTCGGCTGACATAGCAGTCGTTCGCTTTGACAATGGCGGCGCAGTCAACAATCCGCCGGTTGTAACCATTACTGGACCAGCCAGCGGTTCAGTCTTCGCTGTCAACACGCCCATCAGTTTCACCGGAACGTTCACGGACGACGCGGGCGATACTCACACGGGTCAATGGACCTTCGACTCCGTTTCGCAATCTGCGACGATCGTGGAGCCATCGGGCTCAACGCCGGGTTCCGCTAACACCACTCACACATTTACCGCAGCCGGCGTCTACAAAGTGACGCTGACGGTCACCGACAACGGCAACCTCTCAGGCACGGCTAACACCGTCAATGGATTGGAAGCGATGGTGGTGATCTACGATCCGAGCGCAGGCTTTGTGACTGGCGGCGGCTGGATCAACTCACCTTCAGGTGCTTTCACGCCGATGCCGATGTTGACCGGAAAGGCAACCTTCGGCTTTGTTGCGAAATACCAGAACGGCGCGACTGTTCCGACTGGAAATACCGAGTTTCAATTCAAGGCCGGTGCTCTGAACTTCTCGAGTACGAGCTACGAATGGCTAGTGATCTCAGGCGGCAGGAAGGCGCAGTACAAGGGCTTCGGAACGATCAACGGCGGGGGCAATTATCGCTTCATGTTGACGGCCATCGACGGTAATCAGCCCGGCGGTGGTGGTCAGGATAAGTTCCGCATGCGGATCTGGAGCGATGCCAACGGTCTGATCTACGATAATCAACTCAATGCGCCGGATAGTGACGATCCAACTACGGTGCTAGGTGGCGGCAGTATCGTCATTCATCATTAATTTCACCTTTGCGTAGCGGAAATTCTGTGGCGCAAATCCAAATGGGAGCAGTGGCCATCTCCGCCTCTGCTCCCATTCAACTAATGATTATCATACATCGCGGAAAGGCGGTGGATGCCTGTGTTTCTGTTCATAAGCATCGAGCACGGCCTTCGTTGTGACTGCTTCGCCTTCTGCGAAGCGTTCAAGGAGTGGCACGAGCCAGAGTGCGCCACAAAGCGTCAGGTGGTTTCGCCACCTGTCAGATAGGAGTTCTTGAACGGAACACTCAGTTCCATGGGCGTGATGTCCGGGACCCTGCCAAACGCCAAATGGATGAACCACCGGTTTGATCGAGTACCAAACGCCCCATTCGTCATAGTCCGGAAATTTCTTTTTGGCGAGCTCGTAGACGCGTACCGGCATGTATTCAATGGCTCATTGCATAAGTAATGACGTTCATGCCTACCTTGTAGGCCACCATACCGTATTGGGCGGGATAGCGCGAGTCGTTGATCCACTCCCAGGCGTCGCCGAGATCACAGTTGCGAGTGAGGAAAATCATGAGCCGGCCGTTCTTATTTTCAACGCCCATGTAGTGCGGCGTCACGCCGCCTTTTTCGTAGGTGACGCCCTGAACCAGTGCCGCGACTCCAGGCACCTGGATCACACCGTCGAGATCGAAGTAACTGTGGAAGATCGGGTGTGTAAGCGGCAAGTCTTTGATCTCATACTCAGGTAGAATCTTCTTTATCTCGCCTTGCGCATGTTGCCACTCAAATTCTCCGTGGAAATCATCGAGCATTAGAAAGCCGCCTCGCATGAGGTATTCACGCAGTGCTGCCGCGTCCTCGTCTGAAAGCTCCATGTGTCCAGGCTCGACAATGTAGGCGAACGGATAATCAAATAGTCGCTCGTCAGTCGGACGTATTTGTACGGGGCGGCCTGACAGGTGCAGATTTGAGCCTGCCCATTCACGGATTCCCATCATGAAGTTGTAGTCGGCCTCCGGAAAGTCGACCCGCCAGGCACCGCCGAACCAACGGTTATATGGCGAGTGCGGAGAATCGTAAACGATCCTGGCGAAGGTATATTCACCAGGCCAGTCACCGTCAGTGAATGCGCGAGGATGGCGCGGAAAGGGGTCACCCTGGAAGGGGTCGAGCTGCTGTTGCCCCACCACTGGCATTAAAAAGGGCAGAAGGAGAAAAGCGAGCAGGAGCGGAACAACTACATGATGGCGCAATCTCGACATCGTGACTGATTTCACTATTCTGAATTCCGGTACCGTGAATCCTTGGATGCGAGATTATACCAGCGCGGATAGGCAAGAAGTGAAGAGGTGTAGAACCGACCCATATGGGTGGCTATTTGCTTTTTAAAGCCCAATGATGAACCAAATCTCAGATGATTTACGCCTTAATAAACGAGCCGTTGCCGGCGGCATTAATCAGTGAGAACGTCATCATGAACAATGAACAGATCAAACTAGTGCAAGATAGCTTCAGGCAGGTCACCCCGATCGCCGAGACTGCCGCTCAACTCTTCTACGCGCGACTCTTCGCACTCGACCCGGATCTGGAAGTGCTCTTCAAAGGAAATCTTACCGAGCAAGGTCGCAAACTAATGCAAATGCTCGGAGTTGCGGTCAACAGTCTTGACCGGATGGAGCAACTTCTTCCAGTCGTGCAATCGCTCGGCACACGACACGCCGGCTATGGGGTTCGAGACAAAGACTACTACACCGTGGGTCAGGCGCTTCTGTGGACATTGCAGAAAGGGTTGGGTGAGGCCTTCACACCCGACGTTGAAGCAGCCTGGACCAACGTTTACACCACGCTCGCATCCGCAATGCAAAGTGGGTCGGGAACGCCGGCTGAAGCCGTTCCTGTTCTCGCTGAGACGATATGATTCTTGTGCGACAGTGCCTCATCTTCAACGCTTCGCGTAACGCCAGACCGTCTTCTCGCCGCTGACCAGAATCTCGTTCCGCCCACTGCTATTCTCCGGCGGCAGTACGGCGACCGCATTGCATTCTTCAGGCAAGATCTCCTGGTAGATGAGCTTACCCTGTGCGTCGTAGAGATAAAAGAGCGACCTGTCGATGGCCGCGAAGTTCGCCACCACCGCCAGGTATTTAGGGCGATTCTTCTCCAGTTCCGCCCACACGCCTTTGGCCCGGTATACGTCCTCCGTGTCAAACTCCATCTGCTCGGGGAGACCCGGAGTGACGATCACTTGCGGCTTCTCCAGTTTGATCTGGCTGAGCGGGGCGTCGTACTTCGTGTAATTGTCGCCATCCAGATCGATGAGCCACAGGCTGCCTTCTCTTACGGCCAGGTTCTGCGGAGATCCCTGGTTGTTGGGCCGTGGGCATAAAGAAATGTGCCACAGGTAGACCGGCGCCTTCACCTCGCCCATGACCTGGCCCTGGGTATCACGGATTTTCAGTTCTCCCCGGTTTTCCTCCACCAGTTCGGCCTTGCCGTCACCGTTCACGTCAACTACTTCCATCTCGCCCGGTATGAATTCCTCCTGTAGCCGCCACTTGCTGTTACCGTGGCGGTCTAACAGTTCCAAGCCATTCCACGGCTCGAAGCCCCACGAGGCTATAAACTCCATCACTCCATCCCCGTCGACATCCCCGGCGGCCACTTCATGGATCGAGGACTTCGCCTCCTCAAACTCCCCGCGGCTGAACAAAACATTACCTTGATGATCGAAAAGCGCCATGCCATCGAGGCCGCCGAAGCCTAATACTTCACACACACCGTCACTCTCGACGTCCAGAAGACGCATGTTATGAAAGCTGTCCTTCTCTCGCTCGGTCCCGAAGGGGCTGAACGATTTCCCCTTTTCAAATCGGTAGTTGATGCGGGTCGTAACGTTACCGCGGCGGTCGAGCAGAGTCAGACCGAACCGTCCCGCGAGTCCGACATCCAGATCACCTTGCCCGTCTAATTGGCCGACTGCCATATCCTGGACCGAGTCAAGGCTGCTTTTGAGCTTATTCGGGTCTCCCAGTTCGCGCCACGAACTTCCGTTACCAGCCCGGTAGAACTCCGACTTCACCAGAAGACCAGCGCCGGTTACTATTCTGGGTTTACTTAATTCGGGAGGCACCTCATGTGTTCTCAGTAGTGGACTAATGATCGACTTGTAAACCAACACACCGACGACTACGAGCAGAATGAACGCGCACCCCACGATTATTGAGATAACAGTTATTAGTCTTTTAAGACTCATCGGGTTGTGACCTTTTTAGGAGCGACAATTCTTTTGACTCACAAGTTGCTGGATATGGGGATTGGGCGATCCATAGCTGACGATTGCTACGTCAAGCTCTACATCGTTGTAGAAGGTTAAGGCCCGTTGGAGTCGTTGGCTGACATGTGAGTCGGTTACCCCGGTATCCATATCTTCTTCGCAGCTATTGTCTCGACCCCGGCGGACAGCAGGATCGGCTCAGAGGCTTTGGTGAAAAATGCGAACCCTTTGTAGCTGACTAGATATTGATAATTGGCTGAGAAGAACCCGCCTTTGGCGTATAGGACTAGCGGCTTCTCAATCTTACTGAGGATAGTGTGGAAGTCGGCGGGAGTAACTTGCACCACCACGCCGCTGGCCTTGATTGCGTTAGCGATTGCGACTGCCATCGCTGCCGCCCCACCTGCCGCCATAAATATATCCCTCCTTCAGTCCTTCTGTTCCGCGTAAGTCAGTCCAAAGCGCTACCAGAGATAAGTGCGGCGTGGTCCATCTAGTGCTCAATAGGTGTGACCAACTCTAGTGCGGTTGATACAAACTTAAAGGATCCATACCGCCTTTCGACGTGATCGTAGATACGCTGCGGAACCACCGGCATTGACTCTTCGAGATCAGCAAGTCGATCCCGTAGGCCGGAGATTAGCGTGGCGTCGCGGGAATCTGACCAAAGAGCTTGCTCAAACTCATGAATTAGTCCTTTGTATTTTGCAGCGGCAGCGCGGTGACGCTCTGCTCGTGCCGGATAGTCCATGAATGTCTGAAGAGCCGCGAACACTGCCGCCGCAACACTCAGGAACAGGACGAGAAGTTTCACCCACAACTCCTGGTTTTGACTCAGTGCGGAAAAGACTGATGTGCCAACGATAGCGGAGAGAGTGATTGCAGGGATTCCGATGGCATAGCGAAGAGTGTCACAGCGGCGAGCCGCGAAGTCATGGCGATCGCGGCATTTATGTGCATGAACCAGCCAGCCGCGCAAGAGCTCGTCGTCAGCGTGAGGATTGAATATGGGATACGGCTGCTCCATTTGCTCACTCCTTCCGTGCCGCTACTGTGTATATTGCGTCACCGGACCTTGTCAATGTTTTCGAATTGACGATGGTTCAGCATTCGTGAACAGGAGCTGCCGCGCTATTGTCAGAAGGTGTGGATCACTTTCACGCGCGCTCATCTCATGGCAAGAATCCACAATTGTGATGTAGAACAAAAGAATTATTCGATCCACATTCCACACAGAGTGGCAATCCGCTTGCGATAGCCCAGAGCTCACCGAACGTGAAGCCGATCCTCTCTGCTGCTTTGAGAGACGTAATCTATTACGAACGACAAGCAAGGGGAATAGGAGTATCTTGGAACCTCTAGGGATTCAGGATGACATACGAAAGGAAGTGAACACTTATGGCCTGGAACACGAACGGCAACGCCGGTACCAACCCAGCGACGGATTTTGTCGGAACAACCGATTTACAACCGCTTGTAATTCGAACGAATGCGAAGGAGGCCGTACATATTGATCCGGCTGGCAAGATTGGGATCGGTACTCCCAATCCGCAAAATCTGCTTCACGTTGGGCCCGGTGCCAGTTCCATCGTCAGCAGTCGTATCAACGCAGTCATTGCGAGCAGCGCGCCGGACGCCGGGGTAGCGATCGCGCAAAATAGCGGCGTGAACGTCCTCCTGCAGGCGTCCGGTGCCGGCGCGTTCATCGGCACTACTTCTAATCATCCAGTGGTGCTCCGAACGGCCGATCAGGATCGAGTTGTCCTGACGGCTGCCGGACACTTGGGAATTGCAAACAACCCGCAAAACTTGCTTCATGTCGGCCCGGGCTCCAGTTCCATTGTCAGCAGTCGCGTAAACGCAGTGATAGCGAGTAACACCCCTGATGCCGGAATTGCGATCGCGCAAAATAGCGGCGTGAATGTCCTCCTGCAGGCGTCCGGTGCAGGCGCGTTCATCGGCACTACTTCTAATCATCCAGTGGTGTTCCGTACAGTCGACCAAGATCGAGTTGTCATTGACAGCAAGGGCGACGTGTTCATGGCCGGAACGCTGTCCGTCGCCAAGGACGTGATCCTCACCGGCGCGGATTGTGCGGAGCATTTTGATATGGTGAAAGATGCCCGCTGTGAGCCGGGTACCGTCATGACGATCAGTACCGATGGTGCCCTCGATGCCTGCGCTCAGGCCTATGATAAGAAAGTCGCAGGCGTGGTCTCGGGTGCAGGAAGCTATCGGCCCGCCGTGATACTGGATAAGCAGTCCTCCGATGAAGGACGGCTTCCGGTCGCATTGTTCGGAAAAGTCTACTGCAAAGTGGATGCGCATTATGCTCCGATCGAGGTGGGCGACTTGTTGACCACGTCTGACACCGTCGGGCACGCAATGAAGGCGTGCGATTCGGTTAGGGCTTTTGGCGCCGTGATTGGTAAGGCGCTTGACAATCTGACCGACGGTCGAGGGCTCATCCCGATCCTGATCAGCTTGCAATAAGTAACATCACTTTAGACTCCAGATGCCTACATCAAGTCTGCTTTCTATCTCGCGCTTGCTCAAACAACAGCGCCTCAAATCCATGGGGGCGGCGCTCTCTTTGACCTTTCCGATGTCGGCAAGGAGGCTGATTGACCGTGCGCCGTTCAATCTTCTTGGCGGTTGGGAATTGCTTTCGACTGAAGCAATCGCTGTTGACAGGCAGAATGCTGTCTGGCACGCCGGACACGTTGAAGACGTGTTTTCACTGGATGGTGGCAACGTGCTGATTGCAAGCCATACCGGGGGTGTCTGGCTCGCTCCCACCAATGGCTCATTCGCCCCTATCCCGCTGAGTAACGTCTGGAGTGATGTGGATATGCATTGTCTCGGAGCAGGCTCACGCGGTGCCCGGCATATTTACGCCGGCGGAAACAATGCACTGCTTGAAACGGGAGCAAATAGCCTTCGAGCCTTGGCCAACCTCTTCCAATCCAATAGTGCCAAGTCGATCGTCGCCAAGCTTGGCGAGGGTCTTCCCGTTGGCTTACGCAAGCTGATGCAGCTTGCTCCGGATGCGCCACTCTTCGACTGGCGGCCCATTCCGACCGTTGATACGGCAGGGAACGTCCTTGCGCTGAACATCCGGAAGCTCGTAGTGGTAACCGACGTTCAACCCGCCAAGCTCGTGTTGGCAACAGACTCGGGCGTCTTTTGGTCGGACATTCCCGCGGTCGGGCAGGACTATCGCTTCTCCAGGGCAAGCGGAATGCCGGCCAGCCAGTGTTTAGCCGTAGCCCTGTCTTCTCGCGCACCGGGACGAACCCAGTTTGTTGTGTGCTCCCCGACCGGCAGCCTGGTCACCCCGCAATCCAACGGGCTCTATTTCGGCACATGGCAAGCCGGCAACCTGGAAATGGCGCGCGCCACCTGTCGTGGAAATGTGGATTTCGTGCAATGGCAGTATGCGGTTGTTGCTTCGAGTGCGAGAAATCGGTCGGTTTTGTACGCGGCGGTTTCGGCAAGCGGTACCGCTACCTTAAGGCTGAAAGACACTTTCAGAAGAGCTTCGATGAAGATTCCTCCGTTCAAAGTGTCCAAACTGGTGCAGGTTCTCGGAGTGCAGTTGCCCACTACCCTCTCGGCTCTCATTCGAAAGGTCAATTCGCCTCAGGCCCATGACTTTATTTATGCCGTCCTTTCGTCCACAGATGGCGGTGCGACTTGGGCCCCTGTAGGTCCCAACCAGAGAGTGGAAGAATCCATTCAACTTCCGAGAGATCCTGGCCAAACCCAGGAAGGGTGGAATTTGAGTATCGCTGTCTCACACGCCGACCCCAACACCATCGCTTTGGGATGGCGGATTGGTCCGTGGATCGGCAGAAACACACCGAACGCATTTTTGTGGGAAGAGCACGGGGATGCTCAGAACAGGCCGGGATTTAGTGCACACATCCATTCGGATAGCCACGGTCTGCATTTCGACCCGCACGACCCGCGAGGAAATACGCTGCTCGTTTGTAGCGACGGCGGCATCATCTTTACAAGGGATTTGTGCGCCACATTCATCAGCAGTATTAACCAGCACCTGCCAAATCTCCAGTTTCAAAGTTACCCTGGTCAATCGGGCGGTGCGAACGGAGCGTCGGGTGTCAGCCCACATAATCCCGGTCTCACTGTGGGGGCGCTTCAGGACAATGGTGTGGTCTTTTCTTCTGTCGAACACGGCGTGCAAAATCCTTGGAAGAGGATCATCGGCGGCGACGGAATAGTGTCTTTACTTCTTGAGAACGATCGGTTCCTGTTCTGGTCCAACACTGACCCTCCTACTGCGCGAATCGCCAAATGGAACGGAACTGACTTCGATGCCGCGGTCACAGTGCCTGTGAGGTTGCCAAGTTCAAGCTTGCAGGCAGGGCGATTCCTTTCCAATCCATTGGGCGAACCAGTCCTCCGTCCGGGCTTCAAACCGGCTGGCAGCAACAAGACTATGTACGCAGTGGCGGCGTGTGATGCCAGTGGCACTCTAGGTGATATCTGGGGGCTCTTCGCCGACTCGGATGGCGGTAACGCGGTCTGGGACTTCTTGACAGCGATTAATCCCGCCGTCGACGGTCCGGCAACAGCGATCGCTTCCGACGATGGTCGCACCGTGCTGATCGGCACGGCAAAAGGACGAATCTTCTCTTATGATTCACCCTCCCGCGCTATTAACCCCATGACCATCGATCCTGCGATTGCGGCGCCATCAGGACAGGTGTTCCAGTTTTCGTTCCTCGAGAATGGCGTGCTCATCGCACGCTTTGCAGCCGCGCTGCTCCAGTTTGAGCCGCAGAGGGATCTCT
>Ga0207670_10000749_pt1 | contig 17061 bp, 19 predicted proteins | sample KBSS23HmetaG_FD_184339 | JGI IMG/M metagenome (GOLD analysis project Ga0207670, IMG submission 184339) | Switchgrass rhizosphere microbial communities from Kellogg Biological Station, Michigan, USA - KBS S2-3H metaG (SPAdes) (version 2) | ecosystem: Host-associated > Plants > Roots >... | reverse complement strand
GCACGTCGCGCGCGGCGAGTCGGAGAGCGGCCTCACCACCGTCGCGGCCTCGCGCATCCTCCGCGAAGCGCGCATCGCGGCCACCATCGACCATCCGAACGCGATCGCGATTGTCGATGTCGACACGTGCGGCGGGCTCCCGTACCTCGTGATGGAGCTCGTCGAAGGGCGAAGCTTCCGCGAGCTCGTCCGCGACCCGCTCATCTCCGTCGATCGCAAGGTCAGCTGGCTCGTCGACATCGCCCGCGCGCTCTCCGCGGCGCACAAGAAGGGCGTCGTTCACCGGGACATCAAGCCGGAGAACGTGATGCTCCGCGAGGCCGATCAGGTCGTGAAGATGCTCGACTTCGGCATCGCCGAGCGCATGTTCGAGAAGGACGCTGAGGTGACCGAACGCATCCCGGGGACGCCCGCGTACATGGCGCCCGAGCAGATGCGCGGCGAAGAGGCCACGCCGCTCACCGATCAATTCGCGTGGGGGGTCCTCGCGTACGAGCTCCTCTCCGGGACGCTCCCGTGGATCCAGCGCGGTGGGATGCTCCACCTCGTTCACCAGATCCTGACGCGCGACCCCGAGGCGCCGAGCCACCGGCGGCCCGACGTACCGTCCGAGCTCGACGCGGTCGTTTTCCGTGCGCTCGCGAAGAACCCCGAGGACCGCTACCCATCGATGGACGCCGTCGTCGCGTCGCTCCGTGGTGGGTGGGCCGTATCCACGCTGACCGCCGACCCGGTCGACAAGGGTGAAGAGAAGAAGGCTCGGTCGCCGCGGTGGCGGCGCGGGCTCGTGGCAGCGACCGTCGGCACGGCGGCGCTCATCGCGGGGGGAGTGGCAACCTGGTCGACGAAGCAGGCGAGCACCGCGGCGGACACGACCACCGCGCCGGAGCTCGGGTCGACGATGTCGTCGAACGCGGAGGCAGTGGCGGCGTACCGCGCGGGCGTCGAGGCGATCCACAACGCCGCGGGCGGCGCGGCACGAAGGAACTTCGAGCGAGCGACGACGCTGGACCCGGCGTTCGCCGCGGCACACCTCCGCAAGAGACGGGGCGGTTAACGACGCCGTCGAGCGTCGTGTGGAGCGGCGACTCGTCGGAGCTCTCCGGAGTGACCTGTCCTCCTTCGAGCCACGCCCGAAGCTCGTTCGCCATCTCGGCGGCGCCCGCGTGCCGCTCCGTGGGGTCTTTGCTCATCGTTTCCGGAGAAGCACGTCGGGACCGGGCACGCCATCGAGCCCAAAGCGGGAGAGCGGCGGCGCCTCTTCGTGTACCATCGCGTGGAGGATCTCGGAGGGTGTCCCCCCGAAGGGCCGGCAACCCGTGGCCACTGCGTAGGAGGGTCACCGCGAGCGCATACAGATCGGCTCGCGCGTCGAGGGCGCGCGCGAGCGCCTGCTCCGGCGGCATGAACGACAGCGCCCCAACGACCATCCCCGTCACTGTGAGCGGCTTCCCCGTCGCCTCGCCGAGGAGCTTCGCGGCTCCGAAGTCGAGCACCTTCACGAGGTCCCCGCCATCATCTGCCGCCACGAGGTAGATGTTCTCGGCTTGATGTCGCGGTTAACGACGCCCGCGGCGTGCGCCGCCTCGAGCGCCGCGGGCACCTGGAGCGCGATCCGCACCGCGTCCCGCGGCGAGAGGTGCTTCTTCCGTTTGAACGGTGGGTGCGATCGTCCCACGCCCAATGTGGGGAAGTGCGGAGGGTCGCTAGCGCGTCGAAAGCTCAGCCTTTGCGTCACTCACCGTCCGATGATCCCCGCACCGGCGGTCAAAACAGCGGCGCGATGGTTGCGATACCGTCCTCGGCTTTCTCCATCCGCAGCATAGCTCTGCCTTCGCCACTCGTGTCAACAAGGCGCGGTCAAATGCCCCGACGTCGTGGCCCGTCAGCCGCAGTGGGAGTCGAACTGCGCACTCGACGAATTGCCGATCGAGCCGCCCCAATCGATGCACACGTGCGGAGCGTGCAGGTAGACGGGCCCCGCGTACGTCGTATAGTTGCCGCAATCTTCGCTGAAGCCCCCTCCACTGGAAGTCTCGATCCATGCACACATCGGGACTGCTGTCCCTGGAGTGTTCCGCACCGTGACGACGCAGTTGTTGCCATTGCCGCTGTTGTACGTGAGGTAGACGGTACCGCCGATCACCCCGAGCGAGTCGATGACAGCGTATCCGCTGCCGCACACTCCATTGTACACTGCCGCGGGGGAGAGCCCTTGACTGACAGCTTCGGCAGTCGCTTCAGCCCCACCTTGCTGCTGGCGCTGACTCGACTCCACAGTAGCATCATTGGATGCCGACGCGACGCAGCCGCCGAGTGCCATTGACATCAGCATCGTAACCGCAATGAATGAAATATTTGCATTGATAGTCATGTTATCTCCAAATTGTTGATGGTCGAATGTCGAATTTCTCGCAAAGGCACCGACCGTAGTTGGGCGATCCGTTTGCCGGGAGGCACCCTCGCGGAAATCGTCGAGCTCTCCGGCGTAGTGTCCTTGAAAGAGCTCCTCGTCACTCCTGCAATCGACGTGCCGCGGGGCGGTCGGCGAATACATCGAACTTCGTGCAGGGGCCCGAGCACGCAACGAGCCGAGCGCGCGACACGCGAACGACACGTGTGCCACTCGGCGGCGTGACATCGTGCGGACCGCATCCGTCTACTCGTCGTGCGCGGTGGTGTGATATCGAGGTTGTAAGTTCCAGAAAATCCGGCGCACCCCGTTCTGGAAAGTCTGGCAGCTCAACCTTGAAGGGAGCAGGAATCGTAGGAGTGCAATCCAGCGGAGCGCATCAGCCACGGTGTGTCGCTCATAGGCGGTCTTGCAACGCGCGGCTTCGCGGACGGCGCAATGGACATCTTTAGCGCCGCCGCCTACCGTTGGTGCGCGTGGGGGCAGGGACGCGTCTCTCGATTTGCGCAGTGACGCTCGTGGTGTCATGACGCTCGCGCCGGGCGCGGAGTTCGGTCGGTATCGCGTCGTACACCAACTCGGCGCAGGAGGAATGGGGGCGGTCTATCTCGCCCGAGACAAGGCGCTCGACCGGCAGGTCGCGCTGAAAGTCCTGCACGTGGACGGCGAGGCCGCGCCGCTGGTTGATCCGCATGCGCTGGGCGAAACGGCCCTGACGACGGATGCGCCGCCAACGCCGAAGACGCGCGGCATACGCTCGACGGCAGTCGCTACTGTGGAGGGACGCCGACTCATCGATCGCCTCCTTCGCGAAGCGCGCGCCGCGGCTCGTGTACAGCACGCACATGCCGTCGCGATCTTCGACGTCGGCGAGGTCGGCGGGACGCCGTATCTCGCGATGGAGTTCGTGGCTGGCGAAACGCTCCGGTCGCGCATGTCGCGAGGTGGCGCTTCGTTCGAGCAGTTCGTGGCGTGGCTCTTCGAGGTGGCAGAGGCGCTAGCGGCGGCGCACGGACGCGGCGTCGTCCACCGCGACGTCAAACCAGAGAACGTCATGATTCGCGACGACGGCGCGGCCAAGGTCGTGGACTTCGGTATCGCGCGCGCCGCGTCACTGCCTGCCGAGTCCCGCCACGACGAATCGCCGTCGACCCTGGGGCTGCTCGGCGGCGATGCGCAGCATCCGACGTCGCGCGTTTCGGAGCGCTCCCACGTCGCAGGGACGCTCGCGTACATGGCTCCGGAGCAGCTGCGCGGCGAGACCGTGGACGGGCGCGCCGACCAATTCGCCTGGGGCGTGCTCGCGTACGAGCTCTTGGTCGGATTGTTGCCGTGGAGCGGCGGCCGCGACGCGATTGCGTCGCAGATCCTGTCGCGCGATCCGGTGCCGTCCGGCCCTCTCGAGGCGGCGGTCCCGCCGCGCGTCGCGCGGACGATCGCGCGCGCGATGGAGAAGGACCCGAACCTACGGTATGCGTCGATGGCCGAGCTCGTACGGCACCTGCACGCCGCCTGCTCCGGCCAGCACGCCGACGACAGCGCCGAGCTCCGCCGCGCGCGGCCGCTGTCGGCGAAGATCGCCGTCGCGCTGGCCGTGCTGCTCGCGTTCGGTGTGGCGGCGCTGGACTCCGGCGTCACGGCGGTCGCAACGCCCGGGCGCACCGCGGAAGCGCCCATCCACCTACGAGGGTCGAAGATGACCGCCGTCACCGAGGCGCTCGCCGAGTATCGCGCCGGGATCGACGCCACGCGCGGCGCCGCCGCGGAGTCGGCGCGCTCGCACTTCGAGCGCGCGACCGAGCTCGATCCGACGTTCGCGGCCGCGCACCTCCGCAAGGCCCTTATGACGATCAATCTGGACGACGTGGCGCGCGAGCACGTGAGCAGAGCGTTCCAGCTCCGCGCCGATCTCGACGAGCACGATCGCGCGCTCCTCTACGCCGTGGAGCCGTGGACCCGTGTCCCGCAGTCGATCGGGGAGACACTGACCAAGCTCGAGGTCCGGATGCGTGACGATCCGGACGCCGACAACGCCCTTCAACTCTGTCGGTTTCAGTTCATCGCCGGCGACTACCGCGCTGCCATCGCGTCGTGCACGGCGGCAGCCGAGCGCGACCCAGGGATGGCGGCGGCGTTTTGGCTCCGCGGTGACTCGTACATGTACCTCGACGACGTCGTCGCCGGGCGGCAGGACCTCGAGCGCTGCATCGCGCTCTCACCGGACGGGACGTCGTGCATCTACGAGCTCTCGTCTCTCTACGCGGGAGAGGGGAGATGCGCGGAGGCGCTCCCGTTCGGCCACCGCATGGTCGACAGCGGGTTGGCGTGGTTGGGATGGGAGCTCGTCGCTGCCACCCTCCTTCGAATCGACGCCCCACAAGGTGACGTCCGCGACGCCGTCGCTCATGAGATCGAGGCGCTCGCTCCGAGCACACGTCGCACGCGGCGAGCGTTCCTGGACACGATGCTCGCGCTCGCCGACGGGGATCTGATCGCAGGGCGGCGCGCGCTCGACGCGTGGGAGCGGGCGATCGAGGCAGCCTCGAACGAGGAGGATCACTACCAGGCGTTCCAAGTGGAGGCGGCGCTGGCCGAAGAAGCGGGCGACTCCGCGGCGGCGACCGAGGCGGCACGACGATACCTGTCGCGTCGAACGGCGTGGACGCCGACCGACGGCCTCGACTCGTCCATCACCGCGCTCACGACGATGCGCCGCCACGGAGCGCTCTCCTCCGCGGAGTTCGCTGCGCAGCGAGACACGTGGTTCGCCTCGACGCGCTCCGCAACCGCGGGGCACCGCGGGATGACCGCGGGTGCATACTGGACTTTGGGGTACGCGGCGGCGAGCGTCACCGCGGAGGAAGCCCGCGCGGCGCTCGACGCCCTGCCGTCGTTCCAGCCGCTCCCACCACAACGAACTCGCACCCCGCCCGTCGACTGGGCGATCGGCCGCACGTACCTCATCGCGCAGCGCGCGGCGGATGCGCTCCCCTACCTCCGCCGCGCCGCTCATTCGTGCTTCGGCCTCACCTTTCCGATTGACCAGGCGAGGGCGCAGCTGGACCTCGGGGCGGCGCTCGCCGCGCTTGGGGAACGCGACGAAGCGTGTCGCGTGTACACCGCGCTCGGGGCGCGCTGGCACCATCCGTCAGTCACCGCGGACGCCGCACGCCGCGAGGCACGGTCGTGTCGCCGCTAGCACCCGCACCGCTCATGCATCCGGTGCAGGCCAGGGGTGCGGCGAGCCGGAGCTGGGGCGCACAAACGGTCGGAGCGCGCGCTCCGGAACTCGTGAGCTCACCCACGCTCACCGGGTAGAACTGACATACGATCCGCCGGTTCGGATGCCCGTCGCGACACGGAGCACGCGGACGGTGGCGCGATCGAGTCGCAGGCTCTTGCCGTCCCGCGCGGCCGGCATGCCGCGGTTGTTCGAGGTAGGGTGAACGGAGGCGGATTCAACGTGGAGGTTCGGAACACTCATTGGCTTTCTCGCTTTCGAATAATTTGGCATTTAGTCGTGTGATATTGTTGAAAGATAAGCAGCAACTGTGTCAACCCGATCAGCGTGGACACCCGGACGAACATACGCCGGGCAACACATGAAACTGGGCCATCCATCGAGGACTTCGATGATGCCCAGACAGTGAAACTGGCAGCCGAGGGCCGCCACGTCGGAAGAGCACGCCGCCTTCGCAGCCGAAAAGCTGCAATCATCCTGCTTGCAGACCGTGCAGCGCGGCAAAAACGAGAAAGTATTGTGTATTCCTCCGCGACGACGCCTCGGCTCGCGCGAGAGCCTTCGCACGCGCGACAGCGAGAGAGAGGAGGACGAAATCGCATTTTGCTTTGCGCTTGAGTCGACGGGCGGCGCTCCGCCGCTAGCGTCCGCTCTCCCCTGGTTTCGATGCGAGTGTGTCGCTGCCGCGCCATGACTCCCCGTTCACAGTCCCGTAGGATCCCAACAATGTCCGTACCTCGCCAGATTGCTCGACGTAGTAATGAGAATCGTGTGGCCGTACGATCGAGAAATCGAGGTCTCGGACTTGTCCTAAATCAAATATTGAATATTTTGCCCTAGTTCGTGCAGTCAAGCTTGCGGCCCGCATCATCGAGCGGCATGGAACACGGGCCGATCGGCTCTGGGGCAACGCGCGACGCGTACCGTTCGAGCGGCGTCGCCGATTGTCGCGCTCGCGAGTTCACCTCGCGCCAGAGAGAGACACCGCCTGCCATGGCAAACGGCAGGGCTGACATCATCATCATGTTACCTCCAACCCCAATGGTTGACGGACGAATGCAGTGCATGAGTGACGGCGGCACCGAGCTGCCGCTCACAATCGCGATGAATGGATAGAATCGCCGAGTGTGACGGATGTGATCGTATTTGTGCTCCACGCATGTGAATGGCGAACGTGGGACATTTTGCCGTAACCCGCTCGGGGGACCGTGGCCGGCCGGCACTTCGGTGCCAGCGCGATCGCGCTCGCCTTGTTTTGTGTTCGGCGTGCTCGGCGGGGACGCCACCGAGGCCGCGCGTCGCGCCGGGTCGTGGGCCTCGGGAGCGGGCGCGTGGCGGACCATTCGGCGATGGATCATATCGTCGTGGCGCTCGCCGATCGGCACTGCCGTTCAAACGTTCAAACTGGTCGAGGCACTGCCCAAGCCAGGTCGACGCGGCGGCAACGGCGGCCCGCGGCCTTGCCCTGCCGGCGCTCGCCTTACCAATAGGTGTGCTGTGGGCGCGCACCCCCAAATTAGATGCCGTGACTGAGCCAGTCGTCGTCGTTCTCGTTCAAGCCGACGGCTCGCCGTCGACCACTGGTAGGCGCCATTCGCGTCGCGGATAGCGACGGTTTTCTGCGTCGGAGCGCCGGCACGGTCAGCCCTCTCCAGAGGGCGCAGGCGCGCGCGGGCCCGCCACCTGCGCGGCGATGGAAAACGCCCGTTCTGCACGCGGCGTCACGTACGTCTCGGGCAAGAGCGCCACCAAGCTTTTCTCATCGGCGAGGATCGCGACCTCCGCTCGCCGATGGGTGACCATGAAAGGGCACAAGCTTACCATTCTCACATTTCGTAAGTGCACTGCGCAGCGCTCCCATCCGTCGAATTCGGTCATCTTTCGGCCACTTCGAACAAATTGCTACTTACGCTCACTGTAGCGGGTGTAGCAATCGCCACAGTCGGTGCGGCGCACTTTCGCTCGACCTCCCAGGCGCTCGCGGGATGCCGAACTCGTTCTCGAGCACCGCCCGTATGGCCGGAATCGGGATGCGACGGCCGCGGAGGTATTGGCCGAAAGTCTCAGGATGAACATCGAGTTGCGCGATCACCGTTCGGCGCGGCATGCGCCGGAGCAGGATCCGCAGGTACCGCGCCCCTTCGTTCGGCGCGTCGTCGGGGAGGAGGGCTCTACGCCGCATGTCGTTCACCTCGGTGACTGCAAATGACTGTTACAATTTTAATCTCAAAAATTCTCCGGAGCACTCACACGACGCCCCCCGGCCTGGGAATACCCCATACTGTTCGGCGAGATACCGCGTAAGCAACCGCGCGCGTGCGTGCTGACCAGCGCGGAACGAGCTCGCGCGGCATGCGGACGTTGGAAGCGTGGCGAGCCAGGCGCGGCGCGATCTCCGTCGATGGTACGTGTGACTCATCGTGTGTGGTCCCCTTCGGCACGGCCTCTTTCGGAGGACACGGTGGTCGAGCGTGGAGCGTCACCCGCGTCGAGGGGTGCAGGGTCTGCAGGGTCTGCAGGGTCTGTTCGCCCCCGGTGGCCCAGAGATACAACAACAGCATTTCTATTGTTCCTCGTACGCGAGATTGGGAAAGTGACCCTGCAGACCCTGCAGCCACCCACGAAGGCAAGCTTTCTCGACACTTAGGGTGCAGGGTCACCTCGATGCGTGACCCTGCACTGACCCTGCAGTGACCCTGCACCGGGACGAGTCGCTGCCCATATCGCTGCGTCAACATGACTGCACGACCCACCGAGCGACCCCGTTTCGCGCTTCGGTGCCGGTGACGAGCATTCGACCACCCACGTTGCGGCGCTTGAACCGACGAAACACGTCACCGAGCTTCCGACAATCCGGCTTTCCCTCCTTCATAGGCGCCATGAGCTCCAGCGCCTCCCGAAGCTCGTCATAGCCATCCGGAGGACCGGCCTCGCGTCGGGGCGGATAGAGAGCATGGACGGCGTCCCGGACGGTCAATCCCTGACTTCCGGCATCGAGCCGAGGCCAGTGCTGAAGGACGAGCGACAGGGCAACCTTGTCCTGGTCCTCAATCCCGGCGACTTCGGCCCGGGCAAGCATCGGGTTGGCGGCGCCCGCGAAGACGAGCACCGGCGGGATGAGGGACGACCACGACTCGAAGGAGCCCCACGTCGCGCAACCCATCGACGGCCGCCCGGCGACGACCCAGGCGCGGACGAGCGTGAGCGCGGCTCGCACCAGGCGGGCGCGGTGCTCCCCTACCCATCCGAGAAGGTTCGGATGGCGGAAGCCGCTCCGGTCCTCCGGGTTCTCGAGCGACGACTCGAGCCGCCCGACCAGCGTGCGGCGCGCCGTGTCGCCGCAGATCTGGACGTTGTTGCCGGTTCCGAAGAGGACGGCGCGCCACGGCAGGGTCGAGATTTCGGTGCGGCCGAGGATCCGGAGCTCGACGGCGTCGACGGCCGTAAGGCACCGGTCGAGCGGACCCCCACCGAACGCGCGCGTGATGTTGTCGAAGTTGATGATCGGCGAGCCGCGCAGCGCGTAGGACGCGAGCACCTTCTCGAGCTCCTCGTCGTTGACCGGATACGCCATCTTCGCGGTGAAGCGCCCCGTGGCGATCATCGAGATCGCGTCGGTGACGAGCGTCTTTCCGCTCCCGCGCGCGTTCGCATCGGTCAGAAATGCCGGTGTGCTCCCGCGAATCGCCGGACGCGCAAGCACCGTCAGGAGCGCCGCGAGAGGGACCGCGCGCGCTTCGGAAGTCACGAACGGAAAAATCGCAGAAGACCTCGTCGAGCTCCTCGCGCGCCCGCCGCGCGTCGTCCTGCGTCGGCGCATCGGGGATGCGTCCGAAGTCGAGCGCCGGCATGTACAGATAGCCCGTGCTCGCGTCGTAGCCGGGCTCCTGGAGCAGAGTCCCGTCGGTGCGCAGCGCGGGCGCCTCCAGGATGCCGACGAGCGGTCGCACGTTGGCCCACTCGCCACGATGGAGGAGAGCCATGACGACGACATCGGGCGGAAGGCAAGGTTCGGGATCGCTCGAGCCGCGGTCGGAGGTGACGAACGACGCCACCTTGGTCAGCATTTCTCGCAACGTCGCGACATGGAGCGACCGCACCATCGGCGCGCCCGGCGTGATGCCGGCCTCATTGACCGGCGCGCCGAGCACCTGCACGAGCTGCCCCGCGCGCTGGAACGCACCGGTGTGCCGTCCCAGCGCCTCGCTCGCCTGCTCGACGACGCGATGCAGGTCTGTCCCCACCGCGATCTCGACGGTGCCGGGCGCGCATGGCGCGCGAGGCACGGAAGGACGCGCGCGACTCCGCTGCTCGTGGCGTGGTGAGTCCCACCGAGAACGGGCCATCCGATCGCGAACAAGCGCCCCCCACGCTATGCGCCCCTTGGTCGCCGCCTCGTGGATTTTCCGTCGGAGGTCGGTCGGGTTCCACGGTGGCCGACAGGACGCGTTCCACTCGCTGAGGACGAGCTCGGCCTCTTCCTCCGTGAGGGCGAAGCCGCGGACGATCTTCACGGCCGTCGCGAAGGCCACGTCGTGCCCGTGATCTCCCGATACCGCAGGGCGCATCTTGCTCGCGTAGGCACGAGCCGATCGCATGCGGACATCGACCGGGGGCAGGTCATCCGCCTCACCATCGCGCGCCCTCGGGGTGCTTGGCGGCACAGCGGGAACAACCGCCGCGCTCACCACCTCGTCGTCGACGTCGAGCGCGCGCCCGTCGAGCGCCTGGAAGACGAAGGAGCCGTCCACCGGCTCGCACGGCACGTACCAGAAACGGGAGGCGTCCTTCGTCGCCTCGTCGATCACGAGCCCGCGCTCAGCGAGGCGGTCCCGCTCTCGCCGCCAAACCGTCGCGTGCTCCTCGGGCAACATTGACCGCGTGACGCGAAGGACGACGCGCCAGCGCGGCGCGTCGGGTCGATACCGCCGCGTCGAGTGGACGAACGCCGCGACACCGGCGAAGTGAGCGCGGAGATCCTCGAGCGCCACATCCCCCGAGTCGATGTCGAGGACGAGCGCCGTCACGCGCTCGACGGCGTCGCGGCGGCGGCGACCTCCGGCGAAAACAGCGGCGCTCCAGCCTCCAAGGCGAGGCCTCTCCGCATCCGCGGGGCGCGGGAGCGGCATCGCCAGCCACCGCCCCAGGTCGGCCCACGACGTCTCGATGACCTGGCCGCCGTGGGCGCGCTCGAGCGATCGCCACGCCGTGTAGGCGAGCAGTTCGCGATCTGCCGCGGTCACGCTCGCCTCCGGCGACACGCGAGCCCAAGCGCGGCGCGCACGTCGTCGTCCATATCGGCGTCGTTCGCCGCGGCGTGCGAGCCGGATTTCAGCATGAACTCGTCGGCGTCGGTGCGCCTCGTCAACCAGACGCGTCCTCGTTTCACGGCCCGGAGCTCGCCCGTTCGCGCCGCAATGAGCGCACTCCGCTTCGGGATCGGCAAGCTGTCGACGCGGATCCAGTCGGCCCGCGCGTCCGAGCGGAGCGCCCGGAGGCGCGCCGCCTCGGCGAGGCGCGTGTGCCCCTGCGCGATGAGCTCGTGGCCCTCGTGCTCGAGCTCGGTTTCGGTCTTCGCGGCGACTTCGCGTTGCCGGCTCATCGTCCGTCGCTCCCGCTCGTCGGACCTCCCGGCGCAGCGGAGATGCGGACGGCGATCCCGCGGCGCGCGATGGCCACGTCGACGCGCTGAGCAACGCGCCCTTTGACCTTCAACCCCAGGAGGCGCCGCTCGACGGTGCGCACGTGCGCGTGGGCCTCGGCGGCGATATCCGCGATCGCTTCGTGCGTGATGGGCGAGCTCGCCGCGTCGGCGTCCCGCATGTGCGGTTCGTACATGGTGGCCAGAGTTGGTCAGCCGCGACGAACCCGCGATCGGTTGCAAGCGCGGTAACGGTTACCAGCGCTGCAACCGTCCCCGTTGTGAGGAACGGTTACCGGCTCGGTAACCGTTACCGGCTCGGCAACTGTTTGCTTTTCTTGGAACGCGCGATTTGCAGCCTTTTCGTCATTTGGTCCACCGCCGCATCGAACTTACCGGGCTCGGCGGACGCGCCGAATGCGCCGACTTCCACCGCAAGCTCGGCGGCGATACGGGCAGCCCCGCGAACGCTCGGCCCACCCTTCCTTCTTTTCGCTTCGTCGTGCTCGAAGCCCTTGAGCGCTTCACGCAGGCGCTTCGTGGTGAGCGAAGCGAACGCCGGATCGCACCATGCGGCGAGCCCGTTCCTGCCCACGAAACACAACGTAGCCGGCTCCATGAAGTACTTGCCTGCTTCCGCCTGGCGAAGCTGTCCGGCGAGCCCCTCGATGTAGTCGACATAGTGCACGAGCTTTTCGCCCTCCGTGCGCGGTCGATCGATCACGATGTCGTATGCGTGAGGAAGGCGCGCCAAAACCCTGCGATCACCGCTCGAGAACGCCTCGACGATCGCCGTGACGAGGGCCTTACCAAGCGCGAGGTCGTCATCGCCAATCCACACGCCGCGGGCGCGATTTTCCGGATTGTCGTGCGGCACCGCCTCCCACTCGACGCGCGCCTCGCCATCGACGAGCCGCCCCGCGAGCACACCGAGCTCGCCCGGGATGTACCCTTCTATGGTCGAGGGGAACCCCGGCGGCACGCCGCGCAGCGGGGGAGGCCGGAAGCCGGTGCTGCCCGACGCACCCCCCGGCTTGCCTCGACGGGGCTCTGTTCAAGTGATGTCTGACGTCGTTGAGACCGGTCGTCATCAGGCACCCGGTCAGTCACGAGACTCGTCATCGGACGGCAGTGGAAGCGCATCGGGGTGGGCGCCGCGCAACCACACGGCCGTGTCGTCGATCCTCACGACCTGCACCTGCATTCCACGCGCGACGAGCATGTAGTAAGCCACCACAACGAGGCTGATCCCGACGACCGCGATCCCCGCCGCTACGATCGGCGCACCATTCAGACCCGCCGTCGCCACGCCCAACAGCACGACCAGTGCACCAATCGTGACTGGTCCCTGGAGGTCCTTCGACCGGAGCGCGGCCTCTCCACACGGTGAGCAATACGGGAGATTTAGTCGGGCCGACCGCTGGAACATGCGCCGGAAGAGCGGAACGGCGATCCATCCGATGAAGACCATGACAAGCAACAGGGCGGGCTTCACGTAGAGGAACTGTCGTTCCTGGAATTTCACGCCCTTCTTCCTGCCGCACACCACACACGCCTTGCGAAACGATGCGCTCTTCTCTACGGCGACGGTCGTCGACATCAGCGAATCACGAAGCGTATGGCAGGACGCGACGCACTGCTGCAGAAGATCGCCGAGGCGCACTGACGATCGCGCCCACTCCTCGTAGTCGAGCACGTGGCGATGCACCGCCGCGCGCTCTGGCGGGCGCACTTCTACTTCGCCAGCGCCGCGCGTAGCTCGCCATTGGCGAACGCGGCGATAACATGGCGACCCGTCGCTCGCCTCAGGGGGTCGGATCGCGCTTCGCGTCGGACGCACAGGCTTCGAGCTCGCGCAAGCTGTACGACGACGTCCCACCGCCCCGCGGCGCTGGCGCGGTCCAAGCCGCGCGCTCTGGGGGGCGCACTTCTACTTCGCCGTCGCCGCGTGTAGCTCGCCGGTGGCGAGCGCGATCGCGCTCCGCGCCGTGGGCGTCGCCGCGAGCGCGTTAAGCAAGACGACGTCGTGGATCGTTCCGTTGTAACGCACGGATTTCACGGGTACTCCGGCCTTCGTCAGCCCGCGCGCGTACGCCTCCCCCTCGTCGCGGAGCACGTCGTTCTCCGCGGTGATCACCGTCGCGGGCGGGAGTCCTCGCAGGCTGTCGTCGGGCGCCAGGAGCGGCGAGACGAGCGGGTTCGTCCGATCGGCGGTGTTCGGCACGTACGCGTCGAAGAACCACCGCATCGCGGGCGTCGTGAGCCACGGTCCATTGCGGAATCGTTCGTACGACTCGCCGCTCATCGACGTGTCCGTCACGGGATAGAAAAGCAACTGGTGCGCGAGCGACGGACCGCCGCGCTGGTTCGCGAGAAGCGTCACCGCGGCCGCCATGTTACCCCCAGCGCTGTCACCAGCGACGGCCGCGAGCCGTCGATCCCGAGCGTCAACCCGTGCTCGGCGATGTATTTGGTCGCCGCATACGCCTGCTCGATGGCGACGGCGAACCGCGCCTCCGGCGACGGAGTGTAATTCACGAAGACAACCGCGGCATCGGCGCCCGTCGCGATCTCGCGAACGAGGCGATCGTGTGTCCCCTTGAAGCGACCTCGCTCCAATCGCTTCGTCCACATCGCGATTCCGGAGCGATCCCACTACACGATACGAACGCGATCGCATCGTTTGGAGAAGAAGACGAACGGGTGATCGCTCAGCGGGTCGTGACGAACTCGTCCCGGACGAGCGCCATGAGGCTGTCCGGCCCCTTGCGCCCGTCCACGGCTGCGTCGCGACGAATAGCTGCACGCTCGGCGGGAGATACAGCACGCGCGCGACCGCGAGAGGACGTCGAGAAGACGGGCGAGCGCCGCCGCATCGAACGACGACGGCACGCGAACGACCTCACCGGTCGCGAGCACGATTTCGAACGCCGCCGCGTCCACGGTCATGGGCGACGCCGAATGGCGGACGATCAGCTCCTGGAATCGGGTAGGCTCGGCGTTGCCGAGCCGGCGGCTCGGAGTGTTCGTTTCTCGAAGAAGAGCAACCGAATGCTCGTCGAGAAAGAACACTCCTCCGCTTCCGCCCGGAATCGCCGTCCGGATCGAGTGGAAGTTTCCTTTCCTCGGACCGACGTTTGCTCAAGTCGACGTTTGGCCGCGCGCCTCGCGTGACTGCCGCTCGCGCGCAGCCAATCGCCTATTGGTCAGATGCACGCTTCTGTTTCGCAGGTGCATGGTGGGTGATGACGAAGACACCGATCTTCGTCGCCCCGTCAGCGGCATAGACTGGAACGACTTCATCTTTACCCACCTGGCCAGCCTGCCGCTGCAGGGCTTCCTCCGGCGTCTTGGGATCGGCAGGCTCAAGGTCCGTGCGCAAGACGTAGCCAAGATTCCCGTTCGTCGCAAAGGCCTCAATCAAATCGGGTTCGTCTTCGGGGGACGCTGCATTTAGTCCCGAGCCAAAGGTCTGACCTCGCGCGTTCTTCTGCCAGTGCGTGGAAGCAGCGCCGGTCGGCACGTTCGTCGAGTCGCTCGCGATCGCAACGCTCCCACCAACGGCGCCAACGACTAACCCACCAAACAGCACGGCGCCAGCAAGTACCGTACGACCATTCAAAAATCTTATCATGGCTCCCCTCCTAGTAATTCTGGCTCGGGCTCTGGAATGTGAAAACCGCGTTGTACCCATTGCCGTTGTACGCCTTCGTCACGCCATAGCTGTAGTAGGTGCCGCGGCCGCAGTTGACGAATGTTGCTTCACTGAAGCCGGCAAGTGCCGTGTCATTGTACGTATAGCCCTGCTGGCTGCACAAGGTACCGCTCTTGTACAGGCGTGCCAGCGCTCCCATGTACCCGGCTGGCAGGTTCTCCTGGCCCGTGGTTTCGACATACGTGTAGGCCCAAGCGTGATCGGTGCCGGTAACGACGGTCGCCTGATTGCGATAGCTCTTGCCCAGGATGGGACCATAGTAACCCCAAGGACTGTCCGCGAGTCCAGCGAACGCCACGGTTCCCGCCCCCAGAATGAATCCCCCGAGCATTCCGGTGATGCTCAACTTGAATATCATACGTCGATGCATTGTTTCCCCCTTTCCGTGTAGACTCTCTGTTAAACTCGCTGTGAGGCCGAAGAGGAATCGATTCCCAAAGGGAGGTCTTAGCCAGGCGATCGACCCGTTTGAGCGAAATGTTCGAGCGGCATGTCATTGATGGACCTCCGCGGCTGCCCTCTGCAACACGCGCGCCATCCACGCGAAACGCGATGAGCTCGCGCGAAGTGAGGTGCTTCCGCACCTCACGGTACCGGGGGATATTGAACGTCGAACGCAAATTCGCCGATGGACTCGTTGCGTGAGCCTCGGGTCAATGGCATTGGCACCCCAGATCACCGGAATTCATGCGGCAGAACCGTCAGGCCGCCGAGTGACACACGTGTCGTTCGCGTGTCGCACGCTCGGTCTGTCGCGCGCTCCGACTCCCGGTGAAAAAACTAAGACCCAACTCTCCGGCAGCGACACACGTGTCCTTGCGCAACGACACGACCGCGCCGATCGCGCACACGAGCGCTTCTCGCGACACCGTACGATGCTTTGCGCGTGACAACGGACCGTCGGCAGGTGAACGGGTGCAACGCGTACAGGGGTGTCCATCCTGCGATCGAAATCCATCGCCTACGGCCCGCGTGGTTGCGTCGGACGGGGGTAGCGACCGATAGTCGGGGTGGCCCGGGTCGAGGATGGGAATGGCGAAGGAGTCGGTGCCGAGCAAGCCCGGCGCGCGCGTCCGTTCCTCGATCTGCAGAGCGATCAACGCGAGCATCGATGGTGGCGGCGACGCCGCGCCCGAGCGTCTGCGGCGCGATGTCGACACCGAGCGCGCGGTACTTAGCGCACTGCCGCTCGATCGGCGCGTGCTCGAGGTACTTGTCGGCGACGGCTTCGACGAGCAGCGTATCGGCGAGCTTTCCGCGCTCGACGATCTGCGGGGGCGGCGACGCCGAGACGATCGAGTCGTCGTGCGGGCACGCGATGGTCTCGTCCATCCTCTGCGTGACCACGACCTGCGCGGGGATGATGTCGAGAGTCTCGCAGCACGAGAATCCCAACGTCTTCATCTCGGCACCGCACTGCAGGCAGATTCGCTGCTCGGCAGGGACCCAATTCGGGACGGGCACGCGCCGCAGTGCGCAGGGAGCGCGGCGCACCCCGGGTGGCGGCTCCGATCCTGGGACGTCGGCGCGCACTTCGGCCTCGCCAGCGCGGCCTCGAAGAAGAGCGGCAATGCGAGCTGACGTTCCACGCTCGGCCCGGAGCTCGAGCCGGACGCCGGGAGGTCGGGGCCGCCACGCGGTGCTCGATGGCGAGCTCGAGATCGTGTTCGGCGCTCCTTCGCAAGTACAGGTTGGAGTCGCCCCAGCAGGCGCAGCAGGCGTGGAGCAGACTTCTTGGGACCTGCTGCCGAGACTTCCCGACTTCCCGTTGCCCAGGCCCTCGGTTCGCGTCCACATCTGGGCAACTGGGAGGGGCCCCGGCTGGGCAACTGGCCGGTGCTACTCGAGAATTCTTTCGCAAGGCGTCCCCTCACCCAAGGCTTCTCGGCGCACCGAAATCGAGTCCTAACAACATGCACTGCCCTCCGCACTGATCGCATGGTCATCATCACGGCGGGGGATGGTCAGTACCGCTCATCTTGTGATGGAGTATGCAAATCGGAGGTGGGGCAGATGCGAATATTAGCAATATGCTGTATAATTATTTTGAT
>Ga0207670_10000742_pt1 | contig 17095 bp, 12 predicted proteins | sample KBSS23HmetaG_FD_184339 | JGI IMG/M metagenome (GOLD analysis project Ga0207670, IMG submission 184339) | Switchgrass rhizosphere microbial communities from Kellogg Biological Station, Michigan, USA - KBS S2-3H metaG (SPAdes) (version 2) | ecosystem: Host-associated > Plants > Roots >... | reverse complement strand
CCACTGGAATTTGGCCCGCGAATCAAAGCGAGCCGCGCCCTGATCGCCGCCGAGCCAGACGGCCCCGGATTTTTCACTCGCGAAAACCTTCATCCCTTCGACAGGCCCCCGCTCCGGATTTTGCCAGGGTTCGCCGCGCGACTCGGAGCGCAGTTCCGCCGGAACTTTCGGGTCGTCGAGCGGATAATGGATGGCGATTTTCTGAGATTGGGCAAGGCCGCAACCGCAGGCAGCCACCAGATTGGCGATCCAGAAAAATATTCCTGCGGGTCTCATCCTCATTGTATTGTAGGCCCGGCGTCCTCACCGGGCGGCTTTTTCAACGGGCTGTTAGGGTTGGGCAGGTGCATGGGGTTGGTTCCTTGGGGCTGTTGGTCGCTTGGAAATCTATCGCGCGAACAACCTGATGCCAGCATAAATTCGTCCTACTGCAGCAACAGGGCCATGCTCTCAGCCGGCTGGCGGTGCAATGATTGCATGACGACGCTGAACGCGAACAAGCCCATCATCGCCACGCAACAAGCCAGTTTGCCCAACGCCCCGAAGAACAAGCCGATCACCGCGCCCAAACCCGCCCGCGCCGCCTGCTTCCATTCACGTCCGCCCGTCATCTCGAACAACAGCGCCCCTAGAAACGGCCCGACAATAATGCCTGGAAAGGCGAAGAAAATGCCGATCGAGCCGACGACGACGGCGCCGAGGATGCCGCGCCAAGTCGCGCCGAGCCGTTTCGCGCCATACATGCTGGCCAGATAATCCATGAGCAACGATAGCACCGTGAGCCCGCCGAGGATGACGAGCGCCAGATTGCTCGCGCTCGCCGCGCCGAACCAGAGTCGATGTCCGATGGCCACGAGCAGGACGAGCGGTGTGCTCGGAATGCCAGGCAGAACGCTTCCGGCCAACCCGAAACACATCACGGACAGGGCGAGCGCTAAACCGATGATCTGTTCGGCGGTCATGGCCCAATGCTAGCGCATCCGCCCCGGCAAATCAAAATGCATCCTTGACAGATATATCTGTTACGGATATATGAAGCGGAAATTATGGCTGTCCGATCACTGGAGCCGGATGAACTGCTGCCGCTGACCCCTGCCGTGTTCCATATTCTACTTGCCCTCGCGGATGGCGAACGACACGGCTACGCGGTCATGCGCGAAGTGGTGGAGAGCACGGAAGGGAAAATTCGCATGGGACCGGGAACGCTTTACGGCACGATCAAACGAATGCTGGCCGACCGGTTGATTGAAGAGTCCGATGAGCGTCCTGATCCGGCGTTGGATGATGAGCGACGCCGGTATTACCGGTTAACCGACTTTGGTGCGCGAGTCGCGTTCGCCGAAGCGAAGCGGATGTCGGACCTGGTCAAGGCGGCGCGCGGGAAGCGATTGCTTGCGGAGTTGAAAGGAACAGCTTGATGCAACCCCCTCGAAGCGGCGGAAAGCAAATCATGGCTTCGGAGCGGGTCTACAGGCGGTTGCTGGCTTTGTATCCCAAGCGGTTCAGGCGGGAGTATGGGGAGTCGATGGCACAACTTTTTCGAGACCAGCACAACGCTGCATTCCGCAACACCAATGCGGCCGGGCGCCTGACATTCTGGCTGCGCGTAATCGCCGACCTCGGATTGACGGTTAGCTCGGAACACGTCACTGAATTGAAAAATATTATGAGCGAAACTCTTGCCAAACCCTTTTGGGGCAAACGGGCCTCCAGCTTCACGAAGGTGTTCTTCGCCATTTTTGTTTTGTTGTTTGGTGTTCTCGCCTTCCAACTTTTGCTCAGGCTGCCGAGAGTTTATTCCAGTATGGCACGCGTGGCCGTGGATTTGTCGGAACGTTCGCCGGCGACTTTTGATCCCTATTTCATCCAAACGGCGTTTGCGAGGATCACTTCGAGGTCCGTGCTGGGTAAGGTGATCGAGGAAATGAATTTACGCCACTGGTTGGCGCAGCAAAGGGGATCAGTCACGCCTCTCAAAGTGGAAGAGGCGTATGAAAAACTAAGAACCATGGTGGAAGTTCGCCAGACGCGAAGTACCAGCCTGCTGGAAGTAAGAGTTTTCAGCGAGAATGCAACCGTGGCAGCTGAGATCGCCAATAAAATCGTCGATGTTTATCGGCGTCAGAATGAGGTTGCCAAAGGTCCAAAAATTGACGTGGTGGATGCCGCCGAACCGGGTCTTCGCCCGGTCCGGCCCAATGTCGCGCTGGGCCTTGTGCTGGGTTGTGTAATCAGCGTTTCTATCGCCGCGATGGCCGCGCTTCTCGTTCGCCGCATCAGTTCCAGTCGAAAAGCTGAGCGGGGCGCGGTTTAGTTTGGTTGGAAACCCAGTTCGCCAGAGGGCGAACTACTCGCTCACCGCAGCGCCACCAGCGCAGCCTGTAAATCCTCCGGCAGCGCCGCATCGAAATTCATCCTCTCGCCGGTGCGCGGGTGTTTGAACGCCAGTTTGCGCGCGTGAAGCAATTGGCGTGGCGCGCTGTAACCGGTCAGTTCGGTGAGGCGCTTGTTCTGGCGATTACCATAGGTGGCGTCGCCCACGATCGGAAAGCCGAGGTGTTTGAAGTGAACGCGAACCTGGTGAGTGCGGCCTGTGTGCAGGTCCGCCTCGACCAGCGTCGCGTCGCGCAAGCGTTCGAGCACGCGGTAGCTCGTCCAGGCCTCGCGCCCGCTACCGTCGGTCACGGCCATGCGTTTGCGGTGCGTCGGGTGCCGCGCAATGGAGGCGCGGATGTCGCCTTTCTCTGGACTGACCGTCCCGCAGACAATCGCGTGATACACTTTTTCCACTTCGCGACAGGCGAATTGCGCGGAGAGCGTCAGATGCGTCGGGTCGTTTTTGGCGACGACCAGACAGCCGCTGGTTTCCTTGTCGAGCCGATGCACGATGCCGGGCCGCGCCACCCCGCCAATGCCGCTGAGCTGGCCCGCGCAATGATGCAGCAGCGCGTTGACCAGCGTGCTCTCCTCGTGCCCGGCGGAGGGATGTACGACCATGCCGGGCGGTTTGTTGAGCACCAGCAGGTCGGCGTCCTCGAACAAGATGTCGAGCGGAAGTTCCTGCGGCTGCGCAGTGGCAGGCTTGGCGGCAGGCCAGTGAATCTCGATCTTCTCGCCCGCCCGCGGATGATGCGTGGGTTTGACTGGATTGCCCTCCACGCGAATGTCGCCCTGTTCAATCAGACGTTGAATCGCGCCGCGCGACATGGCGGGGAATTGCGCGCGCAGGAAGGTATCGAGCCTTTTATGGGAGAGCGTTTTTTCTACGATGAGAATGGTTTCCTTGGCATTCAAGACGCAATTCCGAAGGGAATGTTGGCAACGCATCGAGCGAGGTCCGACGCCATGGATTGGAGGATCACGACTTTGGACCTTGGGCTTTGGATGTTGGACCGGATAAGACCCACCATAACAAGGCGCCGGCGGCGAAGATGGGGAGGCTCAGCACCTGCCCGGGTGTCACCCGGCCGTAAAGGTAATTGGCCGCGTAATCGCCTCGAAACATCTCAACGAACGCCCGAAGCACGCCGTAGAGGATGAGGTACAAGGCAAAGATTTGGCCGTCGAATTTCTTCCGCCGATACAGCCAGGCCAGCGCGGCGTAGAGCCCAAGGTTCAGGATCGATTCGTAAATCTGTGTCGGATGCACGCCGGCGCCGCGAGTTGAGTGGTCTTCGGGGAAATGAATCGCCCAGGGCAGATTGCACGCCCGTCCGTAGCAACATCCGTTCATCAAACAACCGATGCGGCCAAAGGAATGGCCTAGCGCGATACTGGGAGCGAGGACGTCGGCGATCTTCCACAACGGCAACTTTTTGAATTGGACGTACAGGATGCAGGCGACCGAGGCGCCTATCAGTCCGCCGTAAAAAACCAGTCCGCCTCCGCGGATGTTAAAAATCTGCCAGAAGGATTGGTTGGCAAAGTCTTCACGCCAATAAGAGAGGACATAAAGCCCCCTCGCACCCACGATCGTGCCGAGGATCAGCCACGGACCGATATCGACCATCGTCTCGCTGTGAATCCCGCTGAGCGGCGCCCGCCGTCCGGCAGTCCAGAGTCCGGCGAGCAATCCGAGCGCGACAAGCACGCCGTACCAGTAGATGGTGAAACTGCCAAGCTGGAAAGCGATTTTGTGCACGTGGCGGGCAAATGGGCGCAAGACAGAATTCTTCGTGGACTAAACCGCAAAGAACGCAGAGACAGCGGCCAGAACGAACGTGGGCTTGCTCTTGCATCGGGCCGCGTCTTGCGACCGGGCCAATTTGCGCATCTCCAAGTGGTTATGACCGTGGTACAGGTGGATGTCATAAGCGGCTTGCCGCACTTGTGCACTCGACGACTGGAGATCCTTCATAGGTTTTGCTTTCCGTTCTCTGCTTTCTTTGTGGTTCAGCCTATTTAGCGGTTGAGGACTGTTCAAACGAAAAGAACGCAGAGAAAGATTGAGATGCGCCCGTGGCTTAAGAACCGGGGCGCCGCCGGAACTGAAGGAAGACATTCAACATCCGCAGCAGTTCGCCGCAGTTAGTGCGCGGCGTTGGTCGCGTTGCCCGTCGCGCGCGCAGGTGCCGATGAGGCAGGGCCGGAATCCCGCTCCTGAAATCCCGGCGGCCGTGGCGGTTCGCCAAATCCTGGTGGCAACTGCGGCTCGCCAAATCCTGGCGGCAGCGGCGGCAGTTTGGTGACGACCGTCCGCCAGCTCTCGCGGTCATCCGGAGGGGTTTGTTTCCAGCGCCCGGCATTTTTCAGGAAATGGGCCCGTCCCTCCGGCGTCATGTTGGCGAATTTGCGGAACGAGTTGACGCACAGGCTGCGCTGTTCGGATGGAAGTTTTTCGAATGCTTGCAGAGTTTTGTCCATGCCGCCGCGCTCGGCGTCCGTCAGCGCGCCGAGAATTTTTTCCTTTTCCCTGGGCGACAATTCAAAGAACTGCTGGAAGCGGTCGCACATTCTTTCTCGTTCGCCGGGTGGCAGCGCGAGCCACGAATCCAATTGCTGCTCTAATTTTTCACGTTGGGACAGAGTCAGATCGTTGGTCGCGCCTGCCTGGCGGAACCCGGTAGCGGATTGAAGCTGCACGATATAGCGGAGCGTCCATTCGCTCGCTTGCAATTGTCTTTGGGTCTCAGGCGCGAGCAGGTCCCACAATTTCAAACGTTCTTCGACCAATGTCCGATAATCTTCCGGGACGAGGGCCAGTTGCGCGATTCGATTGGTCGGCGGCGTCCGCATCAATGGAGCCAGATACCAGCGCAGTTCCGTGGCGCGCAAGCGGCCATCCCGTTCGTCCGGCGAAAGGGCGGCGTATTCCTGCAACTTGGCCTGCAATCGCTTTCGCGCCGGTTCGGCGATACTCGCCAGAGCCCGGTCCAACTCGTTTGGGCTTAAGGAAAGCAGCTCACGGAAATAAGTGACCTGCGTCTTGGGCAATGGCGGAAATGACAAGGCCGCATGGGTTGTCGGTGCCGGCACTCCGGGCAGGTCCGCGGATCGGGCGACGAAGACCTCATTTCCGACAACACAACAGCAAATCAATCGGAGGATGAATTGGGTTGGGCGCATGGAACAACTCGGTTACTTCATCGCGACTTCTTTCAGTACGGCCAGAAGATCCTCGTCGGTCTGTGTCTGTGGGAGCCGGTTGATCGCATCGAAATTGTTCCAAAGCTCATCGGGTGTCAGCGCAACCGCAGTGGAGGTGGTGTCGAAGTGGGGAGCGAGGTTATGCAGTGCGAGCGCCATCCGCTCGCGCCGGGTTGATTGGTAGTGCCAATAGCCTAGAGCCGCCAAAAGTACCGCCAGAAACGCGGGCGCGACTCGTTGAGCGGGACGACTGAGTCCAAACCAACGGAAAAGCTTCGGGGCATGCCGCTGCCGGCGCGAGTCGCGCTCGGTCGCCCGGAGGACCTGTGCAGTGAAGTTCGACGCCAGGGGGGCCTCCGGCAACTGGTTGAGCGCCTGGCTCAACGCCATTTCTTCCTCCCAAACCGCCTTGGCTTGCGGATGCTGGGCAAGGAACGCTTGCAGCCGGGCTTCTTCTTCAACGGTCAGCTTGCGGCGCAAGGCAGTGTCAAGCAGTTGGTTGAAAACCGAGTCGTTCATGGTGTTGGTACTAAAACCGTTGATAGCTAAAAGTTGCGTTCACTTATTCCTTCCACAGGCCCGTTCGCAAATAGGGCTTCAATTTTTGCTTCAACGTCTCCCGTCCGCGATGAATCAACGATTTGGTCGCGGAGAGGGAGCAGCCAAGCACCCGGGCAATGTCCTCGTAGGAAAGCTCGTCCTGACGGCAAAGCAAAATCGCGATGCGCTGGTTGTCCGGCAGTTCGGACAAGGCTTGCTGGATCTTCTGTTCCAGCTCCTCGTGCAACAGGGCGTCTGGCGGTGAAAAACTCTTAACGTCTTCAAACTGGTGCCCGGGCCGGTCTTCTTGGTCTGGCGCGTCCAGAGACTCGGCTCGGTGACGTGAGCGCCGACGGATTTCGTTGAGGCACAAATTGCGCACGATGGTAAAAAGCCAGGTGGTAAATTTGGCGGAAGCGCGATAGCGATGGGCGGATCTGTAAACCTGAACGAAGACATTTTGCGCGAGGTCTTCCGCCTCAGTTGCGTCACCGAGGGTCCGATAAATAACGTTGGTCACCGGGCGTTTGTATTTATCGACCAGCTCCTCAAAAGCTCGCCGATCGCCCCGCTTGACGCGGAGCATCAGGGCGGCATCGGGATCGAGATCGGTGGCCATGGGTTTCCATGCTAACAAAAACCTGCTCCGCCACAAGGTTGCAGGGAATTTGAACGATCAGATCCGCCCGGGCCGATGTTTCAGTGCAGCATCTTTCCTGGCCCCAGGGACTCCGAGGAACTGCGCTGACTGCGCTCACTCGATCAGTTAGCCCACCCTTTGTTGTCTAGTACGTGTTTAGCGCCGAGCGGCCCCTCATTTATTAACGGAAAAGCGTTGCCTGCCGCTTAGGATGCCTCGAAGCGTGCCGGCCAGGCCAACCAGGAACAGCGCCGGGTTCAAAAGCAAAAAGACAAACCTTTTTGATGATCGAATCCGCCAGACTTCGCGATTTGTGAAATTAGTGGCGACGAACAGAAACGGGACGAGATATTTAGGGAAGAAAACGCAAAAAGGGAGCAGGAAGTAAAGGTACTTGGCCAGGTGGTGAGAATAACTTGTCGCATAGGGGATTTGTGCCAGTTTGAATCCCCATTTGCGTAGCAGCGCGCCAAACGATTCCGCGAGTTGGTAGTGCTTCTTGAACAGATCCATGCAGCCAGTCTTCTGCGACTGGTTGTGAAGATGGATGACCTGTGTGGGGGCGACGAACACTTCGCCGTGTTCGCTGAGGCGCAAATACAAATCCATGTCCTCACCGGCGAAGCTGAACCTGCGGGTGTCGTATCCGCCCATCTTGCGGAAGACATCAGTGCGGATGAGATCGAACTTGCCGCTGATGCCCTGCTTGAAGGTGCCGATCCAGCGCGCCATGAGCGCCTGGCCCCAAAAGTTGTACCGGTCCCAGTTTTCGCGCGGCAACGTGACCGAGGACGTAACCGCGACGCGGTCCTGAGTGAGCAGTTTCAAGTTGTTCTCCAGGTCTGTGTCGAGTCCCGGCAGACAGTCCTGTTGAATGAGGAGGAGCAGATCACCGGTTGCGTGTTGGGCCCCGTGGTTGTAGTCGCCGCTCAGCGCCAGGTCGACGGGATTTTTCAAATAACGTACGCCTGCGGGAATTCCCCGCATTTCCGCAGGGCTGCTGTCAACCACGATGATTTCGTGCGGCTTCATCGTCTGCTGATTAAGCTTGTCGAGCAACCGCGGCAGATCCCCCAGTTGACCGTAGATAGGAATAATCGCGGAGATTCGTGGCCAACGATCCATGATCAGAAACGCAAAGGGAGGACAGGCGGATCGACCTGCTCGGCAGTACCCGGTGTTAGCCCCTGAATCCAGAGAGGCCGGACGCCCGTCCAGCGTTTGAAAAGGCTGGGCTGAGAGCGGGAACCTTCATTGAACTCGTTTGCGAAACCGATTGTAAGATGTTGCTCAGCAGCGGATGACCAGACTTTCCGACCGTCAATTGTTCTCATTGGCATTCAGACGCGGCGTAGATCGCCGGAGGGGGATCGTATTGGACTCTTATTGCGCCCGGCAATCCAATTGCCAAACGAGGGAATATAAGAATTGAAGACTGTTTTCAAACAGTTCGATGCACTTTTTGCCGTTTCTACCTTGAAAAAGATCCCAACAACTGCAATAAACAAGGAGCTATTGCAGTTGGAAACGCGGTTTCGGGTGGGACGGGGGGTGCATCCCGAATTTAATGTAGGCAAATGCCATGTTTTGCGATTGGGGTAAACACCCTATTTGCGCGCCGATCACGACCGTATATCGTGCGGATAATTCCATGCATTTGAGTTGGTGAACAAAGGAATTCTCGCAAGGGAAAGGTAGAATTATGTGGGGAAATTGTTTGGTCTGGAGGGTCCGCCGATTGGGGGATTTCGGAACTCAACTACTTATTGGGCTCGCGCTTTGCACAGTTGGCTTGCACGCACAGAATTGTGCGCCTCCTCCCCCTGGTCTGGTTAGTTGGTGGCCGGGCAATGGGAACGCCAACGATCTGGTGGGCGCAAATCCAGGAACGATCACAACTCAATTCCAGGGACAGGTCCTCTTTTCAGAAGGGAAGGTCGGCACGGCATTTGATTTCCGCGGAGCCAATTTTGTCGAAATCCCATCCATCCCGCTGAATAGTTTCACGCTGGAATTCTGGGTCAATCAGCGAACCCGAAATGCAGATACCAACATCGGCAGTATTCTGGTCTCGGCGGAAGTGTGCGGGGTTGTTGATGATTGGGGTACTTCGCTGCTCCCCGATGGTCGCTTGCGTGTCCAAATCGGCGACGTGACACAGCCGGTAACTTCCTACTCTTCATTCCCAACATCAGTTTCGGCCATTCCCTTGAATACATTCACACATGTGGCCGTGACGCGAAACACGAGCGACAGTGAGATCAAGATCTACTTCAACGGTGTCTTGGACAGCACGCACATCTCTCCGCACAACCGGGTGTTGGGGGCGATGGATCCAACCTGCGACTCCGGTCTGCACCAGAATCGAATCGGGATTGGCAACCTGCGTCGGTCGGCGGTATTGGGCGGAAACATTGCAGCCTTCGACGGTCTGATTGATGAAGTCAGCCTTTACAACCGCACGTTGTCGGTGGGCGAAGTTGCGGCCATTTACAACGCAGGCAGCGGGGGGAAATGTCCGCCGGCTTCCGAGCCGCAATGTGTTCAAGTGCCTTCCGATTTGGTCAGTTGGTGGAAAGGAGATGGAAATGCCAACGACGCGACGGGAGCCTACAACAGCACGTTCATGAACGGGATAACGTTCACGGACGGCATGGTGGGACAAGCGTTTGACTTCAATGGTATCGACAGCCAGGTCACATTCGGCAACACCGTCGGCAATTTTGACACGAACGATTTTACCGTTGAATTCTGGATCCGCACCACGTCAACCCGACACGAGTCCGTGATCGAGAAGTGGCCGAGATGCGGCTACGCGAGCATGTGGGGAATACGCATTGGCGGTATGGCACCATGGAGTGGCCCGGGACGGCTGGAAGCGGAAATGTACTCCGATACGGCTGGGACCGATCAGAAGGCAATTTCAGCAGGACGACCGATCAATGACGGCCTTTTTCACCATGTCGCGCTTGTGCGCACTGGAACCAACCTCGTGTTTTATATCGATGGCGTTCCGGATGTGGTTACGAATGTAATGAGTGGTTCGATTAGCCGGATCAACAACACTGCCAACCTTACGGTGGGCAGGAGTGTCTGTGTTGGTGTTGATGGAACCTCTCCGTTCACTGGCCAGTTGGATGAACTAGCTGTTTACAACCGGGCACTCGCCGCGCCGGAGATTCAAGAGATCTACAACGCAGGCGGCGCAGGGAAATGTCCTGCGGGACCATTTACGAACGGCAGCTTTGAATTGCCGCCATTGGCCTCGGGCGCAAGCGTGGACTTGCCGGCGCGCTCAACGTTGCTCAAGGGGTGGACGGTCGGAGACGCCGGTCTCATTTCGTGGCGCAACGGCCCGGCGTACGGTGTGGCGCCGGTTGACGGCGCCCAGGAAATCGGTTTCAACGGCGCCGACACGCCCGTCGGGGGCTCGATTTCTCAGATGTTCATCACGACCGTCGGCCAAACCTATCAGGTGCGATTCAACGTGGGCAGGCAAGGCCCCGGGAGCGGGACGATGAGCTTGCTGGCCGAAGTAACCTCAAGCAGTCACGTGGTGCTGGGCTCGCTGAACGCTGTCGCACCCGAATCGCCCGGTTACGGTCCGGCTCGAACGTTCAGTTTTACCGCCACCACGTCGGCGTCGACTCTGACTTTTCGCGACACCTCTTCGGCGACCACGGCTGTGGATGCATTGCTCGACAACGTGTCAGTCGTCCCGGTTCAATCATGCGTTCAACCGCCCTCCGGTCTGGTAAGCTGGTGGAGAGGAGATGGAGCCGCCAGCGATGCCGTGGGATCGAACAATGGCGCTTTGGTTGGGAACACTACATTCGCGCCTGGCGTCCGCAGCCAGGCATTCAGCTTTGATGGTGACAACGATAGCGTGATGATCGGAAATCCTGCTACGCTACAATTGCAGAACTTTACCATCGAGGCGTGGATCAAGCGCGCAAGCACCAACCAGGCTTCTTTGGACGTTTTTACCGTCGGACACATTTTTGGATATGGTTATGGTGGTTACGTTTTTGGCCTACTGGACGATGGGCGCTTGAGTATGGGGCAAGTCGGTCTGAGCGGGGTCAACTCGACCTTGTCTGTCCGAGACACCAACTGGCATCACGTGGCTGTAAGCAAAACAGCAGGCGCCGTGGCGTTCTATGTCGATGGTGTGCGCGAAGCGGTGCCAGAGTACAATCCGAATTTTTACTTCGTATCTAGTGCCCAGGTTGGTGCGAGCCAATGGGACGGCTCGCGGCCAACGGGCAGTTTTCTGGGCCTTATTGATGAGGTGAGTGTCTATAACCGCGGCTTGGCTTCATCAGAGGTCCAGTCCATTTATCAGGCGAGTAGCTCTGGAAAATGTGCGCCAATTTCAGAGCCGGATTGCGTTGGGCGACCTTCCAGTCTGGTCAGTTGGTGGCCGGGGGGCGCCAACACCACCGATATCGTCGGCGGAAACAGCGGCGGTCTGAGGGGGAACGCCAGCTACGCGGACGGTAAGGTTGGTCAGGCATTCCAATTTGACGGGAACGGAGACGGGGTTTTGATTGGAAACCCAGCAAACCTGCGCCTGCAGAACTTCACCATCGAAGGCTGGATCAAGCGAGGAAGCGCCGGGCAGGTCTCCGCTTCTTCCATTTTTGGCGAAATAGTCGGCTACGGGTCGGGCGGTTATGTCTTCGGGTTCCTAAGTGACGGTCGCCTGTTTTTGTCGAAAAATGGCGTTAGTGAGGTGCACTCTGCCAGGCCGATCGCCGACACCACCTGGCGTCATGTGGCGGTGACCAAATCCGGCGGCAGCGTGGTATTCTACGTTGATGGCGCATCTGAAACCACTCAGGCCTATGAGGCGACATTCGAGTTTTCGACGGACCTGGTCATCGGCGCGGTGAACAGCACGATGGAGGCGAGTTTCCTTGGATCGATCGATGAACTGAGTATTTACAGTCGCCCACTGACTGCGAGTGAGGTTCAAGCGGTTTACAACGCCGGCAACGCCGGCAAATGCGCGACTCCGCCGTCCGTGGAGAAGGCCATAGCTCACTGGAAATTCGACGAGACGAGTGGTGCGATTGCGCATGATAGCGCTGGCCTATACAACGGGACTCTTTCTTCGAGCGGCGCATCTTTCGTAACAGGCGGCATGTCGGGCGGCGCCTTGAGCCTGAGCAAGACCAACAATGGCTTCGTGAACATGGGCAATGTGCTCGGGTTGGGAAATACAGACTTCTCGCTCGTCGCCTGGATCAAGATGTCGGCGGGAGACATTTCTGATACGGTGATCTTGAGCAAACAGGCTGCGTATTCGCGAAATGGATTTTTACTGGACGTCAACAAGCTGGGAGTGTTTGTGGACAACAAGGCATCGTTCGTCGAGGGTGGCAGTGGCTTCGCCGCATACACGATCGAGGAAACGCCGATTTCGACGACCAGCGTCAACGACGGTAACTGGCACCAGGTCGTGGCGACGTTCCAGACGGGCGGCGTGAGGTCGATCTATGTGGATGGCGCCCCGGCCGAGAACACCAAACTGAGCCAGCCGTTCAACCAAAACGACGTGGCGTTCCTGGTTGGCGGCGTGAATTATGAAGGCGTACCCACCAGCCGTTTCGACGGACTCATCGACGAGGTGCAGATCTATAATTATGCGCTTGCCGATAGTGACGTTGATTTCCTGTTCCGGAATCCCGGTCAGGAGATTGCTCCCCGCGATCCGCTTCCAGGCGATTGGCGGCTTAATACCTTGGCGGGTACAGGTGGCTCCATCACCCGCGAACCCGACCTTTTGAAATACGCCAACGGGGCCACCGTGACCATCACCGCGGTTCCAGCGGCAGGTTACGTTTTCCGCGATTGGAGTGGTGACGTCAGCGGGACCACCAACCGGATCGTCCTAACGATGACCGGCAACAAAACGGCCAACGCGGCGTTCGCACTGATTCCCATCGGAAAGCCGCTGGCGCATTGGACGTTTGATGAATCGGGTGGAAGCATTGCCCACGACAACGCCGGTTCTTACGACGGTGTGTTGTCCACCAACGGGGCATCATTTGTGACCAACGGTATTGCGGGCAACGCGCTCAGCATCACCAAGGCCGGCAATGGATTTGTCAATATGGGTGACGTGCTGGGGTTGGAGAGTGGGGACTTCTCCGTGTTGGCCTGGGTGAAAATGACGGCAGGAGACACCCAGAGCAGCGCGATCGTGAGCAAACAAAGGGCGGGTTATGCCAACGGCTACGTGCTCGCAGCAAATCGGTCCGAAGGGCCAACCGGGGGCTATGCCGCGGCGAACAAGGCATGGTTCTACGATTCCGATTTTCACGGCCAGGAAGTCACCTCCACCAGCAGCGTCAATGACGGAAACTGGCACCAGATCGTTGGCGTGTATGTTGCCGGAGCAAACAAATACATCTATGTGGACGGCGCGCCGGCTGAAGCCAGCAATGCCAGCCGCCCGATCGTTGCTAATCCCGGCAAGTTGGTCGTGGGCGGCGTCGATTTCGACGGAACACCGGGTGGCATGTTCAGCGGCCTGATCGATGATGTGCAGATTTACAATTATGCCCTCAACCCGGCGGAGGTTGATTTCCTGTTCGGGCATCCGGGCCAAGCGGTGGCTGAACACGTCCTGCCGGTGAGTTGGGTGGTCAAAACCTCGGTAAGTGGCAGCGGCTCAATCACCCGTGATCCCGAGTTGCCTCGTTATCCGAGCGGGACAAATCTTTCCCTGACGGCTGTTCCGGGCGCCGGTTTCGCATTTGCCGGTTGGAGCGGTGATGTTGTTGGCACGAATAATCCGATCACGCTCACGGTGAATTCTGACAAGAACGCAACTGCTCGCTTCATCGACGTCGGCCCGCCCACGGTCACGATCACCAGCCCGCTGGCAGGCACGAATACCGACGGTGCATTCCAACTCAGCGGCACAGTGTCGGACAATGTGAGGGTGCTCTCGGTTCGGTGGGAATGGAACGGTCAGGCTGCAGGATTCCTTCCTCTCATTGAGAACCGGTTTTCCGTCGCTGGGCTTCAACTGTACCAAGGTGTGAACCGACTTCGGGTCATCGCACGGGACGCTGCCGGGAACGAGGCTGCGGCGGAAGTCGTGGTGACGTTGCGGCCCCTGGCTCGGGCGTTGGCACACTGGAAATTCGACGAAGTTGACGGCACTGTTGCCCATGACAGCCGCGGCTCCTACAACGGGACACTCTCGGCGGCCGGAGCTTCGTTCGTGCCGGGTGGTAAGGCAGGCAACGCTCTCAGCCTGAGCAAGACCAACAATGGTTTGGTGAGGATGGGTAACGTGCTCGGGTTAGGTGGCACGGACTTTTCAATTGTTGCGTGGATCAAGATGGCGGCGGGCGATACGACAGAGAGTTCCATGATTCTGAGCAAACACGCGGCTTACACCCGGAATGGGTACGGGCTGATGCTCAACAAAACCGGTGGACTCCTGCTGGACAACAGAGCGTCCTTCATTCAGGGAGGTTCGGGCGTTGGGCAGATTACGACGGCGGAAACACCGATCTCCACGACCGCTGTCAATGACGGAAACTGGCACCAGATTGTTGCGGTGTTTCAGGTGGGCGGGATGAAGTCGATCTACGTGGATGGAGCACCTGCCGAAGACAGCAAACCAAGCCAGCCGTTCAACCAGAACTCAGTCGCCCTCCTGATCGGTGGGGCTAATTTCGACGGGGTACCCACGGGATTGTTCACCGGGTTGATCGACGAAGTGCAGATCTACAACTACGCGCTGACGGCAACCGACGTGGATTTGTTGTTTATCAATCCTTCTGAGGAGATTCCTGACCACGAACTACCTGTAGGTTGGACGCTTAACACTGCTGCCGCAGGCGGAGGCACTATCCAACGAGACCCTGACCTTGCAAGATACCCGACGGGCACAAACGTGACGCTCAGGGCGGTCGCCAATACAGGTTTCGTCTTTGTGGGATGGAGTGGTGACGCGAGCGGAACTAATAATCCTATTACGCTTACCATGAGCGGCAATAAGACGGTCACAGCAAGTTTTGCCGAAATCCCGTTGAGAGTTCTCGCGGTTGTGAACCCCGGTCCGAAACAGGAGGGAGACATGATTGTTTTCGATCTGAGACTCAGCAGTCCGGGTGACGTGGGCGGCATGAATTTTGTCCTGCGTTACGATCCGGTTTATCTCAAGGACCCGACGCTGGACTGGTCCCCGACGCTGGGGGTGTCGGCGCTGGACCAGGTCAATTACGACACACCCGGGGAGATTCACGCGGTGTTCGCGCTCCCGGCTACCACGGTCCCAACCGGGACCCAGCAGGTGGCTTCAATGAGTTTCCGGGCGCGGAGCGTGCCAAACGATCTCGACACCGCTCTTGGCCTCGAAGTGCTCGATGTGTCGGCTCCGACCGGCGATCCCATCGCAAACGGCAATGCTGCCCGAGGCGGGGTTGCGCACATCCTGCGGCGGCATGTGACCGGGGACAACAACGCTAACAACCGCCTGGATGTGGGCGACGCGACGATTATCCAACGATTGTTGATTGGCCTGGATCCGACACGGTCATGGGATGTGACCGGCAATGACGTGAATGGAAATATCGTGCTGGATTCGGGCGATATCATTCGTGTCCTTCGGGTCGTTGCCGAAATTGACCCGCAACCGGCCGGCACGCAAACCGGTGGTTCCCAATCGACCCGCCTGACCAAAGCGCGCCTCGGCAAGGCGAGCAGCACGTCGGAATCGGTCGTCTTGCAGTCGAATCGTCTGCGCGCGCAGTCGGGGGATCTGATCATCGTGCAGGCCGTGCTTCAGGATATAATCACTCCCATCTCCGGGGCTTCGTTCACGCTCGATTACCCGACCAATGCCCTGCGATTGCTGAATTCGCTCTCGCTACAGACGGGTTCGTTGGTGCCAGGCAGCGCGGTCTCCGTCTGGAATGTGCAACCCGCCCAGAACAATTACACGCTGCAAAGCGGGCAAGTATCGTTCGTCGCCAGCAGCGCCACGCAATGGGCGGCTAAAAACGGTGTGCTGGCTGAATTCGTCTTCCAAGTGCAGCCTGGCCAGACGGCGCAGTATCGGTGGCCGGTTCGCCTCAGCGACCTCGAGTTGACTGCGGACGGCTACGATGTTCGGCCTGTGCCGCAAAGTGAGATCTACTTCATCGGCCGCGATCCGATTCCACCCGATCTGAGCCCTGCTTCCGGAAGCTTGACATCGAATGGTTTCAGCCTGTCGTTGAGCGGCGAACCGGGCGTGTCTTACAGTCTGGAGGTTTCCTCGGACCTGACCAACTGGTTGCCGTTGTTCTCCCTCACCACCGGCAGTAACGGCGCTTTGAGCTTCGTCGATCCGGCAGCGACAAATTCACTTCACCGGTTCTACCGCGCAAAGCAACAGTAATCCCAAGACAGGTCTGGCTGGTCCCTCTCCCGTCGGACGGGAGAGGCTCATTTAGTTTGAATTGCGCTTCCTGTCCGACATTTGTTTTTGCACAAACCCTTAGTGAACGGCTCCAGCCATGCGCGAGAAATGGATCGAGTCCTGATATTTCTGGGTCAGGACCCGGACGCGAGCGCCGATCGATTTGGATAACGCATAAAGGAACGAGGCGGCCAACGCCGGCGCTTCGCTCATCACCCTTGCGAAGGCCGCGGACGAGATCTTCAATAACCGGCTGTTTGAATTGGCGATGACGTCCGCGGAGCGCGGTCCTTCGTCCAGCAGAGAAATCTCTCCGAAGAAATCTCCCGCCATTATGGTGGAGAGGGTTGTTTCCTTCTTATCAACAAACACTCGCGCTCGGAGTTCGCCTTCCAGCACCAGGTACATCGCATCCCCGTGTTCGCCTTTTCGAAACACTTCGGCGAACGCCTGGACGGCGACGATTTCCATGAACTGGACAAAGGATTCCAGTTGCTTTTCCTCCATATCCGCGAGGATTTTGATGCGGCGCAAGGAACCGGCTTTGATCCGTTCCGGCCGGTCGCTTGAGCCCGCCGGGGCCGCGCCCGCGCTGGACCGGCGCGCGAAGATAATCGCGAGTTCCGGCAGTTGCGCGGCCCTGAGCCAGTCGTGCTTCTCCTCCGCGAAAACCCATGTATCGGCCGTTACACGCTCATCCATGACCCATTTCGCCAGCACGGGCAATTCGACCGGGCCATACGCAACATTGTCCTTACCCCATACAGAGTATCGAGGCGTCTCGTCAGTTTGCATGTTTGAAGTCGGCATAAAATCATTCTCTCTCGTGTCGTCAAAGTTCAATCAGCCACGGGCAAGCTGGGTTACACTCGTGCAATCTAGCGCGTTCGGCGAATGAGGCA
>Ga0207670_10000741_pt1 | contig 17096 bp, 18 predicted proteins | sample KBSS23HmetaG_FD_184339 | JGI IMG/M metagenome (GOLD analysis project Ga0207670, IMG submission 184339) | Switchgrass rhizosphere microbial communities from Kellogg Biological Station, Michigan, USA - KBS S2-3H metaG (SPAdes) (version 2) | ecosystem: Host-associated > Plants > Roots >... | reverse complement strand
CGGTGGAGTGCAGATTGAGGGAATCGACATCCTGCGCCCTCGCCGTTGCTCCCAGCGCAGCGAGCAAGGCCGAAGCCAGACCCTGGCGCCGATGCGCGGGCTTCACGAACATATTGAGCACATACCAGCCCACGCCGCGAACAAAATAGGCCGAAGGCAGGTGCGTATACGGGTGCACCATCACGCAACCGGCCGCTCGTCCTTCCACCTCGGCCAGCCACGCCAGCAGCCGGCCCTCGGGCATGGCCTCCTCGATCCAGCCGCGCAACTGGTCGGCAAAGCCGTCCGGCAGCTGCTGCCTGAGCTCTTCTTCCAGAAACGCACAACGCAATTCCGTCAACACACCTGCATCGTGCAGGACCGCCTGACGTATCCGCACCATGGCCGTTCCTTTCGGTGGTGATGGGGCAAACCATAGCGGCGTGGTGCCACCTTGTAGAAATCCCTCCCGACTCCATATACTGACTGACCAGCTACTGTTTCAGTTTCCCCGGGGGTGTCATGGCTTCGACGGGGGTAGTGAGATAGCTTGGTGCATGCCGAGGGGGCAGCTTTCCTCGTTAATCCAGCCGCAAACTTATAGTTGCCAACGACGACAACTACGCTCTGGCCGCTTAAGGCCTAGCCCCGAACCCACTTGTGCTCGTGCTCGTGGATGTAGGGTCATTATCACGAGATCGCCCGAAGCTGCCGCCTGTCGGTAAGGGTTAAATCAAGCAGGCTGGTCCTTCGATGCGCTTTGCACGCTGTGCTGTCGCGGGACGAGATCTAACGGCGAGCTAAGCATGTAGTACCGGGCGTCAAACGCCTTCGGACGCGGGTTCGACTCCCGCCACCTCCACCAATAACGGAAAAGCCCGGCGAGTGATCGCCGGGCTTTTTTGTTTGTGCAGCGCGTGCCCGCATGGCGTGTGCGCGAGCCGACCGGCGATTCAACGCGCACTCTCACCCCGGTTCTGCATGGGCATTTCAGGCATCGCCGTCCCACACCCCGGTGTTGTGATTGACGTGGATACCCTCCGGATAACCCAGCTCCTGCTGGAGCGGCGCACTGTCCTCCGAGGTCAAGGCAAGCTTGAGGCGTTCGCTGGCGCCCAGTTTTTCCAAGGCCTGAGCCAGGTCGGATTTGGATGCATGACGCAACGAAGCGCTCTGCCCGATGGTTTCCAGCAGAACAATCGCAGGAGGAGCGGCATTAGGTATGAAAATCGGCATAGCTATATCCCTCTTCGTCGTTGACTAACAAGTGAACTGCCGGGTCTCACGCTGCACCCTATCCATTGGCTGCTCGAGAGCAACATGCGACAAGGCTATCGATGAGATTTCACGCGACCATCCAACAAAGCAAAACAGGCCAACGTCACGCGGTTGCCTGCTTTTCTTGATACAGCTTGTCCAGCGCCGCCAGGCGCTCTCTTATCGCATCGTTGTGACGTGGCCGGTCAGCGGGCGGCAACACCAGGGTTTCCTCGCTGGTGATGTCCGTTGTGGGCAGTTCCCGCAGCGTCACACGACGGATGTGGGGCTGCTGGATCGGCAGGGTCGCGCAGCGATAGATAATCGCCTCGTGATCCAACGGGTAATCCTGGGAAAGCACATCGACCAATACCTGTCGGTATTCGGGGCCGGTAGAAAAGCGCTTGAAGGAGGTGTCGCCCACTAGGCCGACCTGCCACAGCACTAGATAGGCACGCGGATTGACGGGTATCTCGAAGAACAACAACTGGCTGGCTTCATAGTGCTGGCAGCCATAGCGGCCAGGGTCGATGCCCAGATCGGCGTACAGGCAATCCTCTGCCGAAATACCCGGCTCCATGTGTGCCTGAAACCCTTCTTCACGAGCCACCCTGATGACCTCGTGCGGCGACCAGGCAAAGATCCCCGGGTGGCCGTAGAAGACCGCGCAGACCTTCTTGCCCGCGCGCACCTCGGCCATCATCACGCCGACCCATTCGCGGTACGTGACCATCCGGGATTTGTCGCCCTTGCCGTAGTACGGCTGGAGACTGCGGACATCGGGATGCATGCTCTGCAGCCACAGCTCGACGATGCCATCGGAGAGCGCTGCAAAAACCACATCGGCTTGCTCGATGTGACTGCGCGCCAAAGGGCTCAGGTGCGACCCCAGGGTCATGCCGAGCCCGACGCAGGCGATGCTGCCATGTTGTGGTGAGTTCGTCGGCGTGCTCGACAACATGGAGCTCATGGGAAAAGACCTGTATGAGTTTGAAGTGGATGACGTCGACGACTTCGTGCACCCGAATGTCGCAAACGCGTTGAGTACTGGTCAATAGACAGCAATTTCGTGCGCCCGAGGATAGGCGTCCGCGTCTTATGCGAAGCTGCACCACAATCGAGGTCCGGCACTGACGATCCTCCCCCCGCCGCACCGGATTCGATGCTCGACACTTTGACCCCGATTTTTGACATCGACGTGAACTGACGCAGATCCCGGGGAACCCTGATTGAAAGAACCTGTCCAATTTGGCTTGTCGCAACACGCGCTGACGGCATGCGCATGTTTTGTGTCGGTCATTGGCGTGAATTAGGGGTGTGATGAGGCGTTCCGGGCAGGTCCGACATCGACAGCAGGGGGATAGTGCTCGCGGCCTGGCATTACTCGACGGGGAAACGCGTGAGACCTTGGGTCGCAGACGCTGGCGACAGCCGCCGCTGACGCGCCCGACGCTGGTGCTGGCGCTGTCTCTGGTATGCGTACTGCACGCTCTGTTCGCCGTGGCGCTATGGTTCGAGATGCAGCCCAAGCCGCAACATCCTGCGGCGGTGAATATCGAGAACGAGCGGGCGCTGATTGTTCGCCTGATCGATCGCCCCAAAACGCCGCACAGCGTGCAGCCGTCAGAGCCACCCGCGCCGCCCGAGAAGTTGGTTCCGCCGCGGCCGGCATTGACCGCCCGCGTCGCCCCGGTCACGCATGAAAAGCCCCGCCCTGACGCCATGGTCGTGCAGGATCATGACGTGCCTGCGCCTGCGACCTCCGCAGCCACGCCCTCCTCTACAAGTTTGTTTGGAAAGGACGGTTCGGTGCGGCTGCCTGCGACAGGTGTCACTTCGACCACAGCAAGCGCCACTCCCGAGCCGTCCAAGCCTGCGGACGATCGTCAGATCATGCAGCACGACAGCAACCGGATGCAGTACAAGGCCACCCGTTTCGAAAAATACTTCCCGCCGCCGAACGAGACCGCCGGTGGCGCGGTAGGACGCCATATCGGCGATGCGATCAAGGATGTCGTCAAAAGCGTTTGCGATCCCAGCAAGAGCAGCACGGCTTCCAACTTGCTGTGCGGCTCACCCCCCCCGCCTGCTTCATCCATGAATCGCGACGAACGCCTCAACCTGCCGCCGCCCTCCCTGGCCGACAATCCGGATCCGCCCAAGGCGCCCCCGCTGTCGAGTTGTATCGACGAGTACAAGACCGGCGAACCGTTGTCGTCCGGTTGCCCGATAAACACGCCTGACCTGGCCTTCAAGGCCGAGATGCGTGAATGCATCGACCTGTATCGAGCGGGCAAGCGGCTCAAGACATGGTGCCCACTGGATACGCCCAAGCGCGCAGAAGCGGAACGGCCAGAGGACGCCCCGGGCACGGGTGTGCACTGATCAGCGTCGATCGCGCGTAACCTGCAGATCGACACCAAGCCTTGAATGGCTTCGTCCGAGGATGCGCGTCATGCGCCCCCTTGGCCGCCCGGGCCTCACTCAGCGGGAACGGGCGCCTCGGACCGTTGGCTGCCAGAAGCGAGTCACGCCATCCAGCACATCGCGCCGAGATGTATGCAGCCCGCGGAGCTGGATCACGACAGTGCGAAGCGCACGCACGCCAAACCCCAGTGCCCAGAGAGCGAGCACCGGCAGGAACAGCACAGCAATCGAGTAGATGTGTATGAACAAAGCAGATGCCCTCGCTCAGCAAGAGAGCCCCGAGCTAGGACTCGGGGCTCTGGCGGCAGTCCCTGCGTCTGGTTGACGCAGTCAAACGTGAGGAAACACCACATTGCTGCGGCAGCTCAAACGTAGGTCAGATCATTCGCTGAGAGCGATAGCAGCCTACTCGGTCTCCGGTCAGCATCAGACCGCTGGTGGCGTACGGTTAGACCTACCCTCGACGGAGTTCCCTCAAATGCTCCAGAGCGCGATGAAGGCCACGCTCGAGACCATCACTACCGCATGGAGGATGCATGCCCCATTTAGCATCCCGAGCGACGCCCCCGCCCTGCGTCGGCTGAGTGCGCGTTCCACCAATCCGAACACCAAACAGATGAAGGAAGTTGTCACCAGGACGATGACAAGGGAGAAGGCCACAATGAAGCGCGACATGCTCTCCCATCCGTCGCCATGAATGACCGCGAAATCCGCGATGAGCGTCGCCGCCGCAACCACACCTTCGACGCAACCGATGGCAAGCAACCCGCGGCCGCGCGGCGCATTCGAATTATCCGTCACGCATCCGCCACCGGTATCGATCATTTGAAACGCGCAATGCCATCGAGGGTGTGCTGCTGACGCTGCCGCAGTTCACGAAGCCGATAGTGCTTCTCCACCACCCGCCGAAGAGGCCGATCGATCGCGAGCACGATGAGCAACAGCACGCAGACATCGAACAACATCACACAGGCCTCCACGCATAAGGAACGGGCCCCTAGGCGGGGCCCGGCCAACCAAAGGAGCAACGGGTGCATCCGTGTGCGCCGTTGCCCTCGCCTCCCCAGCGGGTCGGCATGGTCATCGTGGCAATCGGCGATCGGAAAGAACATCGGATGTTTCCGATATCACTCCGTCATATTACGGAACGAAGGCAGCACCTTTTGAGGGCCCTGGCGGATGGGCGACACCTCGGTTAGCCAGCCACCTACTCGCCAGAGGGTAACGCGCAAGTCGGGGAAGAGCGGCATTCCAGCTGTCGGGACGGAGTGAGACAGCCCGAGTTTCGCGGTCCCTTATGAGGGGGGGCGCCAACGCGCAAGCGCGTCATAGCAAGCTGCGTAGATGAGCTTCCAGACCATCAGTTCAGCCGCAGTCGATCGGACGAGTCCGATGGCGGAATGAGCGGCACCGTGAAACCTTCGAGACATGTCGCGGAATCTTCTCCATCGGCGCCCGCCAAGGTCACTCATGCACAAGAACACGCGCGCCACGGACGGCCTGCCGTCATCCCGTCAGTGCACGGGCCTGGTGCGAAAACGGCGCATGCGGCCCAGCGCATCGCCCGCCCGAATTCTGAAGGTCGCATACGACATCGCCATCATGGCGAATGAAATGGATCGCGTCGTCGTCGTGTTGACGCCCGAATGCGAGCTGCTTCTGTTCGCGAATGTGGAAGAGCTGACGAAGGAAAAATATCCGTTCGAGTGGCTGGTCGGCTGCTACACGCGCAAATTGAGACCAGGCGACATCGCGGATGATTTGCAGGCGCGCCTGGCAGAGCTTTTAGCCAGTGGGTAGTGGCAAGCGTGTCCCACGGGATTGCCATTCGGCCCGGGTGAGCGCTTACGGCCAAGCAAATCGTCAGCGGGCAGGTTCGATTCCTCTCGATTGCCGACTCGTGGACCATCGCACATGACGTGAAGCGAGTCCGTCCGGAAATTCTCACAAGTGGATTGAGAAGCGCTGGGCTTTGCGTCACGCGATAGCTGATTCTTGTGCGGGGGTTGGTCGCTATTGATGGAGGCCAATGCCAGCGGTCGTGAAATCACGCCGGCAAAACCGGGGGAAAAGCGCACATTCCGACCCCGTTCTTTGCAGTCCAGCATACGAAGGATTCCGACCGAACTGATCACGGATTGCGGCAATTGCAGGACACCCTGTTGGCCGCATCAATAACGCGACGCCCCTTCCCGCGTAGCTTCGCTGTTTGTACCCTGAAAATATCCGCCTTCCACTGCGAATCTCGCAGGTCGTTCCAGGCTCATTGCTGGCAGCATGAAGTGACCAAGGAAGTCATGAAAAATACCAAGGATGTCTCGCTGGGTCCTTTCGCCGGAACGTTAACCATAATGGGCAGCGCCCTGGTCCGTGACAGCGACCCCAAGGCTGTGATGCTTGGCCATGCAGCGTTTGCATGTTCTGTGTTGCTTGCAGGGTGGGCGCTGCTGCGCTGGCGACGAACGCGCTAAGTTCTCCGAACCATGCAGGACATGACGCCGCAACAACCTCAGGTAATCGTCCCAGATCCGACCGACGTCAGGTCACCTGATCCGTAATACGAACATGCGCATCGGTGATATGAAAGCCGTACTCCGCAAGATCGTCGCAGCATTCGCGTGAGTCGATGCCGGGCTTGGCTCGCTCGCGATCGAGTTCGGCCGACTTGAGGTAAGTCCAGGGTGCGAATCGTTCCGGCAAATTCGCGCCCGCCTTGTCTGCCGTGACGCCAAACACGCGGCCCGGACCGCGGAAAACATGTACCAGCATCTTGCCTGCCCCTAAGCTTGAGGATCGATGATGTGCCGCTCGTTGGCGAACTGTCTTTGCGTCACCCGCATTGATTTCCGGGCGCCGCGTATATTGACTATACTAACTGTATATCTAATTCACAAGTGGAGACCATGGCGACTCGCACCTATACCAGCCTTGTCCGTACCGCTGCTGCCGTCGAGAAGCGCGAACGCGCGATCAAGGCGGCGATAACGCTGCTGCGCGATGCGGAAAGTGCGGCGAATTTCTCGCTGGACACCGTCGCGAAGATCGCCGGTGTGACGCGCCTGACGCTGTACAACCAATTCGGATCGCGCCGTGGCCTGCTGGAGGAAGCCTTTGACGACATCGCGATCCGCGGTCGTCTGGGACGCCTGAAGGACGTGCAGACGCTGGCGGATCCGCGTGAGGGCATCGCCCAGCTGGTCGAGATCTGTTGCGACTTCTGGGGCAGCGATCCTGCGCTGATGCGCATCTATGACGCGATGGTGCTCGATCAGGAATTCGAGCAATCGCTCACCGAGCGCAATGAGCGGCGCCGCCAGTTGATCCAGCTGCTGATTCAGCGCATGGCGCCGCGAGCCGCTAAGCGCGAGAAGCTGCGCGATACCGTCGACCTCATCTTTGCGCTGACGAGCATGGCCATGTTCCGGCTGCTCGTCCCAGGCCGATCGCCTCGTGAAGTCGGTGCCTTGATCCAATCGTCCGTGACTGCGGCACTCGATCGGCTCGACCGTCAGCGCACGTAAGCATCCATGGCTTGCATGGGCGCGTGTGCTCCGGCCGAGTCCAGCGCAGCGGCCTGTCCCTTCGTGGGGCGCAACAGCAGATAGAACGCCGTGACATGCGTGATCATCAGTAACGGCACGTAGATGATCGGGATAACGTAAGCCGCTCCCAACTCCCCTGCCACCGAAGGAAGATCGGCGCGGACGGCGTGGAAGTAATCGAGCAGAAGATCGGCCATGCCCACGACATTGAAAGCGACGACGAAGCTCCAGAAGAGCGGCCGCACTCTCATGCTGAGCAAGGCGAGCATGGCCAGTACGCCGGTGGCCAGGTCGGCGTAGGCGGCAAACGAAGCGAAGCTCGTCGGAAGAAGGGTCCCGACCACACCGGGCACCGCAAAGACCAGCCCGAAGAAACGAAAGCTGTGCAGCGTCGCGATGACGCGGTGCGCGTCCTCGTGTCGCATGGATCGCAACCGGGGCCACAGGTAGGCGCGGAAGCAAAGCAGCCAGGCGAGATAACCCAGCATGAGCTGCAGCGTGAAGATATGGGCGGTAGACACGTGAATTCTCCTTCGCCGTGGGTCGCGATGGCTCAGTGCATTGGATGCCCCGGCGGCGGTGTATCGCGCGGGGTCGGCTGACTTCTCTTGCCGGTACCGATGGGTACCATGTTACGGTACCGCCAGGTACCGGCGCAAGAGGAACTTCGTGAAAGAGCAATCCGACCCGGCATCCGGCTCACGGCCCGTGCGCGAACGCATCCTGCACGCCGCCATGGATACGTTCGTGGAGTTGGGCTACACGGGCGCGAGCACGTTGAAGATCGCCACCCGGGCGCAGGTTTCCAAACGCGAGTTGTATGCGCTGTTCGGCACCAAGCAGGCGATGCTGGCGGCGTGCATCGCCGATCGCGCGGGCCGCATGCAGTTGCCCACCCAACGACCACCTCGCCATCGGGACGAGCTGGAGACGCTGCTCGCCGGGCTGGGCGCTATGGTATTGCGCGAGGTCAGCCAGCCTGGCGTCATCGCTGTCTTTCGGCTCGCGATCACGGAAGCCCAACGCGCCCCCGAAGTGGCGGAGACACTCGAGTCCGCACGTCGATCGGTACGCGATGCCGTCCGCGGCATCACCGAGCAGGCGCGATCCGCCGGACTGATCGACCCACAGGCACCGCGCGATATGGACGTCCGTTTCCTAGCTCTGCTCTGGGACGACCTGATGGTAAGTCTGCTGCTGCGCCTGCGCGAAGCGCCGAAGGCCACAGAGATCGAACGACGTGCCAAGCGTGCCGCCGAAGAGTTTCTTCGGCTGTACGGCCCGTCAAAGTAAGAGCAACCCCAGAGCCCTTCGCTGCATCACTTCGTCGACGACTCGTGCAACCGCTTTATCGCGGCGGCCAATACAGCGGCGTCCTTTACATTGATCATGAGGGTGCCGTTCGTGGTGGTTCCGTTAGGCCCCATGTAACTGCGGTTCGTACCCGAAGCGGATGTGTCGATCAATTCCACCCACTCTTCGCCGTTCTGTCGAACGGGTCGCAGCGTGACCAAACGGATCGAGCCGTCGGACATCGTGACCTGGCGAGTGAACTGTCCGGAGAACACCTGGCCCGGCACAAGATTGCTGCGAATTTCGTCGATGGACACCACATAGGCGTGATCGGACGGCTCGTCCGCGGAGCCACCCGGCGCGGCAACCACGAACCCCGCAGCGACGGTTGCCGCGCCTGCGGCAAAGCCGGCCAAAACAAGCAAGAACGACCGATTGCGTAACGCCATCGTAGCCTCCCGACCCGTGATGATGATTGCAGGACGGCCGCTAACAACGCTGCGGCCGTTACAGCCCGCATTCCATGGAACGCCCGAACCGAAGGCTACCCTATCGCAGGCGATGCAGAATATGTTCTCCAACATATTTCGTGGCGTCGTAAGCTCGTACGACATGCCCTGATGCCCGATGGAGATTCCGATGGCCGAGCTGACCGTTACCACGTTCAAGTGGGTTCCCGAATGGCCGCGTGGCCACGTACGCGATCTGCGCGTGCGCTGGGCACTGGAGGAAGCCGGATTGCCGTATCGGGTCGCCAGTGTGCCGTTTGAAGGCCGGGATGCCGATCATCTCGCCCATCAGCCATTCGGTCAGGTGCCTTGGCTTACCGACGGCGATATCTCCATTTTCGAGAGCGGCGCCATCCTGCTTCATCTGGGTCTTCGCAGCGAGGCGCTGATGCCTTCGGATCCGCGTGGCCGTAGCCAGACCATGGAGTGGGTGTTCGCCGCGCTCAATTCGATGGAGATGGCTACTGTGCCCTGGTCCATCTTCGTGTTCTCCGGCTACAGCGATGAAACGCCGGAGTGGAAGCGTCTGGACGATTTTGTGAAGCTCAGGCTCAACCGTCTGGAACCGATCCTGGCGGAACGCGAGTGGCTGGCGGATCGCTTCTCCGTCGCGGATATCGCCATGACGGAAGTGCTGCGCCTGGTCGAACGCCTCGGCGGACTCAAGGTGTATCCCGCTTGTCGCGAGTACATCGCGCGCGCCACCGCTCGCCCTGCGTTTGTGAAAGCGCTCGCGGATCAGATGGCCCACTTCGCCGCGGCGGATTGAACGCGGGTCTGGTGCATGTCTTTTCTCGCTCAAGGCGACGGAACGATCGAGAACCGATTTCGTCAGTGATGACGGAATATTTGTCGATCATCGACACGCCATGACGATGTGTTGCTCGACGATGTGACATTCGGTGGATCGTCATGCATGCCACTGACGTCCGGCACGGTTCCCCATGCAAAGGCTTGAGGATAATTGCGCTGCCCCCACTGGGCACCTATGGAGGGGCGGTTGCGTCCCAAGCTACCCCGCCTCAGGCGTGGCCGTCCCCTCCACCTTCGATGATGCGATCGCGTTGGCGTGTGGCGGCAGCTATTCCTGGATCCGCTATCCACTTTCTTCACTTGTGCTGCACGAGGATCGCATCGGTCCGCGGACGCGTGGTGCATCCGCGGTCGGCCGAAGGGGATGTCATGGCTTTCGCACTCAACCACCCGCTGATGGTGTTTGTCATTTCGTTCGTCGTCTTGTGGCTCGCCGAGCACCTTGGTGCCTGGTGGGCGCAGCGACGTCCCGCCACCGAGCCCACATCGGGCGAGACCTTCGGCGTCGTGCAAGGCGCCACGCTGACGCTGCTCGGCCTGATCATCGGCTTCAGCTTTTCCATGGCGATCAGCCGCTACGACCAGCGCAAGAATTACGAAGAGGCGGAAGCGAACGCCATCGGCACGGAATATGTGCGGCTGGACCTGCTTCCGGCTGCTGACGCAGCGAAGCTGCGCCCCTTGCTGGTGAGCTATCTGAAGCAACGCATCGTGTTCTATGAAACCACCGATCGCGACAAGCTGCCCGCGCTCACCGCCGCCAAGAACCAGCTGCAGTCGAATCTGTGGAGCGCGGTCGCCACGCCGGCCCACGAATCACCCAATCCGCTCACGGCGCTGGCGGTATCGGGCATGAACGATGTGTTGAATTCGGAAGGCTATACGCAGGCGGCGTGGTGGAATCGCATACCGGTGGCGGCATGGTTGCTGATGGCAGTCATCGCGCTGGGCTGCAATCTTCTGGTGGGTGTGGGTTGGCGCAAACGATCGTCGGAACCGGGGCTGCTGCTGGTGCTCCCGTTGGTGGTCGCCGTGTCCTTCATGCTCATCGCGGATATCGACAGCCCACGTGGTGGACTGATCCGGGTCAGTCCGCAGAATTTGAAAGCGCTTCTGGCGACGTTTCCCGGCGCGTGAAACGCGTCATTCGGGACCGTCGATCGCCACCACCTGCGCGGAGTGGTCCACCTCGCAGTGATAGAGCGACGTCCGCGCATTGAAATTGGCAGCGAAGGTGAGCTGGCTGCCGATGGCATTCGACTCCTCGCCGACCAGGCGCCATCCCTCGATCTCGCCTTGCAGCGTCGGCCGGATCTGCGCCTCGCAGGAGGCGATCTGTCGTTGATGACGCGTCTGTTCCGCCAGCGCCATCTCGTCCACGGGCCGGTGCCAGCGATGCCAGCTCGCGACCCCGAGCAGGCCTCCTACCGCCGCCACGGTGAGCAGGGTCCGAACGATACGTCGCTTATGACGTCGCTTCATGGGGTGCGCGGAAAACGATCAGCCGTCGTCGTTGGCGCTGGCGGCCATGTTCAGCTTGTAGGCATTGGCACGGGTGAGGATGGCGATCGCTTCGCGAAAGATCTTTGGCACCGGCGCTGGCAGATCCTCCTGTTTCTGGCAGGCGGCGAAGTCGCCTTCGGCACCGGCCAACAGTTCGTCGATCAGACCCGGCTCCTTCATGTCCATGCGTTGAAGCAGGCTGAGCAGGATGTAGGAGCACGCATGCGCCTTGGCGTCCGCCGGCGTGAATTGGTGGGCCATGATCGACACCTTTGAGCGCGTGGAGGTCACCTGCGAATGTACCGCTGAACCGCGCCGCGCGCGATGGGGCCGCGGCCACCTCGTCGGCTCCCCAGACCGTCCCCACGAAGCCGTCACGAGCCGCCGCCGAGACTACGAGCCACGAAACGGGGGAGCGGACGAATCGGCGGCACCGCCACGCTCTTCAAGAACCACCCGCTTCCGAGGCCATGCACATCGATGCCAAGGGCAGCACCACCCGGCGAATCCATCCATCGGCGCTTCCGCACCGTTGTCACCATCGTGTACGTGGTGATGGTGGGACTGATGCTGTGGCAGTTCGCGCAGCAATGGCGGGGTTACTGGGATGCCAGAGAGGCGCAGAAGGAATTTCGCGTGGTCAGGGCCGCCTTGCAGGCGATGGCGGCCGTGTCGAACGAGCGGCGTCCTACCGTGGCCGTGCTGATGCTGGAGGATCCCGAGCCCCGCCGATGGCGCGAGGTGATGCATTCGGCGCGAAGGACTACCGACGGGCACATGGACGAACTGGGAGGCGCCGTGCGCGATCCGGCCTGCAAGAATTGCGGCGCGCTCGTACCCTCCTGGCAACATGCGCGCGCCCAGCTCGCCGATGCCCGGCAACGCCTGGACGCCACGCAACAAGCCGCCCGCAATGAGGAGGACCTCTTCGCCGGGTTCAACCAGATCGTCAGCGTGATTCCCCAGCTGTCGTCGATCGCGCAGACCAGCGCTACCGGCGTGATCCGCGAGAACGCCGATGTGCAGAGCTATCTGCTGGTCGCCCGTCTTTCGGGCGTGCTGAGGGAACAGGCGGGCGTGGTTGCCCAGCAGTTCGCCCCCGCGTTGCTGCGGCAACGTCCGCTGACCGCGCAGGAAGCGCGGGATATTGCCGGCACCATGGGCAAGATCGAACAGTTGCGGCAAATGTTGCAGCCCAGCGTGCGCGTGCTTCCGCCTGCCCTTCTGCTGGACTATGCCGAGGTCGAGCAACGCTACTACGGCGAGGCAGTGCGCCTGCTCGACGAGCTCAGGCAGCAAGCGGCGCTGCCGGAAGGCTCCAGCATCACCCTCTTGCAATGGTCCGACCGCTACGGTCCGCTGGTTCCACCCATCGACCGCTTTCGCGACAACGCCCTGGCGCTGGCCGGCGACACCATCGACAGGAGCCTGCATTCACACCTGCTCTATCTGCTGGCCAGCGGTCTCATTGCGCTGGCGCTGACCGTGCTTTTGCTGGTGATGCTGTGGCGCTTTCGCATGAAGGTGATACTTCCGTTTTCCGAGGCGCAGCGCTTCATCCTCGCGGTGGCGTCGGGTGACATGGCGGCGGAGCTGCCGCGCGAGCACTACGGCAGCGAGGTGCGCGACCTTTTCAACGCACTCAACGTCTTGAAGGAAAGCGTGCGGAAGCGCCATCAGCTGGAACGCGAACGCACCCGCCTGATCGGCGAACTGCAGACCATGGCCGAGACCGATCCGCTGACCGGCCTGCTCAATCGCCGCGCCTTCGAGAGCCGCGCGCGCGTGCTGCTCGCCGACAAACGCAGCGGCGAGGCAGTGGTCGCGCTGATGATGATCGACATCGATTTCTTCAAGCGCGTCAACGATAGCTACGGTCACGACAGCGGCGACAAGGCGCTGGTGACGCTCGCCACGCTGTGCCGCGACACGGTGCGTTCGGAGGACATCGTGGCGCGCTTCGGCGGGGAGGAATTCGTCATCCTCCTGCGCGTGCAGGCAGCGACGCAGGCGCGAGCGCTGGCCGAAACCTTGCGCCAACGGCTGCATCAAACCCAGGTCACCTGCACCGACGGCCAGATGTTTGGTTTCACCGCGAGCGTGGGCATCGCTTTTCGGGTACGCACGGGCGATACCTCGCTGCGCGTCGACGAGTTGCTTCGCGAAGCCGATGACCTGCTCTATCGCGCCAAGGAGAACGGGCGCGATCGCATCGAAATGGCCGCGAACGCTTGAACGGTCAACGATCCGCGGCGGGCGGCTCGTCGGGATAGAGCACGTCCGCCAGCAGCGGCCAGCGCTTCCTGGCGGCGAGCCAGACCTCCTGGGCCTGGCTGTCGTAATAACGCGCGGGATCGACGCCCTTGACGTAGCTCGCATAGGTTTCGATATCGCTGGGCGACATCCTGGCGTGCGGGTGCTGTGGCGCGGCCATCATTTGCCCTCCATCCAGACGCCGTCGGGCGTGTGGATCACGTAACCATTGGCGGTGCCCATGGTGATGGTGTTTTCGTTCTCGCCCACCATGCGCGTCTGCGGCAGGTCGTGGGCGTACTGATCGAGTGCTGGCGCGTCGGCCTTGAACGGGCTGTTGGCTACCAGGTTCGACATCAGCTGCGCGAGCGCCAGGTAGCTGGTGGGCGTGTCGATCGAAATGGCATGGCCCGGAGCCGACTTGCCTGCCGCCAAACCGATCAATTTCACTCCGACGGGAACGTGGATGATCCGCGGTGTGGGAATTTCGCGCAGGCCGGAAATCTGCCCCGCGTCGCCGCGAAGTGCCGCACCGTGCTCGGGCACGAAGATCACCACGGCCTTGCGTCCGGAACGCGCGATCACCTCGGTGAAACGGTCGATATCGCCCAGCAGCCGGGTCAGTCGGATCGGGTAAGACTGCAGGCTGGTGAGGTTGCTGTTGGGCAGGCGGTTGCCATCGTGCATGCTCACCGTGTTGTAGTACAGCGCAACCGGTCCGCCGCCCTTGGCCGTGCGGTCCTGGTACCACTTGGCCAACGCATCGTAGTCGTCGACCAGCGGCGAACCGTCGAATTCGCGCATGAACGGCGGCAGGCCTTCGATCGATTGTGGCTGGATGCCCGGGCGACCGATCTCGCGTTCCACGATGCCGCGGAAATCGTCGAAGCGCCCGTTGTGGTTCAGCATGAACTCGACGTCGTAGCCGGCGGCCGCCAGGTCGGCGAATACATGGCAGTCCTGCGGCGCAGCGCTATACAGCTCCGCATGGGCATCCTGGCCGCAGGATGCACGCAGCAGGCGAATCGCCGCCGGACCGCTGTAGCTGGCCGCACTGCTGAAATTCTTGAAGACGTAGTCGAATTTGCCCAGCAGCGGGTTGTCCCGCATGTTGGAGACGTCGAGGTCGTCCCACGACAGCGAGCAGATGTGGATGACGATGATGTCGAACTGCGCGGCGGGATCATTGCTCATCGGAAAGAACGCCACGCGCCGGCTCTTCTCCGCGTGATGGAACGCGGCAAGCTGTTCGTCGTAGCTGCCACCCGAGCCATCCGCCCCCGCATTCGCGATACCGGCATCGGCCCTCGGATTCACGGCATACGTGGGCGCTGAGCTGGATTTGGCGATCAGCGTGCCCATCCCTTGCCATAGCGGGAAGACGATCAGCGCCAGCAGCACGAACGTGGTCACGCGCACCCAGCGATTGACCACGGCGTAGACCAGTACGACCAGCAGGGGCACATAGACCATCGCCGGCGTGAACGCGCGGCGCGCCAACTCCATCATGTAGGTCGGCGAGAACGAGGCCAGCGCCGGGATCTGCTTGAGCAGGTAGCCGAACGGCGGCAGCCTGGACTCGTGATAAAGCAGCGCCGCGCCGACCAGCACGGCGAGCACCTGCCGCGTGACGCGCTGCCACCGCTGCTGCAAGGGCACCAGCAGCGCCAGCGCGAACAGCAGGTTGAGCCACCATGCCGGCTGGATGCTGCCCACCGAAAACAGGTAGAGCTTGGCGATGAAATAGAGATTCCACAGTCCCATGCGTTACTCCGTTAGCCCGACTGGCGCGGTCGGCGCAGCACGGTCGCCTCGACGGCATCCAGTCCGGCGTCGAACAGACGAAGCACGCCCTGGTAGCCCATCTCGATCACTTCCACAAAACTGTGCAGCGGCGCATCGGGAACCAGTTCCTCTTCCCAGCGAACCCAGGCGTCGGCGCGGCCGAACGTGCACTGGATCAGCTGCGTCTCCCGTTCATGCGACCAGTCCTCGAATTTCAGCCCCAGGTGCACACCGTTGTTGCGCGCCACCACGGCTGGAAAGTAGTAGTCGATGTCGCCGCGCGACAAGGCCACGCCCAGCGCATGGCCGCGTTCCATGACCAGTTCCTCCGGCAGCACGATGCCCAGGCCGCCGGTGGAATAGTTCTCCGTGCGGCAGGCAATGGTCTTGCCGTTGGGCAGCACCAGCGTGGCCGGCACGCACAAGGGCACGTGGTGCGATACGCGCACCTGCCTCGCCTCCTTGGCCACGCCCACGGCGGCGCCCAGCATCGCCACGTTGAACAGGGCCCACACCATGTTCATCAGCACGGTGGCCGGCTCGTCGCGTTGCGTGGTGAACATGCGCACGATGCCCGCCACCAGCGCGGCGATATTCACCGCCAGCAACCACACGTACGGCTTGGAGGTGGCCCAGTCGAGGTACTCCTGTTCGATCAGGCCGCCCTTTGCGGTGACGTTGAACTTGCCCTTCTTGGGGTTGATGAAGGCGATCGTGGTGGGCAGCACGGTGTACCACGCCAGCACCGATTCGTAGACCTCGGCCCAGAACGAGTGGCGGTACTGTCCCTGGATGCGCGAGTTCGCCAGCCCGGAGACGAACAGGTACGGCAACACATAGGCCATCACCGAGATCGCGTCCGCGCCGAACACATGCAGGCCGAAGAACAGATAGGCGCACGGCATGAACAGGAAGATCAGCCGCGGAATGCCGTAGAAGAAATGCAGCATCGCGTTGCTGTAGCAGATGCGCTGGAAGAAGGTGAGGCCCTTGCGCAGCCACGGATTGTCGAGCCGGAAGATCTGCGCCATCCCGCGCGCCCAGCGGATGCGCTGGCCGATATGCCCGGACAGGCTTTCCGTGGCCAGCCCGGCCGCCTGCACGATGCGCAGATAGGCGGTGCGGTAGCCGCGCCGGTGCAGCTTGAGCGAGGTATGCGCATCCTCGGTGACCGTCTCGATCGCGATGCCGCCGATTTCCATCAGCGGCGCCCGGCGGATGACCGCGCATGAGCCGCAGAAGAAGGTGGCGTTCCAGAAATCGTTGCCGTCCTGGATCAGCCCGTAGAACAGGCTTCCCTCGTTGGGAATGCGCAGGAAGGTGTCGTAGTTGCGCTCGAACGGATCGGGCGAGAAAAAGTGGTGCGGCGTCTGCACCATCGCGCACTTGGGATCGGAAATGAGCTCGCCCATGGTGGTCTGCAGGAACGACCGCGTGGGAATGTGGTCGCAGTCGAAAATGGCGATGAACTCACCGCTGGTCATCGCCAGCGCATGGTTGATGTTGCCGGCCTTGGCGTAGCGGTGCTCCTCGCGGGTGAGATAGCCCACGCCCACCTCGTTGGCGTAACGATGGAATTCCTCGCGGCTGCCGTCGTCCAGCAGGTACACGCGCAGCTTGTCGCGCGGCCAGTCCATGCTCTTGGCCGCCAACACTGCGGGACTCACCACGGACAGCGGCTCGTTGTAGGTCGGGATATAGACATCCACCGTGGGCCAGCTGTCCGTGTCTTCCG
>Ga0207670_10000740_pt1 | contig 17101 bp, 15 predicted proteins | sample KBSS23HmetaG_FD_184339 | JGI IMG/M metagenome (GOLD analysis project Ga0207670, IMG submission 184339) | Switchgrass rhizosphere microbial communities from Kellogg Biological Station, Michigan, USA - KBS S2-3H metaG (SPAdes) (version 2) | ecosystem: Host-associated > Plants > Roots >... | reverse complement strand
CAAAAGCGCCAAGGACGGTCTTTCGATCGGTCTCCCCGGCGTTGGCTCCGTCTCACATCTCTATGCGCAACTGCTGGCGTCGAAGACCGGCGCAAAACTGACCTACGTGCCGTATCGCGGCGATGCCCCGGCCCGCCTCGATCTCCTGGCCGGCAACATCCACGGCATTTCGTCGACGCCGGACTTCGGTCTGATCGCCGACGGCAAGGCGCGGCTGATCGGCTCGACGGGCACCCAGCGCTGGCCGCAGACTCCGAACGTGCCGACCTTTGCGGAGGCCGGCTTCCCCGACCTGGTCGGCTTCATCGTCTGGGGTTTTGCCGCGCCGGCGGGAACGCCCGACGACGTCGTCAAGATCCTGAACGAGGCCACCAACCGTGCGTTGCAGTCGGAGCGGGTCAAGCGGATCATGGTCGACAACGCCTACTTCGTCACCGGCGGCACGTCCGAAGCGCTATGGTCCGCGTTCAATCAGCAGATTGCGGAATTCGGCGCAGTGGTACGCAGCGGCGCGGTCAAGTTCGAGTAGGAGGAGCCATGCCCCGCTACTTCTTCAACACCCGGATCGGCGACGACACCATCCCCGACGTCGAGGGCGAGGAATTGCGCGACGCCGATCACGCCTGGGAGGTCGCCAAGGCGATGATCGTCGATCTTCTCGAGGAGCAAGCCGAGTATCCCAACATTCTCACCGCCGCTCTGGTGGTCACCGATCAGAAGGGCGAGGTGGTGCTGGAGTTCCCGTTCGCCGAAGCACTGACCGCGACGGACGAGACGCCGTCAACCCGGCACTAGGCGTGTGCTCATAAATGGTCGCTCGGGCGGCGAGGACTGATCGCCAAAGGAGTGCCGTTCGCCGGATCAAAGCCCGAGCGTAACCCCGACCCATTGCAGTACGGTTTTGCTGTTGAGGAATTCCATCACCGCCGGCTCTATCGCGGCTGTTTGCTCGCGTCCCAGCACCGCGGTCGCGACGATGGCATCGCAGCGGTCGTTGAACCCGACCGATAGCGCGGACGGACCAGCCGCCTGTGCGCCCCCGACGCGGAACGCGCGACTGCGGCCCTTCATCCATCCGACCGTGATCGGCCGCCCGGGCTCGAACGCCACAGGATTGCTGCCGAGCAGATCGTAGTCGCTGATCCGGTCGAGTTCCTCGTCGTCGGAGACGCCAGTGGTACAGTTGCAGAATCCGATCTTGGCGCGAACATAGACGGAGACCTCGGTGCCGCAGTCGGAGGACTTGCAACGATACGCCTTGCCTTTGCCCCATTGGTCCATGGGGAAAGGCCAAGGCGTTTCGCTCCAGGCCGGATGGAGCGCGCCCAAGGCCACGCCGCGTTCCAGCGGGCGCTCCGCCAATAAGGCGTAGGCGCCCACCAAGCCGCCCAATGCGAAGGCGGCGACGGTGAGGATGACGCTGGTGTGGCGCATGGCGTCACCGGTAGCCCGACCTGGAGATGACCGCTAGCCTTTCCCGAGGAATTGGTAAGCGGCCTTGACCTCCGCCCGGTCGGATTGCGGTTGCGCCAGGAGCTTGATGAGCTTCTCGTAATTGGCTTTTGCCGCGGCGCGGTCGCCAAGCTTTTCGGCGGCCTTCGCCGCTCCGGCGTAGCCGCGGAAGCGGTTCGGCTCCTTGGCCTTGGTCGCTTCGAAGGCGGCCAGCGCCTCTTTCACCATGCCGCGCTCGAACAGCATCTCGCCATAGAGCTCGCGTGCCGGCGCCAGCGGGCCCGGCGTCACCGGCGACTTCTCGGTCTTGTCCTCGGCGTCGGCGGCGGCACTCATGACCTTGAGCGCCTCCTCGGTCTTACCCTCGGCGTTGAGCACCCAGGCATTCGCCACCTGCCACTGGATGTCGACCTGCTCCGACCAGTAGGCGTCCTTGGCCTCGCGCAACTGGTCGCGCAGTTCGGCGAGCTTGGCGATATCGGCCTTGGCGGCGTCGGGCTTGCCCGCCCGCGCCGCGCCGACCGCGCGCGCGAAGTGCGTGATCGCCATGGCATGCTTGAACGGACTGGGGCGGACCTGCAGCTCGGCCGCAGCCTTCCAGTCGCCGCGCTCCAACTCATAGCGCGCCGGCGACGCCGCGAGCGCGAAACCGGCGGCCTGGACATTCGAAGTGACGTTGGTCGCGGCGATATCGTCGACGACCGCCCGCGCCAGCTTGTCCTGGGCCATCTGGAGATAGGCATAGACCATGTAGTCCTGGCCGTGGAGCTGGTCGCCAGCCGACTTGTCGGCTTTCGCGGCCTTCACCGAGGCGATATTGGAATCGACCGACTGCTTCCAGTAGCCGACGCGGGTGTAGATGTGCGACGGCATGTGCTGGGCGTGCGGCGCGGCCGGCGCGACCTTGGCGTAGCGGCCGGCGGCATCGAGTCCCTTCTGCGCGGTCGCAGGGTAGTCATAGAGATGGATCAGGTAATGGGTGACGCCCGGGTGCTGCGGCAGCCGCTTTGAAATCGGCTCGAGAATTGCGGCGCCTTTGCTCTGCTGGGCATAGGTCTTGTCGGCCGGCGACGCCGAGGTGTTGAGCGTGATAGCGTAGGCGATCTGCGCCTCGTCGTCCTTCGGATATTTTGTCGCAAGCTTCTCCATCGCCCCCAGGAACGCGCGGATGCGCTGGGTATGGGTCAGTTTGTCGTAGTCGGCATACATCAGCATCAGCGCGTCGATGTAGTCACGCTCGCGCTCGGTCTTGGCGCCAACCTGCTTGGCCTTCTGGATCGCGGCAAGACCGAGTGGCAGGTTGGCCGCGGGAATGGCGGCATGCGGATTGTTGAGCAGCGACAGCGCGACGCCCCAATGGGCCATGCCGCATTCCGCGTCGGCCTGGGCGACCTCCTCGAAGATCTCCTTGGCGGCGCTGTACCAAAACGAATGCTGATAGCGCATGGCGCGATTGAAGCGGCGCTGTGCCACGGCGTTGCAGGACGTCTCGAAAGCAACATTGCCGAGCTGTTGGTCGGCTTCGCCCTGAGCAGCGGTCGGACCGGGCGACGTCAGGGCCAGCACCGCGAGACCGGCGGTGGCTGTGAGCAGGGATTTTCGCATGATGCGCCTCCAGCGTGCGTTAGGTTGACGGCTTCGCTGAACTCAACGCCCCATGATACGCCGTCAGGCCCTGGGCGGAAAGACCAGGCCGGTGTCGTTTGTTTTATGCGTACACGCCGGAACGCCTTTATTCCGCCGCGGTCGAAGCCGCGGCGGCGGCATAGCGGCTGACCGGGCGTGGTAGCCCCAGGTTCTCACGCAGCGTCTTGCCTTCATACGCCGTGCGGTAGATGCCGCGCCGCTGCAGCTCCGGCACCACCAGATCGACGAAGTCTTCGAGGCCGCCGTTGAAATACGGCGGCAGCACGTTGAAGCCGTCGCAGGCGTCGGTTGCGACCCAGTGCTCCATCACGTCGGCGACCTCCGCCGGCGTGCCGATCACCGAGGAGTGGCCGCGGGAGCTCGCAAAACGCTGATAGAGTTCGCGCAAGGTCGTGGTGCCGTCCTTCGACCACGAGGTGATCATGTCGGACCGGCTGCCGACCACCTTGTTCTCCGGCAACGGCGGCAGCGGTTTGTCGAGCGGATAGCCGGTGAGATCGTAGCCGAGCCGCCGCGACAGCAGCGCGACGCCGAGATCGGGATGCAGCAGCTCCTGCAAGTCCTGGAACTTGGCTTCGGCCTCCGCGTGCGTCGGCGCGACGACGACCAAGAGGCCCGGCAGCACCTTCAGGTGATCCGGCGCGCGGCCGCAACGAACCATGCGGCTTTTGACGTCGGCATAATATTCGCGAGCATGTTCGATGGAATCGGAGGCGGAAAACACCACCTCCGCGGTTTCCGCGGCGAGCTGGCGGCCGTCGTCGGAGGCGCCGGCCTGCACGATCACCGGCTGACCTTGCGGCGAGCGCGCGACGTTGAGCGGTCCGCGCACGTCATAGAACGCACCGTGGTGATTGAGCTCGTGCATTTTCGAGCGGTCCATGAAAACGCCGGTCGCCTTGTCGCGCACGAAGGCGCCCTCGTCCCACGAATCCCAGAGCCCGCGCACCACCTCGACAAACTCACGCCCGCGCCGGTAGCGGTCGGCCTTCGGCAGATGCGGCACCTTGCTGAAGTTCTGCGCCTCGGTCTCGTTGCCGGAGGTCACCACGTTCCAGCCGGAGCGGCCGCCGCTGATGAGGTCGAGCGTCGCGAACTTGCGCGCGACGCCGTAGGGCTGCTCGAAGCTCGTGCTCGCGGTGCAGACCAGCCCGATGTTTTTCGTATGGCCGGACAGCGCCGACAGAAGCGTGTACGGCTCCATCCAGTTGGAATAGTGCACGCGCTCAATGGCCGATTCCGACACCGTCCAGACGGTGTGGTTGTCCGCCGAGAACAGCATGTCGAACAGCCCGCGCTCGGCGAGCTGCGCCATCTCGACGAAATGCGGAAAATTGACGCCGGCATCGGCCTGCGCACGCGGATGACGCCAGCAGGCGATGTGATGTCCGCCGGGCCTGATGAACAGGCCGAGCTTCATTTGCCGTGTGGCCATATTTCGCATATCTCCTGATATTCTCTTGGCAATCGTCCGGCGCGGGAGCGTAAGCATGACACGACTGTGGGCCGCATGCATCATAGCCATGGCGGCGTCCGTCTCACCCGCTCATGCGCAAGGCTTTCCGAGCAAGACCATCCGCATCATCGTGCCGTTCACGCCGGGCGGTTCCAATGACGTGGTGGCGCGGGAAATCGCCAGCGGTTTGCAGGATAGCCTCAAGCAGACCGCCGTGGTCGAGAACAAGCCGGGCGGCGGCGGCGTTATCGCCTATACCTTCGTGGCGAAGGCGCCGTCCGACGGCCATCTGCTGCTGATCACACCGGCTTCGTTCACCATGGGGCCACACCTGTCGCGCAATCCGCTGTACAACCCGGTGACCGATTTCGCGCCGATCAACCTGGTCGCCGACGTGCCCTTCATCATGGTGGTGCCGCCAACCCTGCCGGCGCGGAGCATGAAGGAGTTCATCGCGCTCGCCAAGAACTCGCCGAACAAGCTCACCTTCGGCTCGGTCGGCGTCGGCACCCCTCAGCATCTGGGCGGCGAATTGTTCAAGATGCATGCCGGTGTCGATCTGGTCCATGTGCCGTTCCGCGGCGCTACGGCCGCGATCCCCGATCTGCTGGCCGGGCGCATCGACATGTTCATCGGCGCGCTCAATTCATTGTTGCCGCTGATCCAGGACGGCAAGCTGCGCGCGCTGGCCGCGGCCGGCGCCAAGCGCATTCCCGCGCTGCCGGACGTGCCGACCTTCGCGGAGACGGGCCTGTCCGGCGTCGAGATCGGCTCGGGGGTCGGTCTGGTGGCGGCGGCCGGCACGTCGCCGGACATTGTCGACACGCTCAACCGCGAGATCGGCAAGATCATCGCCACGCCGGGCTTCCACGAGCGCATGGCCGCGATCGGCGTCGAGGTGGTCGGCACCACGCCGGCCGCCTATGCCAAGGCACTCAAGGACGACTACGAGAAATGGGGCAAGGTGGTCGCGGCCGCCGGCATCAAACCGGAGTGAGCCGCGCGTCAGGGCTTAGTTCTCAGGCCCCGTTCTGAGGCGCGTCCAGTATTTCGAGCACTGGACAGGCGGACGAGCGATTGCCGCCGCATTGCGCGACAGTCTTGGAGAGGAGCTGTTCCATCTTGGCCAGGTCGGCAAGTTTTGACCTGACGTTGTGAAGATGGCGAGCGGCTATTTTCTGCACCTCGCCACACGACACGCGACCGGGTTCAGCGAGCTCCAGCAACGCCCGGATGTCCTCAAGGGCGAACCCCAGTTCGCGTGCCCGGCGGATAAACGTAAGCCGTCGTACGTGCCCCGCTGCGTAGTTGCGATGACCGCACTCGGTGCGCCCGGGCTCCGGCATGAGGCCGATCCGCTCGTAGTAGCGGATGGTTTCAAGGTTGATCCCGGCGCTGTTGGCGAGCTTGCCGATCGTCAGTTTTTCCATGGTCGTAGATCCCTTGCACCCGTAGTCCCTACAGGTGGTAGCAAATTACCCTAACTGGCAATGCGAATCGATGATGACCAACAGCAAATTTGACGCAACGCTGCCTGAGACCATCACAACGAGTCTCGCCGCATACCTACGGGAGCAAGCCCATCACTGCATGCGCCTTGCTCGCGACTGTTCTGATCGAGAAACCTCCCACGCGCTTGAAGCCATGGGCGTCGATTTCTTGGAGAGAGCGACAGAGATCGACCAGATCCTGACCATTCCTTCGGCGGGCTCAAGCAACGCCGGCTCCGATGGCTAAATCGCCGCCGCAATGAATGTGTAGGATGGGTTGAGCGCAGCGAAACCCATTACATTAAATTCCGGACCCAATCACGGTGTGTTTCGCTAAGCACAACCCACGGTACGGGCTAAGTCGCCGCAGCAAGCGCCTCACGCCGCCGGCGCGGCCTCGGCCACCGGTGCCGCCATCTTCTCGTTGGTTCCGGACTCCGGCATCAGCGCGGCGGCCTTCAATCCCTCCTGGACCTTGGGCACCGTCAGCTTTACGTCGGTGATCGGCAGGCCGTGGGTCGGCGCGATGGTCTTGACGTTCAGCCGCTCGATCAGCTGGTCGAGCCGGTCGCAATAGACGTTCATGTCGGCGAACTTGGTCCAGAACAGCGCCAGGTCGGCGAACGTCGACGACACGTCCGGCAGGTCGAGCGACACCGCCTCCTCGGCGACCAGACCGCAGTGGCCGTCCTCGTGATAATGGCTGTAGGCGAAGCCGTCGCCGGGAAACAGCACGCGCTCGCGGGTGTCGAAGCCCCACCATGTGGTGCGCAGATCGCGGATCACCGGCTCGACCGCCATCAGGCTGCGGCCGCCGAGGTCGATCTCGTCGCCCTCTTTCATCCAGCGCATGCGGTGCTCGTATTGCGGAAACGCCAGGTGATAGTCACTGACGTCGCCGCACAACAGCGAATCGGGAAAGGTCTTCAGCACGCGGCCGAGGCCGCCGCAATGCGGCGTCTCCTGATGGGTGACGAACAGGTACTTCAGCGGCGCGATGCCCTTCGCGAACAGCTCGTTCATATGCCGCTCGATCACCGGAAAGTCTTTTGGATGGCCGGTCTCGACCAGGCATGACGCCGTCTCGCCGGCGACCAGGAAGGCGGCGTTGTAGCCGTGATAGACCTTGCCCTTGTGGCGCTGCGCCAGGCAGTCGCCGATCCAGTACACGCCGGGCGCGATCTCGCGGGGCATCTTGTGGGACATGCTCAGCGCTCCTCGTCGCGGCTGACGTAGCGCGACACCGCCACGCTCTTGTCGCAGGCCTTGAGAAACTCATCGAGCATCCGGTAGTGCCGCGCCACCACCTTGCGGCCGCGCAGCACGCAGCCATAGCCCGGCGCGATGGTCTCGATGTCGTACTTGTCGAACACCGCGTCGATGCCACGACGGATCGAGTCGGTTGGCGCGCCTTCGAGCCACCAGTACCGCGTGTTCAGCATGAACGAGCGCAGGTCTTTGGCCGTGGTGGTGTCGTCGGCGTCGGTGACGATCCAGGGCCCGTCGGCGCGGTCGCGCCAGACGTGGGTGAACATGTCGGAGGCAAACAGCGTCTTGGTGGCGCGGTCGTACAGCCAGCGCGTCGCGATCAGGCGGATCGGCGCCTGCATGACATCGATGGCGCGGCCGTGCTTGCCGAGCTGGATGGTGTCCGCCCGCGTCACCGCGTTGACCGTCATCGCATCGAGGATGTTGCGGCTGTTGTCGGTGCCGAAATCGAACCACAGCGCCGCGTCCGGATTGCTGGTGTAGCACTGGTCGACGTTGAAATGCCCGGCGAAGGTCGCGACATTGTTGATCGACATGAATTCGTTCAGCCGCAGCGGGAACAGCGACAGCGGCGAGCCGGGCGCGATCAGCTGCTCGATCTCGGCGCGGATCGCCGGCTCGTCCTTGCCGAAGCCGGTGTCGATCAGCATGGCGGTGTCGCTCTGCTTCAGCAGATAGCTGTTCACCACCGAATAGCCGCGGGCGCTCATCGGATAGGAGCTGACCCGGCCGTCCAGCGCGAACGGATGTTGCAGGGCGTAGAGCTTGCCTTCGGCCATCGCCGCGATGCCGCCGGTGAAGCCGCCTGCTTCGTGAGCGTGCCGGGGCGCGTCTTGGTTCAATGTGTCTTGGGTGAGGAGCGACATGATGGCTAGACCTTATAGGCCCGGCCCATCAAAGTGAACGGGGCTCGACCTGCAGCCGCGGGAGGGAACGGGAGCTGCGATGGGCGACATTCGGCGTGTTCTCGTGGTCGGTGGCGGTGTCGGCGGGCTGACCGCTGCGGCAACGTTGGCGCGGCGGGGCGTCGAAGTCGTGCTGATCGAGCGGCGGCCGGCCTTCGATATCCCGGGTGTCGGCCTGGGCCAGCCGGCCAATGCGCTTCGGGTCTACGACTCGCTCGGCGTGCTCGACGAAATCCTCGCCACCGGGTTCAGCTACGATCGCATGTGGCTGTTCGATCCCGATCGAAGGCTGATCGTGGAGCACAAGTTCCTGCTCGGCGATGACCGGGTGCCGGCATTTTGCGCCCTGTCCCGCCTGCAGTTGCACAAAATCCTGCTGGGCGCCGTCGAACGCGCCGGCGTCGAGGTCCGCCTCGGCGTCATGGTCAGCGCCATCCACGAGGACAAGGACCGGATCGCCGTCGAGTTCTCGACCGGCCAGCACGACTCGTTCGATCTCTTGGCGGGATTCGACGGCATCCGCTCCACGACCCGGCTGCATCTGGTCGGCACCGCGTTCGCGCCGCGCCCCTCGGGCTACGGCGCCTGGCGGGTGCAGGCCCGCCGCCCGGACGACGTGCGCGGCATGGAGTTCCTGCAGGGGATCGGCAGCAAGACCGGCGCGATGCCGCTCGGCAACGACATCATGTACCTCTTCCACATCCGCCCCGAGACAGCCGATGCCGATTTCACCGGGCAGGACCACGCCGAGCTGTTCCGGCAGCGCCTGGCGCAGTACGGCGGCTACGTCGCCGAAATCGCCGCATCGCTCAACAGCCAATCCGACATCGTCTACAGCCCAATCGAGCCGCTGCTGCTGCCGTGGCCATGGTGCCGCGGACGCGTGGCGATCGGCGGCGACGCCGCCCACACCTTCGCGCCGCATCTGACGCAGGGCGCGGCGATGGCCGCCGAGGATGCCTTCGTGCTGGCGCGCGAGGTGCTGGCCGACGATGTCCCGGTCGAGGCGCGGCTGCTGCGCTATTCGCACAAGCGCTACCCGCGATGCGCCTTCGTCTACACGTTCTCCGGCCAATGGATGCACGACGAGCAGTCGATCCGGTCGGCGGCGGACCTGGAAGCGGCGCGGGCGGAGCTGACCCTGAATGCATCGGCCCGCATCGGCGCCAGCGACCGCATCCTCAACGGCCCGATCTAGGACAATTTCGTCCGATACCCACTCGATTTCCGCCCAGTGCCAATACCCTGCACTGATGGCATTCTGGCAATCGGGCAAATACATGACCGCCGACGTCTTCCCTGATTCCCTACCCTGGCTGTTCGTGTGCGGCAGTGCCGACACGTTGCCATGGGCGGCAAGGCATCTGGACTAGGCGCACACGCTGCCTACGCAGCGGCCCAACGCGCGGCGCGCGCCTTTGAGAACGTAGCGCGAGTGTCGCGTCGATCAGTCAGAGGCGGCGAGCGCGGATTGCATTTTGCTTCGAATTGTAAAACTCTATCGTAAAGATTGTGATGCCGCAGACAGCAGTTGCAATGAGCGCGCCGATTAGCTCATGAGAGTCCAAGTCAAACACACGCATCCCGAGAACAAAGCCGAACGTGGAAAATGATAGGCAAATGGCGACAACAACGGCATTTTCATCGATGAACTTGCACATGACACTCTGCCCACATTGTTGCGTAATTTTCAGTTTCCAACCGTGAAGATTGGCTCAGCCAATTCCCTACAATTATCTTAAGCGTCGAACGAGCAACAACATCTATTCAAAAATCAGTTTGCTCGGATTCGCAAAGCTTAAAACTTGAGGGAACTAGGCAACGGACTCTCTATAAATCGTATGTAGAACGACACAGTGGCGACCTCCACTCACACGGATATATACATGACCAAGATTGCAAAGTTCTTGAAGGACGAGTCCGGTGCGACCGCTATCGAGTACGGCCTGATCGCCGCTGGTATCTCAGTGGCCATCATCGCCACCGTGACTAGCCTTGGCGGCAAGCTGGTAACGGTCTTCGGCAAGGTGGATACCGCACTGAACTAACCGTTTCCCACTGGCTGCACTGAGCGGAGGCTGCCTCAGTTGGCGGCCTCTTTCATTTCCGCTCACTACCGAACCAAAGCCGCCGCTATCGATGAGGCCGCCTGGGACTCGGGTCTTTCTTTGTAAGTCCGTTGCTTTGGCGTGGTCGGTTCGGAATTCTTTAAAGTCTATGACAGTACGATGACACAATGTTGTATGCAGCAACCAAGCCCTTGCCAATCGTGACCGGACCGACCTGCATCGCTTGTGACGTGCCAATGTTGCTTGCTCGCGCGCTGCCATTTGAAGACGAGCAGGAGCTTCATATTTTTGAATGCCCTGAATGCAGGCAATCGCAAAGCGAGATTGCTAAATAAGCCGCCCCAGTTGGCGGCCTATTTCATTCCAAACTGAACCACACCCAGCGGCAACGCGATGCCAAGGAAGGCCGCGACAGATGATCGCGACCGGAGGCCGCTAGCGCACATTGCATTGGACCGAACAAATTATGTCTGCACCAGACTGCACCACTATGAAACAGCGCACCTCCTAATTTGCATGGGCGCTACTCATACGGATTCGTGAGTAGCGCTCCGCCGCCCAACCTCCGATTATGGCGGCGAAAGATACGGAGGGGGTTGTGAATGGGGCGGATTCGGAAGGGGGCGGCGCGCAAAGCCGCTCCGCCTGAGCTTGACCAAAAAATTCAAGAAGAACGGCTACGCATTGCCAAACATCTCGTTCAGGTCCTACGCGCGGCTGGGTATTCCTGCGAGCTTGCCGGGGATACGATCACGACATCCCTCTCGACCGTGACGCCGCAGTAAGTATCGCGACTGCGCCGCTAGCCGTCATGCGTTCGGATCGCCAGCGTTCGGAAAAAACAACTGTTCGCCATTAATCTTGGTGTCGGCGATGGCCGACTGGCCATTAGGCGACACCAACCAGTCGATGAACGCTTGGCCGAATTGGCGACGTTGTCCAAGTCGTAGCGGCGCGCTAAAGTATTTGGGCACCTGAAACTACGCGCGGAAATCGCATGAACAAGCTAATTGCTATAGGCTTGCTAGCTTTTTCCATGTCCGGTTCAGCCATCGCTGGTGATGTTGTGGCACCTCTGGCGGGCACAGAGGTACAAAATAGCCAAAATTACACTCCGGTTCCAAAATCAACGTTTCGCAAAACCGCACAACAACACAACTGCGGGACCATAGACTGCGCCAACGGTTCCATGTGCTGCGCGGGGCTTAGCGGTTTCTATTGTTGTGCAAACGGTTTCGTTTGCGGGGGTAATCGTTGCGTCTCCAAGTAAACTAACATTCCACTTGGCGACCTGCCCGGTGCAGAGCGTGCGCCGTGCAAACCTGGCGGCAACAGCCACATGGAGTAGCCGCCGAGACAGCGCAGCACGTCGCGCACCTTGATGGCAGGCAGCCCAGCGATCAATGAGTTGCGGTCGAGCTTCATGCGTGGCTGCATCTGTGAACCGGACTGGGGACAGCCGGGGCCGGCGACCGGTGTCGATAAGGTCAGAATGGCCTAGCCAAACCACCGCCGGGACACAGCCGGGACACGTGCTCGCGGCGGAATTCACAACATATTGAGACCGCAGCGCCTTTGCCGCAGCATTCAGCCTAAACCATTACCCTGATAGGGTGTCTTGCGCTGATCCCGGTCACCTGGGGGAATCGGCAAAAGCGGGGGCTATTTTGTTTTTTCCGACCGACCTCACCTCATTCCTTGACCTCATCCGCCAGCATGGCGATGCGGCCTACAGCTTCATGTTTGCCTATGCGGCCTCGCACAGCTTGCTGCTGGCGCTGTTCGCCGGTTACGCCGCGCATTCGGGCGCGCTGGGTTTGGGCACTCTCATTGTGGTCTGTTGGTTCGGCAGCTTCACCGGCGACGTGATCCGCTTCTGGATCGGGCGACGGTATGGCACGCGCTGGATCGGCTCATTTCCAAGGCTTGAACGTGCCGTCCAGACTGCAGCCCAGCTGGCAAACCGCCACTACCTCTGGATGATCCTGATCCATCGCTACCCGCACGGTATTCGAAGTGTCGCGGGTTTCGCCTACGGGATGTCGCGGCTGCCCTGGTCCACCTTCCTGGCGCTGAATTTCGTTGCGGCGGGCCTGTGGTCCTGCGCGGTGGTTTCGGCCGGCTATGTCTTCGGTCATTTGTCGGAGAAGGTCATGAGCGATGCCTCCTCCGGTCTGGGCCTGGTGATGCTTGTCGGGTTCCTCGGTCTGTCCTGGATCCTGAGCAAAAAGCTCGAACGTGTGATCGAGCGAAGCTAAAGCGCGCGGCGGCGCCGCCACTCCCCCCTTTGGACTACAAGCGAAATTGCAATCCGGGTGACCGGGACAATCCGCCGCGCGACATTTGCGCAGGCCCGGCCCACGTCGATGAGGACGGCTGATACCGTTGCCCACGACGGCAGCCGCATCGTGCGGCAGGGGGCGCGCATGACTCAAGAAGAACGTGAACGCAGGATATTCCGCATCATTGCCGGAACGGCGATGGTCGGTTTGTTGACCTTCGGGCTCAGCCTCATCGCGTACCAGAACTACAATCAGAAAAAGCGAGCTGACTTGCCGCAGACCATCACGCTACTGCTGCAAAAATAAACGCTGCTGCTCGCTGCCGCGCATTGAGGGCGCAAGATTAAAGAGCCCACGACCTTCGTCGCCTGCGCGCGCGATCCGTGCAGGCGAAGGGGCTCCGCACCGTTTGAACAATCAGCGCGACGCGCCCTTCATCCTGTCGTAGCTGAACAGGTAGTCCGGCGCGGTTCCCAGCGGCTTGTGACAATTGAAGCAGGCGGTGAGGTTGGCCGCCGTGTTGGGCGTCTTGTCCGCCTTGAAGGCCTGATACTCCCACTCGCCGTTTCGCACGTTGTCCGGATATTCGGCGCCCCATCCCGTGCGTTTCTCCATCACCGTGTACGCGACGATGTTGCCCTTGATGAAGCGTCCGTTGGCGGCGATCTGCGGATTGCCGCTGGCGTCGAGCAGCGCGGCGTATTGCACCAGCGTGATCACCGTGCCGCTCGGCATCGGCTCGCCCTTCTTGGCAGCCTCGATCGCCGCCGGCGGGCTGACAAAAAGCTCGCGGAATTGTTTGTTGTCGGCGCGATCAACGGTCGTGTAGAGCGCGCCGCTGGCGTAGTTCTCCGGAAACACGACCTGGTCGCCGCCGGCGCGAGCGTGAGCCGCGAACAGCGCAGCCGCGGCGCAAGCGATCGCGGCCGAAGCTGCGATGGATTTGCCAATCGTCATGATGGTCTCCCCCGCCGCCAAGCTCCCGGCTTGGGGCACTTCTTCATACCACAGCCCGGCTCACTTGCTCGACGCCCCACGCCGAATTCACCGATCCTTCAGCGTGGCCAGCGCGACCAGCATCAGCACGATCGCCGGGCCAGTCTTCACCAACGCGCCGAGCGGCTCGACCCACAGATCCGGCGTGATGACGGCGGCGCTCGCCATGTAACCGAGCGAGACGGCGATGCCGGTCAGCAGGCCGATGCGGCATGCCCGACGCATCGCGATGGCCAAGCCCACCGCGATATCCAACAGGCTGCTCGTCACCGTGACGGCGCGGGCGGTGGACTGAGCAAAGCCGTGCGAGGTCAGGATCGCGACCGCGGGTTCGTAGGCGACCGTCAGCGCGATCAGGCCCGACACGCACCAGAACGCCACGAGGCTGGCGATGACCAGGGGCTTGAGGCCGTAGAGCCGCGCGAACCACTGATCCTGCACCGTGGCCGGGCGCTCGCGCAGCACGTCGTCGAGCGAGCGCGGCACAATTCCCGTCGCCGCCATCCAGGACCGCGGATCGCCCTCCACGCCGCGCCGCATTTCCCCCAGCGCCGTCGAGCGCACCGGCGGTTTCCAACCGAGCCAGGCGGCCAGATCGCCAGCCTTGGCGGCAAGGTTCAACAGAACACCAGGCGTCGTGACACGCGGACCGGGGCTCGACCCGAGCCAGCACCGCAGACTGCCGACCACATCGCCGACGGTCCGCCGCTGCGGCTCCATCACATCCCAACGCACCGCCACGCCCGCGGAGTTGTTCTGCGCGAGCCACGCCACCGTTTCGGCGACATCCTCGATCGCCACGGCGAAGAACGGACGGCTGTTGTCCGACGCCGGCAGCGCCGTGGGCGAAACGGCCAGCGTCCGTAACAGCGCGCTGCCGCCGTAGGCTGCCGGCGCCCACACAAAACCCGGCCGCAGGATGGCGTAAGGATGTCCCGACGCGGCGATCAGGCGCTCGGCGTTGCGCTTGGTGCGGCTGAACGCCGTGCGATCGTCGTGGTCGGCGCCCGGGATCGAGACATGAACGAGAAAAACCAGACGGCCGCACGCGCGCATGGCATCGAGCAGAGTTTGCACAAACGTCTCATGCACCGCCTGCGTCCTGTCGTCCGGACCGTCCTGCAGCACGCCGAGACAATTCACGACAATATCCGCCTCAGTGTCCCGCAGCAGCTGGGCCAGTTCCGCCACATTGAGGCTGGCGATTGGGACTTCTCGGGCCCGATCGCCGAATTCCTCGCGCTGCGCCACCGTGAACCGGCGCGCCACGGCGGTAACGGCAAAGCCACGGCGCGACAGCTCGCTCGCGACGAAATGACCGATCAGCCCGGCCGCGCCGAGAACCACAATGCTTTGGTCGCCGGATCCGCTCATCACGATCTTTCGCAACAATGCCCGCTCAGAACGACGGCTTCGCAACCATCAGCCACAGAATGACAACGACCGAGCCAAATCCCGGAAAACCGAATACAAACCAGATTCGGAACAGCCGGAAATAAGTCTCGGGCAACGGCGTGCGGTGCATGGCGGCATCGCGCGCCAGATCGCGCATGCGCATCTGCAGCCCGATCACCGGCAGCCAGAACGCGCCCGCCAGCACATAAAGCAGCAACGAGATCAGCACCCAGCCTTCGGTGAGCGGCAGCCCGGTCTGCTGTGCCAACAGGAATCCAGTCACCGGCTGCGCCACCGCCGCCGTCGCGGTGAAGATGAAGTCCGCCAGCACCACGGTCGCGGCCGTGCGCGCGATATAGCTGGCGTCGCCAGTCCGGTGCGCCATCAGCATGAAGAATGCGATGCCGGTTCCGGTGCCGAGCAGGATGATGGCACCGAGCACGTGCAGGTATTTGAGCAGCAGATAATATGTCATCGCGGTTCGGCCGATCGACGGCCCGAAGGGGACCATCGATTGCGCGCCGACACAATGCCAGCCCTTCCCTCTTCCCCCGACTCCACCCATATTTGCCGCGATGGCCAAGCCGCCCGACAAGCCCAAAAAGCCCCGTGATTATGCGCGCCCGACCCGGTCCAAGGCGCATCGGCCGGATTCCGCGCCGACCGATCCGGCGCTGGAGAAGCTGCTCAACCCCGGCATCGCCAAGGGCACCGCCGGGATGGGCTCGGGCACGGGCTTGCAGCCGCCGCCGGACAATTCGTTCGAGCGCCGCGCCGACCGGCGCAACGAGCACACCGCGCGCAAGTCGACCGTCAAAGGCTTCGACGAGGCGCCGCAGCGCGGCTATGTCGCCCGCGCGCCGCTCGACATCAACGCCGAGCTCGCCAATGCGCTCGGCTACGGCACGAGCGATCCGAACAAGTCGCTGATCGATGACAGCGCCGGCGAACCGCCGGAGCGCGACGAGATTTCGATCATCTCCGAGCCGCGCCGCGAGAAGCGCGTCATGCACCGGCCGTCGCCGCAGCCGGTCACGCTCGGCGTCACCGCCAGCATGCAGGCGCTCGACAAGCTGCTGCGCGAGGGCCGCCCCGAGTTCGCCGCGAGCGGCGGCACCGCGGTGTGGACGCCGCATCGCCCGCCGCGGCCGGACAAGTCGGAAGGCGGCGTCAAGATCGTGCTGAAGTCCGACATGGCGGCGAAGGGCGACCAGCCGACCGCGATCAAGGATCTGGTCGAGGGCGCCAGGCGACACGACCGCACCCAGGTGCTGCTCGGCGTCACCGGCTCCGGCAAAACCTTCACCATGGCGAAGGTAATCGAGGCGACGCAGCGGCCGGCGATCGTCCTGGCGCCGAACAAGACGCTCGCCGCGCAGCTCTATGGCGAGTTCAAGAGCTTCTTTCCCGACAACGCGGTGGAGTATTTCGTCTCGTACTACGACTACTACCAGCCGGAAGCCTACATCCCGCGCACCGACACCTATATCGAGAAGGATTCCTCGATCAACGAGCAGATTGACCGTATGCGCCACTCGGCGACGCGGGCGCTCTTGGAGCGCGACGACGTCATCATCGTCGCCTCGGTGTCGTGCATCTACGGCATCGGCTCGGTCGAGACCTATTCGGCGATGACCTTCACCATCAAGAAGGGCGAGAAGATCGAGCAGCGCCGCATGATCGCCGATCTGGTCGCCACGCAATACAAGCGCACCTCGGCGGATTTCTCCCGCGGCACCTTCCGGGTCCGCGGCGACGTCATCGACATCTTTCCGGCCCACTACGAGGACCGCGCCTGGCGCGTGAACCTGTTCGGTGACGAGGTGGAATCGATCCACGAGTTCGATCCGCTCACCGGCCACAAGACCGACGAGCTGGAGTTCGTGAAGATCTACGCCAACTCGCACTACGTCACGCCGCGGCCGACGCTCATCCAGGCGATCTCAGGCATCAAGGCCGAGCTGAAATGGCGGCTCGAGCAGCTGCACAGCTCCGGCCGCCTGCTCGAGGCGCAGCGGCTCGAGCAGCGCACCCTGTTCGACCTGGAGATGATGGAGGCGACCGGCGCCTGCGCCGGCATCGAGAATTATTCGCGCTACCTGACCGGCCGCAAGCCCGGCGAGCCGCCGCCGACGCTGTT
>Ga0207670_10000739_pt1 | contig 17122 bp, 16 predicted proteins | sample KBSS23HmetaG_FD_184339 | JGI IMG/M metagenome (GOLD analysis project Ga0207670, IMG submission 184339) | Switchgrass rhizosphere microbial communities from Kellogg Biological Station, Michigan, USA - KBS S2-3H metaG (SPAdes) (version 2) | ecosystem: Host-associated > Plants > Roots >... | reverse complement strand
AAAGCGGACAATCCGAGGAACCTATGTCAGTGTTGAACCTTACCACTTGTTTCGCTACCTTGATGAACAGAGTTTCAGGTTCAATAACCGCAAGGGCAAGGATGCGGATCGATTCCTTACAGCCGCGTCGAACATCACTGGCAAGCGCGTCACCTACAAGCAACTGACTGGCAAAGAGCCTGCGGGGTATGAAACGAGCCACTGAGATTAAGGCTAAGCACAAAGCGCCCCGGCGCGGGAAGCGTTAACGTTCACAACAATCGAAAGACGACCGATCAGGAGCAAACGACAACGCAATAGAACCACCATCAAAGAATAAGGCCCGCTGGCGGGCGGGCCTATTCTCTCAATCTCTATACCTACCGATCTGCTTCGCGTGGCAGCGCAGTATGCGTGTGTATCAATCCACCAACAATATAAGCGAGGTGGCGTGATGCCTACAAGAACAAAAGTTCAAAAAGTTGCCTTAGTGCCGAAAACTCAAAAAGTCAGCCTGTCTATCGCGTTGAAAAAAGGCGTTGCAACCCGCAATCGCATTCCGCTCGATCATATGATTGCGACGCTTCGCGGGATGCAAAACATGATCCGCGAAGTGGGCCGAAAGATTCAGCGCGACGCTGGCGAAGAGCCAACCGGCGATTTTGGCATTGACCTAGTAGCCGGGGAAACGGGCATTCTTTTCCGCAAAGGCAGTCTGTATACAGCCGCCGAACCAACCAAAAACATTGAACGGGCGATCCAGACTTTTCAAACGATTGTCGATACGACTGATCTTTTACAGAAGAAAACCGCAAAGCAACCGCTGGCGGTCAGTGACTACGGCGAAGAAGTCTTAAGGCGCCTTCCGAAAATCGCGGAGATCCAGGAAAAGGATAAAACGGAACTGCACCTCACCGTAACCGAAGGTCGCCAGACACTAAGCAGTAGCACATTCGGTGCTCGCGGCCTTGCAACGCTCAAGTCTTTAGAGTCCGCAGAATTCAAGGTTGAAGCCGTGACGCTTTACGGCAAGCTGCGCGAGTTGAAGGATTTGAGCCCTAGCGACAGAGAAAGCAAACACTTTTGGGGCGAGCTGCTGGAGGATAACGGTCACTATTGGCGCGTTCTTTTTAAGAACTCCGATCAAGAAGAAGTGCAGAACCTTTTCCGAAAGCAAGTTTGGATCGCTGGCGACGCTACCTATTACAAAACTCAAGCGCCGCGTCTGGAAGCGCGAGAGATTCACGGCGAACCATTGCCCGATTACTTAACAGCATTTGATCAGTTTTCCGCAGCGTTTGCCGATGTATTTGCCGATGCGGAGCCTGATGAAATCATTGCGGACATAAAAGACTAATGGCAAAGCCTGCATACTTTGAAACCTCAATCTTTATCGAAATGGCGACACCGCGCAGCAAACAAAAGGCCCGCATCCGCGAGCTACTTGCCGATTTTACGGATCGCCGTGTTCACGTCTACACCTCAATTCTCACGGTGCAAGAAATGGGAGTTGCAACTTATCGACGCGGCACTGTGGCTTTAGATGTTTACGGCTATATCAGGAGTATCGCTCGCGTCTATACTCCCACAAAAGAGATAGCTCTTACCGCTGCAAAGATTGAAGCACAGTTAAAGGATATGGCTGATGCAGAGGCGAGCAAGCGAGACAAAAGCAAGCCGCTTACAGTACAGGAACAGATCGATCAGGCTTGCGAGAATCGGCGTCGTAAGTGGGACTGCTTTCACATCGCCACGGCATTAGTTTTAGAATGCGATGTCATGTACTCGACAGATGTGAAGTTGCAGAAGCGCCCCAAACAACTTGGCCTAAAGAACCTGAAGATCATCGCTCCGCCTGAAGGCTTGAGAACGATCAAAGGCCCGCTAATCGACGCCACGAAAGAGAACAACTAATGCAGAAGAATCCTAATCCAGCCGGACGCCACGGCAAGCCCATCATCCTGCCGCCCACAACCTTCGAGGATGCGGTAAAGAAGATCCTCAATGCTCAAATAGTTCTCAATTAGTTATTGATTTTCATCGCGTGGCCGCATTGCAATATATTGATCACCGTCTATCGCGGCTTCGAGAATGCGCAAGACTAGAACTCCTATCGGCACCTCTAACGCGTTGGCCCAACGTTCCAAAAACTCCCGGTCATCTTCGTCAAGTTCTGAGACATCTACTTCGATCATAGTGAGATAGTTAAGGGCGCTACCGAACACCCACATTTCAGATAGCGCCCTCCTTTAGGGACGATCCTCGCTTGGCTCTCACCAAGGCCCCACAGTTGACCGTCCCCGGCCTCACGTCTGGGCTTACTCGTGAGGCTTGCCGCAAACTAGCTGCTTTTATATCTGCCGCCAAAACGAGTCGCAATGTATCCCGCGTCGCGACAATGCCTGGATCGCTTGCAAAGACTTTCCAAGCTCAAGACACACTGCTACCTAGTCGCGATTGAGCGACTGCCATGCGATGACCGCCGCGCTTAAGAACGCTTAGCGGTAAATCAGACTAAGAATCGTCAGAGCGATAGTCGTGGCCGTTGATGTCGTGCTGGCGCTCGGTGTTGGGCTTGGCGCTGGCGCTGGAGCGCCTGTGGTGTCGATATGTCCGGCCAGCACGGAAACCGCAAGCGCGAGACTAAGAGTTATGGCCGCGCATGTTTGGCGTAAGGTCTTCATTTTCTTTGCTCCTGAGAGAGTTTGCAAAAACTTTGCAAGCGCAAACGGAGCAAGCATGATCGGTCTTACAGTGCCTTGCAAGGCGCGGACGGACTACGTTAGATTTGCGTTTCGCTCTCTTTCCTTTCACTCAGTCGAAAAACGGTTTTATGACCTTACGTGCCTCACTACTGCGCGAACTCGACAACTCAGGTCTTAGTGTGGATCGCCACGCCGAAGTGTGCTGCGACTTAGCGAGAGACTTTGAAAACACAGGCGAGTACGAAGCAGCCCGAAGGGCGCTGCGTGACTACTGGCGACGCATTGGCGAGCAGCCGAAGCTAAGCGGATTAGAGGAAACTACCGCCGCCGAAGTGCTCTTAAGGGCGGGAGTGCTGACGGGATATGTAGGCAGTAAAAATCAGATTGAAGAAGCGCAGGAAAACGCCAAGGATCTGATCACTCAAAGTCAGGCGATCTTTGAAGCGCGAAGCAATAAGAAGAAGATTGCCGAAGCTCACACCGAACTGGCGCTGATTTACTGGCGCACGGGCGAGAACAATGAGGCGCGCGATCTTCTTACTGAAGCTCTCTCGCTATTGAGTATTGATAATGATCTAAAAGCAAAGGCAGTAATCCGACTCGCGGTAGTTGAGTTTCGAGCGGCGCGTCACGAGAAAGCATTACGCATTCTCAGAAGACACAAGCGACTATTCGACAAGATTCAAAATCACACGCTTAAAGGTTCTTACCATGACACTCTCGCGAATGCGCTTGAGGATCTGTCATTCCTAAAGAAGCGGGCAGAGTACGTTGACCTCGCTTTGATTGAGTACGCCGTGGCGAGACTTCATTTTGAAAAGGCCGGACATAACTTCTATCTCGCTGCTCTCGAAAACAATCTTGGAATGCTGTATTTCAGGATTAACCGCCATGACGAAGCACACGAGCATTTAGATCTGGCACGTCGCATTTTTACCAGTCTCAAAGAGGTTAGCTTAGTGGGCCAAGTTGACGACACTCGCGCCAGCGTCTTTCTGAAACAGGGGCGCATCGCAGAGGCAGAGAAAGCCGCGCGAGCGGCTGTGCGGATTCAGGAGAAAACGAGCAGACACGGGCTAGTAGCCGAAGCCCTTACCACGCTCGGCAGAGCGTTAGCCCGCCTTGAAAGATACGGCGCGGCCCTGTCCGCGTTTCAACGCGCGATCACTCTCTATGAGCGTCTTGATTGCATGAAGCGGGCGGCAGAAGTGGCGCTCGCGATGGTGCAGGAAATGAGAGAACATCTAACGGCATCGGAGCACGGTCAATTGCTTTCCGGTCGCGGCGTGGTCCAAGATAAATTGACACTGGAGCACAACGTTATAAAGCTCGCGCTGATTCGGGCTAAAGGCAGAGTGAGCGAAGCCGCGAGTCTCGCAGGAATGTCGTGGCAGGGCTTAGCGTATGCGCTCCAAACGAGACACAAAGATTTACTCAAGTATCGGACGCCAGTGAAGCGGCGACGTAAACGGAAACCATGATAGACTCTACTGCCATGAAGACCGCAAAGACGAAAGAGCCTGAAACGAGTGAGGAATACGAACGGTTTGAAAAGTACGCTAAGGCTTTAATGGCTGTGCCGAAAAAAGAGTTGGATCGAGAACTTGCCAAGTCTCAAAGAAAAGACGCCGTTAAAAAGAAGCGCTCAAAAACCGCATGAAGTCTCTTACCCTCTCCAGTACTGCCATTGCTTCATGGTGGCTATAAGGTTTGCGCGTGTGCGAGATGTTATTTCGCCAAACGTCTTTCATAAAGAGACAGTGATCGGCGCTATCTGAATAGAGATTAAGTTTCGCGTCTTTTTGCTTTCCCATCGGTAGTTGACGAGCGGAGTCAATTTGTTTTTTACATCCGGTGATCACCTTGTCCCAAGTGGCATACTCTACGTGAAGCGGTTTGCCCTTGTCGGTCAACTTCACATGTAGTCTCTTGGCAAGTTTCCGCAATCCAAACTCAGCTACTCGCATCAAGTGAAAAACGCTTGCCGTATAAAGACCTACCGAAAGGCAATTACCCGCATCCTGAATATCCGATCTCGCGTCCGGGAAGGATTCGTATATTTCGTTTCCGAAGAGCCTTTCCTGTTTGTGATATTTGGCCTCAACTGGCGTTATGAAGATAAAAACCCGCTTATCTAAGTCGGTTTTCAGGCATTCCCAAACTTGTTGCACCTGATTGGTAAAGGTGCTGTAGGCTCCCCGCAACGCTCCGAGTTCTAACGTAGTATCTATTCTTTCAAGCTGGTCTAGTGTCGATTCAAGCTCAAGCCGTTCACACTGCTCTCGCATGAGATTCACCGTGTCTTTGTAAAGTAGTAGATCTGAATCGGCAATTTTGGTTGCCAGCGGTATATCTGCCGTGTCTGAGGCTGTCTCCCTCTTTTTGTGAGATTCCTCCTGTACTACTTCCAAGGCCCACGTTGCGTGAAGAAGATCAAACAATCGGAACTTGAACATGTCTAGCAGACTCACAATCTGGAAGGGTTTGAGATCCTTCAAGGATTGTGCTGGACATCCCCGATATGAGTCAAGTATGTTATTACCATAATTAGCCACGGATGACACGGATAAAATCGGATTTGATCATCTGTGTTATCTGTGCTTCAACGGAGTATCGCCTGAAATCGAACGTCGTCACCGGTGCTACTCCAAGACTCGAAGACGTCAGGAAGATCTCATCCGCATCGGTGAGGTCGGGCATCTCGTAAATCCCTTCCAGCAGCGGCACAAAATTTTTGTTTGCGATCTCGATCACGCATTCGCGCGTGATGCCGGCGAGGGCGCCTGTGCTCAACGTCGGTGTGTGCAGTGTGCCGTTCCTGACCCAGAACAGGTTTGCGGTCGTCGCTGATGCAATCTCGCCACGCTCGTTCAAAACCACAGCCTCGTCGAAATCGCGACTCTGCGCCTCTTCCCACGAGAGGACGTGATCGAGATAGTTCAAACTCTTAATTCCGGAGAGTGGCGAGACGGTGTTGACTCGATAGGGTGAGACTGCAAGTGACAAACCGGTTTGCGGGATTTTCTGTGGCTCGCCAGTCATGATCAGCAGGTCGGTTTTCTTCGTTCCCGGCGCTTTCGTTTTCCAGATGTCGCGACCGCTGCGAGCGAGCATTATCACGCGTGCGCGACCTTCCTGTACCTGGTTGACGGCGATCAGTTTGCGCAGCGCGTCGCCGACGCTCTTCTCAGTGCAGCCGGTATGATCGATGTCGAGTTTTTTAGCGTGTGTGGTGAGACGTTGCCAGTGTTTGGACCAGAGGAACGGTTCTGAATTGTAAATGGCGAGAGTGGTGAAAACTCCGCGCCCGTACAGCATCGCCGACGAGACCGGCGCGACGCGCGCTTTCGTGGCCTCAACCATGCTCTTGTTGAGGTAGATGACTGGGTGCACAGATTTACGCGGATTAAAAACGCGGATTACGCGCTTACAACTTCAGCTTGGAGCTTACTCGAAAGAGCGTTGCGCCAGGCTGCTTCCAAGTCAGATACATCCGTTGCTACTGCTTTGGCACCATTAACATTGATTATCAAACGATGTCCACTAACGCGGCCCAGGACTGCGAATGGCGCGTTGTTGCGTTCGGCGATATCGCGCACGGCGCCGGCTTCCGCGGGATCGAAGCTGATGATGATCCGTGACGGCGATTCGCTGAAGAGGTGCGTGGTTGGATTGAGCGCTCCTTCGAGATTCACGTCAGCACCAATCGCTTCACGTCCAGGCGATGAGAAACACGATTCAGCCAGCGTTATAGCGAGACCACCGTCAGAACAATCGTGAGCCGAGAGCAGTAGTCCGGCTTCCGCGGCGGCGAGGCAAGCTTTCTGCACTGCCAACTCACGATCGAAATCGAGTGCGGGAACGTTCCCCTCGTCCTGCGTAGTTCCGAGCAGCGCGATCAGATCGCCTTCTTTCTTGAAACCCGGCGACACGACGCGTCTGACGTCTTCAATCAAACCCACCATGCCAATCACGGGCGTCGGAAGAATTCCGCGTCCTTCAGTCTCGTTGTAAAAAGAGACGTTGCCGGAAACTACCGGCGTCTCCAGCACGCGACACGCTTCCGCCATGCCGTCGATCGTCTCTGAGAACGCCCACATCACTTCCGGCCGCTCAGGCGACGCAAAGTTCAAGCAGTTAGTAATTGCAATCGGACGTGCGCCGACACAGACGACATTTCTCGCCGCCTCGGCAACGATCAGCTTTGCGCCTTCGCGTGGATTCGCGCCGCAGTAACGCCCGTTGCCATCGAGTGTCATCGCCAGTGCTCGCCGCGTTTCCTTGATTCGCACCACAGCGGCGTCAGCGCCGGGCAGGATCGCGGTGTTGGTACGGACCATGTGATCGTACTGGCGATAGACCCAGTTTTTGGAAGCGATGTTGCCGGAGGAGAGCAGCGTGAGGAGATCTGAATTCAGATCGTTACTTTCAAGTTTTGGCGTTTGTGTTTCAGCTCGTGCCGGCGCGGACATCGGGCGTTCGTAGCGCGGCGCTTCATCGGTCAACGCCTCGACCGGAATGTCAGCCACCATCTCGCCGTTATGAACCACCTGCATGCGTCCCGTGTCGCGCACGCGACCGATAACCACCGCATCAAGATCCCACTTGCGAAAGATATCGACGACCTCGCGCTCACGTCCGGAGTGGGCCACGATCAGCATGCGTTCCTGCGACTCCGACAGCAGCATCTCGTATGCAGTCATGTTCTGTTCACGCTGCGGCACGAGCGACAAGTCCAACTCAATGCCCGTACCCGCGCGCGCTGCCATCTCACACGACGACGACGTCAAACCGGCCGCGCCCATATCCTGAATGCCAGCCACCGCGCCACTACGCATCGCCTCGAGACACGCTTCCAGCAAAAGCTTTTCGAGAAACGGATCGCCAACCTGGACCGTCGGCCGTTTCTCCAACGCTTCTTCGTCAAATTCCGCCGACGCCATCGTCGCACCGTGAATCCCGTCGCGCCCCGTCTTTGCGCCGACGTAAAGCACAGGATTGCCGATGCCGGTCGCTTTTCCAAAAAAGATTTGATCGTGACGTACAAGACCCAACGCAAATGCATTAACCAGCGGATTCAACGCGTAAGCATCGTCAAACGCGACTTCACCACCCACAGTCGCAACACCAAACGCGTTTCCATAATGAGCAATCCCCGCCACCACACCTGCCAGCAACGATCGATTTCGTCGACCATACTGCGGATGATCGAGAGAGCCGAAGCGCAGGCTGTTCATCGACGCGACCGGACGCGCACCCATCGTGAAGATGTCGCGCAAAATTCCACCGACACCCGTCGCAGCGCCCTGAAACGGCTCGATGAAGGAAGGATGGTTATGCGACTCGATCTTGAAAGCGGCGCACCAGCCGTCGCCGAGATCCACAACGCCGGCATTCTCACCTGGCGGGACGATCACGCGTGGTCCAGTTGTCGGCAGTCGTTTCAGGTGAATGCGAGATGATTTGTAGGAGCAGTGCTCAGACCACATGACCGAGAAGATGCCGAGTTCGGCAAAACTCGGTTCGCGGCCAAGCAGTTCCTTTATTCGCTCGAATTCTTGCTGTGTGAGGTTGTGGGCGGCGATAACTTCGGAAGTAATCATTTGAAGTTTTAACTTCTACTGGCTATCACCTTTCTTAACCACTTTCTCGATCGCTTCGCGCAGCTCAACGGGATTAACGCGCCCGATGTGCTTGTAAACAATCTCGCCTTTTTCGTTGTACAGATAGGTCGCCGGCAAGTCGCCGCGCCAGCGCGTATCCACGATGTTGATGGCGGGCTCTGGATCAGAGGCGTTAAGCAGGTAAGCCGGCATCGTCGCCTTCATTGCATCAAGAAACTTCGGCACCCCGGTTTTGATGTCGGCCATGTCGTCGAGCGAGACAGTGACAAACTCCAGCGCGTGTGGCCTGTACTCTTTGTCGATCTTTACCAGGTCGGGAAACTCGTCGCGGCAGGGATCACAGTAGGTGGCCCAGAAGTTGACGAGCAAAGGCCGCTTTCGTTGTTGCGTGAGCAAGTCTTTGAGCTCGTTGGTATCGATTGCCGAGACCACGATCGGGTCGGGTGGTTTCGCGGTGCGGCCCTTATATTTCTGGGCCGGCGCCGCGAGACTCAACAACATAATGCACAACGCGATGGGAACGATCGCTTTTGTAAATCTCATTTCATTACGCCCGTTTAATGCTGCAACCAAACGCTTTTGCTTCTGTCTTTTCAATTGCTTTGCCGGCCAGCGCGGCGTCTAAAGCATTGCGCAGATCGCTGGTTTCGAGTTGGGCCGCGTTGCGAGCGTTGTCGATGCGGCCGTGATAAAGGAGCTTGTTGCCGGCGTCGATGAAGTAAGCTTCCGGAGTGACGCTGGCGCCGAGTTTGTCGGCAATCTTATTCCCTGAATCTTTCAGGATCGGAAAACTGAGTTTGTTTTGTTCGGCGTGAGCTTTAACCGCGGCTGCGGCTTCGGCGACGTTCGAGTTAATACCGATCACAGCGATGCCCTTGGCTTTGTAATCTTCGGCAAGTTTTGCCATGCGCTCGTTGTAGGCATTTGACACCGGACACTGCACGGCGATGAACAGCAGCACGGTGCCGTTCTTTCCGGCCAGCGACTTCAGCGAGCGCTCCTTGTTGTCGACATCGGTGAGCGTAAAGTCTTCAATCGTAGCGCCAATCGCCGGCGGTGCGGGAACCTCGCCTTCAGCACGCGCACCAGTGGCAAAAATGGCGCCCGCAATCACGAAGAGCGACGCCAAAAGGATCGATAGATTTCTCTTCATTACAAGTCTCCTTAACGCAACTATGGTGTAAGCCACAGATTACACAGATAAGCCCGATAAAGCAATTTGGAGCAAATCGGTATAATGTGTAGCCAATGTCTGAAGTTATTGAGCAGGCGCTGCCGGTTCCGGTCAGGATGGACGCCGACGAACGTTACACCGGGCGGGGCGTCACTATTGCCTTCCTCGATTCAGGATTCTATGCGCACAAGGATCTGACCGAGCCAACCAATCGCATCCTCGCTTATCACAGTATTTTCCCGGAATTCTCGTCTTTGCAAAAGCCTGATGTCGCGAGCTGGCACGGCATGATGACGTCAGTCGTAGCGGCGGGAAACGGGCATTTGTCTGACGGTCTTTATCGAAGCATCGCGCCGGAAGCGAACGTGGTGCTCGTCAAGATCGGAAAGACCGGACGCATTCCCGAGAGCAACATCGAAACGGGTCTGCGCTGGGTATTTGCAAACAGGAAGAAGTACGACATCCGGATCGTTAACATTTCCGCCGGCGGCGACTTCGAACAGTCGTATCTGAACAATTCGTTGTGCCAACTAGTGGAGGAAGTGGTGAAAGCGGGAATGACTGTAGTGTGCGCCGTTGGCAATGCGGGGCTCTCGCCGGGGCATCCGGTGTTGCCGCCCGCGAGTGCGCCGTCGTCGATCGCTGTCGGTGGTCTTGACGATCAGAATTCACTCGATCGAGCGCGGCGTGGAATGTATCGCTCGTCGTATGGCCCAACTATCGACGGACTGCAAAAACCGGAAGTGATCGCGCCCGGGATCTGGGTCGCCGCGCCAATCCTGCCGCAGACGCCTACCGCGATCGAAGCGAGGCTCTACGCTGATCTCGACGACGCCGCGGACGAAGATCTGCGCAGCATCATCGTTGCCCACAAAGGCGTCGATAAAGATCTCGACGAAGCTTACGATCTAAACCTGTCGCTATTGCGGCAGTTGATAACGATCAAGCTGCGCGAGGGCAACGTCATCAACCAGGACTATAAGTTTGTGGACGGCACATCATTCTCGGCGCCGATTGTTTCGTCGATTATTGCGTGCATGCTGGAAGCGAATCCGAAGCTGACGCCGCAACAAGTAAAGCGCATTTTGATCGACACCGCGGAGAGAGTTGCAGGCGTCGAAGTAGAGCGGCAAGGATGGGGCGTGGTCGTGCCGCGAAAAGCAGTCGAGTCGGCTTTGCGCTTGCGCGCTTAAATGTCGTGTGCAACAATTCGCGTCACCTAACAAAACCCATCGCAAACAGATTGGAGATTATTTGAGTTCGTATGTCTGAGAATGAAACCGGAATAGGCGATGGCGCGGCCAAGTCGAACGAAACCGCGCCGGAAGCGAGCAACGAAGAGATTACTTATCACGCAGTGGAGAAAGATGGAGTAGTCACGGCCATTTGGGAAATGCAAGGACGCAAGCACCTGCGCACAATCGATCCACGCTCACGCCAGGGACAGGACATCCTTCGTCTTTACACCACCGAGCATCACGAAGACGCCGAAGCCGCCACCCCGTAACCACAGATTACACAGATTTTCTTCTTGTAATCAGCGTAATCTGTGGATTGTACTAACCCGGATTTCGCGGCTCGCCTCTCACAAACGCTTCAAGATTATCGATAAGCTGATCGGGCAGCGTCTGCATTGAGTATCCAAGATTTTGAAGAATAACGAAATTTTTGGGTGAAAGGGCGGCCGCTATGTGGCTGCCCTTGTACGCCGAGCGTTGCTAAGTTCCTGCGCCGCAAGCGTTAGGCAAATTTAAGCGCTGCCGGTAGTTGCCGGAATAGTCATTGCATACAGACGAACGTCTATCTTTCCTAAAACGCGTTCTAGTCCTAACCCGAAGTAACACAATTTAAGTGATCCTATAAGGAGGATTGTCCATGAGAAGTCCACTACGCTTGGCAAGCGCAGCGATTCTGAGCCTCCTGTGCGCGATAAGTGTGTTTGCACAAGCGAGCCAAACAGGAGGTATTACCGGGGTTGTCACTGACTCCGGTGGCGCCCTCGTTGCGGGGGCGACAGTCGACGTAATAAGTGAGAGCACCGGAAAGTCAGAGCGAACCGCTACCACTGCTGGCGATGGTGGTTACTCGATTACGTTGCTAAAGCCGGGAGCTTACCGGCTGGAAATCACCGCCCCAAATTTCAAGAAAGCTCTTGTTGCGGCGGTCCAGGTAAGAATCGGTGAGAGTACGCGACAAGACGTTACTCTCGAGGCCGGTCGAATCGAAGAAACGGTCAATATCGAGGCCTCAACCTCGCTGATCAATCCTTCGAGTGCAGTAACCGGACAGCCGTTGGGAGCTGAGACGCTTCGCACGTTGCCTCTTGCTTCCCCCAATTTTCTGTTTCTGATGTCGCTCTCCGCTGGTACCGCCAGCGAACCGACAGACGTTCGCACTGCCGGCCGCGGCACGGCTGACATGAACGTCAACGGGCAGCGCACCAGCAACAACAGCATCTCACTCGAGGGCATCAACGTTAACGACTTCAACCTCGCGCACTTTGATACGGTGCCGCTGCCCAATCCGAGCACACTCGAAGAGATGAAGGTTTCAACCTCCCTCTACGACGCTTCGCAGGGCAGCAAAGGTGGTGGCTCAATGGGCCTGGTCATCAAGTCCGGCTCCAAAGACTATCACTGGGAAGGATACTGGTCGCACCGCAACGATGCGCTGAATGCGAATGAGTACTTCCGCAATGCCAACGGCGTGAGCAAACGCGCGCGCCTGCTGCAAAACGTTTTTGGCGGCAGTGCCAGTGGGCCGGTTCCCAAGTTGGGCGGCTTCTGGTTCTTCAACTACCAGGGCGTACGCGCTCGCAATGGTTTGGATCCATTGGGTTCGGCCTTGACTCCTACCATTCAGAATTTCCCGGTAGGTCCTGACGGCAGAACCTCGGCGGCGTTGTTAGCAACCGCTTTTAATCTGACCCCGGCGCAAATCGATCCGATCGCCGTTAACATTCTCAACCAGTCAAGCGATCTTTATGGCGGTGGTTTCCTGGTCCCGAGATCGGGCAGCGCGGGCTGCAGGTCTGCTGCAGCTACAGCAGCCAATGCCTTCCCCGGAAACTTCACCTGTAGTTTCTCAGGTGTAGCTCCGATTGAGGACAACCAGTACACGGTCAGTTATGACCGCATCATGCGCGACGGAAAAGACAAGATTTCCGGCCGCTGGTTCTGGGACAACGGCTCCGTGCTGAAACCGTTTGGCACTGCCAGCAGTCTTGCGTTCCAACGCACTGACACGCAACAGAACCGGTTTCTTTCAATAACTCATACGCACGTTTTTAGTGCCAGCAAGATCAACGAACTGCGCCTTGGGTACAGTCGCTTCATCTTCGCGAATATTCCGACTGACGCGATCAACCTGTCTGACATCGGAGCCACGCGCGGAAACAGCGACATATTCCCGGGCATGTACCAGGTCAACATCACTGGACTTTTCCAAATCGGAACCGGCGTCAATGACGATCGCGGAACAGTGTCCAACCAGTACAACATCGTAGACACGTTCTCGATGACTCATGGCAAGCACAGTTTGAGATTTGGCGGCGAGGCAGTTCAGTATCAGTTGAATCGCTTCAACAACTTCGCAGTCCGTGGCGCATTGACCACCGGTGCGACATCTTCTGGCGTAACACCTGCGCCATCGGCGTTCGTTAACTGCAAGCTCGACACGAATGACTGTTCCGCGTTTCAGAATTTCCTGCGCGGACGAGTGACGGCGATCCAATCGGCGTTTGGCGACCCGGCACGAAACTTCATCGCAACCGACTACGCAGCGTTCATTCAGGACGACTACCGCTGGTCACCACGGCTCACCTTCAACCTGGGACTTCGTTGGGAAGGCATGAGCTTTGGTCACGACAAGTTGTATCGCGCCGGCATCTTCGACCCGGCCCTGGCAGCAGCGGGACAGAATCCTTTCCTCTTCCCGGAAAAAGTAAATTTGTCCGGATTCACAGGTACTCCGGGCGTGTCAGACTGTGCGTTGGCGCATTGCTTTGACGGCAATAACTGGGCTCCTCGTGTCGGCTTTGCGTGGGACATAGCGGGTAACCAGAAGACGGTATTGCGTGGCGGTTATGGTATTTACTACCAGCGTCTGTCGAATCAGAACATTCTGCAGAACTCGCTGGCAGCGCCATTCACCGTGCAACCGCTGTCCTCGACCACCACTCCGACGGCGTTCCAGTTGCAGAATCCATTCGCGAGCATCCCGCCGCCATCGATCATAGCCACGGCGTTCATTCCGTCGGCGACGTTCTTTGCCGGTCTCAGGGATACCGCTACCGGGCTTCCGGCAACCAATCCGAACCTTGCAACAGTCGCTCCGATCTTCGTTAACGCAGCCGGTCAAAGGTGTCTGAACTACGGTGGCACCGCGACAAATTGTTCCATCAACCTCGCATCGTTTACCAGTGCGCCACTCGATGCCTACACGCCTTACACTCAGCAGTACAACATAACCCTTCAACGTGAAATTGGAAGCGGTTGGGCTGTTGAGTTGGGCTACATCGGAACGCGTTACACCGGCGGCATTGGCATTTGGGATCCATACCTGGCTCCGCTTGCCAGCCCGTCGAATCCGATCACAGTGCGAGACATTAGCGGCACCAGCTATACGATCACAGCAAACACCGTGAACAACGAAGAATTGCGACACCAGATCCTTGGCCTGTCGCGCAAACGTGGTGCACGTTTCTCCGGCAACATCGGATTCGCCGACTACGATTCGTTCCAGGGGACCGTATCGCGCCGGCTTTCACGTGGTCTGTACTTCCAGGCTGCTTACACGTTCTCGAAGACCACTGACAACGTCAGCGGTTCGTTGAGCACGGATGAACTGAACGCTACTCGCGCCGGTCAGGGCGGTGGCAATATTCTCAATTCGCAGCAGGATCCGTTCCAGAACAAGGCCCGCGGCGATTTCGACCGGCCGCATCGTTTGGTAGTCAGTTACTCCTACGAGCTGCCGGTGCCGAGTGGCAATTTCTGGAACAACCAGTTCTTTAAGGGGTGGGGTATCAGCGGTATTATCACTTACCAAAGTGGCCTGCCGTTCTCCCTCACCGATAGCACCGCCGGCGGCGCGTTCGGACAAACGGGCGTAGCGACTGGTACGTTTAGTGGCACCTGCGGTACTGATCCCTCGACCATGTACACACAAGGTTCGACGTCAGATATCCTGGCTCACTACGTTAACCCGGCCTGCTTCAGAACTGCCTCGGTGGTTGCGAATGGTGCTGCGGGAGCAACCGGTTTTGGTGACGTGCCACGAAATGCTTTCCGTGGTCCATATCAACAGAACTGGGACTTCTCAATCATCAAGACCACCCACATTAAGGAAGACCACGAGATCAGATTCCGCATGGATATGTTCAACATGTGGAATCACCCGGTCTTTGGTTTCCCGACGCAGGTTAACGTTGGAACGCCCGCGACCCTTGGACAGATCACGACCACGGTCGTTCCGGCCCGATTGATTCAGTTTGGTTTGAGTTACCGGCACTGATCGATCCGGTGGATTAAATTGCCACGGATCTGCACATAATCTGTGTAGATCCGTGGCCTATAATGTAAACGGCATGCCCCGCTTAATACTTCTTCTCCTGCCGTTAGTCCTGTTTGTTTTAGTCGTCCCCTCTGCGTCCGCTCAGCGCGAGCGCGATACTTACACCAACAATTCGCTGACTTTTGAAGTGAGTGGTGAAGTGCGCATGGCTGATTCGGGTGAGGCGGCCACGGGTGTTCCGGTTCGTCTCGAAAGATTTAGCGGTGGTATCGTCGATCAGATTGTTACCGACAGTCGCGGTCGCTTTCGTTTTCCGAGCCTGCAAAGAGGTTATTACAAAGTAGTCATCAACGCTCCCGGGTTCAGGCCGGCGCAGCAGGACGCTGACTTGCAGGTCATTTTCCGTACTTTCCTTGTTTTTGAGCTCGTTTCCGACTCGACAAAAGCTGCCGCTGGTCTGCCACTGTTGACGGACGTGATAGATGCTCGCGTTCCTCCCGCGACGCGTCAGGATTACGAAAACGGGCGAGCCGCATTGACGAAGAGCAACTACAAGGAGGGGATTGCTTTCCTCGAGAAGGCAGTGCTCGGGTATTCAAATTTCTTCGAGGCCCAACTGCTGCTCGGCATGGCTTTCATCGACCTGAAGGAATGGGAAAAGGCCGAAAAGGCTTTGCTGCGCGCTGTGGAGATAAGACCGCAAAACGCAACGGCGATGATCTACCTGGGTGAGGTCTACTGGCGCCAGAAGCGCAACGCCGATGCGGAACGAATGCTGCGCGATGGGTTGAAGTTGGACCAGAAGTCATGGCATGGCCACTACACGTTGGGACGTCTCTACTGGGACATGGGCGAAGTGGTGAAAGCCGGTGGTCCAATCGGGATGACGCTGCAACTGAAACCCGAGCTTGCTGAAGCTCACCTGCTGGCAGGAAACATTTTGCTGCGTGTTAACCAGCGCGAACGTGCGTTGATTGAATACCGCGAGTATTTGCGGTTGGCGCCGAAGGGTGAGTTTGTTGGACAAGTGCAGGAGCTGATGCGTAAAGTTGAGAAGAGCCTGACTGACAAGAATCCATGATTAGGCCTGCCTCCGCTGATGAAGCTCCCGTCCTGACCAGGATCGCGCACGACGCCAAGCGCCACTGGGGTTATCCCGAACACTGGATCAAGCACTGGGAATCAGATCTCACCATCTCCGCTGATTTCATTCGTGACCATCACGTGTATGTCGCTGAGGAGGATGGCGAGATACAGGGCTTCTATGCGCTGTCTGTGGTAGATGATAAGGCTGAACTCGAACACATGTGGGTAGTTCCCCATCGTATCGGAACAGGTGTGGGTAAGGATCTGTTTCTCGATGCTATGGAGCGAGCCGCGGCGCTGAACGTTGACGCGATTGAGATGTCAGCCGATCCGAATGCGGCGGGATTTTACAAACACATGGGCGCGACGCAGATCGGTGAAACTGATGCCAGCCTGGATGGACAGAGCCGAACATTGCCACGGATGAAACGCGGATTGAAAGACGCTGATTAATCCGCGTTCATCCGTGGTTATTTCTTTCTCAGAACATTGGCCGGTCCGGTTTATCCGGAGCGCGCGGCTCTGCTCTTGGCGATTCGGATCGCGGCGATTCGGAGCGTGGTGCTTCGGAACGCGGTGCCTCGGAACGTGGCGCTTCGGAGCGCGGTGTTTCATGCCGTGGCTCTGATCGTGGTTCCGATCTTGGCTCTGAACGCGGTTCTGGACGAGGCCGTGATTCAGGCGTCGATTCCCGCTCACGACGTTCAGAACGCGGCTGTTCCGTCACCGGCGGTTGTTCGCTGCGTGGCGCGGGCGTGTTGGCAGGAGCATTCTCGATGGTTTCCTGTCGTCGTCCACGTCTTTCCGATCCGTCCTCGCGGTCGCGGTCTCGGCGTGGCCGAGGCTCAGGCCGTGCTATAGCGCCGCTTGGCTGAGTTTCTGTATTGGTCACAGGAGCAGGAGTTGTTGTTGGTGCCGTTGCGGCTGGTTGATTCACTTCGCGCGCTCTCGGCTCGCGTCCGTGAAAGACTCTCATCTTCCTGAGATTGTCATCCAACGGCATTCCGGGCGCTCGTTCAGCAGCACCGGTTCGCCGCGCC
>Ga0207670_10000738_pt1 | contig 17203 bp, 5 predicted proteins | sample KBSS23HmetaG_FD_184339 | JGI IMG/M metagenome (GOLD analysis project Ga0207670, IMG submission 184339) | Switchgrass rhizosphere microbial communities from Kellogg Biological Station, Michigan, USA - KBS S2-3H metaG (SPAdes) (version 2) | ecosystem: Host-associated > Plants > Roots > Rhizosphere... | reverse complement strand
CAATTTCCTCGCCCGCGCCGAAACCGTCGAGTGAAGCTATCTTTCCGTCAGCGATGAGAACGGAAACACCACTCACTTCGCGATCGGGCAAAACTACATTTGCATTTTTCAGCAACATAAAAAACAACCACAGATTTCACAGATCAAAATCCGTGAAATCTGTGGCCCTGATTTTAACTAAACCCTAGAACTCAATCTTCGCGCCAAACTGCATCGTGCGCGGATCACGAACACTTCCGATTCTGCCAAAGTTCGCTCCGCCTGTGATGTTCAAGCTGGAGAACCCTCGGAAGTTTGTATGGTTGAAAATGTTGAAGACTTCCGCGCGCAGTTGCAGTCGAGCTGATTCTGTAAAGCGAATGCTCTTCGACATCGTGAAATCGACGCGATGCGTCGGTGGGCCTTCGACAATACCGCGCGGCGTATTACCGAATACGTTCTGGAATCCCAACGCCGCGGTATCCGCCGTATTGGCCGGATTTGGCTGGAAACAGGCGGTATTGAACCACTGCGTAGCCGTATGCGGCGCGTTTGCATTTGGATCGCAAAGCAGAATCGGTCTTGCCGTGGGATTGGCGTTGATGATGCCAGAGCCCGCTGGATCGAAGTTCGACGTGGTCACAGTAAACGGTAAGCCGCTGTTGTAAGTGACAATCCCTGACGCCTGCCAACCACCGAGCACTTTACCCACCAGGTCATTCTGCTTGCGGAAGAACGGCAGCTCGTAGATGTAGTTGACGCTCAAAACGTGCGTCCGATCGAGAGCGGCGCGCGCGTATTCCGCTTTCGTGTTGTACGTATCCTGCGGAGCGGCAGAGCGATCGTTTTGGCTGTCGGTCAGGTTCTTCGAGAAGGTATACGCGAGGTTCAACTGAGAAGAACCGGACAGTCGTTGCTGCGCACCTATCTGCAAGCTGTGGTAATTCGAGTTGTAGCGCGGCTGAATGATCGCGATCGATCTGTAGCCGCGGAACGGACGAAGCTGATCGAGAATCAGAAGGTCTGTGTTCTGCTGTGCCGTGTTGGTCTGATTTGCATTCGGATTGTTCGGCACATTGACTGTGTTGCTGCCTGCGTTCCGGAAAACGTATCCCGGCGTTTGACAGCGAACAGTCTGATTGAAAGCGTTGATACAGTTCGAGGCGAGCGCCTTTCCTGGAGCTACGGAGTTGAGTTCCGTAATTCCGATCAGGTGCGTGCCCTTCGAACCGTAATAACCGATCGTAAATATAGTGTTGTTCCTGATCTGGTGTTGGATATCGAGCGACCAGTGCTGCATGTACGGAGTGTGCCAATCGGACTGAACAGCTCTGAGACTCTGGACTCCACCAACGGACGTGGAGGTTACGGGATTATCGAGTCGAGTCTGAGCGCTCGTCGACACAGTCTCCTGGTACGGAGGATTGGTGCCGATGTTTTGCAGGAACGTTCCCACCAAAACTTGTTCGTGGAAGACGCCGTATCCTGCTCGAATAGAGGTCTTACCCGTACCCCACGGATCCCAGGCGATTCCAAAACGCGGAGCGAAATCCTTGTTTGGATTCTTGATCACGTATTTTCCATAAGGAGAAACAGTCGGCGTGCAGTTGAACGACGCCGGACCGGTTTGGAAATTCTGCTCGTTGACGATGATGCCGTTGCAGAAGTTTCCTGTGCCTGCGACGCGGTTGCCCGCGCCGTTCACCTGCGGCGCCTGGGCCGGATTAAAGAAGGCGGGATCGAAATTCGCCAGTTGTCCATTCTTGTCATAAGGCGACGGGAACCACGAATACCTTACGCCATAGTACACGGTGAGATTTGGTCGCGCCTTCCACTCATCCTGCCAGAAAGCTTCAAATGCTTTCTGTCGCAAGTCGCCCGTGAAATCAAAGCGTGCTTGCGAGAATTGTCCGAGGTTGCCAACGAGGAAGTTCGCAAACTTCTGCAGGTTCTGGTTAAGAGCTGTGTTTGCCACTCCTGAAGCGACCGTGTTGCCGAACAACTCGAACCGGCCTTCATTCACACCTGCGAGGGCGTTTTCGTTCTTACGGTAAACGGAGTAGGTTCCGCCAAACTTCGTGGTGTGACTTCCGAAAATCCAGGTCGCACTACCACTGAAGTTATGTTTGTAAGAGAAGTTATCGTACGGTCCAAAACCGGTTAGGTTCGTGAACCCGTTGATCAAGGCCGTTCCCGCGGCATTGGAGATCGTCGGAATTCGGTCTCTTTGGTTTTCAAACGGCAGAGTGACGGGAACGTTAGTGTTGCTCGTTGCGAGCAAGCCAACGTTATGGCTGAGAATTGCGCCCCATCCGTAAGCGTAGCGACCCTCGAGAATTAAGTTTGGACTCACTACGTAGGTTGTTTGGGCCGTGTGTGTTTTACCTGGCGAATCGGTTTCGGTCGTCGAGACACCCGGAAGTCCGAGGCCGGTCGAGAAAAGTCCATTCGCATCAATGGTCGGAATCGCGTCTTTCTGAAAACGGTAATAGCCCGACCAGTTAGTAGTAAACGTGTGATCGATCTTTATGATCTCCTGGCGGAAATCAGCCACGCCTGGTATTGATGCGTTCAAGTTGTACGGCGCAGCAGCCGTCGCTGCATTTGGTAGCGGAAGCCTTTTGTAAATTCCTTCGAGGTAGCCCGCCGCTGTCGTATTCAGGAAGCTGGCGGGAAGCGGTGTTCCTGCCGGAAGCCTGCCAGGATTTCCGACGTTGCAGTTTTCTGACGCTACGTTGTTCCGATTAATACATACATCTACCGGGAAAATTAGATTTCGCAGGGCCGCATCGGGAACAACCGTCGTAACCGGAGCCGAGAAACGTCGGTCTTTGCGAAACTCCTGGGAGAAGAAAAAGAACGTCCGAGGCATGCGCTCAATCGAGGCACCGCCTTCACCAAACCTGGGAAAATAAACAGGACCACTGAGCGTCCAACCGTAATTGTTGTAGCGGAAGGGTGCGCGTTTGGCTTTGCCGTTCTCGTCTCGTCCGAACTGTGGATTGGTCACGGCGTTACTCAGGAAATTATTCGCGTTGAAGGCTTCGTTGCGAATGAATTCATAGGCGCTGCCGTGAAACTTGTCGCCTCCGGAACGGGTGATGACGTTTACCTGCCCGCCGCCGCTGCGCCCGGATTCGGCCGGGAACAAACTGCGCAGCACGCGAAACTCACCGATCGAGTCGACACTCGGATACGCCTGGATCGTTATATTCGAACCGCGGTCCGTGATGTCGGCGCCGTCGACGGTGAATGTATTTTGACTGCTTCTGGCGCCGTTGACCGCGAGGTTGACAGTGTTTGCCTGGCCCTCGGGATTGGTCGTGCCGACATAAACCTGGTCGGAGAGATCGTTTGATACGCCCGGCGCGATGGCCACGAGTTGCACCCAGTTGCGATTGTTGAGCGAGAGCTCGCGGGCCTGGTCACCATTCACGAGCGTCGATGTTGTCGCCGTGGTTAGTTCCACCGCCACCGGATCCGTTTGCACCATCACCGTCTCGGCGATGTTGCCGGCTTCGAGCGTCATATCCACCGTGCGCCGCTGGCCCACATCCAGTTTTATGTCGCCTTGAACAACCTTCTTGAAGCCGGGCGCTTCGATTGATATCGAGTAGTTGCCGGCCAAAAGATTTGGAGCACTCCACTCACCTCCGTCGCCGGTTGTCACCGAACGAACGACGACTTTCTTATCGGTGTCTGTAAGCGTAACGGTCGCACCTGTAACTAAGGCGCCTGTTGTGTCTTTTACGGTACCGTTAAGGTTTGCCGTAACCTCCTGGGCTAAAGCGGCGCCACTGATAGTGAACAGAAGTGCCAGCAACGAGAAAATGGTCGTTAGTCGGATATGACGTTTCATGGGGAAATCCTCTTTAATGGTTTAATAAACGGTGCCCGCCAAGGCGACGAGGCGTTGGGAGAACCACACTTTGTAATCTTGCAAGCCAGGCAATTGTCGTTGGAAAGAAGGTTGCGCTCGTAAAACGAGTCTGGACATTTTTACATACAGTTCAGACATGCGCAACAGTTGGACTAGAAAGCAGCGCGGCGGATACGTTCCAGGTAGGCGCCGTCCGGGTTCAACTCGCTGGGCCGAGTTGTAAAGTCGTACGAAAACAGAATGAAGCCTTCGGCGTTGAGCCCGCGGGCGACGTTGATCTTCTCGACTGTTGACTCAGACGGTATTCGATAGGCGCCGATGCCCGCCCAAACCTGACGCTTCGCGGCGTGAGCAGTCGTCACTGCCACCTCGATCTGTTTTTGAAACACGGCGGTGTCGGTCGAGTAAGCCATCGGACACGCAACGTCGAGAATTCCCATCTGCAACCAGCGACGCCAGTCCTGAAAGCGACGCGTATAGGCATTCTCGTCGTTTGCAAACACCGCTGCCGAAACCAACGCTTCCGGCCGTCTCTTTTTGACGGCGTGATAGATGCGCTCGACCAGCCCCGTCACTTGCGCGCGCTGAAAATCCGCAAAGTTCGAAGCAAACATTTCCGGCGCCGCGAGTGGATTCGTCTTCAACGACTGCTTCAGCTCGCGGCGCTGGTCGGACGTCAGCTGCGGCTCCAGCCATTTGCGAAACTTCTCCAACGATGTGCGACTGTAATCAAAATCCGGACTCGCGAAACGCACGTAATCGAAGTGCAAGCCATCCACCGGATAGTGCTTCAACACGTCCATCCAGATGTTGTAAATGTGATCGCGCACTTTCGGATTGGCCGGTCCGGTGTAAACACCTTCCAGCTCACCGCGATTCGCTTTCGACCACTCGACGATCTTCTGACGATAAGCCGGATCGCGCGGCGACATGTTGTAGAGTTCCGCGGCGACGGGCTTCGGAACCGCCAGCCACTCGGGATGCTTGTGATAAACGTGCGCCGGATCGGTTGGCAGCGCGTCGAGATTTGCGAGCAGGTTGGTATTCAACCAGCCGTGAACTTTCAATCCGCGCTTGTGCGCTTCTTCAATCGTCAATGCTAGTGGATCAAATGCCGGCGGCTGATCCTTCAATTCAATCGCACGCGGTTCGACCTTCGACTTGTAATAAGAGTCGCCGCGACCGCGAATCTGAACAATCAACGTATTGAACCCGTTGTCAGCCGCCGATTGAACCAACTGCCGAATCTTCTCCGGCGACGTGAGCGTTGTCCGCACGACCCACAACGCTCTCACCTCCTGCGCCGCCAGTGCCGGACACAACAACCCGAAACAAACCACGAACTGCAAAACGCGAATTGCGATCCGTCTCAAATCCGTGTTCATCCGTGGCCTCAGTACTGGTAGCGCAGCGACACCTGAATGTTACGCGGCGTGTAGAGGGCCGCAACGCCCGTGATTGCTCCGAAATTCGTGTTCGTTACGACGGAGCTCGGAAAACCGTACTGCACGTGGTTGAAAGCATTGAACAGGTCGGCACGCAGCGTTATCTTGTGCCCTTCCCACGGCATCGAGAAAATTTTCGCGATACCAAAGTCAACATTCTTTACGCCGTCGAGGAAGAAAGTGTTTCGACCCAGGAGCACCGCGTTTAGATCTGTCGAAAGTAGCGTTTTAAACGCCGCCCGTGGCAGTGCGTCCCGCGACGTTGCTGGATTGCTAACGCTGTTACCGAGAACTGACGGATCCAGCAGCACCGGCCTGGTTTCACTGAAGGCATCGAAGTTAAGATCCGTCGCGGTGGTGGTGACCGTAAATGGATTGCCTTTTGACAACTTCATCACGGCTGAAAACTGCCAGCCGCCAAAAGCCTGGCCCAATAACCCTTTGTCGCCATTAAAGAACGGCAGACGATAAGTGCCGTACACCGTGAATCGATGCGGCGTATGGAAACGCGAAAGACCGCGGCTGAGCCGGGCGTCATTTCCGTTTTGATTGCTGTCGCCGGCGCCCACTGCCGTCGCTTCCGAAGTGGTATCGATCGCTTTGCTCCACGTGTAAGCAGCCTGGAAGTTGAGATTACTGCTGAGACGCTTCGTCCATTCGAGCTGCATCGCGTGGTAGTAACTCCACGCCGCATTCGAAACCGCGAGATTGGTCCCGTAGAGACCATTTGGCCGGCGCTCGTTTGTGCGCGGCACGCGGAAGCTGTATTCGAACGCGCCGATCGGAACCACCACGGGACACAGGGCTGTAAACGGAATGGCTGTGGTTCCAGCCGTGCCGGCGCAATGAATATCGGCGGCCGGCTTGATGATCTGACCGCGCAGGTTCGCGGGATTGTTCGGATGATCTGCGACCCGCACGCCGTTGATCGGATCGTGCACAGGCAGATTATCGAGCGAGTATTTCAGCAATCCGATGCCGCGATTGCCGGTGTAGCTCACGCGGAACGCCGATGCAAACGGCATCTGCCGTTCGATCGTTAAGTTCCACTGCTGCGTGTAAGGCATCTCGAGACCCGGATCGATCGCTGTGATTGTGTGACGTGCAGTTTGTGGTCCAGGCACAAATACAAAACCATTAGTCGGATCGGCCAGGTTCACCGGATTAAAGCTCGACGTTGCCACTCCAGTCTGGTTGTAGAAGAAAGCATTCGGTGGATTGAATCTCACCGTGGCGCCGCCCTGCGAAAAGATCGACTGGAACAAGCGTCCATGATAGATGCCGTAGCCGCCGCGTATTGACGAATCCCCGACGTTGCCAAACACGCGATTCAGAAATCCTGATTCAAAACTCGGACTCCAGGCAAAACCAAGGCGCGGCTCCAGGTTGTCTTTATCGTCTTCGAAACCATAGTTGATGCGGTCCGCGGCTTCCTCAGGCGCCGATACGTATTCATATCTCAAGCCGAGATTGAGCGTGAGATTAGGGCGCACCCTCCAATTGTCTTCGAAGTAGAAGTTTGCTTCGTTTACCCGATTCTCGAGAAAGAACGGACCGTATCCTTTTTGAAAGTTTGGAGTACAACCGTTGATGAGCTGCTGAAATCCGTTGGGGTAGACAAAACCGTTACAGGTGGTCGTGGTGCTGCTGTAGAAACCGCGTGAAAAGTTGTCGGCCAGATCGTCGAGTCGCTGGCGGCGAATGTCTGTGCCGGCGCGCACCTGGTGCGTGCTAAAGACCGCGGTGAGATTGTAAACAAACTGATTGTCCGTTTGATAACGCTGAATCGGGAAGTTGCCGGCGTTGCCGACGATCGACTGGCTAGTGATGGGAGTCGGATTGAAGAGGCGAACGATCGGAGTATCGTTGCCGGCGGTGATGTTTACCAGCGTGGTGCGCAAACCGAGTCCATAACGGAACTCACCGACGGTCGCCGCTGAGAAAAGGTGAGTCCACGTCATTCCGAAGTTCTGCTGTTTGTGATTCTGATCGGCACGTTCGCCGATAATGATGTCGTCGGCCAGGAACTTTTGCCGCGTGTATTGCCAACGAGCAGTGAAGTTGTCTTTCTCGCGAGCATTCCAATCGAGCCGGCCCGAGTAATCGCGCGCCGGAAAATCAAATCCCTGTTGGCCGCGAAACACTCGCGCACCGGCAGCGGGATCGTTCGGGACCGCGTTGGCAAAGCGATCGATGAAGTCCTGAATAAAGGCGCGATTCGCGGGCGTGTCGTTCGCAGGTACGAGCTTGAACCAGTTGTTGGGATTGCGTTCGGCCACGGTGAAAACATCGCGGTTGTAAGCGTTCGCTCCTGAATTCTCGGTGTGGTCCAGGCTGATAAAACTAAACAGCCGATCTTTGAGCAGCGGGAAGCCCGACGTAAATCCAAATTGATTGCGGCGAGTGACGCCCTTCTTTACGCCGGGCGAGAAAACATTGTTGGTGGCGTTCAAAGCGCTGTCGTTGTGATACCAGTAGACGTCGCCGTGGAGATTGTTGGTGCCCGACTTGGTCTGGACCAGCACTACCGCGCCATAACCACGACCAAACTCGGCGCTGAAGTTGTTGGTGATGACTTGAAACTCTTTGATCGTCGAAAGCGATGCGCCCTGGCGGTTCTGGTTTTCGGAAGAATCGTCGTTGTTGACGCCGTTGATCTGGAAAGTCGCGCCGCGCGTGCCGGTGCCGTTGAAGTTGATCGAAGATCCGGATGAGGCGGTTGGATTGTTCTGGCCGCTCGTCGGATTTTCCTGGAAGCCGGTAAACGTATCGGCCAGCGTCAGGAAGCTACCCTGGTTGAGCGTCGGTTTATCGAGGATCTCCTGCGCGTTGAGTGAGCCTTTGATCTCGGAGTTTGTGGTGTTGATTGGCGCTGCGTCGGAGGTCACGACGACGGCTTCAGTCACCGAGCTGGGATTCAGAGTGAAGTTGACGACAATGGTTTGGTTCAGTGTGACCTCGATGTTTTCCTGCGCGACCTTGCTGAAGCCGGCGCTCGAGGTGGTAACCGTGTAGCGTCCGAGAGGAAGAAACGTCGCGAGGTAGGTTCCTTCGCTTCCGGTTTTTACGTTGCGTTCCTGGCCCGTCTCCATGTTACGAATGACCACGTCCGCGCCGGGCACAACCGCGCCTTTCGAATCACTCACCGTGCCTTGAAGTGTTCCGGTGACGGTCTGCGCGGATGCCGCGGCGGGCAAGAGGAGAAGTGATAATGCGAATACCAGGGCAAGGAACAAGAAACGACGGGTAGTTTTGTATTCAAACATGGGCTCCTCCTCTAAATTATCATTTGTAGGGGTGGCCCTCCGTGGCCACCCCAGCATCGGGACACTGGGGTGGCCACGGAGGGCCACCCCTACAATCAATTCCCTCGGCCGCGCAGGGCAACACCCGGGCGAAGTTCGGTCATTTGATTATTCGCCAGAACAAGCTGTCCATTGACGACTACGTAACTGATGCCTAGTGGAAACTGGTGCGGCTTGTCGAACGTAGCCTGATCGGCGATCGTGTTTTCGTCAAAAATCACAAGGTCGGCCGCAAAGCCTTCGCGAATCAAACCACGATCGCAGAAGCCAAACGTTTGCGCCGGCAGCGAGGTCATCTTCCGGATCGCATCCTCGAGCGTGATCAATTTCAACTCACGAACGTAACGCCCCAGCACACGCGCATTGTTGCCGTAACCACGCGGGTGCGGCACGCTCTCGTCCGCCTGGCGCACGCCGCTGTCTGACGCGATCATCGTGAACGGCTCCTGCATGATCCGCTTCACGTCGTCTTCACCCATGCTGTGATAGATCATGCCGGCGCCACCCGCTTCGTACATCTCGAGGATTTGTTCGATCTGGCTGTTGACGTCAGACTTCTTCCTCACCTCTTTCGTGATCTCCGCAATCGACTTGCCGTTGAAAGACTTGTCCGGGCCATATGAAGCAACGACGGCGTACGAGTAGTCTTTAAAACCACTCTTTTTGAGATTGTCTTTCGTTTCGTTGATCACGCGCTCGCGTGTCGCTTTGTCGGCGAGTCGCTTCTTTGCTTCATCAAGACCACCGGCACGCAACCACGAAGGCAGCCGTGAGTCGAGCGAAGTGGAGCTGGCGGTGTACGCGTACTGGTCTACTGTCACCGACAGACCACGAGCACGCGCTTCACGCACGAGACCCAGGGTCACCGGGCTCTGTCCCCAAAATTTCTTGTTGCTGATCTTGAAGTGAGAAATCTCGACGGGTAGTCCAGCCTGTTCGCCAATCTGAATACTCTCGCGAATCGCGTCGGCTACTTTGTCGCCTTCATTGCGCATGTGCGTCGCATACAAACCACCGTACTTCGCGGCCACACGCGCAAGTGACACGATCTCGTCCGTCTTTGCATACGTCCCCGGAACGTAGATGAGCCCAGTGGAAAGACCAACCGCGCCATCTTTCATTCCCTGTTCGACGAGACTCTCCATCTGCTTCAGCTCTTCCGGCGTGGGCGCGCGATCGTCGAGACCTACAACGCGACGACGAACCGAGCCGTGCGCGATGAGCGTGGCGAGATTAACTGCAAGCGGCTTCTCTTTGATCCGGCCCAGAAACTCCGCGACGTCCGTAGTCGATGAACCGCAGTTTCCGGTGACTAGCGTCGTCACGCCCATGCGCACGAAGTTTTCAGCCGAAGGCAGGCTGTAGATCGACTCGACGTGTGTGTGAACGTCGATAAACCCGGGGGCAAGAATCTGTCCGCGAGCATCAATGGTCCTGCTTGCTGTTTCTGGTCCAATATGGCCGATGCGAGCGATGCGACCGTCCTTGATGGCCACGTCCGCGCGAAACCAGGGATTGCCACTGCCGTCGACGATGCGCGCGTTAGTAATGAGGAGATCGTAAGCGGGCGCTTGTGCATCTGCCGGTTGACGGGCCAACAGCAGACACACGATCACCAGTGCGGTTACCACCACTGCGGCAGACTTTATGAAAAGACTCATGCTCAGCGATGAACTAAACGGACGAGATTGCCTGGACGAAGAGTGAGGATTATAGGCCGCGGGCTGGAATAATAATAGCTAAATGTTCTTATCTGTTTGATAAGAATGATTGATAGATTTTTAGCCACGGATTTTCGCGGGTGAATGCGGATCCGAGAAAAACTTGACGAACGAAAGAATAGGAATATACTGCCGCCATCGCAAACTCATTGGTCCTCCCGCACCGCCCTTCAAGCGTTGCAACCAATGGTTCTTCTTCCGTCAAACAATAAGGAGGTCTCTCCATGCCCCGTCGCGTCCTACTACACACACTTGTAGCTATGTTGCTCACTGCCAGTGCTATCGCACAAACCAGCACATCTCGAATCACCGGCCGCGTGGTCGATGCGAAACAAGCATCGATCGCCGGCGCGAGTGTCACTATCACCAATGAGGCCACCAACGTCTCGCAAACACAGACCACGACTGAGGCAGGCGTCTACGCTTTCGAAGCACTGCCCGTCGGCAATTACACCGTCACTGTCGAACAAAACGGCTTCAAGAAATTTGTGACGACCGGAAACCATCTTGAAGTTAATAATCCGCTGAATGTCGACGTGGTGTTGGAAATCGGACAGGTCTCTGAAACCGTAACGGTCCAGGGCGGTCCGGAGCAATTACAAACAGCGAACGCCACCCTGAGCAACGTGATCGAGCAGAAGGCGATTGAAACCTTGCCACTCAACGGCCGCAATCCACTGACGCTGTTGCTGCTCGAGCCGGGAGTCGTACAGCGCTCATTCGGCGGCGCCGGCTCCGGTGTACACGTAAACGGCTCGCGCGACCGCGCCTACAACGTCACCATCGACGGCATTGAGGCGAACGAGTCGAGCGTCCCGAACCCGGTCTCAAATCTTTATCGCATCAACCCTGACAACGTGCAGGAGTTCAAGGTAACAACTAACAACGCGACCGCGGAAGAGGGACGAAATAGCGGTGCTTCAATCTCGATCGCTACGAGGAGCGGCACGAGCGAATTCCACGGCACTGGTTTCTACTTCCTTCGGAACGAAGCATTGAATGCAAACGAGTGGTACGCGAATGCGCAAAACGCGCCGAAGCCACTGATCAGGTTGGGCCAGTTCGGATTCGAAATGGGTGGGCCAATCAAGAAAGACAAAACGTTCTTCTTCGGCAGTTACCAGTACAATCGAGTCGACTTCACGCAACCCATCGATCAAACCTTCGGCTTCCCCGTTGTCTACACCAACGAAGCACGAAATGGTATCTTCCGTTACTTTGTGCCGGATCCGGCCAACCCACTCGTGATCGGCGGCACGACCATCACGCGCAACTCGACGCTGCTGGTCGATCCGAGCACCGGCGCGCTCCGTGTTCCGCTTTGCGCAACGAGTACTGCGGTTGGTTGTGTGCGCACTTACAACATCAAAGACCCACTGAACAACACGGTGGGAAGGCCTACGGATTCGGTCGTCTCGGGTCTGCTCACAGCCTATCCGTCGCCGAATAACTTCGCCGCTGCCGGCGACGGCCTGAACACTGCGACCTTTGCCTGGAACCCGCCCACCGCGATCAGAGGCCCGGCGATTAGCGCTCGTGTCGATCACAACTTCAACGACAACAACAGCATCTTCGTGCGTTATCTCTGGTCTGATTACAACACCTTGAAAGGCGATCCGCTGAACGGCAGGCCTCAGATCTATCCTGACAGCCCGCCGCTGGGTGAAGTGTTCCGGCGCACATCAAATCTGGCCATTGGCTGGCGCCGCGCGATCTCGCCACGCATCGTAAATGAGTTCACCGCGGGGTTCGGGCGGTTTGGTTTTCTCTTCACGCAAGGTGAGGCGAATCCTGCGTGGCCCGACGTACCGCCGTATAACTTCAACAATATCAGCGAGCCGTACATCAACACTCCGCGCACCGCACGCTGGGTGACGACGCCGCAGGTGCTCGACAACCTGAGCATCGTCAGCGGCGCGCATGTGTTTCGCACGGGATTGAATTTCCGTTTCTATCGCCACGTGGACCAGCGCGGACAGCCGGGCGGTATCAACGTCACGCCGTCGGTGACTTTCTCAGCCACCACGCGGCCGGTGTTCTTAGGTACCACCGGCAACTCAGGATTCCGCGTAGCGTCGGGCATCAACTCGACTGACCAGACACTGCTCGGCAGCCTGATCAATAACATTTACGGTTTACCGGCCTCGATGAACCAGGTGTTCATCGCCAATCTCAAAGACGACGTCTTCCTGCCGTTCAAAAACGGAGATGAGATCACGTTGTATGCCGAGAAACACAATCTCGATCAATACAACTTGTTCTTCCAGGACGAGTGGAAAGTGCGTCCGAACCTGACTCTGAACTATGGCGCTCGCTGGGAGATCAATCCGCCGGCCAACACCTCGCCGTCTGACAACGTCTTTGTCGCCGCAACGCCGATTGCCGGCACGCCATTGCCCGCCACGCCGGTAGTGAATCAGCCGGGCGCAGTCAGTTTCGTTAAGGCGGAGCGCTGGTACGAAGGCGACTTCAAGTGGGCCATTGGACCACGCTTTGGTCTGGCTTATAGTCCGGATTTCAAATCGGGTTTCATGCGTAGTCTTTTCGGCGAAGGCGGCAGGAGCGTGATTCGGCTCGGCTACGGCATAGCTTTCGATACGATTTCTTCATTCCAGGTAACCGCAGCGGCCGGCAGAATTCCCGGATTGGTCCAGAGTTGCACGACTTCGTACTCGGCAACTGCTAGCGCTTTCAATTCGATCACTGCCGGTTGTGTAAACTCCCCGGACATCAACAAGACCGTCGCGGGTGGTTTCCCGACGCAACTTCCCGCGCCTTCAGTAAAACCATCGTCGCTGTTGACGCCACCGCAACAACTACGAGCAAACTCGCCTCCGATCACGGTATTTGCGCCCAACATGCAGTTGCCCACTGTCCACGAGTGGAACTTCAGCTTGCAGCGTGAATTGCCGTGGGGACTGGTGGCCCAGGCTGCTTACATCGGACGTCGAGGGCAGTACCTGTTCATGGCATACGACATCAATCAAGTCAATCCTGACAAGATTCTGCCGTCGTTCCTGATTATGCAGCAGAACCGCGCCAAGGGTTGCGCCCCTTCAGGCACGGGTTGTCCCACGGGCGCAACCGGTGTGGCGCCGCCGTTGTTATCGCAATTGCAGACTCAGGGCGGACTAAGCGCCACGGCGGCGGCAGGTTTTCTAAACTCAGCAACAACTGTCAGCGAGCTGGACATCAACGGCGCCGGCAGCTTTGCACGACGCATTGAAGACAACACGTTGGGACTCAAGCTGCGACCGAATCAACAGTTCGCGTTGATCACTTATCTCGATAACAGTGGCGACTCAAACTATCACGCAGCACAATTCACCTTGCGGCGCAGGTTCAGCTCGGGTCTCGGTTTGAGCATGGCCTACACGTTTGGTAAGTCGATCGATAATCAATCGGTCGATCCGGTGGGCGCTGCGTCCGGTGGCGGTCTTTCCACCACCAACCCACGCACGCCGACAGACATTCGCGACTTCCGTGAAGAGCGCGGGCGATCAGACTTCGATCGCACGCAGGTGTTTACCGGAGCCTCGGTGTGGGAAGTGCCGCTGGGCAAGGGCAGGCGATTTCTGAGTAACGCATCAGGCATCGTTAATCAACTGCTCGGAGGTTGGACCATCAACACGATCTACACGCACATGTCGGGTGAGCCGTTTGCTGTTAGCAGTGGGGCATTTACCTCGAACGGTAGTCACGAAGGACGCGCCGGCGTGCAGGGTCCGGTGAAGGCACAGCTTCAGGAACTTCCGGGCTCGCCACTCCCTGGTCCGGTCGTGTTCAAGCCGGTGACGGCATTGACGTGCGGCGTCGATCCGTCGCAGCCGTTCTGCATTCCCGCGCCGGGACAGAACGGAGCGGGCCGCAACATCTTCGTCGCGCCGAGTTATTGGAACGTTGACTTCGGATTCATCAAGACGTTCCCAATAAACGAGCGCGTCAGGATCCAGTTCCGGACGGAGATGTTCAATGCCTTCAATCACACCAACTTCGATAATCCGCGCGACGCCTCCATCGGCACGTTCAACATACGTTCGGACATCTTTGCGTCGTCGTGTTGTGCCGCGGTGGCGCCACCTTCGACGCAGACGATCGTGCAAACGGGAGAGGCCGCAAGGGTGATTCAGTTTGCGCTGAAGGTACAGTTCTAGCCACAAAGAGGATTAGCCACAAAAAGGCACAAAAAGCACAAAAAGTTTTTCAGCAGAAGTTAAGGCGCCCAATCCCCCTTTACGAGGATTGGGCGCCTTCACTCATTCACCTTTTGTGCTTTTTGTGCCTTTTTGTGGCTAATCCTCTTTTGTGGCTAAAAGCTGAGCTTGCCGGAGAGCTGGATGCGCCGCGCGTTGTTGGTGACGCTGTCGTTGATGCGACCGAAGATCGTCGAGGTGATGACCGCGGTCGGGTTGTCAAACGACGGGTTGTTCAGCACGTTGCGCGCATCGAGTCGCAGATCGAAACTCACGCGCTCGGTGATTTTGAATTTCTTCGAGAGCGATGAATCCCACTGGAAATAGTTTGGCGCGAGGAAGAAGTTGCGCCCGGTGTTTCCGATCGAGCCCGGCACCGGCGCCGCGAACTGGCTGCGCGTCGCCGCGTCGAACCAGAAGTTCCTACCACTCTCCAGAACCAAACTCCCACTGTTGCGCGTGCAACCATTGCAATCGGCGGTCGATTGCACGACGCTGCTGAGACTGTTGATACCCGAGTAGACCGTGAACGGCCTGCCCGACATCCAGATAATCGTGCCCGCCATCTGCCAGCCGCCGATGATGTGGTCCACAACAGTCGGAATTCCCGAGAGGAACTTCTTGTCTTTTCCAAACGGCAACTCGTAAGTGTAAGTGCCCTGGAAAACGTGGCGCCGATCGAAATCGGACCAGGTGTAGTTCAAACTACGATCGCGCAAGTCAAAAGGCGTGCTCGATGCTGCCTGTACCGATCCAGCCGAAACACCGCTCAGCGCCGGATCCCACGAGCGATTGTCTTTGGACTTGGAAAGCGTATACCCAAACTGGAAACCCAACCCGGCATGTACCCGGCGCTTGAAGATGAATTGGAGCCCGGCGTAGTTCGAGTAATCATTGCTATCGAAAACGTTGAGACCACCAGTAAACTGCGGAAACGGCTGCAGCAGAAACGGAAAACCATTTATGTCGAGCAGCCGGCGACCGACCTGTGCATTCGTACAAATCCCGGCCGGGACATCATCAGCCGCCGTGCAGGTTCTTTGAGACAGAGTCAGAGCTGCGGCTCCTACGCTGCCCTGTGTGATGTTCGTTGTGTTAATGGCACGGAACCTTGCAGTGCCGGCGTTGGTAGCGGCATTGCCTGACATGAGCAGATTAATCAGCGGGCTATTGTAAGAGGAGCTCGCTCTGATCTTATTAAACTCATCGAGGAAATTGGCGCCGCCGGCCACTCCCGGAACGGACGCGAATATATTCGCCTGGTTTATGTTGTAACCACCGAGCAGATGGACCGCGTGCTTTCCAATGTAATTCACTTCGACGACGTTGTACCCAATCTCACGCTGAACGCTTAAAGACCATTCGTGAACTTGCGGGTATTGCAAATCCGGATCGATCACGCTCGTCGAAGCGGTACTAAACGATACTGGTTGGCGCAACGCGTCAGGAGTCTGAGTCGGAACCAGACTCGCAATCACTGGCGCAAGGTCTCTATAGAGACCGCCGCCCGTACCGAAAGTCGAGTTGGTTGGGCCAACGGCGTTTCCGGGTGTGCTCTGGAAAATAAAAGAGCCAAACAGGAACGTCGCCATTCTGTCTGAAGCCATTCGGTAGTTACCGCGGATAGACGTCTTGCCGGTCTTGAATGGATCCCACGCAAAGCCGACCGACGGCATGATCTTGCTTAAGTCGCTGCTGAACAGATCACCTTCGACCCATCTCACAGAATTAGACGGTTGCGCGCCGAGCTTGATGGGTTGATTCGGAACCAGGATGGGTCGGCCGTTCGCGACGGAAGGAGTCAATTTTGGCTCCCAGCGCAAACCGAGATCCAAAACGAAATTCGATCTGAGGCGCCAGTTGTCCTGGAAATAAAAATCCAGTTCGGTGTAGTCGACTTCGTTCAACCAGCGAGAGCCGGGCGGAAGAAACGTATTCCCATTCGGATCAGAGACAAAAGCCTGCGACACATTTCCGATCTTTCCCAGCAGGTCGGCGATAGTGCTGCGCAATCGCGTCAAGTCGTTGGCGTTAATACTCGTGTTACCCGAAGCAGGAAGATTAAATGCGGTGTAGAGTCCCGCGGCGTTACTGAAAGTCACCACTGGCTCGATCGCTGAACCGGCGACGTTCGAACGGTCATCGCGGTGTCGATTGAAACGGAAATTGATGCCACCTTTCAGCGTGTGCGATCCGCGGATCAGAGTCAGGTTGTCGATGAACTGGAGCGTGCGCACACCGCGCGCGTTGTAAGTGAAGTTAGTGTTTGGTGTTGCCGGATTAAGGAACGCAAAAGGCAAGTTCGGATCGGGAAACGGTGTTGCAAAGCTGAAGAAGAACTTGCTGAGACCGAAGATAGCTTCATTGGTCACATTCGCAGTCGGAGACCAGCGCCAGTTGACGGCGAGGTTCTTCGGAGTGCGCGCAGTGTCTACAAAGTTTGGTGAATCAGGAAATACCGGACGTCCAGCGTTTGCCGAATCGCCAAAGGTGCTCTGGCTTCCCTGCGCGTACCGAACATATACCAAACTGTTGTCGCGCAGGTTGAAGTCAAACTTGCTGACGAAGTCCCACTGTTTTTCGTGTTGTGGCGAAGGGAAATTGAATCCCGCAGTGTTCAATCCATCGCCGGTGGTGAAGTTGTTTGGCAAAGGCATGTTGTTGATAAAACCTGACAGGG
>Ga0207670_10000736_pt1 | contig 17205 bp, 18 predicted proteins | sample KBSS23HmetaG_FD_184339 | JGI IMG/M metagenome (GOLD analysis project Ga0207670, IMG submission 184339) | Switchgrass rhizosphere microbial communities from Kellogg Biological Station, Michigan, USA - KBS S2-3H metaG (SPAdes) (version 2) | ecosystem: Host-associated > Plants > Roots >... | reverse complement strand
AGCAGGAACCATTTCAATGGTGAGTTTCAAATTTTTCATACTATTAGTGTAACCATTTCCAAGCAAAATATATCGTACTAATCAATGAAATGATTGAAATGCATTGCCAGAGCATTTGGTTAATGAAAAATACTGCTCCACCTGGGAAGAATTTGTTAAGGAAGAATTTTTCTGCTGGATCTTTGTTGAGATTGGTAAATTGAGTCAGGAACCAATAGAGTGTTTCTCCAAGGCTTCGAATGAACCAAAATGCCGAAAAGATAAGGAGAAACAAATTCCAACTATTAGCATAGAGAACGAAGAATCCTGCAATTGCCCAGAATAAACAAAGGATTGCGGCATCTGCCCAGACAAACGCTCCCCACAAATTCAACCAAAAATACTGACCATAGGGGTTTTTCTTTCTTGTGCTCTCATACCAACCCTTTAATCCAAATAAGAATCCAAAGATACTATATGTAACGACAAAATCATGCTGCCACGTTTGCATGAAGGGATTATACACTTTCAAACTACGGGTTGAATTAGGTTTTTTTGTATGATAAATATAATAAGTAATATGGCAAAGTCTAAAAAAGACCAGATAGAAGCTCCAACACAACAAACTGATTCTAGCGCAAAGCTTGCTGCGATTCGAATGGCAATGGATCAGATTGAGAAGCAATACGGTAAGGGTTCTATTATGAAACTTGGACAACGAGCCGATCAAGGGAAGATTGAAGTTATCCCAACAGGTGCAATTGCACTTGATTTGGCACTTGGTGTTGGCGGATTTCCAAAGGGTAGAATTATTGAGATCTACGGGCCTGAAGCTTCTGGTAAAACAACCGTTGCTCTTTCTGTCATTGCCCAAGCACAGAAGAATGGCGGCACCTGTGCATTCGTCGACGCAGAACATGCACTCGACCCCGAACGAGCAGAAATATTAGGAGTTAATTTGGATGATTTACTTTTGTCTCAACCAGATACAGGTGAGCAAGCATTGGAAATTACCGAAACATTGATCAGATCAGGAGCAATTGATGTAGTAGTTGTTGATTCAGTCGCGGCTCTCGTTCCCCGTGCAGAACTCGAAGGTGAAATGGGAGATGCAGTCATGGGACTTCAAGCACGTTTAATGTCTCAAGCTTTGAGGAAACTTACTGGAGCCATTAATAAGTCAAAGACTATTCTCATCTTTACCAATCAATTAAGGCAAAAAATTGGAGTCATGTTTGGCAATCCCGAAACGACACCAGGAGGGCAAGCTCTGAAATTCTATGCATCAATCCGAATTGATTTACGAAGGATTGAAGTTCTGAAAGACGGCGATAATGTCATTGGTTCACGACATAGAGCACGAATTGTGAAGAATAAAGTTGCTCCACCACTTCGGGTTGCTGAATTTGACATCATGAATGAAGAAGGTATTTCCAAAGCAGGTGGGCTTCTTGATGTTGCAACGGAACTCAATATTTTCACCAAAAAGGGATCATTCTACTATCTCGGCGAAAAAATCTTGGGACAAGGCCGGGAAGGGACCAAACGAGCACTCGATGAAGATAAAGACCTTATGATAGACATTGAAAAGAAAATCTGGGCCCAAGCAAACTCCGGCAAAAAAATGCCAAAAGAATTAGGAGAAGCTCCAAAGGAAGATGAAGAAGAGGAAGTAGAAGCATAGCATAATGCCTCAAATCACTGACATTAAACCTCAAAAAAAGAAAAATCGGGTGAATATTTATATTGATGGGAAGTTTTCATTTGGGTTGGATTTGGAGAATTTTGTGGTTTTGGGGTTGAAAGTTGGGAAGGAACTCACACAGGAACAAATTGAAGAAATTATTAAGAAGGCTGAATTTTCAAAGACACTTGATAAACTCATTCGATTTTCAATGACAAGACCACGGAGTAAAAAGGAAGTGAGTGATTGGTTTCGGAGAAAAGAAGTTCACGTTAGTATACATGAAGAACTTTTTAATAAACTCACGCGGTTGGAACTTCTTGACGACACAAAGTTTGCCAATTGGTGGATTGTACAGAGAACCAGTTTTCGACCAAAAAGTAAAATGGTTCTTACCATGGAACTTAGGCAAAAAGGGATTGATAAGGAGATTATAAAAAAAGCGTTATCTGAATCTGGAATTGACGAATTATCTCTGGCGAAAGAATTGGTTGAAAAGAAGAGGCGAGTTTGGGAGAAACTTGAAGGTCAGGAAAAGAAGAAAAAGGTCACCTACATATTGGGTTCGAAGGGGTTTGGATGGGATATTATTAAGGAAATTCTCAAGAACATATAGTAACATTCCTTCTTGTATGGTCAAAAAATCCCTCGCTGCCATTTTTCTTTTTGTAATTTCCTTTGGAATCTTTTCTTATTATTCCAATCTCAAAGTAGACAACGCAATGGTCGAAGAACCAGAAGATAATGCACCTTCAATAGATAACTCACTTGACCCTGCAATTTTGTACAAAGATTGGAAGCGACCTGATGGACCTGCCAAAGTGGGCATCCAAGTAGGTCATTGGAAGATAGATGAAGTACCAGATGAACTGGAGACATTGAGAACTCATACAGGAAGTTCTGGCGGAGGTAAATCAGAATGGGAAGTCAATTACAAAATTGCAGAGCTTATCGCCGACCAATTGAAAGAAAAAGGAGTCGAAGTAGAACTTTTACCTGCAACTATTGAACCAAAGTATTGGGCAGATGTATTTATTGCAATTCATGCTGATGGTTCAACTGATAAAACTGCTTCAGGCTATAAATTTGCAGGTCCATGGAGAGATTATACGGGAAGATCTGATGAACTTGTTTCTATCATGAATGAAGAATATGGCAAAGAAACAAAGTTGGTTCAAGATCCAAATATCACCAAGAATATGCTTGGATACTATGCATTCGCATGGTGGAGATATGATCACGCAATTCACCCGATGACGACAGCAGTTATTGCAGAAACAGGATTTTTAACCAATAAAAATGATCGAAAAATAATATTGAACCATTCTGAGATTCCTGCCAAGGCTATTGGAGATGGAATTTTAGAATATCTTCATCAACAACATTTGTTGAATTAATTACATTCCTTGCCTCATTCCTCTATCCATTGGATTTAGTTGAACTGATTGTGCAGTTACACTTCCATCGGAATTGGTTTGTCCAAAGACGAGAACTTTTGTTCCGGCTGTCAGATCAGTTTTGGATCCGGATTCAGCTTTGTTGATGTTTGTTGAATCACTTAAGATGACAATTTTACTTGAACCATCTTGTAATTTAACAGTCATTGTTTTGTCATCAGATGAGATAATTTCACCGTTTACTGGCATGAATCCTCCACCATTTCCTCGTGGTGCTCCAGTTCCATTTACTCCTCGGAAACTTCCTCCTTGTGCAAATTGTCCAGCAAAATTTCCTCGCCTCATTTGTTGATACCGCATACCTCCGTAGAAAGATGCTCCACCTACAACAAGTGCAACTATAATTATGGTTAAAATTTGTTTATTTTTCATAAGTTATCACCTCCTATTCATATCGTAATGCTTCAATTGGTTGTAAATTACTTGCTTTCCTCGCAGGGTACCACCCAAAAAGAATTCCTATGGCACCTGAAACTCCAATAGCCAAGAGAATTGATTGAATTGAGATAGTGAATGGTAGATGTAAAAAATAGGAAACTGCATAGGAGATAATAACGCCAAGTCCCAATCCCACTATTCCACCTACAATTGTTAACAAAATTGCCTCAATAAGAAACTGAGTAATAATTCGTTTCTTTTTTGCACCGAGTGCTTTCCGCAAGCCAATTTCACGAGTGCGTTCGGTTACAGTAACCAACATAATATTCATAATACCAATACCACCAACAAGAAGAGATATCGCTGCGATTCCACCCAAGAGTGCAGTAAAAGTACTCGTGACCGATGAGGCCGTGTTTAAGATGTCGTTTTGTGAAAATATAGAAAAGTCGGCATCTGCTGGATCACTTATTTTATGTCGTGACAAAAGAAAGTAACCAACTTGGTCTTGTGCTTCTTGCATAACTTCAGCTGATTTTGCTTCTAAAGCGATACCCGTTACATAACTATGACCAAAGATCTGTTTCTGTGCAGTCGATAACGGAATATAAATAGCATCATCTGGATTATTAAAACCTTGTCCTCCTTTGGATGTTGTTACTCCTACAACAGTTAAATTTTGACCTGCAACTCGAATTGTTTGACCAATTGAACTGACACCTTCTCCAAATAAATCTGCTGCTGCAGTTGGTCCAAGAACTGCAACTTTAGCGAGTGTTTCATTGTCACGATCTGTTATGAAAGCACCTGACGCTAATGAGACTTTATGAATATCAGCATACTTTGCAGTAACACCGGTAATCTGCGTATTGGTATTATTGCGACCTGCTGTAACCTGTGCACGACTCTGATATTCAGGTGAAATACTGGCAATGTATGTAATTTCAGGTGAAGTTGAAATTGCCTTTGCATCATCAAGAGTCAGTGTTATACCACTCCCGCCAGCACTCTGAATTCCTCCCTGGTTTTGACCTCGAGGCGAAACAGTCAATAAATTAGAACCGAGTGATTGTATCGAATTGGTAATGGATTGCTGACTACTTTGACCAATTGAAATAAGCGCAATAACACTCCCTATACCAATGACAATCCCCAAGACAGCAAGACCCGTCCTCAACTTATTGAGTGTTAAAGTACCAATTGCTTCGATGATGAGTTCTTTGTATTCCATAATTTGAAATTTCAAATTACTTTCTTCTCTTCTTTGCATCACTAACTATTTTTCCATCTTTAATTTGAATAATTCTCTCAGCATGCATAGCAATATCCGGCTCATGAGTAATCATAACAATCGTATGACCTTCTTTATGAAGGGTATGGAATATTTGCATAATCTCTTCAGCTTGATCACTTGCGATATTTCCTGTTGGTTCGTCGGCAAGTAAAATTGCGGGGTTCATAACAAGACTTCTGGCAATCGCAACACGTTGTTGCTGTCCTCCTGATAATTGGTTGGATGTATTTTGCATACGATCAGAAAGTCCAACCATTTTTAAGAATTTTTCGGCTTTCCTTTTTCGTTCATCTAATTGAACTCCTGCGTATACCATCGGTAACATAACATTTTTCAAGGCAGAAGTTCGTGCGAGGAGATTGAATGCTTGAAATACAAATCCTATTTTTTTATTTCGAATGTCAGCAAGTTCATCTTCAGTAAGCTTTGAAACTTCCTGACCATCCAATATATATGTTCCGCTTGTTGGAAGGTCAAGAGCACCTAATATATGCATGAGAGTAGACTTTCCACTTCCAGAAGGACCCATGATTGCAACAAACTCTCCTTTTTGTATCTCAAAAGATATATCAGAAAGTGCAACAACTTCCAGACCATCGAGTTTGTAAATTTTTGATATATTTTTTAGTTGAATCATACATATTATCTCCCTATCCTCGCTCCACCACCGCCACCGAATGTACTAAATACAGAACGAGTACCTGTTGTAGTTGTACCAGTTGAATTCGTCGTCCCTGTTATAACAGTGTCTCCTTCAGAAACCCCTGAAATAATTTCTGTTTGCGTATCAGACGTAAGTCCTGTCTCGACTTGAACTGTTTGTTCTTGGCCATTTTTCATAACACGAACAGTTGTTTGACCATTTGAACTCGTTATTGCTGCATTCGGGACAAGAAGCACTTGATCTTTTGTATCCAGAATAATATTGGCATTTGCTGCCATGTTAGGCAATATTTCTGGAGCTGTTGAGTCAAACTGAACGATGACAGGATAATTGGTAACATTACTCGTTGTCGTCCCAATTTTATCAACGGTTAATACTTTTCCTGTAAACGTTTTTCCCGAAATACTGTCTAATGTTATTGTTGCTTTTTGTCCTTGCACGATTTTCGACACATCAACTTCCGAGATATTAAAAGTAGCAAGTGGAGTCCCTTCAGTTTGAACAACCGCAACACGTTGACCATTTCCACTTGAAGTTCCCGATGTTGAACTTGTAGAACTTGATGAAGTGAGTGTCATGCCAGGAACGATTGTAATATTTTCGATCGTTCCAGAATAAGGAGCATAAATGATGTTTGAACTATTTTGGTAAGTTAACCATGTGTTATTCAAAGCAACTTTGGATTGGGAAATAACAGAAGATTGCTGATTATATTTATTTTGAGCAGCTAACCAATCTGCATTTTCTTGCACATAGGTTGGATCATCAGTCGTAAGACTTCGGTGTACTGCATCGTTAATGAGTTTTGAGTTTGCTGAAAACATTGCTGATTGCAGTGTCAAAAGTTGGGTATTTGCTGCGTCAACACTATTTTTTGCTGATAAATATGCAGCATATGCTGATGAGTTTTCTCGTGCACCATTAGCATCAAGTTCTAATTCTGCAATTTTTTGACCTTTCACTACTTTCTGTCCATCTTTAACTGAAACATTGGTAACAACACCTGAAGCTGAAGTTGTAACAGGCAATATATTCGCAGAAAGGATTGCTCCAGATGCACTCACGGAAGAAACAATCGTTCCTTTCGTAACTTGTGATGTCTGTGTTTGAACAGTTGAACTTGTACTTTTGAAAAGTTTTGTATATCCAAAATAAAGTAAGCCCAAAACGACAAGAGCGCCGATTACTCGACGCTTGTCTGCCATAAGCCAGGTAAAGAACTTTTTCATACGTTCAAGTATATCTTATTTTGAGGAACTGAGAGGAAGCTGAAGTTTATTCAACATACAGCGTTCCAATTTGTCCCTGTGCTCGGTGATTCCCAACTGAACAATAAAATTCGAACTTCCCCGTTTTTGTAGGCGTAAATTCTACAGAATTTGATTGACCTGACCTGGTGACTGGGATTGTGACTCCCAACTCATCGATATTGAAATCATGCATCATATCCTTACTTGTTAAGGTAATTTTGACAGGCATTCCAACTTTGACATGAATCTCATTGGGTTTGTAATAAAAACTTCCTCCTTCAACTGCAACTACTTGTGCATTTGAATCATCCGCAGTCCCCATAACACTTGACGTTGGGTTTGCGACACCGGTGTCATTGTTTGCCAAAGAGTCATCAACATCAGAATCCATATCAGTCGAGGAATTTACGTTTGACTGAGTATTTGTGATTTGACTTGCCACGGTGTTGGACAAATTCTTTTTCGCAGAACGGCTCATAACAATTCCAGCTCCAACAATAACAATGGCAACAATAATCGCGCCAATAATTATTGGATTTTTTGATTGCGAAGAATCATTCATATAAATCACCCCCTTTTAAAACAACTTTTCAATATATCACAAAAATTCTGAAAGATTGCTGAAAAATATTACCGAGGGAATACAACACTAAACGTAGAACCTTTTCCCATCTCACTTTTAAGAGATATGTGAGCTTTATGCAAATCGACAATACTTTTGGCAATTGATAAACCCAATCCGTAGCCGTCGACATGATGTTTACTTCTTGAAGTATCAGCTCGATAGAAGCGATTAAAAATATAAGGAATATCGGTATTTTTTATCCCAATTCCATGATCAATAATTTCAACGTGTTTTTGGTTTTTTGTAAGATAACTTCGAACAATGATAGTTCCTTTTTCGCTATATTTAATAGCATTGTCCAAAAGAATAACAAATAATTCTTCCAGTGCCGATGCATTGCCATACACAGTAAATTCATCTAATTCTGTAACAAATGACAAATCTTTCCCAGTAAGTTTTGGTGACACCATTTTTATAGATCTCTCAAGGATTTCTTTGATTGAATTTCTCGTGACAGGTAGGCTTTTATTCGTATTTTCATATCGATTTAATGCAAGCAAATAGTTGGTTAGTTGTTTCATCTTATCTACTTCTTCTAAATTAGAAGTTAATAAATACCTTGAATCTTTTGCACTTAGCTTCTTATCACGAAGTGCCACTTCAATCTCTGTTCTCATAGAAGTAAGTGGAGTTTTGAGTTCATGAGATGCATCTGCAATAAATCGTTTTTGTTCTTCAACTGCGAGTTCAAGTGGATGAAGTGTTTTTCCAGCAAGAAAATATGAGAGTCCAAAAGACAGAACGAGGATCCCCCCATTTACCAGAAATAATCGATACAGAATTCTATCTCGGGCTTCGTTATAAATGTCTTGAAAATCATCAGCAGCAATAATGCGTCCCTGCTGTGTATACAAACGAACAGCTTGTGCACGAAGACTTTGATCAACTTCCATAGTAAGAAAACGGTATGCAGCAAAGCTAAAGGCGAGAGATAAAAGCATCACAAAAAGAACATACCATGCAGTTAGCTTTAGACGTGCTTTTTTAAAAGAGTTCATGATGAAATAGCCAGCTTATATCCAAATCCTCTCACTGTTTGAATTAAAGGTTTTGAACGAGGGAATGGTTTATCAATTTTATTTCGTAGATATTTTATATACACTTCCACCGTATTTGGTAAAACATCACTATCATAATCCCAAACATGATTGATAATTTTATCCTTTGAAACAATTTTGCCACTATTTCTCATTAAATATTCAAGCAATGAGAATTCTTTACTTGAAAGAGTAATTTCCTGAGAACCTCGTTTTACTTCAAATGTTGCAGGGTCTAACGATAAATCTCCTACTGTTAACGTTGAGGAAAGTACTGTTCTTGGTCTTCGAGAAAGAGCACGTACTCGAGCCAAAAGTTCTTCAAAAGAAAATGGTTTCGTTAAATAATCATCCGCACCACTATCAAGCCCAACTATTTTCTCAGAAATATCACCTTTTGCGGTGAGAATAAGAATTGATGTATGGTTTTTATGTTCGCGTAGGGTTTTGGTAATCGTTATGCCATCAACTTCAGGAAGCATGAGGTCTAAGATTAAGAGATCATATTCTTCAGTTTCAGCCATATCCAACCCGTCTTGTCCTGTATAGCAAACATCCACTGCGTACGATTCCTGCTCAAGCCCTTTCTTCAAAGCATTTGCTATTTTGTGTTCATCTTCGACAACCAATATTCGCATACGACATATTATACATCCGAAGCTTAAATCTGGCTTAATAGGAGGTTAACGAATCGGGAGTGCAACAGTGAAGACAGATCCGTTATCGACCTCAGAATTGACAGTAATAGTTCCTCCATGTGCTTTTACAATTTGATTACAAATAAAAAGTCCGACACCCAATCCTTTAATACCGTTTTTCGGATTTCCACGTTCAAATAGTTTAAATATTTTCTCCTGGGCTTCTTTTTCAATTCCCAATCCATGATCTTTGACAATAATATATGCGACGTTATTTTTCCGTTTAACGGTAACTTCAATTGGTTTTCCATTGCCATATCGCATAGAATTCGAGATGAGATTAGTCAAAACTTGGGAAATGCGTATTTTATCAACTGACATTTCAATCGACTCCGGTGCGATGAGCTGGAATTCATATCCGTCTTTTGCCATTTTCTCAGTAAATTCATTTGAAACTTCTTCAACTATCGCCGTGATATTTTCTTTGGATAGCTCCAAATTCAATTTCCCTGTGGTAATGAGAGACACATTGAGAAGGTCACTAATCATGCGAGACAAGCGTTTCGTTTGATCTTCTGCAGTTTCAAGTTGATTCATAAGATTTTCAACTGAAAAATTAGCCAGAGAAACGTTTCTAATGTTATGTAAAAGCATTTGAATTTTCAAAAGCATTGTAGTCAAAGGAGTTTTCAATTCGTGCGAAGCAATTGACAAGAATTCATCGCGCATACGAATCTCTTCTTTCATCTTCACAACTTCAACTTCAATCGCTGCCAGCTGATTTTTATAATGGTTATTCTTTTTTCGATATTCAGTAACTTCATCAGTATGTTTATATTTTTCGATGACAAAACTGAGAAGAACACCAAGTAGGGTAAAAAGGGTAATATTTAACGTAGAAACAAGAAGTTTTGATGAATCATCCATTCCCGAGGCGAGAAGAAAGACAATAGCACTAATGGTCCCGGAAATGGTGACAATTAATCCGGTCTTCAATCCTCCCATCCACGCGTTTAAGGTTATTGCGAAAAGAAAAAGGATATATAAACACGTTTCCCCAGTAAAATGAGGGAGTTGCCATGCCGCAAACACCAGAAAAACACTTGTTACCCCAGAAATCACATACGAATAGAGTGTCTTTTCATCAGTAGCCATTAGACAGATGATAGCATACCTAAGTAATACGAATGAATGAGGTGAAAAGGTTCACTTTTGATTATACCCAAATTTGCTTATAAGGTTTCTTTTCCCTTCATAATCTGATATAATACATGAACGCCCGCATGGGTATACCATCGGGTATTTTTTTTGGGAGACAAACTATATGGAAATCAGAAATATTGCAGTTATCGCTCACGTTGATCACGGAAAAACTACACTTGTAGATGCACTCTTGAAGCAATCACACGTTTTTCGTGATAATGAAGTCGAAATGGGCCAATCACAAATTCTAGATCGAAACGAACTAGAACGCGAGAGGGGAATTACCATTTTGGCAAAAAACTGTGCAATTCATTATAAAGGCACAAAAATTAATATTATCGATACTCCTGGCCACGCTGATTTCTCTGGTGAAGTAGAACGAACTCTTGGCATGGCAGATGCTGCACTTTTGATTGTTGATGCCCAAGAAGGTCCAATGCCTCAAACACGATTTGTTCTCAAAAAAGCCCTTGATTTAGGTTTGAAAGTAATTGTTGTTGTTAATAAGATTGATAAGAAATTTGCAAATCCAGCTCAAACTGTTTCTAAAGTTGAAACACTTTTTCTCGAACTTGCAAGCTCTGATGAACAATTAGAGTTCCCTATTGTCTATGCTGTAGGCCGAAATGGAACTGCTTGGAAAGAACTCCCAGAAGATCCAGAATCAAAAGGCGATGTTGTTGCACTTTTGGATACCATCATGGAATATGTTCCTGTTTCGGAAAAACGAGAGGGAACCTTCAAGATGGTTGTAACTTCTATTGATTACGATACTCATCTTGGAAGAATTGTTGTTGGAGAAATTTATCAAGGAAAAATTACAAAAGGAATGAAAGTAATTGTTACTAAAAACCCAAATCTTTTTTCTAAAGTTGAGAAACTCTATATCTATGAAGGCTTAGGAAGTGTAGAAGTTGAAGAGGCAGAAAGTGGAGAAATTGTTTCATTCTCTGGGGTTGCTGAAGTAACCATCGGAGATACTGTTTCAGATCCGTCAGATACGGTAGCATTGCCAGCTGCTGCAATTTCTGAACCAACTCTTCATATGACATTAGGACCTAATACATCTCCTTTCTCAGGAAGAGAGGGAAAGTTCTCGACAAGTCGACAAATTGAAGAAAGATTGAACAAAGAGTTGGAGAGTAATTTAAGTCTTCGAGTAGAAAAGTTGGGCAATGGAAAGTTTATCCTTTCTGGACGTGGAGAATTACATTTATCAATTCTTCTTGAAACCATGCGCCGTGAAGGATATGAGATGGAAGTAGGAAAGCCTGAAGTTATTATTAAAGAGATAGATGGACAAAAAATGGAACCAGTTGAAGAAGTTTCCATTATTGTTCCCAATGAATTTACAGGACCTATTACTGAAGAATTTGGCAAGCGATATGCCAGAATGACCCACATGGGGCCAATATCAGATACTGAAACTGAATTTGTTTTCTATGCACCAACTCGTGTTCTTTTGGGACTTCGAACGTATCTTTTGACACAGACGAAAGGAACCGTTATCTACAATAGTATTATTCATGGATACGAACCACTTGGGAAACCGCTTCCAAAACTTCGACGTGGAGCACTTCTTGCTGATCAAGCAGGCGAAGCACTTGGCTATGGCTTGCAAAATGTCCAAGGAAGGGGAGTAACATTTATCGAACCAGGAACTGCCGTCTATGAAGGGATGATTATTGGCATGAATGCAAAAGACGAAGACATCGCAATGAATGTATGCAAAGGCAAAAAACTTACCAACATGCGATCAAAGTCGTCCGATGGAGTCCTCCAACTTACCCCATCAATCAAATATTCACTCGAACAATCAATTGACTTTTTGGAATCAGACGAGCTTTTGGAAATTACTCCAATTAGTTTGCGACTCAGAAAAAAGTACTTGACTGAAATTGACAGGAAAAGATTCGGCAGAACTGCATAAATTTCGTTCCTCCTCGCAATGACAAATAATTTTGTTGTATTATACGTAAGAGTAATCTTACTTTCATGATACTTTCACTGGTTCTTCTAGGATTTACCATCTCAACCTATTTCCTTGCTCAATATGGCAATATGCCTAAAGATGTTTATCAATTTTTGGCCTTAAGTGTTTGCCAATATGCACTCTACTTTTATCTTCTTAAAAGAATATTCTCTGAGAAAAAGCTTCCAATTCTTTTGATTACACTATGTTCAATTGCCTGCATGGGAATCTATCTGTATTTTCCTCCAAAGTTGTCAAATGATGTCTATCGATATCTTTGGGACGGACTCGTTCAAAAAGAAGGCTACAATCCATATCTCTATGTCCCAGGAGACTGGAAGTTTCACGATCTTCAGGAAGCAAATATGCAGCTTTTCAGGCACGTTGATTGGCGTGATAAATTCACTCCTTATCCTCCAGTTGCCCAATATATTTTTAAAGAAGCTCATACATTATTTGATAACTACGGAATCATTGGAGGAAAGTTTTTATTTGCACTTCCAATAATTCTATCTGCAATCCTTCTCTACTTTTTAGTAGACCAGAAGTTGTATGCAATATTCGTATTGAACCCTTTGCTTCTCTTAGAAATAGTTGCCAACGCCCACCTCGATGGCTGGGTTATCTTTTTTATGATTGCAGGACTCTATCTGTATCAAAAGAAAAAATACATCCCTGCAAGTCTAGTCTGGACATTAGCAATTGCCACCAAAGTCTACCCGATCATATTTGTTCCTTTCTTCTTATTTGATATGGTAAAAAAGAAAAAGTTCCTAGAAGTAATTGTCTCAATGATTCTCTCATCAGGACTCTTGTATCTCTTGTATAAGCCATTTATTGCTGAATCATACTTCCCAATCATGCATTATTTAACATTACCGAATGAACAAGAATACAATGCAAGCCTCTATCGCTATTTGTATTTGTTACTCGGAGTTAACACTCCCGGTGTCTATATCTTAGCTGCAAAAATATGTGGATATGTTTTTGCAATTGGAGCTCTTATTTTATTAATTCTAAAGAAATATTCATATTCATTATTATTGGCAGTAGGAATTTTATATCTCATTTGTTCCCCCATTGTCTTCCCATGGTACTCACTCTTTACGTTAACATTCGTCCTTTTCCATATCTGGCAAACAAAAGACTTCCGCATGATGTATTTTTATGCGTTCATTCAGCTTTTGATGACCATCATATACTTTGAGCCAGGCAAACTCGTCCTCCGAGAAATCATGCTTAATATGGAGTACTTCCTCCTTCTCGTCTCAATCCTTCTCTATACAAAGATACTGAAAAACAATTACTTCTCAAAGAAATCTTCAGGATAGGAATTACTAATCACTTCTTGGCCTTACTTTTTTTTGAAGGTTCTGTTCTAATATAAAAAAGAAGCAAAATAAAGACAATCATTGTTAAAGCAGTAGCAATTTGAGCATTTGTAATAGTTTGAGTTATATCCATATAAATAAAGTATACACTACTCTTTCGACTGCTTTCTACATATATACGATAAAATAATAGAGAATATTAATAAGCCCACGGAGGTAAATCTTACAAAGGACCCAACATCAAATGAAACAAAGACTACAAAGTAAGTAGCAGCCACATTGAGCCAAAAACCAGAAGCCAATTCAAAGAAAATCTCTCTGTCCACGAGTATAACTCAATTGTAACAAAACTTAATAAAAACTTTGAAGCACTTAAAAGTTTTCTGCGGAGTTCAAGATCTTTTTCTGTAGATCTATATCTGTAATATGATTCACTTCGTAATGGGGTGCTGGCTCTTCGTATCGTGTTACGTAATCAGAAATCATAGACACGAGCTTATCTTGTTCTATTGTATATGATTTTGTATTATTACCATTTTCATCTGTGATGGTAATAATTACGTAATCAACGAGAGGAAGTACTGAATGCCAAAAATTTGTCCAATGACAAACTGATACTATATTTCCTTCTGGAGTCTCAAGGATTTCAATCTCTTTTACAGGAATATCTTCTCCGTATTGTTCTTGAAGTGTAGGGAAAGCTTTTTCAAAATCGTTTATTCTCTTCTGTTGTTCTTCAACTGATCTGTTGCTTTTCAGTTGCATAAAGATAACAATATTACATCTTAATCTCAATACTTACCCCTGCTGGTAGGTCCAAATTGGAGAGGGAATCGATAGTGCGGGGAGTTGGTTCGAGAATGTCGACTAGACGTTTGTGAACGATTACTTCGAAATGTTCTTGTGCATTTTTGATACCACGAGAAGTTGAAGGGACGATTGAAAGGATAGTATGTTTGATGGGAAGTGGAATGGGGCCTGAGATTTTAGCACCAGTTGCCATAGCAGTATCAATGATCTTTATAACCGCTTCGTCAATAACGCGGTGATCATAACTTTTAAGTTTGACTCGAAGTCTTCCTAATCCTGCCATGGTATAAAAGAGCAAATTACGCGATTATCTTTGTGATGACTCCAGCTCCGACGGTGCTTCCACCTTCTCGGATTGCAAATCGAAGTCCTTCTTCCATTGCAACTGGAACAATAAGTTTAACCGTCATTTTTGCATTGTCTCCTGGCATAACCATTTCGATTCCTTCTGGTAAAGTAACACTTCCGGTAATATCACCAGTTCGGATAAAGAACTGTGGTTTGTACCCTGAGAAGAAAGGAGTATGCCTTCCGCCTTCTTCTTTGGAAAGAATATATACTTCTGCTTCAAATTCTGTATGAGGAGTAACTGATCCTGGCTTTGCCAAAACTTGTCCTCGTTCAACATCCTTTTTGTCAATTCCTCGAAGGAGAAGCCCTGTGTTATCTCCTGCGACTGCACTGTCAAGAGTCTTTCGGAACATTTCAATTCCGGTGACAACTGTTTTCTTTGTAGGAGTAAGCCCAACAATTTCGATTTCTTCGTTGACTTTGAGTTCTCCTCGTTCAACACGGCCTGTAACAACAGTTCCTCTGCCTTGGATTGAGAAAACGTCCTCTACTGGCATAAGGAATGGTTTGTCAGTTTCTCGAACTGGATCAGGGATGAATTCATCGACAGCCTTCATAAGTTCAAGAATCTGTTCTTCAGCTTTTGCATCGCCTTCAGTTGCTTTAAGTGCAGAAACTTCAATAATTGGAGTGGTATCTCCAGGATATTGATATTTGTTAAGAAGACTTCGAATGTCATCTTTAACGAGTTCAAGAAGTTCTGGATCATCCATCATATCAGTCTTATTAAGAGCAACAACGATAGCTGGAACATTGACTTGTCGTGCTAAAATAACGTGTTCTCGAGTTTGAGGCATTGGGCCATCTGGAGCTGAAACAACCAAGATTGCTCCATCCATTTGTGCTGCGCCAGTAATCATGTTCTTGATGTAATCAGCATGTCCAGGAGCATCGATGTGAGCATAATGTCTCTTTTCTGTTTCGTATTCTTGGTGGGAAATATTAATAGTAACTCCACGTTGTCTTTCTTCTGGAGCTGAATCAATATCGCCATATGCTTTTGCTTTTGCTAAACCTTTCTTGGCAAGAACCATAGTAATAGCTGAGGTAAGTGTGGTTTTTCCATGATCGACGTGACCAATGGTACCAATGTTTACATGTGGTTTTGTTCTGTCGAACTTTTGTTTTGTATCTGCTGCCATAGTATTATTTTTGCGACCAAGAAAAACTCGATATCGCTAGTTGGTATTGTATTCGAGCCTTAGGTATCTTTCAAGTAGCAATTTTATTATCTCTTCGGAGATTGCTTCTTCCTTCTTGCTTTTCCACCAGTACCAACTTTTCTTCGTTCACGGACCCGTGCATCACGAGTCAAAAGCCCTGCTTTTTTCAAGGCTGGCCGAAAATCTTTTTTAGACTTTTCAAGTGCACGTGCAATTCCCAAAGAAACTGCTTCTACTTGCCCCTGTACGCCACCACCTGATACTTTAACGGTCACATAGTACTTATCACTTGCATCAACTGTTTTAAAGCTTTCAGTGAAGGCAAATGCATTGACATCGCCTGGAAAATAATCTTTCATTGGCTTCCCATTAACGGTGCTCTCGCCTTTGCCATTAAAAAGCCTGACTCGAGCAACCGCAGACTTTCGTCTTCCCACAGCGAAGATATAATCCTTTTTCAAGAGTTTGTTTGCTTTTTTTGTTGTTTCTTTTGTCTGAGCCGCCATATTATTTCTCCTCTGCAACTTTAAATTTATCTTGATATTTTGTTTGTTCTCCTACAAAAATTTTTAATCTTGCCATTCGCTGATCTCTCAATCTATTATCAGGTAACATTCCATAAACAGCGTATTCTATCACACGTTCGGGATGTTCGGTGAATACCTTTTCATATGAATAGGATTTGAAGCCTCCTGGATATCCAGAATGACTGATATATTGTTTATTTTTAAACTTATTCCCTGTAACTTTTATTTCCTTTGCATTGGTCACCACAACATAATCTCCCGAATCCATATGAGCCGAATAGGTTGGCTTGTGTTTCCCCATAAGTTTGGTTGCAATTTCAGTTGCCAAACGACCTAGTACTTGGTCCTTAGCATCCAAAAGCAGCCAACTTCTTGTAACTTCCTTTTTCTTTGGTTGATAGGTTGTCTTTTGTAATTTCATATAGGTATTTATTTAGTTTCTTCCTTCTTAACTGTTTTCTTTGCTTTTGGTAACAATTTTGCAATTCCCTTCTTACTTTTCTCAGTCTTCTTCTCTGCTTTTTTTGTATCTTTTGCTACTTCCTTTTTCGTTTTTGGTTTTTCTTTTAGTTCAACCTTCTCTACCCACTCCAACTTTGCCATCTCTGCATTATCTCCACTTCGATTGACCATTGGAACTATTCTCGTATACCCACTAATTCGATTTGCAAAAACTGGTGCAACACTTTTTGTTAGAACAGAAAGTGCCTCGGCATCGTTTGCAAGCATAGCATATGCGCGTCTCGTATCAGAAACTGTCCCTTTCTTTGCCAAATTCACAAGTCCATCAATATCAGGTTGAACTCCCTTAGCTTTCGCCTTGGTTGTAACAATAGAACCTT
>Ga0207670_10000735_pt1 | contig 17207 bp, 31 predicted proteins | sample KBSS23HmetaG_FD_184339 | JGI IMG/M metagenome (GOLD analysis project Ga0207670, IMG submission 184339) | Switchgrass rhizosphere microbial communities from Kellogg Biological Station, Michigan, USA - KBS S2-3H metaG (SPAdes) (version 2) | ecosystem: Host-associated > Plants > Roots >... | reverse complement strand
CTCCCGCCTTTATCCTAGTATCCTTTACCCATTGAATAAACGGATCGTACTCCTGACATTCTGTTTCTTGATCAAGATCGGCAGTCCAGAAGATGTGATCAGGTTGATATGGATACTCAGGATCAACCGTTGGGTCCCCACAATCTGGACAAACAACTCTAATAAATATCGCCTGATCAAACAGAAATAGGCCATTAGAATACCATGGTCTACGGCATTTAGGGCACTTATACCCAAAGCCTAACTTATACTTTTTCATCGTCGTCGCCGCCATTTGCTACATAGATACTATCGTGTAATACAATCACATGCACCCTACCGCGTTGTTTAACTTTTCTATTCGAATCAAAGAACGCATGTGGCAGAGACTCAAACAGCTTTTGCGGAATCGTATCAAACGGATATTCGCTATCTGCCCATTCCGGAATAATACTATCCTTCGGAATCTGCGTAGCCGCGTTCGCTGGCACGTGCATAGCCAATCCATACCAAATTCGCCGCTCGCACGAAGAACATGTTAGGCCTATTGTTGCCGGACGGATGGTTGTTTCATTTATATGCGCGCAATAGATACACGACCAATAAAGGACGCCATTGAATTGCACGCGAGGATAATAAATAGGTAGCATATTACGAATTCAGTTTTCCCTAAACAATCCGCTCAAGAATCATGCACTGATATCGTTCAGCTTGCTCCTTAGTAGTCCATTTCCATCGCTCGCCAGTCAAACTGCATGTACCATTACGGCAAACCAGTTCTCTACAGATAGTACACAGCTTACTAGTGCTGTCCCAAAGATCAGAGCTACACAAGCAAACGTGTCCCTCTAATTCAGCAAACACACGACTAACCTTTTGCTGTTCTTCTTTAGTGTGTTTAGATGTGCTCATTGGGAAGATTCTCCGGTTACCCTGCATGGTCTATCTTGCGTATCCCACCCGCATCCGCCCTTATAACAAACAGGACATAAAAGCCCAGCGGATTGAGATACACATACGCACTCTTCATTGTGATATAGAAATGTTAGGATTTTGTCTGCTTTTTCCCGCTCTTCTTCGCTTTTTCTTGACACTCTTTCACCCAATATTCAAAATCATCCACTAACTCCCAACCTTCCCCATATCCATTCTGTTTGTCTGTCCTGAAACAATCTTTGTATCCAATTTTATATTCTGAATCATACTTTACTTTAGACGCAAGGTGTTCTGGAGAACGCTCAACGACTGTGTAATAGGCAATCGAACCCCGCACACAATCTACCCGAACAATCATGCGGTAGTAGCTACTACAAGGACTACCTCGCATCCATCTATAGTATTGTCCCTTTTTCGACACCATAGTTTACCATTCCTGCAAACGAACTTTCGCGATTAGCTGGCCAACGCGGCGCTTTAGCTTCTTCTCTTCAGGCGTATTTTCCGGCAACTCGTCATAAAGTATCAATTCGACAATATCCGAGTAAGGGATAAAATCACGCTTGTTAGTAGCTCGTGCGAAGAGAATGTGTAGAGTATCATTGCTGGTTTGCTGAACTACGCCAATAGAGTACGTCGCAAGGCGCTCAGACGCAGTAGTGTTATAGCTATACACTGTGTCATAAACCTTGACAACTGTCCCCGGCAAAAACACATCCGCTAATCGCTCCTCCAAACTAATCTGAAGTCTTTTGGAATCTCTTTTTGCAGCCGTAAAGACAGGATCTCCAACAAGCCTCGCGTAATACTCCTCTCTAAGTTCAGATTCCCGCTTTTGCATTCGCTTCTCTGCGGCTTTACATGCACTTTGCAATTCCAGCAGTAGCGCTGTGATCTCTTCCGCCGGGGTCATACACTTACTCCTCGTTTACACGTTTCGTAGTAGTCGTGATATTTGATATTATTTTTATAGTCGCAAGACGATTAGAGATAATCTTTGCAGCAGTGACGATAGCATGACCCAAGATCACGCAACCGCTTATAAAGCATAATCCTAAAGGAAGCATAGCATTACTCCTCTATCTTTACAGTCTCGCCGTATGGTCCGACGATATCCGTTGACGCAACCCACAGCACGGGATAGCTCGGGTCTGCGGGCCATTCGCCAAACAGCTCCATATCCGTAAGCACGATCCCTACTTGCGGCGTGATGCCCGTTTCTTTGGCAAACCAATCAAAGCATTCCGTGAATACAGTACCACCACCCGCACCCATCTCAGGCTGAAGTTCGGCGAGACTCTTCTGTGACTCATCAGAATAGCCATCAAATTCACGATGCCACGTACAGCGCGTATCCCACACCATTACGTGTAGACGTTCCGGGCGGACGTCGAGCAGGACGCTCGCAAATTCGCTAATAAACTGCGGGAATACGTTGTAGGTGCTTCCACTGCCATCAATGATCAGCAGAACATCTTCTACGGCATCACTACGAAGTGACGGCAGATAAATACCCTGATGAATATAACGGCGATTGGGCGGCATCATGCGATAGTCATTTTTAGTTGTAGCGGTCATGAAGCGGCGCAGAACGTCTTTCCACGAAATCTTAGGCGCTCGCAAATCCGCGATCATGCGTTCGATGTCCGCCGGAAGTTTACCCGCAGCACGTGCAAAATTCGCGGCAGACATAACGGCTTCCTGAATATCCGCTTCCATCTTAGCCCGCTCTGCGGCCGAGAGATTACCTTTGCCCTTACCCTTAGGCGGTTGAACGCCTGCACATCCGCCACCACACTTACCACATTTCGGCTGTTTCTGTTGCTTTGCTTCCTTCTTTAGCCGCTTATAATGAACTTCAAACGCATCGTCCCAATACTGCTTGTCTGGATATGCACCATTAGGAGGTATATCAAATCCTGCATCTTTGAGGCGAGGATTGATCGCCAAATCAGCTGCATATGCCGCATACGGCCAATCCTTCTCGGGATCGTTCATAACATCCAACATACGAAGCGGATGCTTGAGATATACATGTGTCGTTTCATGTGCTAATGCGGCTACAATTTGTGTCTTAGACAACGACAGCACGAATTCCGGGCTATAGAACAGATGTTCGCCGTCTGTCGCCATTGTCATAGGAACACCATTGATGGTGTCTTCTGCCCATTCGCGCAGCTTAAACCGGCATGCAAGATGTCCATAAAATGGATGCGACGACAAAAGACGCACACGACCACGGCGAATTGCTTCAACTGCTAATTGATTCGTCATACAATCACTCCTTTATTCCAGCTTTCGCTCGCTCTCTGAATACAAAGCGGGCAAGATCGTCCGGATAGTCTCTAAAAACAGGCACATAATCACGAGTATTATTATCACACTCAGGACAAACTAGAGGGGTTCTATGACAAACAGCACCTTCGGAAAAACATTTAGGGTGTCCCCAATACAACCTGCACATAGGACACTCATGTCCCGGTAACGTTGTCATTAACATTTTCCTCGTGTACTCCTAGGCGCATATTCAGCACATATGCTTCAAACGAATCTTCAACATATTGCCACAGAAGCTGCTCACCATTTATTACAAGCGTAATTTCGGTACAGGAAGGACATAGATTTTCGTCTCTCCAGCAACGCTCAGGGTTTGTTTGACACCAAATATCCCACCAGCGATGTCCACATTTAGTGCATTTATGCCCTTGTTGGCCCGCATTCATAATATGTGCCTCCAGCGAAGAGATTATCTTAGGAAGAGTATCTCTGTCTCTTCCTTTACAAGAGGATCGGTATGTGAGCCTACGCCATAAATGCTGCACACTGTTTAAGTATCTCATCAGCTTTAGCCGCCACATCCACACGTGCAATCTCATGATCCCGCAGCGTTTGTGCATCCCATACACAAATTTCGCGTTCGAGCGTCTGATACATATCCGCTAAATCAGGATCATTTGTGATATTAAGTTTGGGTAGAATTGCGGTAAGATCGCGCAGATTTGTAATCAGCGTATCATGAAAGCGATTAACTACTTTACCACTTGCGTCTGTACCATATGCATGCAACCGCTCGCTGATATGCTGCACAGTGTCGTATACACGACGCCATAAGTCATTAGAATTAAACTGTTCCTCGATGCGCGCCAGTGTATCAGCTTCGATCTTAGAGATATCCTCCGGGTCTAAGCCTTCCGCCCGGAAATCACCAGTTCGTGGGATCGGCATAAATATTACATCAGCACGAAAGCGTGATGCAATATCTTCGGGAAAATCTTCGGCGCGGTAGGCGTCTCCAAGGGCCTGCTGCGCCTCAGCCTTGATCTCCGGCCACTGAGCCACGAAATCGGCCACCAGACCCTCCCGCTTTGCAAAGCGCTCTGAAAGCCCGTCCGTGACGTCGAAGTACATCGCCGTCGCGAGAATACGCCATCCCTCATCAAACCAAGGACGGGTGTTGTGATAGATAAACTGTCGTATTTCTGTGTCAATCTTTTCAATACCACTAAAGGCGGATTTCGAGACAAGGCGCTTAGACGTACGAACGTAGTCTGTACTTGCGCTATAAATCGCAGCAGTTTGATTAGACATATTACGATCGTACTTATATGGCGTGAATTTCGATAGTGTTGGACGAATAAGCATCGCTTTATCTTGTAACATTCGTTATTCCTTTCTTGTCTCAGCTTTACGGACCTCTTTGACGAATTCCGTTAATTCATCCTCTACTAAAACACACATTCCTAAGGGCAACCACCCAAACTGGCCTAATAAATATACGCTGTCTGAACAGGTATAAGTAAAAGTGAACCTAACTCCACCACACGCATCAAGCTCTGTTACTACTCCACAACAACTACAATCAAAGGTGCTTCCTCTTACAACGTCTCCAACTTGAATCTTCATAACTATCCTCTATTGTGCCCACAAACTCCTCGCTTGTGGACACATACAGCATAGTTACAACAGGACATCGCCGTGTGAAATGGCCCACTGTGTAAGTGCCCTGCATTTCTTCAATTCTGCATCCCGCCGAACTGCATCACGAAGAGCAAATACGCAGAATTCACTCGGCAGCCGCATAAGATACTCGACTACCGGAGTTGCGTTCTTAGGCGAAAGAGCGCGGCCCAACATCGCGCCCAACGCACATAGCACGTCCGTTGAATCATCATCAGGCACTTTCGTTTTCTTTGGATCTTTGATAATCGCGTCCAACGACGGCAGATTGCGGTACGTCTTAAGGAATGAGACAAGCTGACTTGCCCACCCCTTGCCGATACGCGATGCATACAGCGGCATTTCGTCTTCGATTGCCGGACGCTCGTCCATCAGCTTTGACAGCGAACAGATTGAACGTGGTGTGCAGTTGATCATTGCATCCGGATCGTACGAATCTGTGCAGTCCGGGAACAGCTTGACGAACGCCATAAGTTCCGGGCGAATGTCATGCTGTGACATGTACTGAAACAAATCTTCGTTGTCGGGGGCGAGAATTACAGCAGACACGCGGTTCATGATCTGCTTCGGAATCGGGTACGTTGCTGCCTTGTCCTGTGCGAAATTCGCGGCAAGCGCAATCCATACCTTGTCGTTCATCTTTGCGCGGTTCAACTGCCGCTCATTCAGAATCTCGCCGATGCGATTCTGCATTGCGGGGTACGCTTGTGCCAGTTCGTCAAAGAAGTACATCCAACCGCCGGGATTGTCTTCGTCAGTTGGTTCGCCCTCTGTGCGGAACCAATCCGGCAAAGACCAACCATGACGCCGGAAACCGCCCTTATCTTCATAGATATAAGGCAATCCCATGTCGGTAGGATCGCGGCCATTGAGACGCTCAACGATCAGTGATTTGCGCAACGATGCTGCCACTTCGCCAAGGATTTCCGTCTTGCCTACGCCGGGGCGGCCCAGCACCAGAAGCGGAGTGTTGGTATTCGCGCAGTGAAGAGCGTGGCGAATGAGTTGTGTTGGCCCCATTGCCATAATGCCTAATTCATCGGCGATTGCGTATGTGTCCTTATTCTTAGGAGCTTTTTTAGTGTCTGCCATTTCTCTGTTCCTTTCTTTCTGGAGTTAAAATCTCCATAGTGTCCACAATTACCTATCGCATTGTGCAGAGGCAGATAACTGTACAGACAATAGGCATATTATGAACACTGTGCAGACTTTCGCCGGATATCGGCCACCCATATTTCAAAGTCATCTATAGCGCCAATTCTTATCCACAGTTCTCTGTGCTCTACACAACAAACTATACACTGAGAATTAGCAGCATATCTCATGATCGTGTAGTTAGTTTACTGCGAAATTGAAGCGCGCGTTGTTGTGCCAGCAAAATACATTTTGTATGTGCGAAGGGATTTCCTACAATCCCCATTGCGGTAAGAATTGTGGGATAACTATTGATCTCCCCCTTTGTACGCCCCTTCTTACAAATCGCACAACGTTTCGCAAACGCACTACCAGAGCTTGAAGTCATTTACGCACTCCCTATAAATTTTGTTGAGCTGATAGTCCGAAATGTTCTGATCCTTAGACCATTTGAGCGCACATACTTGTAAAAGGCTTAGTTTTGTACGATCAGAGATATCTTGATTGGATATCCATGCGACAGCTCTGCGCTGCTCTGGTCTGCGATAGAGTTTAATTATAGCAGCGATGTCGCGGGTGATGCGCACATATTCTGCGAAATCGTCAGCAGACTCTTGCTCCAACTCTTCATCCACAAACTCTTCCCCGAATAAAAATCTACCCATTGCGGAATTTCCCTTCTTGATTCGTTGTTGCAGTTTGCAGTTAAACACAAACCCAAACGCCGAATTTCGCTATATCTATACTCCTTGTATGCCATAGAACGAGTATAGAAAACCTCACGCTATGACATACTGGCAGCATAGAGCTTTTATTTGACCAATCTGCTCAAATTGTCGTACAGGTCAAAAGCAAAACTGCCTCTGTGACTACGATCTGCGACCAGAGTACGAAGCTGTCTCGCCTCTTCTACTGACAAGGTAATCACGATCAAATCAGGCGGAGGGGGCGGGGTTTGCGAGATGCGTTCTACTTTCATTGTTTTCTCCTTTATTTTTACACAGGTACATCCACCACAAAGATTACAGTTACATTTACCACAAATAATACAGCTCGAATATCTCAATTCTTACTCCTTTCTTTCCACGATCCACAACGCTATACGCATAGGAAGACTCGCTATTGGGTATAGTAGGCTGTGAATTAGGGCAACCAGCAGAGACGACAACCAACTGAGAAGCACTATCGTTATTAGTGTAAATAGAGAATGATGTGCTAAGAAATGTTAGACTTCTTCGTCCTCTACTGCCATAATCCTATGCCTTTCAGTTTTGTCCGCTGAGGATACATGACAAACGAACCGCCAGTGAGCGAAATCTCAACAAGTTCGCCCAACTCTTCCATGTGGAATGTTTTTGTGATGGCTGCTGCGGTATCATCGCCCCGAACTGCATGTAGAATTTCCGGGCTATCGGATGCTACGATTTTGCGAATATAGTCCGTGAATTCATCGTGCGGATTGGCAGTTAGCAGGATATCGCATGGCTGATCGTCGAAGGTCACACGGAAACCGCGCTGTGTGAAGAATTGGCGATATGTTTCGCGCAATTTTTCGTCTGATTCGTGGATGAGAATTGTTGGATCGTCAGGCAACATTGTTTCATTCATCCTATCCTCCCTTCTATGCCTATACCTAAGTCTCCTATAAGGCATAGGAATCGCGTCCTATACCCTAACGAAACTTAGTGTATGTCACGCTTTGGAAATCACCATACCTTCCCACGGCATACGGAAAGTCATGTATACGTGATAGGCGTCATTGAGCGATCCGAGGAACTGCATAGAGAATGTCCGCTCACCGGTGAATACGTTGATCAATTCACAAATCCACATGTTTATTCCTTTCTGATCATACCTCTAATGATCTCGACGCCTGCACGAATCATAGCACCTATACATACAACCGCCACGACTCCGTCGAAAACGTATTGAACTATCGTTACTATCCCCGCCATACACCAATCCTCCTATGCCCTCACTCTATGTGATGCCGTGCTGCCGCTGTTTGTGTGCACCCTTACGATGTCTGATCATTATGTTCTCCTTCTAGAGGTAAACCCTCTATCCTATGCCGAAAGTTGCCCTTCGGCACAGATACAGGATTCACTTATCAAGCTATTCCTTTCTTCCCAATAACTTAAATGCTAGTGTTAGCTTATACGTACTTGGATTGCAGCGAATAGACTCCCATTCGTCTGGTATTAGCGGGCATAGGCCATTGATATGACAATGAGCCTTGAATAGAAGTCTGCATACACGGAACGTTCGCAACCATAGCAGGAAAGGCATAAACCCTCCGCTCTGTCCTATAACATTCCTGCTATAGGGCAGACGCAAGGCTCACTTGCCAAACTTGCCCGCTTTCTTGTCAGCGGCGAAACGCGCGTCGTACTTCTCTTTCTCCTTCGCGCTGAACTTCACTTTGTTGTTTCCGGCGGAGATCGAAATCAGTTCGTCGTATGCTTCCTTTTCGGCCTGCTGATACGGCTCGGCGAGGCGGCGGTTGTAGAAGATTTCGTACCGGAGATCATCGATCCGGCCCGCGTTCATCGTCTCCATCTTGGATTTGAGAGCGTTGAATTCCTTCTGCTGCGCGAGCAGGACATCGAAGCGTGCCTTCAGCTGTTCCGCCGTCATCGTCTCGACTTCCGTATTGATGTTCACAACCTTTGCGCTATTTCCCTGTGCCATTGTCGTTTCTCCTTTTGAATGTAATTGATGTCTACATACCGGGTTATCCGATATGCACATTCTCAATTACATGCGTTACATAGCATAAACAAGCGGCCCAAATCAGTCTACGATTTCGGCTTAGGGGAAACCGGCAGCCACGTACAAAACCCCGGCTCAGTGTGCGCGCCGAGGCAGTAGTTTATCGCGTTGTCCTTCTTTTGAAAGATGATTACTTTGGTCGGACGCCCTTCCCGGAAGAAAATTACACACCACAACAGCAGCACGGCAAAACGCTTCATTTCGCGCCTCACTTTCCGGGCCGCTTATCTATACTATGTAACTCGCCCAAAATCCGGCCCTATGCGCTAAGAATCACACCATATCAACGTATGAGGTCATCGCATATAAACGACCTATGCTTTTTTCGCTGCATAGTAGGTTTATAGCTCGCAACATCCGGTATAGCGTGCACATATCTATTATATATACTGTATGAATAGAAGGGCCGCAGATTGTCAAAGAGAGTGCGTGTTGCGCGTGCCGATTTCCGGCGATCTAATGGCCGGGTGGAGCGGTTCGCGTATAGCGCGCGATGATTCGTTGGATACAATATAGGTCCATATGCAGAAAAAGGTACTCCAAAATTAGTGGTTCACCGTTTTGAAACAATTTAATCTTGACCGATCAAAAGCGCGGACCTATGGCCGGAACATCGGCAAGATTTACCGATGCGCGCCCCGGCAACGTGGGGGTAGTAGGTTTTGTATTAACTGCGCTTAGCTTATCACACTTTCCGTAATCGTGCAAAGTCACGCCATTGTTGGCACGAAAACGCGGCCAATTATTGGCACGATCTTTGCCCAGTAGTGACCGGTGCCATAATGCCGTCTGTAAATCCGGCCACCTATACATACATATATACTACTTATATATACATATATAGATAGTAGGATATACTTAGTTCTTTAATTATGGAGGTAATTGTTGAGAGGGTTAGCGGGGGTTGGCAAGATTTTTGGGGCTTAACCCTACATTTATAATTTTTAAAATTTTAAAATTTACAGACCTGCAGATTTTCTAACGTCCTTAACATATGCATCAAACGGATCTTCCACGAGAATAACTTCTTCAAGATATTCATTGGGATGTTGATAGTACCGGGATCTACCATAACAAGACCCACAAGCGTTTAGCAGATAGCCGAATTCTTTCTCTCCTAAATATGTGATTGTGCCCGTACACCCACATCGTGTGGCTGCGGTAGTTATAACATCGCCGATTTCGAACATCGGACTAGTTCCTTTCTTTTCGGGATACCCTTAGTTTAGCACGAATTTTGGGTTCTGTCAATCTTCAGGGTCCCACAAATCGCGGCCAAAATCGGCACGAACAAATTTAATGAACGTTTCAAACTCGTCTTCTGGGCCGTGAGGATAGGTGAGCGCTTCGTACAAGGTCCATGAATCGATCATACCCATTCTATACATCTGCAAAACAGTAAGTGGGCTTAGTCCTCTGGGTCCCATAGCTCTCTCCCATATTCTGCCCTTGCGTATTTTACAAACTCGTCAAATTCATCAGGCTCTTCCTATACACTTGCCGCTTCATAGCAAAGCTGTAGATAGTCATAGCTCATCGGCCGATCTATCAGGATCTTGTATGCGTCCTCCATTCTCCCTCCTAACTTCTTTGACCCATCTATAAAACGGATCTTCAGCGAAATCTTGCAGCATTTGTATAGCCGTATCCAAGCGTTGTTTTGTAAGCTCCGCAAGTCCTGTATTGTGTATGAAGAGTAAATCTGTGCGATCTATAACTATGGTCGTATAATACCACTCATTGTTATAGGTTTGGCCGTATAAACTTGCTACAATCTGAGTAGATGCTTGCTCGGGTTTAAAGCCGCTAAAGTACGTGTGCTCAAACGTAAGACCTTTAGCATTGTTCTTTATGTATTGATGGCTGATAGTGGTTAGAGTGTCCAGACTTTGATCTATTTTCATATTTATGCTTATACTTTACAAAACTGAATGCCTAGAAAGAAAAAGAGTACGACTGCGCTATCTCCACAGCACGAAGATCCGCTTTGGCAGACACTTGATTCCAAAATTGGTGGCCGGACTGGCATGCTTGAGTTGGCTCTGACTTCGGCGAATCCTAAAGCTGCTATTTTAGCAGAATTGTGCCTTGACCGGGCGTTTAGTCGCTCTGGAACCAAGGACTTGGCGCGAAAAGCAGGCATGACGGCGGATGAAGTCGTGGACATGTATCGCAATAAGAAGTGGCTGGAGGCAACGCTCGCGCTGCATGACAAGCTGCCCGATATTCTAAGTGGAGCGGCTCAGGATGCGGCGCCTCGAATGGCCCCCTGTGAGGAATGCAAGGGCACGACCAAGGATGAGAAAGGAAACGATTGCTGGGTTTGCGGCGGATGGGGTGAGGTGCGCAAATCTGGCGACAAAGATAAGCTTAATTTTGTGGGAGAAGCCGCTGGTATCATCAAACGCGGCGGACCGGCTGTGCAGATCAACAACAATCAACTAAACGTTAGCCAAAGCGGCTCTGAATCTTTCGAAGCTTTAATGCGACGAGCGACGATCTCCGCTAAGCGGCAGATTGAGGAGCCAAAAGATGTAAAGGAAGCGGAGATTATCAGTGAGACGAAGACCGAGTGATATACTTGCCGGAGTAGAGAGCCAGCTTATGCGTATAGCGGATACGTTGGACATTCTGGCTGAAATTTCTAATCCTCTTCGGCCGCTTGAACAGGCTTTGCCCGAAGACGAGAAAACGATTCGTGCATTCTATACGGATGAGCATCAGCAACTAATCAATGAGCATCTGCGTAGAATGGGTAAGGAGCCTAAAAATCTATAGTGATAAGATAGTCGACCGATCTATAGCGAGCTTACAGGATACACTTGGTGTTAAGCTAACTCGCTATGACGATTCTATGGTTGATGATATGACTGACCATCTTCAGAAGCTCGTTAAAGCTTATGATAAAGATGGTATGCCGACCGAGTGGATTCGCCAACCGACTAAGCAGGAATGGGATTACGTCAATAACGAACGGTTGATGTGTAAAGTAGACTATAACTACTTTTCTAATCGTTATTGCCGGATTCAGATTGTTGATCCAGAAGGTGCGCCGGTTTCCGTAGACAGATTCGGTAAATATGGATTGATGCGTACCCAGCAAGCTCTGCTTACTCAAATCGCCAAAGAAGAAGAGCGGCTATACGATGCCTACGACCGGAAGCAATCTATTTTCGGTATCTTGTTCTTTGTACATAAGGCACGGCAGACCGGATTTACCGCTCTTGTGCGTATGATGGAGAAACAGCGCACCCTTTTTTGGCCGGATACAGTATCCCTTGCTGCCTCAGAGAATCTTGAAATGGTGCATGAGCTGTATCGCCGCGATAAGACCATCTACGACAATATGCCGTGGTTCTTGAAGCCTCGGGTACAGTATGACACCAAAGACGAGCAGCTTGGATTCGATGGGCTTAACTCCATTACGCTCTTCCATCAGGGAAATCAGAAGGGCGGATTGGGAACGGGTAAGACAATCTCGGTAGCCCATCTTACCGAGTGTGCGTTGTGGGATCGTAGTGCGGCAAATCATTATGATAATACCCGCAAGATTTTAGACGATCTATATCCCGCTATCCCCAAGTCGCTGAATACCCTATATATCATGGAGTCGACAGCTATGGGTATAGGCGGCTTCTGGTATGATCAGGTAGAGTTGATTCGAAACGGTAATAGCCGATTCAAGCTTTTCTTTTGTCCGTGGTATGCTGCCGATGCGAAATATACACAGACTCCTCCTCCGGATTGGGAGCCTAGTGAATACGTCCAGCATGTAGCAGATGTTGTGCGGGACACGAGCTACGAATATCTTGGCTACAAGATGGAGCTTTCCCGCGAACAGATGTGTTGGTATGATCTAACTATGGCAGAGCATACAGGCCGTCTGTTTACTTTCTTCTCCAACTATCCAACGACCATCGAAGAGAGCTTTCAAAATAGCGGAGATTGTGCGTTTAGTCACGAGCTGCTGGCAGAGCTGGGCCGTAGCATTGGCCCCTTCCACGGCGCTTATGATATCACGATGGCTGCATGAGCATTCCATACCGTATAGTCGAGAGTAAACAATCCTTTGATCCTATTGAGGATACACAAGGTTGGCAGACTCTTACCTGCGATGAAGCTCGTGGTATCGTATGGATGTTCGAGCCTCCGGTTCATAACGCCACGTACATAATCTCGTGTGATCCAGCTCAAGGCATCAACGGCTGGGATAGGACAATCCCACAGGACGCTAAAACAGACAATTCCGCGATTGAAGTGTTCCGGATCGGTAAGCGCGAAGTCCGGGTATTCGACGAAAAAACTAAGACAGAAAAGATCGTTGTTAAGCCGACTGATTACCAAGTGGCCGAATATGCGGGCCCGGTAGATTATGAGGCAACAGCGGCAATATTAAACGCTCTTGGACGCCTCTACCGTGGAAACGGACGAATGGGCGTAAGTCATTGCATTATAGAGATTTATCCGGGTCCGGGGTGGATGGTTGAGAAGACTTTGATATCTAAGTACGGATATCTTAACTTCTATCAGCCGAAATTTGTAAACACAATCGCGCCTGTTCCGGCTGGTAAGGGAATCGGATGGACCGCCACACGTCAATCTGTGCGGGATTTGTGGATCATGGGAACACGCCATTTGAATAACTTCAATGTCGTAATCCGCTCGCCGTGGTTGCTGAGCGAAATGAAGACAACCGATCCCATAAAGTTTCAGGAATATAGATCGGAGGCACAGAGCGGATTCAAGGACGATAGGCTGCGTGCTGCTATGTTAAATTGGTGGGCAGCACATGACATCAGCTCACAGATCAAAGTAGAAACAGAAACAACTATCGAGAAAAACGTAAAGCAGGTAAATTGGCAAGCTTCGGATCTTAGCCAAAGCTCGCTCAAGGACGAGTGGGAGCGTAGATTCGAAGAGATAGGACGGATGTGAGTACATATCTGGACGACAAAGTAGTTCTTGTTACTGGCGGCACCGGGTCTTTTGGTAAGGCATTTACGGACCACGTTCTAAAGACTTCGGCAGTCAAGAAGTTGATCATTCTGAGCCGTGATGAACTTAAGCAATATGAAATGCAGCAGACGTTTTCTGACGATCGTCTTCGTTACTTTCTTGGTGATGTGCGGGATAAGAGCAGGTTATATCGAGCTTTCGACGGGGTTGACGTTGTTGTACATGCTGCGGCCTTGAAGCAGATCCAAGCAGGAGAGTATAATCCGTCAGAGTTCGTGAAAACTAATATTACTGGGACGGAGAATGTTCTTTCTTCTGCCATTGATAGAGGTGTTTCCCAAGTAGTTGTACTGTCTTCAGATAAAGCCTCCGCTCCTATATCAGCTTATGGCGCTTCCAAAGCTATGGCAGAGCATTTGACAACTTCCTACCAGAGTTATAGTTCTACTACAAAATTTGCAGTAACAAGATACGGCAACGTGGCGGGTAGTCGAGGGTCCGTGATCCCTGTTTGGAAATCCCTAGTGCAAGTACAAAAAACCTTGCCCATCACAGATATTCGAATGACTAGGTTCTTTTTTGAAATGTCTGAAGCAATAAAGCTTGTTCTATGGGCATTAGAAAATATGCATGGCGGGGAGCTAATTGTCCCAAAGATTCCCAGTTTTTTTATAACTGATTTATGCAAGGCTTTAGAAGCACCATACCAAGTTGTTGGTATCCGAGGGGTAGAAAAGCTTGCCGAATCAATGATTTCTGTGGAGGAAGGCCCCTATTTTAGCGATATTGGAACTGCATTCATTAGGTATAGAAGTGCCATTGCTAACACTCTGCCGTATGGGTTTTGCTATCAATCAGATACGAATACCCAGTGGCTAACTATTGAAGATTTGAAGCGGATTCTTCATACTCATGGATAGAAAAGAGTACATGAAACTTTGGCGACAGACACCAAAGGCAAAGGAATCAAATAGGAAGAAGAGTGCTCGCTATCGCAAAAGCCATCCCGATAAAGTTCGCGAGATCGAGAAGCGAAGGTATCCAAAGCGTAAAAACCAGATTTTGCAACACAACGAACATAGAAGAGCCAGATTATTTTGTGCTGAAGGTGGCCATACTACTGAGGAGTGGTTACGTATTTGTGCCTTGTGCGAAGGACGCTGTCTGTATTGTAATAATTCTTGTGATAAATTCGCAAAAGATCATGTGATCCCCCTTTCCAAAGGTGGGTCGAATTACATAGAAAATATCGTCCCTGTATGCAAATCATGTAATTCGTCTAAAGGTAGTAAGTCCCCGGAGGAATTTGCGCTATGGCTATTGCGTAAAAGAGGTGATACTTTGACAAATAGACCAATTTAATATTACCTTACGCTATAGCTCAATGGGTGTGATCGGGAGGGTGTGGATTGGGCCGATATCCAGCGAATAAACCGGAGCCCGGCAATGAGGCTCCTGCATTAAACGAGGGCGAAGTCCCGCAGATCATAAAACTGGCTGTTCCGCCGGACCTTTACGCCGAGTACGAGGAACTAGCTCAGAAGCAGGGACTTACCGTAGCTGAGTTGATGATTCATCGACTCCAGCGCTGCAAAGATCACATCTCCGTTCGCCCCCTCTACTTCACAGACGCTCAGCGCACCCGCCTTGAAGCGCTAATCGGTAAACGGCCGCTCGATACTACTGAGCTGGCGCTGTCTGCCGTTTCTGCCGCCTTTAAAGTCCGTATTGATCAGTTCGACCCGATCTCCCTCACTGTGAATCAGGTTAGGCGGATTCATATGGGCGCGATCGGCGGACAAACGCCGCAGGATAAGCTTGAATTTATCATAACGCGGGCTGTGAGTAAGGAAACCGGCATCTAATGGACAACTTCGTTCGGACACGCAAAAAGAACGGTAAGCCAGTTATATACATTCATCCTATTACTGGCGATTATAAAGTGCCTATGGAGCCGGATGCTGCAATGCCACTCCGCTATAAGATGCAGGGGTACGAGCGGCGCGAATTTAATTCTTACTTCGAGCATAACGCATGGTGTCGTAGTAAAGGACTCGTCAATCATTACGCCGAAGGTGTTCGCAATGATGATGACGTTGCACATAGTGGCAATAAGGACAGTCTAGGAAAATGAATCCTAGAGGAAGCATGGACCATTACAGGCGGGAACCGTGGTACACGCACTACGTTCTAGATCAGTTAGTAAAACATGAGATTAGCCAAAGCTATGCGGCTGAGTGTTTAGGACTTCCTCACTTTCCGGAGGGGGAGCGAGAAGAACTTCTTGCCGCTCTGGCGGTTGCTAACAAAGTTGCACATGTTCTTATCCGAGAAGATATTAGACCCCGCATTATAAGAAGTAAGCCCGTAATCTTTAGAAAAGAGTATTGGTGGAGCAAGCTATTCAGAAAGGAAGTTTCATGATCACTTGGGATCGAGCTAGAGGTAAACAGATTGAAAAGACAGTAGCAAAGCTGCTGGAAAGTGGCGCGTGGAAAGCAACGATGTTTCTCAGCCCTATAGAGATTGTTCGTGCTACACGGCGCCGGTATCATAAGGGTAAGGTCTTTGGAAGTGCCACTGAAGTTCTGGTGACGATTGGACGGCCTAATTATAAAGAGCGCGAATTCGTAGCTCTGTGTAAGAAGGCTAAAGAACTTTTCCCTATCAAAGATGTTCAGCTTAAATTTGTGCCGGAGAAGCGCTAATCTAAATGGCAGTTCCTAAGGTTGGGTTTAGTAGATCGATCATACGGTATGGGCTTGAAAAGGCTCAGCAAGGGGATCATCTTCTCCAGCAAACGCCGGGTTATGACCTTATTCAGCCTTGCCTAGATCAAATCCTTTCCCGTAAACAGAGCGCGATTCTTCGTGGGCTTGATCGTCCTAGTGAACTTGCTACTACGACATCCAATCGCATGGGCAAAGTTCTGCGGGAGTACGTTGCGGCACAGACGGACATCAAACCTTTCTGGGAAATCAAAACGTACAATCACAAGTTCGACCAACAGGCCGAAGTTTGTGGCAAGCTCTCTACATGGTGGTATACCAATAGCCATGCCGATCAGCGCGGACTAGCAACGGCGCTTCGCTGGGCCTCCGTTGCCGGAACCGGCTATATTCACCTGCATTGGGACCCGAGAGCCGGGGAAGACGGCGATATTCGAGCCGATGCTGTTGATCCACGCGATGTGCTCCCAATTGGCCCACTTCCGCCGTGGGATACTGTTCAAGAGTGGGATGGCGTGATCATCAGGGAGCGGAAGACTGTCGAATATATCCGTGATTTGACGACAGATGATGGTCTTAAAGATTTGATCGTACAGGATCGCGGTGCGGATGAAGGCGGTCCGCTTGAATCAACTCGTGCTGGGCGGTTGCTGGCCGAGATTAATGCTCAGGCTCGGTCTCCGCTTGCTGATGTCCTCTTTTCGGATCAGCCTAAGTCCGACATTGGCAAACAACCGCAATGCG
>Ga0207670_10000734_pt1 | contig 17230 bp, 18 predicted proteins | sample KBSS23HmetaG_FD_184339 | JGI IMG/M metagenome (GOLD analysis project Ga0207670, IMG submission 184339) | Switchgrass rhizosphere microbial communities from Kellogg Biological Station, Michigan, USA - KBS S2-3H metaG (SPAdes) (version 2) | ecosystem: Host-associated > Plants > Roots >... | reverse complement strand
GTCGTCGCCACCGGCATGTCGACGGAGTTTGGGCGGATCTCGCGCCTGGTGCAGACCGTTGAGGCGGGCCGCACGCCGTTGCAAGAAAACCTCGACACGTTGGGACGCACCCTTGGCAAGGCCGCGCTCGTCGTGGTGTTACTGATCGTCGCGCTCGGCCTGTGGCGAGGCCTGCCACTGCTCGACATGCTGATCTTCGGGATTGCACTCGCGGTCGCGGTCGTTCCCGAAGCGCTGCCCGCTGTGGTCACGATCTCGCTGGCCATCGGCGTTCGGCGGATGGTGAGGCGGAATGCCTTGGTCCGGCGCCTTGCCGTTGTCGAGACCCTTGGTAGCACGTCCGTCATTTGCTCCGACAAGACGGGAACGCTCACCAAGAACGAAATGACGGTGCGCGAAGTCTTCGCAGGTGGCCAGCCGCTGACGGTGTCCGGCGTCGGGTACGAACCCGTCGGCACCTTCCAGAGCGCCGACGGCGAGGTCGCCATCGGACCGGCGACCCTCGAGACGCTGCGCGCCGGCGCACTGGCATCGGACGCAAAGCTGCACCGCGACGGCGAACGCTGGCAGATCGAGGGCGATCCGACGGAAGGGGCCCTCGTCGTTGCTGCGGCCAAAGCCGGTCTCGAGCTCGCATCGCTCGAACGGCAATTCCCACGGACGGCCGAGATCCCCTTCAGCTCCGAGCGGCGCCGCATGACGACCTTGCATACGGACGCGGGGAGATGGCTCGCGTACTCGAAAGGTGCCACTGACGTCGTGCTCGACGGCTGCACGTACTGGGTTGGTCCGTCCGGTGAGTCGCTCTTAACGCCGTCCGACCGTGACCGGCTGCGCGAGATCGAGGAGCGGATGGCGAGCGCTGGCCTCAGGGTATTGGCCATCGCGCGCAAGCACGCCGCAACGCTCACCGATGCTGAGCAGCACATGACGCTGCTGGGATTAGTGGGCATCATGGATCCGCCGCGGCCCGAGGCCCGCGACGCCGTTCGCACGTGCCAGCACGCGGGCATCAGGCCAGTCATGATCACGGGCGATCATCCCGCCACGGCCACCACGATCGCTCGCGAACTTGGGTTACTTGCCAGCGGACGCGTCGTGTCGGGGCACGACCTCGAGGCGATGAGCGACACGGAACTAGAGCATCAGATCCGTGACATCAGCGTCTACGCGCGCGTGTCGCCAGCCGACAAGCTTCGCGTCATCGCCGGATGGCAAACACATCGTGACGTCGTCGCCATGACGGGCGACGGCGTGAACGACGCACCGGCCCTGAAAAAGGCAGACGTCGGCATCGCCATGGGGATCACGGGCACCGACGTCAGCAAAGAGGCTGCAGCTATCACGCTGCTCGACGACAACTTTGCGTCGATCGTCGCGGCAGTCGAGGAAGGCCGCATCGTCTTCGCGAACATCAAGAAGTACCTGACATATCTGCTGTCGTCGAATGTCGGTGAGATCCTGCTCATGGCGGGCGCGGCGCTTGCCGGCCTGCCGTTGCCGCTGACAGCCGTTCAGATCCTTTACGTCAATCTCGCGACCGACGGATTGCCGGCGCTCGCCCTCGCCGTCGATCCGCCGGAAAGGGATCTGATGCACCGCAAACCGCGCGATCCACGCGCCGGCATCTTCACGCGCCCCATTCTCGTGCTGCTGCTGACCGGCGGCATCTGGTCTGCGCTCGTAAACATCAGCCTCTTCACATTGCTTCTTCGCAGTGGCCGTCCGGCTCACGAGGCCGTGTCGATGACGTTTGTCTCGCTTGTGCTCATTCAGTTCTTCAAGGCGTACAACTACCGCTCGGACCGCTTGTCTGTTTTTCAGCGCCCGTTCGCGAATCGATGGCTCAATCTCGCGGTCCTGTGGGAGATGGTTCTGCTGGGTCTGATTCTGTACGTGCCCTCGCTGCAAGGACCGTTTGCGACGTTCGGCCTCAGCACAACTGACTGGTTCCTCGTCAGCGCGCTGGCGCTGAGCGTCGTTCCGGTGCTCGAGGCGGTCAAATGGATGGAGCGCCATGAATGGTTCGGAGAACTCGTATGAAAGCCGCGCGCCTTCACGCCTACGGCACTGCTTTGCAGATCGATGAGATTCCGACGCCGACTCCTGGCCCTGGTCAGGTCGTGGTCGCGATTCGAGGCGCAGGATTTTGTCACAGCGATATTCATGTGATCGACGGCGAAATCCCAATCCTGCCGCGAATGCCGCTTGTGCTCGGTCACGAGAACGCCGGGGTCGTGGCCTCCATCGGGGCCGGTGTGCGGACGGTGAAAGCTGGAGATCCCGTGGCCATCTTCGGCGGGTGGGGCTGCGGCCAGTGCAGCCTCTGCATCATGGGACACGAGCAACTCTGTGAGACGCCGGCGTGGGCTGGCTTATCTGTCCACGATGGTGGGTACGCGGAGTATCTGCTCGTTCCGGCCGAGCGGTACCTTGTCCCACTCAGGTCGCTGAACCCGTCGGAGGCGGCTCCGCTCACCGACGCGGCACTGACGCCATATCGCGCGATCAAGAAGGCGCTCCCGTTCCTCGAACCGGATCACTACGCACTCGTGATCGGCCTCGGTGGACTCGGACAGTATGGACTTAAGCTCCTCAAGTTGTTATCCGGTTGTCCTCTCATCGTCGTGGACGTCTCCGACCGGAAGCTCGACCTCGCGCGCCAGATGGGAGCCGAGCATACCTTCAACGGCCGAGACCTCGATGTCATTGAGAGGATCCGCGAGGTGACCCGAGGGCACGGTGTGAGCGCCGCGTTCGATTTCGTCGGAACAGACGCAACGCTCGACTTGGCCGTGCGCAGCACGCGGTCACTCGGCAAGGTCAGCCACGTCGGGCTCGCAGGAGGCACGGCGAAGCTCAAGCCGCTCGATAACAGCCGATTCGAGGTGCTCTACGAAGCGACGCTCTGGGGTTCGATCAAGGAGTTGCGTGAGGTCATTGCTTTGGCCGAAAGCGGCCGCCTTGTCACCATACCGATAGAAATCGCCCGCCTCGAGGACATCAATGACGTGTATCGCCGATTGAAGATGGGAGAGATCGCGGGCCGTGCCGTCATAGTGCCGGCAGCGTAAATTGTGCGGTTCCCGGCGCCACCTGGCTCACACGGCATGCTTTGACGACGTACTTTGTGTTGTCGTACGCGATGTCCTGGATCATCGCTGTGCCCCTTGCCCTGCAGGCCCAGGGCATCACACACACGCACCTGCCGTTCACGCTGCACTATGGCCTTTTGGACCGGCCGTCGCCGCACTTGCGACGGCGTCGCTACTGCACGAACCGCTTGGCGGCAAGCAACGCCACTCGAAGCGGTCACTATTGCATCGGTCGCTGTGGTGGACCGTTGGATTCGGATCACCGCTGGCCATGTTCGCGGTCGCGCAGCTCGCTGCGCGCGCAGCCGGTCAGAGCGCGCCGTCATGGCGCGACCTTGGTCGAGTGAATTTCCTGCCGGAGCTCGGGTTCACCGCGTGGTGGCTGTGGTTGGCGACCAACGGGCTTGGAGAGGAGACTGGCTGGCGCGGTTTTGCGCTGCCCCGATTACAGCAACACCATTCGCCGATCATCAGCAGTGCTGCTTACCGTCGGCTGGGCGGGCTGGCATCTGCCCGCATTCTTCTACCTGCCGAGTTACGAGGCGATGGGCCTTCCGGAGCGTGGTCGTCGCCGCCTTGTGGCATGCGTCGTTCAATTTCGTGACTGCGTCGCCTGCGGCCTCTGGGTTCACGGCAGCCGTCACCAGCACGCTGATCGTGGTGTGGGCCGTCGCGCTGCTTGTCAGCGGTGAATTAAGGAACTCGCCACGGCAGGAACAACCTGCTGAGTGCCGCACCGGGCATCGTTCGTGCGTTTCTATCTGGCTTCGCGAGCACGACGTTCAGCTTCCTTCTTCACCGGTCCAAGGAGCGCCCACCGAATGATGATGATGCCGGGCGACAGAAAGGACCAATAGCGTCGAAATTTGCTCCGCGCCTGCGGGTCGGTCGCAATGGCTCGAGTTTCTGTCCGGAAGACTGATTCAGATCCGGCGATCGGGTCCGCGCGGATGGTCCACGCGATCTTCACGTACCCCGGCTCCTTGAATGCCGCAAACTGAGCCGGCGGTAGCGCGCGGAACGTAACGTTCGCTTCCCAAGGTCTGGTGACCGCGCCCACGACGACTTCACGTCCCGGGACTTCAGCCAACACACCCCACCCGAGCGACTGCGTTTCCGCAAGCAGCCCACGCGGAGATCGGCGGTCGCCGGGTTTTGCCCCGAGAATGATCTCGCGAGCGCGAATGATTGTTCGCACGACGGCGGACCCTTGCAAATCGACGTCGCGAGCAGCGTCGAACGTCACTGCGGCCGATGCGGCCACACGGATCTGGTGACGTTCGACTATTTCATACGCGGGAAGAAAGCGATCGAGCAGCGGGTCTTCGTCCTCTGCAGCCGGAGGACCCACGTTGCCGTACCGATACCAGGTGACGCCCACGTATGTGCCGTATGCTGCAGCGGCGCCGGCGAAGGCGATGGCTGACCATTTCCCAGCTCCGCGGACGTAGCGGTTGAAGCCACGCATGATGTGTCTCATCGAACTTTCGCACAGCTACGGACGGGCGGCCCGTGCTTCCGCCATCTCACGCGTCACATCAAGCAGGGCGTTCACCAGGATGTGAGCACCAGAACCAACGCCGAATGTCCAGTATTGACGGAACGAGCGCCGCGCCTGCGAGTCCGTCGTGGCGGTCCGCATTGTGCCTGACAGCAACGTGCGGTGCGGGCCGAGCGCGCGAACGGACAGTGAGTAGATGGTTTTGGCGAATCCGGGCGCAGCGAAATTGCGAAAACAATCGGCTGGCACTTTCGCGAACTCGATGACAGGACGCCAGAACTTGCCAACCAGGCCAAGCGCGATCTCGTCGCGAGGACGTTCGCCGAGAAGCACCCACCCACCCTGGTCCAACGGCAGCTGCGCCATCTCCCGCAGCCGGAGGGGCTCGGGAGGACGCTGCGGCTGTTCTCCGTGGAGCATGTGGCTGACGATGCCCGGAAGGGTGCGAATCGCGCCGAGGATGCCGACAAGCGGACGCCTGCGGCCGACATCGATTAGGTCCACGTCCATCAACGCATCCCAGGTCGTTGCCAGATCCGCCTCGACAACCGTTGCCACCGCGTCTGAGACGTCGTATTCGGGAAGAAAGTCATCAACGAACATGATCGTGCTCCGAAGTCTGGTCCGGTTGCGATCGAACGCGGCCGCCCCGTAGGGCGGCCGCGACTGACCCACTAGTACGTGAAGACGAGACCGCCTTGCACGCGATGTCCGTACCGCGTTTCAGCGCCAAAGAACAGCGGCGCGGTGTCGTTCTGCTCGACGACGAACAGTCGGTAGTCACCTCGGAAGCCGAGATGAGGCGCCGCGAACCACTTGACTCCTCCGCCAACGTTTCCTGTGAAGAATGTCTTGTAGTTCTCGATGCCGAGCAGCCTCGCTTCACGGTGTGGCGAGAGCGTGATACCCCCGAGTCCGCCGGTGAAATACGGGACGAGCACACGGTCGCTGCCACTCGGATTGACGACCACATTCCCGTGATACATCCAGGTGCTCGGCGACCGTTGATTCGTATACGCCGTGTCGCCGAACGTGAACGCCTGGCGCACACCAAGTGTGCCGCCGCCTTCACCTTCGAGCCCGACCCAGCGGTTGACATTCCACGTCAATGAGCCGCCGAGTGCGTAATTGCCGAACCCAGGCTCATTCCCGTTGCTGGTCCTGGTGAAGAACATGCCGCCGCCGGGGAAGGCCCCGATCTCGACACGCCCTGCGCCAATGCCCCGCTCCTGCCCAAATGCGCTGGTGGCCGCAAACAGCACCACCGCCAACGCCACGAGTAGCTTGCGAGCCATCTGGTCCTCCTTTCCCATGTCGGTTCGTACCGATGACATCCGGAGCACGGGAAGTACCAACGGAGATCCGCCGCCTGCCTCGTTCTGGACGAATGAACTGGACGACGTTGGGAAGGATTCCGCAGCGCGTTGCGCGTTATTCAGCACACGCTGCGGTTCGTTGCGTCCGGGGTGCTCAGTCGAGCGTGAAGGGTGGGTATTCGTCGACGAGCAGAAGCAGATACGCTTCGACGCGCAGCGTCCAGCGCATGACGCCAAGGGCAAATGGATAGAGCGACGCAGGGTAAGTGCCGGTGAAGAGAATCGCAAACCACGCGACGATGGTGCAGAGCGCCCATGCGAGGACAAGGAAGAACAGCACGACGAGATGCGGCACGGCCAGGAGAAGCCGCACGGCAATCGTGGCGCGATCGCGTACCGTCGGTTCGGTCACCGCGATCGTCGCCGGATACGGCCCGTCGCCGAACGGGGGATACGGATCGACAAACAGGGCCATGTACGCGAGGGCGCGGATCCTCCATCGAAGGTAGTAAAGCTGGAAGTCGCGGATGCCTTTGATCGACTCGCCAGCGACCAGAATGGCAAACCAGTTCACGATGGCGAGGATGTACGCAGCGGCACCGATCAGGCCGGCCGCATCGGATCGATGAAGCCAGGCGCCAGGGCCGACGAGAATCGTGTGTGGAATCGCCAGAATCGGCCGGAGAGCGGCCGTGAGCCGGTTCCGATCTCCAGTCTGTGTCTCGATCGATACGGCGACGGGATATTTCGACAGCGGATAGTCCTGATCCATTGTGGTGGTCGTCATATGCCACCCCGCGTGAGAAGGCGCGGGGAATCCCCGCGCCTGGGCCGAGCCGCTTACGCGGCGACGTTCACCTTCTTTGTTTCAGGTTCCCCTTCGACCGGCACCTTGTACGGTGCCTTGGTCTCTGCGACAGGAACGGGAACCGTGACCTCGAGCACGCCGCCTTTGAATGTTGCCTTCACCTCCTTGTAGTTCACACCTTCCGGAAGCGGCACGACACGGTAGAAGCGGCCGTATGTTCGTTCGGTCGTGAACCACTCCTCTTTCTTGTCCTCGGCTTCGCGTGTACGCTCGCCCTCGATGACGAGCCCTTCCTCCGTGAAGTTGACGTTGATCTCCTCCCTGTTGAGGCCCGGCAGATCCAGCTTGATGAACAGCGTGTGATCACGCTCCTTCACCTCGAGTGCGGGCATCCACGGGAACTCCCCGAAGCTCTTGCGCAGCGCCGGCGGGAACCAGCCGCGCGTCTCGAGCCATGGATCGAAATCACGGAACATGCGCCGTATGAGCGCACTAGGCTCGACAAGCATCATGTCCCTGGTGCGTGCCATCACACACCTCCTTTTGTTGCGTCTTGCATGGAGGACGTGAGCAAGCGATGTACCTCGCCGAGGTGTCGTGCGTGCAGGCTTTTTCGAGACGAGCGCGTAGCTCGGACTGCGTGCTCCGAAAATTCTCGCGCGTCCTCCGGACTATTCAGCGGCGGCTAATACATGACTCGTCTGGACGGCCCCGGCACCATTTGGCCGACGCGCATTCGCGCATCAATGGCGCAGGCGCCGCTCGGAAGCACCTTGAGCGGGTTGATGTCGAGTTCCAGAACGTCGGGACATGCATCGATAAGCGCCGAGACGCGAAGGATGACGTCTCGGAGCGCCTTTTCATCGGCTGCCGGCTTCCCTCGGTAACCTCGCAGCAGGGGTGCTCCGCGCAATTCATTAATCATCTCAGCTGCGTCTACATCGGTCACGGGATGCAAGCGCAGCACGACATCGGAGAAGAGTTCGACGAGGGTGCCGCCGGTGCCGCAGGCCATCAGCGGTCCGAAACTCGGATCGCACGTCGCGCCGACCAGCATCTCGATACCGGCTGGCACCATGCGTTGGACGATCACGCCGCTCATTGCTTCGCCAAGACGCGCCCGCATGTCGCGGTACGCTCCGCGCAAGGCGTCTTCTCCTGTGAGGCCGAGCGCGATCCCGCCGACGTCAGTCTTGTGAAGGATCGAGGGGCCGACGGCTTTCATCGCGACCGCGGCCCCGATGCGGTTCGCTGCGGCCACCGCCTCGTCTTCAGTGGCAGCGGGGATCGTCTCCGCGATTGGAATCCCGAAGGCGCGCAGCACCTCGTCAACCGCCGTGGGCGGAAGCCATCCTTCGCGGTCGGCGATCGCACGCTTCGCGATGTCTGGATGAACGTCCGTGAACACCGGAACCGATCCGCTGGGACGCCGGCGCCACTCGGCGTGAGTGACGACGCGCGCAAGCGCAGTCGCAGCGGCTTCCGGAAATATGTATGACGGAATGGCCGTCAACTCTGTAGGCGCGCCTTGCGCGCGCATGAAGGTCGCCAGAATCGTCTTCGTCGTCCCGGCGGCACCGCGAACGATCGCTTCCGCCGCCGCTGTCGCGTCAGTGACCAGCGGTGGAATGAAAATCACCATCAGGCTGTCGACGACTGGATCTGCCAGGAGGAGTCGCGTCGCCTGCTCGTAGTGCTCCGGCGGCGCTGACGCCAGCATATCGATCGGATTGCCGACGCTGGCCGCCGAGGGAAGAAACGCACGGAGCGCCTCGCACGTCGCGGTGCCGAGCGGCGGCAGTACGAGTCCATTCGCCTCGCATGCGTCGGCAGCAAGAATACCGGGGCCTCCTGCATTGGTGAGGATCGCGACGCTCCGGCCCGACGGAATCGGCTGGTGCGCGAGCAGCGCCGCCACGTCGAACATTTCCTCGAGCGTGTAGGTTCGAATCACTCCGGCCTGACGGAAGAGCGCTTCCACGATCGCATCGCTCGACGCGAGCGCACCCGTGTGCGACAAGGCCGCTCGCATACCGGCTGCGGATCGTCCGGCCTTTACCGCCACGATCGGCTTGGTTCGACCGATGTCACGTGCCAGTTCGCTGAACTTCCGTGGATTTCCGAAGCTTTCCAGGTAGAGCAAGATGACATCGGTGCCCGCATCGGCAGCCCAGTAGTGCAGGAGATCGTTGCCCGAGACGTCGGCCTTGTTGCCGATGGACGCAAAGGTCGAAAACCCGATGTTGAGCCGCGCCGCGTAGTCGAGAATCGCCAGCCCGAGCGCGCCACTTTGCGTCGACAACGCGACGCGGCCATGCGGCGGGTACACCGGCGAAAATGTCGCGTTCAGCCGAACCGCGGGGTCGGTGTTGATGATGCCCATGCAGTTCGGGCCAATCAAACGAATGCCTGCGGCGCGTACCTTGTCCAGAATCGCCGCTTCGCGCTCGCGGCCTTCCGCTCCGGTTTCAGCGAAGCCGGCGCTGATGATCAGGAGTGCCTTGACGCCCTTGGCGATGCAGTCGTCAACAACAGCAGGCACCTGATCGCGTGGAACGGCAACGACCGCGAGCGACACGTCGCCGTCGATGGCAGTGATGGTCTTGAATGTTGGAACGCCTTCAACGCTTCCGCCGGCTGGATTGACGGGGACGACTCGGCCGCGAAATCCGGTGGCCACGAGATTGTGGAAGATCTCCGCGCCGAGGCCGCCCCGTCGGCGTCCAGCGCCGACCACCGCGATTGTCGTCGGCCGAAAGAACGGTCGCAGGGATGCCTGTGCCGCCGCACGCGCGCGCAACCGCTCCTTCTCGTGGAGCTGTGTGGATTCGGCCACCGCAAAGACCACGTGCCGAATTTGGCCGTCGACGTGATCCCAGGTCAGCGCAAAACCTGAATCGACCAGCACCTGCCGCATCTTCTCGTTGTCGTGGAGCAAATAGGCTTCAAACGAGGAAATGCCGCGCGAACGTGCGACCACGCCAAGCCGCTCCAAGAGTTTCGTGCCGATACCACGCCCCTGATGTGCATCGGCTATGGCAAAGGCAGCCTCTGCGCGGCCCGCAGCCTTGGTTGGAAAGTACTGCGCGACCGCGACGATGCGGTGGTCCACTTCCGCGACGAGCGTCACCGCGTCGCGCGACGCGAGCGCGCGCACGACGTCGCCGACGATGTCGTCAACGTGCGGCTTTCCAAAGAAACGGAAGTAGCGGCTTTGCGCCGAGAGGTGGCCGTAAAACTGATGAAGCTGCTCGCGGTCGTCGATCGACGCCTGGCGGAGGCGCGCGGTGGCGCCGTCGCGAAGCACGACGTCAATCGCGTCAGGAGCTGCGAGCATAGCGACCTCTCAGATGGTCAAGCGGCGCGCGCCTCGGAACGTGTCGACCGGGCGCGCGTCGCATTCACCACAAATTCTGTCGGACAGATGTCGCCAATCCCCGTGCGGACGGTGCTTTCTATGCCGCCGGCTTGGTCCAGCTTTGCAGTGTCCGGATGTAGTTCGCGCGCTCCCACGCGCCCGGATGCTGCGTGTGTTGATGGCTGAGGCGGCCTCGAGCTTCTGCAAGGGAGCCCATGTTGTGCCACTCGAGCCATTGTTCGAGTGAATGCCGCATCACGCCGACGTATGTCGGACCGTGATGCAGCAGCGCCGACACCAGCTGCACCACATCGGCGCCCGCCAGCACCGCCTTGATGCCGTCGTGCGGTGTCGCGACGCCGCCTGTCAATGCCAGCGATGCGTGCACCCGCCCACAAAGAATCGCGATCCACCGCAACCTCAACGGAAGCTCCGCGCTCGTGGACAGCTCCAGCCTCGGCACGACCTGCATGGTCCTGATGTCGATGTCGGGCTGATAGAACCTGTTGAAGAGCACCAGACCATCGGCGCCGGCGTCGTCGAGCTGGTGCGCGACGTTGGCGAACGCGGTGAAGAACGGCGAGAGTTTCACCGCCACCGGAATCGTGACCAGCGACTTGAGGTCGTGAACCATCTCGACGAGTTCGTCCTCAGCGGTCGCGCCGGAGGTCCGCGGATCGGTGCTGAGCTCGTACCAATTCAGCTCGATCGCCGCAGCGCCAGCGCGCTCGATCAACGGCGCAAACGTAAGCCAGGACTGACGGGTGTGGCCATTGAGCGAGCCAATGACGGGAATCTTCACCGCCTCAGTCACCCGGTACACGTGCTCCGCGTACTCATGCGGCCCGAACCGGTACTCCGTGCGGGTCGGGAAGTAGCCAATCATCTCGGCAAACCGCTGATCGTCAGGGTTCATCTGCGCGACGCGGCCCTCTCGCGCCAGATCGATCTGCTCTTCGAAGACCGAGTGCAGCACCACGGCCGCGCATCCGGCATCCTCGAGCCGCTTGACCGTATCGACGGCATAGCCAAACGGTGACGCCCCCGCAATGAACGGATGTGGGAGGTGTATCCCAAGGTACGAAGTGTCTAACTGCATATGCCCCCCTCCCGGTCTGTTCGGCTGTCAGGCCTCGAGCTCGCGTAGCCGTTCCCCCGTTCTGCGCAGCTCGTCGTACTGCAACTCGACAAGCTCCCGCGCGGTCGGCGGAAGCATGTTTTCGAGCGCGTCCCTGTAGACGCCGCGTGAAAAGTGCTCACCTCGTTCGGCCTCCTGAATCGCCGCGACCGGATCTCCGCGAAAGATTGCGCTGCGAAGATCGATCCATGTGCGATGCAGAGCGCCGATGGCAGTTCCATCGTGTGCATTGGCCCCCCCGAGACGCTGCGCGTGCGGCAGCAGGTCCGCGGCAAATCGCGCCCGCTGCGACGCGATGTCGAGGAACAGGGACTTGAGCGCCGGATCGGCCGCATGCTCCGCAACATGCCGGAACCCGCGCTCGGCGTCCTTGCAGGTCTCAATCAGATGGTTCAATACGGCACGTTCACTTCGGTCGGTCATGACGGTTCTCCTTACTTGCTTAATTCGTCGCCATCGGCGACGTCACGACATCGGGGACAAAATCCACCACGACTCCGGCATAGATGTCCCACAACACCAGGTCATGGCCCGCAAGCCGGTAATCGAGTTCGGCCGGCAGCTTCGGCAGGCCGAGGCGCACGTCCGGAGGAATGCTGTAGAGCGGCATCATCGTGTAGGTCTCGTTCACGGTCGGGTGGAGACCGGGTGGGACTGGCACACCACCGTTGAGAGTGGTCAGGAACCGCTCACCATCGAGCTCGCCAATCGAGTCCGCCAGCATCCAGCGAAACAACGTGGCAATTTCCGGCGAGAAGATTTCACCCTGTTGCGAGTAGCGCCGAGTGCTCCGCAGTGCGGACGCGAGATATTGACGCGTCAAGAGCTTGGAGAGTGGATCCGTGCTCGTCATTGACGATGGCGGCGGCGCCAGCCGGCGGTGCAGCGCCGCATAGATCTCAACCCGCTCGTGAAACACTTGCAGCGCCGCGTCGGCATCGAACACTGCGTACTGCGCGCGCGGACGCGCCGCCCCGGCCGTCACCGCCGCAACCGCAATGACGCCTCCAGCAATGACCCGTAGCAATGGTGATTGACGTTTCATCGCACACCCCCTCGTCTCTACGACTCGTCAGGAACGCCGCTTCGGCTTCTCGTCGAAGTGGAACCACAGACTCACCGTCAGCTCGAACGGCGTCGGCGTGCCGTTCAGTTTCAAAGGTTCGTACTCCCACTGCTCGACCGCCGCGATTGCGGCTTTGGCGAGCAGGGCATGGCCGCGCAGGACTTTCAAGCTCTGAATCCGCCCGTGTTCGTCGACGATCGCATCGAGAATGACGATGCCGTCGATCGCTGCGGCCTGGGCGATGGCCGGATAGACCGGTTCCACGCGCTTGACCAGCGCCGGCGCCGACAGCTGACCGCCGATGCGGACGGGACCCTGCGGGACGGGCGGCGGTGGCGGCGGAGGCCCTTCGACGACTGCGGGGACCGATCCGACGATGCCGCTCACGATGCCCCCTTCAACGCCTCCCGGAACGCCCGCCTCCGCGATCGCCGCGCCGACCGGCTCCGGTTGAATCTCCAGCGGTGCTTCAGTCGGCGCGGCGAACGCGTTGGGGGGCGGTGGCGTCGGTTGTGTCGCGCGAGCCGTCTGCACAGGCGGCGGCGGAGGGGGTGGCGCCACCGCCGGTATGTCCGCCACAAACGCGAACATGTCCGGAACGGGGGGAAGCTCGCGCGACGCGACGACAAATGACATCAATGCGATGACCGCAAGCGCGGTCCCCTGGATGGTTGAGGACACCAGGATTGGAATGGCTGGTGTGCTCGGCACGTGCTGCACCTTTCCAGTAAACAGGTCGAACATGGCGTCTTGACCTCCGCGTTGCGGTGATGAAGGGCAACCGATGTGCCGTGGCTGAAACCGTGTGCTGTGCAAGCAATTACGGAGTGTTTTGAAGAGACTGGCGCCGCGCCCACACGCGAGGGACCGGAAAAATCACGCGGCGCCGCGAAGTCTTCAGCGGCGTCATCAATCCCAAAGCCTTGCATCGATACGCTCTTGTGAGGAGGGGCGTCGTGGGCGCCCAGCCGATCGCGCTGGATGAAGCCCCGCCGCTTGGCGAGGGCGCGGGACCGACGCCCGCCGGGCTCCTCGCGGCGGCCATTGGCGGGTGTTTATCGGCGAGTCTGACGCTCTGTCTGAATAAGGCGAAGCTGGAGCCGGATGCCGTGAACGCTCACGTCACCGCGCATATCGCGCGCACCAGCGAAGGTCGTCTGCGCATCGAGGGAATCGATGTCGACCTGACGCCCTGCCTTGCCGGAACGGATGCAGGCCGCTTCGACCGGTGCAAGGCCCTCTACGAGGACTTCTGCATCGTCACGGAAAGCGTTCGCCGCGGCATCCCCGTGCAGGTGCATCTCGCACGGTGCGGCGAAGACCTGAAGCGGTACGCGTAGGGGAAGCTAGGCGGCTTTCTTCGCCGGTTCGCGATCAGAAGACACGCGACGTTTGTCGCCTGGCTCGGGTATTTGCAGGATCAGATAGAAGATACCCAGGAACAGCAGCAGGTTGAAAAAGGTGCTCATCTCATTCTCCATCTGCAATTGGTGATCTGTGATTTGCGATTCGTGAGAGATCGCAAATCACACATGCTTCATGGTGTCGTCACGCGTCATCAGCAGGATGATCGCGGCGGCGACGAGCGGCGCCAGCGTGAAGAAGAACCACGCCACGAGCGCGCTCGCATACACCGCACCGTTGCGGCCACCGAGCGCGTCGGCGGGCGAGAACATGCCGAACATCCAGAGCAGCTGAATCAACGTCAGGATGGCGGCGACGGCAGCGACTCCCCCTGCAACCAGACGATCGGACATGGCACCCTCTCTCACTGAAGTGGAAAAGTGGAAAAGTGGAAAAGTCAGTTGAAAGTGCGTCAGCCCTTTGGGTTGGCTTTCAGCGAACCTTCCCACCTTCCCCTTCGGATGCGGAAGGAGGCAGGACTGATGCCATCTGGCGTCGACGCTCTTTCCCGCCATATCTGCGCAGAATCGACACCAGCGATCATCGTCGGCGGTGAACGCGCGGGGAGAAATTCGCGGAGGCGATGTTTTTTTCGCGCGGTACAACCGGTTCCCTCAGGATTACCGTGCTGCAACCATTGATGACGCGCGGCACCGGATTCGCACAAGGCCAAGGCGAGCCCGGAGGACTCGACAGATGCGACGCCCCGAACGATTGATCTTCGTTACCGCAGCATTCGCTGCATTACTCGCGCTGCAAGGTTGCGCGACCATGAACGTAAGCTCCCATATCGAACGGGGCGTCGATTTCGCCCAGTTCCGGACCTGGGATTTTGGTCCGGCCGACGCGCTGCCGACGGGAGATCCACGACTCGATAACAACCCGTTCTTCAAGGACTATCTCGAAGGCGCGGTTGGCAAGGCGCTCGAGGTCCGGCACTACGGCCGTGTGACGTCGGGCACACCCGATCTGCTCGTCCACTACCACGCGAACATCAGCAAGACGTTCGACATCAACGGCGTGGACAACCGATACGGCTACTGCTACAGCGACTGCGAGCCGCGGTTCATCGAATATGAACAAGGCACGATCGTGCTTGACGTCGTCGACACGCACACCAACCGCGTCATCTGGCGCGGATGGGCGCAGGACAGCATCGACGGAAAGATCGACAACCAGGAACTGCTGAGAAAGGAAGTGAACAAGGCGGTGACACGGATGATGGAGCTGTTTCCGCGGCACCTGTAGAAGACCAATGAACTCACCGATCACCGCGATGCCGTCGGCGGAGGCGCTGCTGCTTCACTCGCTCATCACGCCTACCAGCGGCGGCATCGCCAGCCGTGTTCTTGCCCGCACCCCCGGCGGCAACCTCACGCTCTTCGCATTCGACGCCGGACAGGAACTCGCCGAACACACGGCGCCGTTCGATGCGCTCGTGATGGTCCTCGAAGGCGCGTTGGATCTGACGATCGGCGGCACGCGCGTGCACGCAACGCCGGGAACGATCGTCAGGATGCCAGGTGGGGCTCCGCACGCCGTCGAGGCACCAGAGCCGGCCAGGATGCTGTTGCTCATGCTCCGCATTCCGTAAGGACGGGGTTGTATTTGTCGACGCAATACCATTAGTGTGGCGCGGATCGAACATGTCTATCGCGCGACGTGAACATGTCAGGGCCACGGTCTCAGGCCTGGTGGCTGCCGCCCTTCTTGCCGCCCTCATCGTCTTCGGTTCGCGCAATCTCACTCATTTCGACGCGGCGCTGGTCGGCTACACGTTCGCCACGCTGTTTGCGACTTTCGGAATTACGTACCGGTACGCGATGTGGTTGCAGCGCCCGCCGACGCGGATGTACTGGCGCCGGGGCTGGCAGGTGTTCTTCACAGGACGGTTTCTCGGCCGCAATCTGCTCGAGTTCGTCCGCCGTTTCGTGCTCCAGTTCGCGGCCAACCGGTTCATATTTCGGCGAGGCGGCCTCCGCGGGCTCGCGCACTGGCTGATCATGTGGGGCTGTCTGATTGCGGCCGCGATCACCTTCCCACTCGTCTGGGGATGGATTCACTTCACGACCGTGCCCGGTAACCTCGACGAGTACCGTGCCCACGTGTTCGGCTATGCGGTCTATGACTTCCCCGTCGAATCATGGACGGCATTCATCGTGTTTCACGGACTGGTCTGGGCATCGTTCCCGGTTATCGCAGGTGTGATGCTCGCCTTTCGGCGACGCATGATCGACCATGGCGCCGTTGCGGTGCAGCGGTTCGAGCAGGACATCCTTCCGCTGGCGCTGCTGTTCGCCATCAGCATTACGGGGTTGATGCTCACGGCCAGCTACACGTGGATGAAAGGGTACGCCTACGACTTCCTGGCTATCCTCCACGCCGCGGCTGTCATCTTCACGTTGTTGTACCTACCGTTCGGCAAACTCTTCCACGTCTTTCAACGGCCGGCGCAACTGGGTGTGAGCTTTTACAAGGATGCCGGCACCCGCGGCGAGCAGGCGCAATGCGGCCGATGTGGCCAATCCTATGCGCCCGCATCGATGGTGCGCGATCTCACGACCGTCGAACGCGAGCTCGGGTTCTCGTACGAGATGAGCGGCACCACGGCCGTCGAGCACTACCAGCAGATCTGCCCGCGATGCCGTCGCGCGCTGCTCGGTCTGGCGCAAGGCTCGTTATGGGATGCCGGCAGTTGATACGACATGGCTGCGATTCCGGTCGATGACCTGAAGATCACGGAGCGCTTCGGGCCGCACAGGTCGGCCATGACCGGCGTACGCCTGTCGACCAGCGTGGAGCCCGAGCGGCTCGTGAAGACGCATTGCTGTTTCTGCGGACAGCAGTGCGGGATTCAATTGAAGGTCCGAGACAACGAGGTCATCGGCTTCGAGCCATGGGAAGAATTTCCGTTCAACCGCGGCATGCTGTGCCCGAAAGGCGTCAAGCGGTACCTGCAGGGCTCCCATCCGGATCGTCTGCTGACCGCACTGCGGCGCGATCCGACGTCGCCACACGGGTTCGCGCCGATGCCGTATGCGGACGCGATCGCCAGAACCGCGGCCGAAATCAGCCGCATCCAGCAGACGCACGGACCTCAGTCCGTTGCACTGCTCGGCGGCGCGAGCCTGACGACTGAAAAGACGTATCTGCTCGGCAAGTTCGCTCGCGTCTGTCTCAAGACACCGTACATCGATTACAACGGGCGGCTCTGCATGGTGAGCGCCGGCGCCGCCAACAAGAAGGCATTCGGCATCGATCGCACGACGAACCCGTGGTCCGACATGGTCGGCACCGAGGTCATCTGGGTTGCCGGTTCGAACGTCGCCGAATGCTCACCAATCACGACGAACTACTTGTGGCAGGCGCGCGAACAGGGCGCAAAGATCATCGTGCAGGATCCGCGGATTACTCCGGTGGCGCGCACGTGCGACCTGTACTTGCCTGTGAAGCCCGGACGCGATGCGGCGCTCTTTGCCGGCGTGCTCAATCTGATGATCGAGCATGGCTGGATCGATCGCGAGTTCATCGAGACGTACACGGT
>Ga0207670_10000729_pt1 | contig 17286 bp, 9 predicted proteins | sample KBSS23HmetaG_FD_184339 | JGI IMG/M metagenome (GOLD analysis project Ga0207670, IMG submission 184339) | Switchgrass rhizosphere microbial communities from Kellogg Biological Station, Michigan, USA - KBS S2-3H metaG (SPAdes) (version 2) | ecosystem: Host-associated > Plants > Roots > Rhizosphere... | reverse complement strand
AAAACTGAAACGATTGTTTGGTGAACTTGTGGGCTGTAACCCTCCGTTAAATCGTTCATTGAACCTGAAGTCGCAAGGCGAGTATGACGTTAGAACGCCTCAACGCGGAAGAGCTTATCAGGTCTGACGCCAACAAGTGTCCAACAACATTCTAATGGCCTAATCTTCCGTACTTTAGGCTGGCACTGAAATGGCAGGAGGTCAACAGGCCTGACCTTTCTGGGCCCTCGGTGAATCAAAAGGTTCGGATAAGTGCATGAGCAGAAGCACGCAAAAACAGGCCGGCCAGAAGGTCCACGACCGAATTGCCCAGTTCGCGCAGAGGCGACCAGATCATCCGGCCATCAGAACGGATATGGATGTCGTCTCTTACAGGACGCTTTTCCAAACGGCGACCCGGCTTAGTCTGAAGCTTCGTCAGTATGTTCCGCCAGGCTGTCTCGTCGGGCTGTATCAAGAGTTGGGGGTTCCATATCTAACAAGTCTCCTCGCAGTCCTTCTGGCTGACTGCGCTTACGTTCCGCTCGACACTCGTGACTCGTCCAATCACATTGTCCGTCTGAGCGCAGAGACGGGGACCAGAGTTCTCCTGACCTCGGAAGCGAGACTTCCAGAATTGTCGTCAGTGCTTCCGCGGGCCGCGAGCATCAAGCTTGCTCGTTCTCAGCACTTGTGCTCATTCTCACCAGATCCACCTGATGAGGTTTGTTCGAAAGGCAGAGGCTTTCGAGAACCAGAACCGCTCGACGGGCTCGAGACTACTGGACTGGCCAACGTGATCTTCACCTCGGGCTCTGGAGGGAGTCCGCGGGCGATCGCTCGTTCTCATGCGGCGATCATTGAGCACGCCGACTCTTGGGCTGCCATACTTACGCGCAGTGAGCGGCAACGCTTCCTACTTGCGTGTTCTCCGGCCTTCTCGATGTCGATGACTGCGATCTTTCTCGCATTGCTATCAGGCGAGACACTGATCTTGCCTTCTTACGGTTGGACTCACAACCCTCGACTTTTGGTGGAGTGCGTCGCTCGTCATCGAGTCACCGGATTAAAGGTCATTCCTTCACTTCCACCAAGGCTTTCTACGCCGCTGGCAAGATCAACTACCTCATTCCCGCAGGTTCTGATTCTCTCAGGGGAAAAAGCCACTTGGGATCAGGTCAATGCGTGGCGCAACGTCGCGCCGTGGTGCAGGATGTTCAACACCTATGGGTTAACTGAGGCTTTTTCCGTCACGGCCTACGAAGTACCACACGGCTCGATTCCTTCATCAGGAGAAGTCCCAATTGGCAGGAGCCTCCCCGGCAACGATATGATGGTGCTTGACGGGCGCCTACATGTTCGCGGGAGCTGTATAGCGGCAGGAAGAGTGACCGCAGGGCGGTTAGCGCCACTGCCTCTCGTGCGGCGGGGCGACGAGGGCTGGTTTCCCACAGCGGATATTGGTTCGGTTCACACTTCTGGTGTTTTCCATTTCTCCTGCCGTCTCGACGGGCACATTAAGTCACGCGGCTATCTCATTGATCCAGTAACAATCGAATGCGCGCTAACAACAGAGCGTGGTATCGCCGAAGCTGCCGTCACCATAGCGCGCGATTCCGACCGGCTTGTTGCACTCCTCGTGCTTGATGGCGAAGAACTGGACGTCCGCTCCCTTCGCCTCTCTCTCTTGAGTAGTCTTCGCTCTTTCGAGGTACCTCACGTCTTCAGAGCTGTCGATGAAATCCCTAAGTTGCTCTCTGGAAAAATAGATCGTTACTCATGTGATCCACAGTCAGGACATGAACTTTTCGCCATTGGTAACTTCGGCCCCAAGCCATCTACGGATATCGAGCGAAGAATTGCGATGATCATCGAAGAGCGGTTGGGCATCTCACCTCTGGGCATCGATCAGGGTTGGTATGATTTGGGCGGCGATTCACTCGGCTTACAGGATTTTGTCCTGACGCTTGAGAGTGAGTTCGCGATCTTGCTCGACGCCCACCTACAACCGTTTACGATTCGGCGGTTCGCGCAGCTTGCTCAGGGAGGCAGCAGAGTGGCTCGAGATTCGGGCCGCGGATCTATGATTTCATACGGGGGATCGATTCCGGTTCAATCTCCCAACGACCTACTTGACCCGCTCCGACACTGGCAGCGCATTGAAATTCACGACTCCAGCAGCGATCCCTACACGGTCAGTCAACGGATACGCCTACGGCGTCCGGAAAAGCTGTCTTTCGATCAGACGTCGCTCCGACTTGAGTTTTCAGAGACGGCAAGTGTGGACAGCATTGGCGAGACGCTCGCCGAACTGATTGCATCGCACGAGGGCTTGAGGCGCTCCTTGAATCTGGAGACGAGGCAGCAAGTAACGTATTCTTTTTCTGGTGCACTCTTGGTTCCGGTATTCGATGGTCGCGACTTGAGCACGCGCCATACTGATTCTGTCGTTCGCAGCCTCTTTGCCATGCCGTTAGATCCCGGCACACTGCCAGCAATGCGTTGGATGCTGCTGAGACAAAAGCGTCATGACCTGTTCCTGTGGCAGCTCTCACACACGCTTGTAGATGTCGCGAGTACTGACGTTCTCGCACGGCAGTTCCTAGAAATTTATTCCAAGTCGGGAAAGGTGAGTCGAAACGAACTCGCGGCTGATAATCGAACCCGGGATTGGCACTGCCAGATGGAAGCTGTCCGATACTCCGACGAGGCGATCTCGTGGACTCGTGATACGATTAGCCGATATCAACAACTCGTCATCTACTGCAAATCGGAACTTGCCAACCGCCGCCTCGAGGCCGGAACCAGGAACCACCGATACACTCGTCAAGGGAACTACCAAGAAGTCTTTATCTGTGATGCATTTGATCGTACGACGTCCGTCGCCAGTCTGCTAGCACCCTATGTTCTCTCGCTGTCGCGATGGCTTGGCGTCTCTGGTGTTCCACTGCGCGTCGGCTCTGCCGCCAGGGAGTATGCTGCCTTTAAAAACTGCTTTAGGGATGTTGTGGGCCAGTTCAACGACCACTTCCTAGTGCCTGTCGATACTCCGTGGGGTGCGTCTGTCGCGGAGATTGAGGCTCAGCTCAGTGGCTATTTCAGCTTCATTCGGAAACACTCAATTAACTTCGATAAGATCATCGATATGCTACGCGGCAAGGGCAACCCACACTTCGCGGCCTTACCGACGCTGTTTGCTGCGGCGCCTCTTGGTGATCTGACTGCCCGTGAGAGTGAAGATGGAACAGTGCGGACCCTCCCACGACCTCGATGGGGTCGGTGGTCTTTCGATTCATGGGGAACCAAGATCGGTCTCTACACGTTCAGGAACGGAAACTCCTTAGATTTGCTCGTTCATTCTAAGGGTATATGGTCGCGAGCGTTCGACCTATTCATCGAGGAGCTGCTGACCTTGCTTCCAGCGCGTTCACGCTAGTCACGTGACGCAGTGAAAATCACTGTCAAAACATATCAATCAGTGCAATAACAAAAACTTAGGTTGACCAAGGCGTGCGGTTTTTTGTTTGTCACGCTCCTATCCCCTGACCAATTAACGGGCGCGACCTCTATGGAACGGAGACCGCCGTGCGGGTACCGCGAGCGTCCTTCTCTTGTTGCCGTGACCGTCAAGAACATGCAAGTAGCAGAAGTGGACGAACTTACCTGCTATCCCTTATTCTTTCTGCGGCTGGTCCTCAGCTATGATTCACTCCGGCGGAACTCAGTCTAGAGGACGGGTTCCTTACGTTCTGATTCACAATTACGAAGAGCATGTTCGTTAGATCCGCCTGACGCTCCATGATCCCGTAACCTCCGAATGGAAATCATCGATAACATAAACAATCTCCTCGGCAACGACCTGAAGCGAACCATTCGACCGGGTTCGAAACTCAAAATCGCCGCCGCCAGTTTTTCTATATATGCCTTTGAGGCCTTGCGAGCAGAACTCGAAAGTGTCGACGCCCTTGAATTCATTTTTACGTCTCCCACATTCGTCCCAAATGAAGTAGCAGACAAAATGACTAAAGAGCGGCGTCAGTTTCACATCCCAAAAACCGAGCGTGAACGTGATTTTTATGGCAGCCAGTTTGAGATACAACTGAAGAACAAACTTACGCAGCGGGCCATTGCCAAAGAGTGTGCTGACTGGATACGCCGCAAAGCCTCTTTTCGCTCAAATCGCGGCAGGTCGCCGATGCAGCAGTTTGCTTGCATTAGAAACGGTGAAGCTGACTTGGCTTATATGCCACTCCAGGGTTTCACCGCCGTCGATCTAGGCTATCAACAAGGTGATGCCGTCTCGAACATGACTAACAAGTTTCATGAGCCGACGATGACGGCGACATACCTAGGGCTGTTCCATCAAATCTGGAACGACCGCGAAAAACTTGAAGACGTGACCGAACGTCTCTGCGATCACATCGCATCGGTTTATCAAGAGAATTCACCAGAGCGCATCTATTTTCTCCTGCTCTACAACATCTTCAACGAGTTTCTTGAAGATATTAACGAAGACGTTTTGCCGAATGACCTGACCGGCTATAAAGACACTCTGATCTGGAAGAAGCTATTTAATTTTCAGCGCGATGCTGTAACAGGCATCATCAACAAACTCGAGACCTATAACGGTTGTATTCTGGCTGACAGCGTTGGTCTGGGCAAGACGTTTTCTGCCCTCGCCGTAATCAAGTATTACGAGTTAAGAAACCGTTCAGTGCTAGTGTTGTGCCCTAAAAAGCTTGCCGACAATTGGACGAACTATAATCGCAACCTCACTACCAATATCTTCGCTAAAGATCGCTTTAATTACGATGTTCTTTGTCATACAGATCTTCAGCGCACGCGTGGAACCTCATTGGGGATGCCCCTTGATCGCGTCAACTGGGGCAATTACGACCTCGTGGTGATTGATGAATCGCACAACTTCCGTAACAACGACGCATTTAAGGACCGAGAAACCCGTTACCAGAAGTTGATGAATTCAGTGATCAAACAAGGCGTCAAGACAAAAGTTTTGATGCTTTCGGCGACGCCGGTTAACAATCGTTTCAGTGACTTAAAGAATCAGCTCGCCCTGGCTTACGAGGGTGAGTCTGAAAGGTTAAGTGGCAGACTCAAATCCGTACTGAGCGTGGAAGAAATATTTCGTCGGGCGCAATCAGCCTTTAACCAATGGTCAAAACTGCCGCCCGAAGAGCGAACACCTGAAGCGATCTTGGAGTCGCTTGATTTTGATTTCTTTGAACTCCTCGACAGCGTAACGATCGCCCGCTCGCGCAAACACATCGAAAAGTTTTACGACATTAGCGACATTGGGAGTTTTCCTGAGCGTCGCAAGCCCATTTCATACCACTGTCCCCTAACGCAACGTGCGGACGTTATTCGGTTCAATAAGATTTTCGATCAACTCAGCTTGTTGAAGCTCGCGGTGTACGCACCCGTGAGTTACATCCTGCCAAGCCGAGTCTCCCAATATGAGGATTTGTACGACACAGAGGTTTCGGGTGGTCGGGGGAAACTGAGGCAGGCGGATCGCGAACAAAGCTTGCAGGCTTTAATGACTGTTTTACTGCTTAAGCGGCTGGAAAGTTCAGTCGAAGCGTTTCGCATTACACTGCAAAAACTGAAGCAAAAACAGCTCTCAACGCTCGGAGCAATCGAATCGTTTCAGCGTACTGGTATCGATTCCGAGTTTACCGATGTCGCAGGTGCGTTTGAGAACTCGGAACCCGACGAAGAAGATTTTCTCGATGTCGACGATGAAGAGATTGGTGGCAAGGTCAAGATCAAGCTGTCCGATATGGATTTGGATTCGTGGGAGCACGATCTCAAAGCCGACTTGGTCGTGATCGATTTTCTGCTTGAGGAGATGCAAAAGGTCACTCCCAGTGATGATTCAAAGCTTCAGCACCTGAAAGTCGTCCTTGAGAGCAAACTCAGTTCTCCCATCAACCCGAGAAATAAGAAGGTACTAATCTTTACGGCGTTTGCCGACACTGCAAACTACCTTTACGAACACATTGCGAGCCAATTTCTATTATCCCACGAGATACACACAGCGAAAGTTACGGGCGCGGATCGACCTAAGTCAACTTTGGAGAGGCCGCTCGACTTTCAGGCGGTGCTCACTTTGTTTTCTCCAAAATCAAAAGAGAAGGCACTGGTCATGGCCAACGAGCCGCGCGAAATAGATTTCCTGATTGGGACTGACTGCATTTCCGAGGGACAGAACTTACAGGACTGCGACTACCTCATCAATTACGACATCCACTGGAACCCGGTCAGGATTATCCAGCGGTTTGGCCGTATCGATCGCATCGGTTCCCCAAACGAGAGTATCCAATTGGTGAATTATTGGCCCGATATCACTCTGGACGAGTACATTAACCTCAAACAGCGTGTGGAAAATCGCATGATCATCGCCGATGTTTCAGCCACCGGAGACGACAATCCACTCAGCGCGAAAGCTAACGATCTGTCATACCGAAAAGAACAGCTTCGCCGCCTTCAAGATGAAGTTATCGAAATGGAAGATCTGAAGACTGGAGTTGCGATCACTGATCTTGGTCTTAACGACTTTCGAATGGATTTGGTGAACTACATTAAAGATCACCGCGAGGTGTCAGGGCTGCCCAATGGATTGCACGCCGTTGTAAAGCCGTCAACTGAACGCGGGCTTCGTCCTGGAGTCATATTTAGCCTTCGGAATCGCAACGAGGGAGTTTTTATCGCCAGCCACAACCGTCTGCATCCGTACTATCTCGTATATGTGGGAATCGATGGAGAAATAATCACCAACCATACGGAAGTGAAGCGGCTGCTGGACCTCGTGCGCAGCGCCTGCGCGGGACAGGATGAGACGATCGATGATGCCTGTCGCATCTTCAACGGCGCGACCAACGATGGTCGAAACATGGAGGTTTATTCTGATCTGTTGAGCAAAGCCATCAACTCGATTATCGACGTCAAGGACGATAGCGATCTTGACAGCCTGTTTCGGGTTGGAAAGACAACCGCGCTGACGAACGCGATTGCGGGTCTCAATGATTTCGAGTTGATCGCCTTTGTGGTGGTTCAGGAGACGTAATGAGCGTCGGTTTGTTTGCCTATCCAGAACGAGCGGCATTTGGACGCAATCTGCCCAAGACAAAGATTTATGAGCACACGCGACTCACCACGGCGATGCGTAACAAGTTAGTGAGTCAGATTGAAAAGATCGTATGGCAATACAAGCTGTCGCCAGAAACCATCAACCTACGATCAAAGAAAAGCGCGCCGGAGATCGAGGTTTTTACGGTCACTCTCAAGAAGCCGAACATCAGCAATGAGATTTTGCGTGCTATCGACACTGCAATACCATTTCCAATAATTCATGAACTAGTTTATGACGGACGAGTCAAAGTCGTGGCTGCGTTCAAGCGTCCAAGCGAGGCCGGTTCATCAAAGTGGGTTACAGATATTTATTTCGAATCCGATTGGCAAAAACTAGACGCCGAGCGCAAGCCGCTTCCGGTTGCTCTCGACCTCGGTCGGCTTTACCAACAAATCCTACGTGAGTTGATTTCGGTTCCGCCGCGCCGTGGTGAGAACATCAGGGAGCAAGTCCAAAGAGTAGCCTTGATTCGCGGTAAACAGTCTGAAGCTGCGAAGCTTGATGCCCGGCTCAAAAAGGAAAAGCAGTTTAATCGCAAAGTTGAGATCAACGCGCGGTTACGGAGCTTGAGAAAAGACATCGAAGTCTTGTCAAAACCAGGAGCGAAGACGGAAAGGAATTAGCCGCAGATTTACGCAGACAATACAGATTAGAAATGTTTTGTTTTATGTCGGCCAATCTGTATTCCCCTGGCTAATGTCAGATATCTCCTTATGCAAAAACTAAAAATGCGTACTCCCGATTTTACGGACGAGAACATCGCCCGGATTGCCCAGTTGTTTCCAGATTGCATAACGGAATCTCGCGATGAAAGTGGCACACTCAAGCGCGCAATAGATTTTGATCAGTTAAGACAAGAATTGTTCGGCTCGATCGTTGATGGCACTGCCGAGCGGTACCAGCTCAACTGGCCAGGCAAACGTGAAGCGCTGCTCACAGCAAACGCGCCAATAGCCAAGACTCTGAGGCCATGCCGGGAGGACAGTGTTGATTTTGATACGACAAGGAATCTTTTTGTTGAGGGCGACAATCTCGACGCCTTAAAGCTGCTTCAGGAAACCTATCTCGGCAAAGTCAAGATGATCTATATCGATCCACCGTATAACACCGGAAACGATTTCATTTACGAAGACGATTTTGCCGAAAACAAGGACGAGTATTTTGAACGCTCGCTTCAGAAAGATGCGAGAGGCAATCGCTTGGTTTCGAATCCAGAATCGAATGGTCGCTTCCATTCGGATTGGCTGTCGATGATTTCGCCCCGTCTGAGACTTGCGCGTAATCTCATGGCAGATAGTGGAGTTATTTTTTTGTCTATTGATGACGGAGAGCTCGCGAGACTTCGATTATTATGCGATGAAGTTTTTGGCGAACAGAATTTCATCGCCCAACTCATATGGAAAAAACGCAGTACGCCACCTAACGACAAGGTGGTGGGAACTCAACACGACTATATCCTAATCTATTGTAAGGACGCCTCGTCCGTAGAACTCAATCTTCGAGAGCGCAGTCAACGGCAAGTTGAACGATACAAGAACCCTGACAACCATCCTAAAGGTCCATGGGCAGCCAGTGACTTGACTGCGAATGTTAAGGGCGGCCGATTTGTAGAGTCTTTGCACTTTGAGATCATCAATCCTAATACAGGGGAAGCACATTTTCCTTCCGCGAATGGCAATTGGCGTTTCAACAAAGAGCGCATCGAGAAACTGCTTTCAAACAATGAGATCTATTTCGGCTCAGATGGCCGAGGCAAGCCAATGTTGAAACGATTCTTGTGTGACATTAAGGAAGGAATTACCTGGACGACCATTTGGGATTTTGTTCCGCTCAATACTGAGGGCTCGCAAGAGATGAGAGAGCTTTTGGGTAGTTCAACGGTTTTTGAGAACCCAAAGCCGACTGGATTGATCACTCACTTAGTCAAAGTAGGCATGGGTTCAGACGGAATTATTCTTGATTATTTTTCAGGCTCGTCAACAACGGCGCACGCAGTCATTCAATTAAATTCGGAGGATAGGGGTAATCGACGCTTCATCTTGGTTCAACTGCCGGAGGAAACTGACGAACAAAGCGAGGCCTACAAGGCAGGATATAAGACTATCGCCGAACTCGGCAAAGAACGCATTCGGCGCGCCGGTCAAAAGATAAGAGAAGAAGCTGAGCTGAACGGCGCCAACTTGGACATCGGTTTTCGCGTTCTTAAGATCCATACGTCCAACATGAAGGATGTTTACTACTCCCCCGATGAACAGTCGCAAGCTAACCTCCTCGATCAGATTGCCAGTGTTAAGGAAGGCCGCAGCTCTGAAGACCTGCTTTTTCAGGTACTCCTCGACTGGGGAGTCGATCTCGCTTCACGGATTGTCTTCGAAAAGATTTGTGACAAGGAAGTCTTCTTCGTCGATGAGAACGCTCTAGCGGCCTGTTTCGATGTTGACTTGAACGAGAATTTTGTAAAGGAACTCGCTAAACGTAAACCTTTACGAGCTGTCTTCCGCGACGCCGGCTTTGCCTCAGATGATATCAAGATCAATGTGGAACAGATTTTCAAACTCATGTCACCGGAAACTGAAGTTCGATCCATTTAGATGAAGCTAAAATTCAAAAAGCAGCAGTATCAGACTGCGGCCGTCAGTGCGGTAACCGATTGCTTCATAGGCCAGCCGTCGTCGAGCGGCGTCAGATACCGAATCGATCCGGGCCGCGTAACCGAAAAGCCCTTATTCGAAGGACAGTCGGTTGAGGTTATTGCGGGCTTTAAGAATGAAGACCTGCGAATCACTCCCGCTCAGATACTGGAGAACGTGCAAGCTGTTCAGCGAGGACAAAATCTGCCCGTCTCGAACACATTAGTAGGCGACAACAAAACTGGATGCCTGATCAACCTCACTATTGAGATGGAGACCGGCACCGGCAAAACCTACTGCTACATCAAGACGATGTTCGAGTTGAATCGGCAGTATGGGTGGAGCAAGTACATAGTCGTCGTGCCCAGCATCGCCATCCGTGAAGGCGTCTATAAATCGTTTGAGATTACTGCGGAGCATTTCCTTGAAGACTATGGCAAGCGTCCGCGCTTTTTCATCTATAACTCTAAACAACTTCACAACCTGGAAGGGTTTTCATCAGATGCAGGCATAAATGTGATGATCATTAACGTGCAGGCCTTTAATGCTCGGGGCCAGGACGCGCGCCGTATCTATGAAGAGCTTGATGACTTTCAGTCCCGACGGCCGATAGACGTGATTAAGAGCAATCGCCCGATCTTAATTCTCGATGAGCCACAAAAAATGGGTGGCGACGCGACTATGAAGTCGCTAAAAGAGTTCAACGCGCTAATGATGTTGCGTTATTCGGCGACGCACAAGACAGAATACAACAAGATACATCGCTTAGATGCTCTGGACGCGTACAACCAAAAGCTGGTCAAAAAGATCGCTGTGCGGGGCATCGCCGTCAAAGGATTAGCCGGCACGAACGCCTACCTGTATCTGGAAGGAACCGAGATTTCGCCTACCAAGCCGCCCGTGGCGCGAGTCGAATTTGAGATCAAACAAGCGAACGGCATCAAACGCGTCATGCGTAAGCTCCACAGAGGTGATAATTTGTTCGACCTCTCTGGCAGCCTTAATCAGTATCAAGGGTTTGTCGTCTCGGACATCGATGCGCGCAGCGATACGGTCAGTTTCACCAATGGCATAGTTATAAATGCTGGTGAGGTCAACGGCGACCTCAATGAATCAGCTTACCGACGTATTCAAATTCGTGAGGCGATCAAATCTCATCTGGAAAAGGAACAACGGCTCTTTCATCACGGGATTAAGACTCTCTCACTGTTCTTCATCGATTCAGTAGCGAAGTATCGAGTGTATGACGAAAACGGCGCGACATCAGGTGAGTATGCGCAGATCTTTGAAGAGGAATATCGAAATGAATTAAATGATGTTCCTATTTTGATCGATGAATCATATCGAAAGTACCTTGACGCCATCTCACCTGAATCGACACACAACGGCTACTTTTCGATCGATAAGAAGACGACTCGGCTGGTTGATCCTACAGTAGCGTCACGGGGCGAAACCGCCGGACACAGTGACGACGTTGATGCCTACGATTTGATTCTGAGAAACAAAGAGAAATTATTGTCATTCGATGAACCCACGAGGTTCATCTTCTCTCACTCAGCGCTGCGCGAAGGTTGGGACAATCCAAATGTCTTCGTCATCTGCACCCTCAAGCATAGCGACAATACAATCTCGCGGCGGCAGGAAGTCGGCCGAGGATTGCGAATTGCTGTGAATCAAAATGGTGATCGGATGGACGATCCAGCGATTGTTCACGATATCAACGTCTTAACCGTAGTCGCGAGTGAGAGCTACAGGGACTTTGTTAATGGCCTTCAAAGAGATATTAGCGATTCGCTTTCGAGCCGTCCGAAGGTGGCGAATGAGGCTTATTTCACTGGTAAAGTGTTGCGAACCGTTGACAAGGACATTCGTGTCACGGCTGAAATGGCGCGTCACCTGGAGTTCTACCTTATTCAGAATGGGTATATTGATGTTGATAAGAAGATCACAGATAGGTATCACGACGCAAAACAGAATCAGCGTTTGGCGCAACTGCCTTCCGTGTTAGCGTTGAACTCCGAACAGATTTTTCAGTTAGTTGATACCGTGTTCAGCGATGCACAAATGCCTGAGATCGATGATGACCGCCACAAGCAAACAAATCCGCTGAATGGAAACTTCGAGAAGAAAGAGTTCAAAGACCTGTGGAATCGTATCAACCGAAAGGCTGCGTACACTGTTCATTTCGATTCGGCGGAGCTGATCTTAAAATGCGTTAAGGTCCTCGATTCCTACTTGAGAGTGACGCCTTTACAATACACTGTCGCAGCGGGCGAACAGATCAACCAGGCAACGACCGACAACCTCAAACAAGGCACCGCCTTTGTACAGACCAACCAGGAGACGCTGAACAACACAAACTGGATAAGATCGGAAGTCAGATACGATCTTGTTGGAAAGGTCGCCGAAGAAACGAAGTTAACCAGAAACACTATCGCCATGATCCTGAAAGGAATAAGCTCCGCCACATTTAGTCAATTTAAGACCAATCCAGAAGACTTTATTTCAAAGGCTGCGACGCTAATCAACGAGCAAAAGGCCACCGTTATCGTCGAACATCTGGCCTACGACCCAATAGAAGAAACACACAGCATGGATATTTTCACGCAAGAAAAACCAAGAGAGAATTTCGCGAAAGCAGGCCCAAAGCTCAAGCGACATATCTACGACTATGCATTTACTCAATCAAAAGTAGAGCGCGATTTTGTAACTGAGCTTGATGTAAGCAACGAGGTTGTCGTCTACGCCAAATTGCCTAAAGGCTTTGCGATTCCGACTCCCGTTGGCCCATACAATCCAGACTGGGCCATATCGTTCAAGGAAGGTGCGGTGAAACACGTCTATTTCGTTGCTGAAACAAAAGGCTCTCTTTCCACGATGCAACTCCGTGAGATCGAGAAATCAAAGATTGACTGCGCCCGCAAGTTTTTCAAGATCATCACCTCTGATCAAGTCAAATATGATGTGGTTGATTCATACGCGAAGTTGATTCAGTTGGTTAAATGAAGACGCACTGTCTTCTTGAGCAGTTCTAGTTTCCTTCATCTGACACAAGGAGCCCTCATGCCTTTAGCGATCAACGAAGCCACTTTCGAGTCCTGCCACGAAAACTTTCTTGCGTACATGCAACAAAACGGACATGGTGAGCCATTCACGAATTTTCAACATCCGTTTCTAGTCAAAGATGAAATCGCTTACAAGTGGGCGGCATACCAAAGAGGACAAGCTGCTTTGACCCTCGATAAATGGCGCCGATGGAAACCTGGTGAAGGAAAAATCATTCAGGCTGCTAAGGACGCCTGTCTTCCCGGAATCGGAGCGAACTGGCTTGAACATCGGTTCGGCGCGAAGGGAAATTCCGATGCCCCGCTCTACAGAGTAAAAGGCAGCCGTCAAATCAAGGATTTCGAAGAACAGCTTCACACTTTAATGATGGGGGGGGTCTGACACGCCAGATGCATTTGCGTCACGGTTTGACGCGTTCGCAAATTATCTGTGCAACCGTCACCTCAGTTGCAAGTGGCCGTTCCTATCGCACCTGGCATTCCTGCTTCGGCCTACAACTTATTTTCCTGTAAAACCCGACCGGTTTAAGAATCTGCTCGCCTACTACGGTATACAACAAAGTTGCAGGGCACGTCGATTGGAGCCGTTACTCAATTCTGATGCAGTTGGCTGATTGGTTAAGAGAACGTCTCTCGCGTTACGGCACAGCGGACATTGTCGAGATTCATTCTTACATGTGGGTGGTAGCTTACTTAGGACCGGCTACTACAAAGAAACGTAGACATCGCTCCACTCGTGGCTTTGAAGCGGAGCTTGTGCTTCGGCAAAAGCGTGCGATGGAGCGGGAACGGCGTGGCTTAATGGGAGAACGCCACGTCTTTGATCATGAAATTAATCGACTTAACCGCCTTGGGGCAAGATAAAGCTGGCCAGCCAAGTAGAAATGGTATCGTTTCGATTGTTCCGACGGCGGGTTTGACGTTGGGTCATACGACAATGAAGGAAAAGAAGTCCACATTGAAGTTAAGACGACAATAGCGAGTGAAACAAACGATGCGGGGTTTTGGCTTTCGGAACGTGAGCGCGCGAGGGCCAAGAGTGACCCGTGTTGGCGACTTTATCGCGTATGGTCCATCGATGACAAACCGCAGCATCGCGACCTCGGAAACGTAGTTTTGAAGCTTCCTGTCATTGGCAGATGCAGCCATGTGGCTGGTTTGTATCAGGTAGTGGTGACACTAACAGTCTCAAGCAAATCGACCATACTTAGACCGCTGACAAACCTACCCGCGAAACGCAACTCATCATGTACTTCGCTATTGATCTCGCAAAGTTCCTAGTGTGTAGCGGTAAGCTTCGCTGTCATTTAGACACTGCGTATGGGGGTTCCATCCCCATGCTCCGACTGAGGAGTAGAATGTTGACTTTGGATTCGAATTATTCTAAAAGTCTCCGTGTTTTGGATTAAAGATCGAGGAACTCTCAAATCCATCGAAAAAGGGGCTTCCTCCGTTTGCCCCGGTCACCAGGCATATACTTTCAAGTTCCCTATTGGGGATCAAAGTCCATATCCTTGATCGTCAAAGGCTGTGGTGCGGTAAGCCGACTTATCCTTAACCATGGAGCCTTCTTTGATACGGGCTTTGTAACAGTCGCACGGTTTGGAGAAACAGATGAGTAGCAGGCGCCTTACAGCACTCAAAGTTCAGCAATGGATGAAAGACTGGGATAAAGTTGACTTCGATACAAAGGAACTCCGGCGCAAACCAGATCCTTACTTTTATTTGTTTACAATTTCAGCTGGTTACTTGAGAGCTTTATCCGGTATATACCGTCGCACTACTGAGGGTGGGCTGTTGCGATCAGCCGACTTATCGATTCAACGTCGGCACGACGAGGAGCGATCACGAAAAATCCGAGAGTTCATCAAATATGGATATCCGTGGTCCGAATTGAATGCACAGAAACGGGCAAGCGGCGAGTTTGATGATCTTCGAAAACCTGGATGGCTTCCAACTGCGATTGTCGTCAATATCTTGAAAAAAGGTGATGTGCGTCGTGGCAAATCTGTTCCCGATGCTGCCTTGATTAAAGTGAGGGATTCTAATAATGGAAGCGCGACTATTGAGCTCCCTTCATCATTCACTACCGGCGATTGGGCGTTGAATCACGATGAAGTCCCACCTATCGAAGTCATCGATGGTCAACATCGACTTTGGGCATTTGAGGAGCGCCTGAAATCTGATTTTGAACTACCAGTCGTGGCCTTCCACGGATTGGATATTAGTTGGCAGGCGTACCTTTTCTGGTCAATCAACATAACTCCCAAGCGGATAAATGCAAGCTTGGCTTTCGATCTCTATCCGCTCCTTCGCACGGAAGATTGGCTGGAAAGATTTGAAGGTCATTCTGTTTATCGCGAAACGCGCTCGCAAGAACTTGTCGAATCACTCTGGTCACATCCCGGTAGTCCTTGGTTCCATCACATCAATATGTTGGGTGAAACAGGCCTGCCCGAGAAGATGGTTAGCCAAGCGGCGTGGGTTCGATCTCTTATGGCCTCTTATGTCAAATCTTACGAGGGTAAGCGAATCTCAATTGGCGGCCTATTTGGTTCGCGAATGGGAGAACGCAAGGACGTATTGGGTTGGAGTCGCGCGCAACAAAGCGCCTTTTTGATTTTAATGGGCCAGAAATTTAGCGCTACTCTGAGAGGATATAAAGGTGACTGGGCCCAATCAATTAGGAAGGGCACTCAAATAAAAGTCACCGATAAGGACCCGGCGTTTCTCGGTCCACATACGCTGCTAAATACCGACCAAGGAATACGAGCTCTCCTTCACGTAACCAACGATTTATGTTTCGTGCAAGCAAGTGAACTTAACCTGAGCGAGTGGATTACCGACCAAGACGCTGGAGCTATTGATGAGGCAGCAGTAACGACCGCTTTGCGATCTTTAGAGGCCCAGCCTGTTAACAGTTTTTTGGAAGAGATTGCAAACCAACTGGTTAGTTATGACTGGAGAACATCCGCGGCACCGAGTCTTTCAGAGGATGAAAGACACAATAAGTTAGTCTTTCGGGGTAGCGGTGGGTATAAAGAACTGCGCAGCCAATTGCTTCAACATCTACTTACGTTACAAGACTCCCTTTCAGATTTTGCTGCTAATTTAATGGAGATTCTCGGCTATAGAGAATGACCACGGCCACCCTCACAAAAATTCAGAAGAATATGTTACGCAAGTCCTCACGGACGGGCGTGCGAAACAGTTTCGGCCAGCTTCAGCGACATGTTCTTCATCAACGCTGGCTCGGAAAAGGAAATAGGTATTCAGTAAATACTCTAAATAGACTAAAGAAAGACTTAGAACCAGGTCGTTCAATCAATAGCGGTCATCTATCCCAGTATATCGCCGCATCCGCACCATTACATTGTTCTGACGGCTGGACGTACTTAGGGCGCGCTATGATTTGTCATGCTCGAGGGGACTCTCCGACAGCATTGCATTTAGCCTATTACGCAGAACTGCGTGCAGCTGTCGCAATTTTAGCTGCTGAGGGTATAGGCATCTTTTCACGACAGCACTTCGTGGTAGATGAAGATTCGAACTGCCAAAGAATTCCGGGTAAGCAGCATGGCACTCATGTCATCACTTGGTTGGCGTTGGAACATTGGGCGGAGTTAAGGCGCTCCTCAGAGTTCGTGACAAGCATTATCGCACCTGGAAGCATTCCGCTTTCTGAATGGTTAACTCACTTCGGGGCCACTGTCACAACTGGTGGCTTAGTCACTAGCCAGATGCTTAAGCATTGGGGACTAGACCTAAAGCATCTCAGTGAAGATCGGGACGCCAGGAATGAAGCAAGCTATCGACCTGATCGGCTTGTGCAGAGGGCAGCGCTCACTGCTAATGAAGTGTCTGAGTTTCTGCGTAATTTTTGGCAGTTACTTGAGCCGTTGCCAGCATCTCCTTTTGAGGTTTTGGATCGGCATTTATTACGGGTAACACTCGAAGAAGCTTACGCAGCTACCATCGGAAGATCCGCGGCGAATGATCAGGCAGGTTTTGCGGTTGCCGTGGATCGAATGCTGAATGGTTTGTCTCCGTCAGGCCTTTCGGCAAATGAGTGGAAACAATTCTTAACTAGATCAACCGCCCCTAGTACACCACAACTCTTGGAACAAGCTGCGGGTAGAGAAAAAAGTGGCAGCCCAATACATCATATGCAAGTAATGTCTAGAGCAGGTTTATTGCTTCGCGTGGCGACAGGCGCGTGCAATCAGCTAATTCGTACTGCTCCTTTCGCGGGTCCTGACCTTCAATTCTGGTGGAGCCGAGTGGGTGACGATCTTGGAATATGGAATCCGGTCACTATACCAACACAACTCGCTGACTTGTGGGCCGATATTGAATCGGCGTTGGAAGAGTTGCAAAATTGGGAAAGTGAAAATTCGAGCCCCGCTGGATCAATAGTAGACTGGTGGTTTCGACTCTCCAACCCCATCTCGCTGTTGGG
>Ga0207670_10000728_pt1 | contig 17314 bp, 12 predicted proteins | sample KBSS23HmetaG_FD_184339 | JGI IMG/M metagenome (GOLD analysis project Ga0207670, IMG submission 184339) | Switchgrass rhizosphere microbial communities from Kellogg Biological Station, Michigan, USA - KBS S2-3H metaG (SPAdes) (version 2) | ecosystem: Host-associated > Plants > Roots >... | reverse complement strand
CTGAAGGCCAACTGCCAGCCGCCGGCCGGCGTGGAGGTCCGCGTCGCGGGCGACCTCGCCATCTATCAGGCCCTCAAAGCGCACGCCGGTGACTTCGCCGCGGCCGCGCTCGAGGCGAACTTGCTCAACACGGAGAGCTTCCGGATCTCCAGCGTCACGCTCGAGGACTACAAGACGCTCGGCGCGACCCGCGACAAGGTCCGCGTCTGCGTCACGGCCGGGTCGAAGTCGGTCGACGACGCGCGCACGAGTCTCGCGACCAGCGTGGCCGCGGCTCAAGTCATCAAAGGGCTGAAGTTCTGAGCCGCCAAGATCGGCGGCAGGAGGATCGTGTCATGCGTGTCGGCATCGTCGCTCGCGGATTCCTATCGGCGCTGGCGCTGACCTTCGCCGCGTGCACCCTCATTTACGACAAGACGGCGACGCAGTGTCGGTCGGAAGACGACTGCCGGAGTCGCGGCGCCGAGTTCGCCGACACCACGTGCTCGCTCGACCGCGTCTGCGTCAAGCTCGCGGCCGACGACACGCTGTGCTCGACGAACCAACAGTGCACCGACAAGAACGGCGGCGCTCCGTACCGGTGCCTCCAGACGACGCACAAGTGCGTGCCGCTCACGTCGACCGACTGCCCGCGCATCGTCGCCGACAAGTCGGCGCTCCTGAACGACAACACGATCTTCCTCGGGACGTCGTACATCCCGAACATCGACGGGCAGCTCGCGGAAGACGGCGCGGAGCTCGCCATCAGCGAGATCAACGTCGCGCTCGGCGGCGGGCTACCGGCGGTGCAGGCGGGCGGACCGAAGCGGCCGCTCGCGCTCGTCACGTGCCCCGCCGAGCCGACCACCACCGGGCTCAACTCGCTGCCCGGCTCGCTCCGCGCGATGGACTTCGTGTCGAACGTGGTCCAGGTCCCGGCCGTGATCGGGCCGTTCTTCCCCGGCACGAGCCTCGCCGCCGTCCCGCAGGTCCTCATCCCGAGCGGCGTGTCGGGCTTCATCCTCGGCGCGGCATCCGCCGCGATCTCGGACTACAAGGACAACGATCTCATCTTCCGTATGGCAGCCATCGACACCGACGCGTCCAAGCTGATGGCGTCGCTCATGGCAGAGCAGCTCGAGCAGCGTGTCTACGCCGACGGGATCGCTGGGCCGGGCGAGCCGATACGCGTCCAGCTCATCTACACGAACGACGGGACGAACGCGTTCACTACCGATTACATCATCAAGAATCTGAAGTTCAACAACGGCAAGTCGATCACCGACAACGGATCCAATTTCCGTTTGACGGCGATACCCGACCCGACGGACCGTGTCAGCAATCCGGACACGGCTTCGAACGTCGCCGCCGCGATCGCCGACGCGATCAGCTTCAAGCCGCACATCGTCCTCTTCCCGATGATCCCGTCGACCGGAACGCAGATCCTCGTGGCGCTCGACGGCCAGTGGCCGGTGGGGGGGCAGAAGCCGCCGCTCTACGTGTCGACCGTCGGCTCGTGGGCGAACCAGGTCGTCGCCGCGATCGGGAACCGCGACTCGCTGCGCAAGCGGTACTACGGGCTCGAGGCGATCGCGCAGGGGTTCAATCAGGGGACCTTCGACCAGTTCGTCGCGGGGATCCGGCTCAAATTCCAGGAGCTCCAGAACCAGAACGTCGCGGTCCAAGCCGGGTACGCGTACGACGCGGTGTACTTGAGCGCGTACTCGATCGTCGCCGCCGGAGCCACGCAGCTCTCGGGTGCGACCCTCTCGCAAGGAATTCGAAAAGTCACGAAATCGGGGGTGCCGGTGTCCACGGGGACCGCCGATCTTCCGAAGGCCGTCTCGGCGCTCCAGTCCGGTAACGGGCTGAGCGTGCAAGGCGTCACGGGGCCGATCGTCTTCGACGACAAGGGGGACCGCCCGTTCAACGCGCGCCTCTATTGCGTCGCCGGAGTGAACGGTGTCGCGACGAGCATCGCGCGGCCGGGCTACGCGATCGACACGGCCTCCGGGAGGACGGCCGGGTCGGCGATCTGCCCGTAACTCCCCATCGAGGCCTGAGGCTCCGTGTCTGACGCGCGCCCGCCGGCGCTCCGCCCGATGGGCGCGGTCTTCTTCGACCGCGTCGACGAGCTCGGCGATCACCCGTTCATCCGCGTGCCCGGGAGTCACGACGTCTCGTGGCGCGACTTCGGCGCAGCGGTGTCGGAGACCGTGCGCGGGCTCCGCGATATCGGCCTCCGCAAGGGCGATCGCGTTTCGCTCCTCTCCGGGAACCGCTTCGCCTGCCTCACGGCGGACGTGGCGACGATCGCCGCGGGGCTCGTCCTCGTCAGCAATCGGCCGGCGTACTCCGACGCGCTCGTGACGCGCCTGCTCGGCCACGCCGGCGTGCGCGCGGTCTTCGTCGAGGACGAGCGGATGGCCGAGCGCGTCCTCCGCCTCCGCGGCGATCTGCCGGCGCTGGATTTCGTGATTGCGCTCCACGGATCGGGCGGCGTGGCCGGCGCGATGACGCTCGACGAGCTCCGCGCGCGCGGACGTGCCCGCGACCCCGCCGAGCTCCGCGCGATCGTCGCGTCGGTGGATCTCGATGACATGGCGAGCATCGAGTACACCTCGGGATCGACCGGCGAGCCGAAAGGCGTCGTCAAAGTGAATCGCAGCCTCGTGACGTGCCATCTCGCGCCGATGGCCCACGATGCGCCGCTCCTCCCCGCGCGGAGGCACGAGGTCGTACCGGTCACGCTCACGCTGAATCACCTCCTCGGGCGCGGGATCGTCCACCGCGCGTTCATCCAGGGGCGCACGGTGGCGATGCTCGAGCTCGAGGAGCCGGACCTCCACCTCGCGGAGATCCGGGCGATGGAGCCGGTTCTTTTGTGGGCCGTGCCGCGGCTCATGCTGCGGCTCTGGGACGAGTTCGTGCGCGAGAACCCGGACTGGCTCGAGCGCGCCGAGCGCATCGAGCGAGACGCGCAGGTGCCCGGCGACTCGCTGATCTCGCCCGCCGAAGCGGCGCGCTTCGCGCCGGAGCGGGAGGCGCTCCTCGCGCGCTTCCTCGCGGCGTTCGGCGGGAAGCTCCAGCAAATCGGCTGCACCGGCGCGCCGATGCCGATGAAGATCCTCCGGATATGCGATCGGGTCGGCATCCCGCTCGACCCGTTCTACGGGTCGACCGAGGCCGGGGCGATCACGACGCCCGACGGCCCTCGGCGCGAGCGACTCGGGAACGTGGGGCTGCCGTACCCGGGGACGGAGATCTCGATCGCCGACGACGGAGAGGTGCTGATCCGCAGCCCGGCGGTCATGCGCGAGTACCTCGAGAACCCGGCGGCGACGCGCGAGGTGCTCGACGAGGACGGATGGCTCCACAGCGGCGATCTCGGGAGCTTCGATCGCGACGGGTGCCTCCGCCTCGTCGGACGGAAAAAGGACATCTTCTGCACGGCGGACGGATCGAACATCTATCCGGCTCGCGTCGAGTCCGTTCTCGAAGAGGACGCGCTCATCCGGCAGGCGGTGCTCGTGGGGGACCGGCGGCCGTACCTGGTGGCGCTCCTCGTCCCCGACGCGGCGAAGGTCGCCGCGGCGCTCGGCGTCGGGAAGGCGGCCGACGTCCACGCGCTCCTCTGGTCGCGCGTCGAGGCGTTCAACGCCGTCGTCGAGGCGAACGAGCGGATCCGGAGGATCGCCGTCTTGACGGCGGATCTACCAGCCGACGTGCGGATCGCGGCGGGGGTCCTGGGGAAGGCGCGGACGGACCGCGCCCGGGTCGAAGCGGTGTTTCGCGCGGAGATCGATCTTCTCTACGCGAGCACGCCCGGAGAGGAGCTCGTGCGATGACGTTCAAGAGTGTGTCGACCGGATCGGCGTTCGAGAAGAACGGGACGTTCTCGCGCGCGATCTACGACGATGAGTGGGTCTTCGTCTCGGGGACGTCGGGGTTCGACTACCAGACGATGGCCATCTCCGACGACTTCTCGGAGCAGCTCCGCCAGACGTGGAAGAACATCGAGGCGGCGCTCACCCAGGCCGGCAGCCACCTGGGCGAAATCGTGTCGTACGTCATCTACTTGACCGACCGCGCCGATGCGCGGCTCCTCGGCCAGATCCAGAAGCAGATCTTGCCGCACCGGCCGACGGGGACGCTCGTGTGCACGGGCCTCGTCGACCCACGGATGAAGGTGGAGATTACGGTGACCGCGAAGCGGGGCGCCACGTTCGACACGGGCGTTTAACCGCGGGCTGTTTGCAAAGCCGCGCCCCGCTCTTTCGGCTGGGGAGCTCGAGGGGAGCGGAGCTCCCCTCGAAACTAGGATGGCCGAGCTCGAGGGGAGCGGCCGCGCTCCCCTCGAAACTAGGATGACTCAAAGCCTCTTGACGAAGGCGATGACGTCCGCAGTGTCCGCGTCGGACATCGGCGGACCGAACTTCTGCAGGGTCGCCGGCAGCGTGAAGAAGAATTGGTTGTACGTCGCCATCACGTCTTCCAGCGTATTGGCGCTGCCGTCGTGGAAATACGGAGCGTGGTTGACCACGTTGTAGAGGCTCCGGGCCTCGAAGCGGCTGATGTCGTTGCACACTCCCGTGACGAATCCGCGCCCCGGGTCGGGGCGGCCGGTGCGGACGAGGATGGAACCGTCCGGATTCGTGCAGCGTATCGTATGCGTTTTCAGGTTCGCGGCGTTTCGCGTCGCCGACAGATTGGACATGATGTTGTGGAATCGTTGTGTCGCGAGCGCAGGATCGAACTCGGTCATCGACGCGCCGCCGTGGCACCCGACGCATTTCTGCGCGAAGACGGCCTTCCCGCGGAGCTCCTGGGCGTTCAATTCGTCGTCGGACGGGAATGGCGAGGGCGGCGTCTGGCTCGTCGCCAGCGCCATCCCGACCATCCGCGCGCGGCGGTTCGAGAACTGGGTGAGCTGGAACGCGGCGAGCGCGTCGAGCACGCTCGTCGGAGGATCCACCGTCACCTGGCTGTGCACGCGCGCAGCGCCGAGCGCTTGAATCTGCAGCGTCTCCGCGCGTCCATCGAGCTGGTACGGCGCGCGGAACGCGACGTCCTCGATCGACGGGACTTTTCGCCACACGTTGAGCGTCGTCGCTCCGGGCAGATCGTCGATCGTGATGTTCGCGGGGATGGTCAGCGTGACCTGCACGAGGCCCCGTCGAACGTTCGTAAAGTCGGTGACGCCATCGTTCGCGTCGATCGCGTTGAAGAGCGGATCGGCGTCGAAGCAACCCTGGTGGGCGTCATGCGCCATGTAGCGCTGATAGCGCGCCTCCGCCGTCGCCGGCTTCAGCATGAAATTATCGGCCGGGACGTGACAAGTTGCGCACGAACGACCGTTTCCTGTGGGGAGCGGGAGCTCGAAATCGCGCCGTCCGAGGCGCGCTTGAATATCGTCTGCGTGAAAACTACCGCCCCCACTGCGATCGACGTCGCCGGGGCCGAGCGCAGATTCGGAAAAAGCATCATCGGAGGAGGGATTGGAGCCACAACCAGCGAGTGCAGCGAGTGCGAGGACGGCGAGCATCGGTGACGAGCACCACAGAAGCTTACGCATGTGCACCTCCAGACTGCGATTTAATCCGCTGTCGGAGAATTCATAAGAGCACTACTCGGGCCAATATTAATGACCTTCCATCAATTGATATTTCACACGGTATTTTGAGCGGACCTTCGATGCCTTCCGATGTGCATCGATCGAACGGTTGGTTACGTGGACCCGGCTGCCACATGCGGTGCGCCGAGCGGACCGCCGCGGCGCGGCGATGTGCCCCTAGTCCTCGGTGTTTCATGCGGATCGACAACGAATGGACGCTGCTGCCACAACTGTGGCGTCCCTGTCCACAGGACGAAGTAGGGCGCTGCGCGCCGAGGTGGTGCAGCGGACTTCAGCGTCGCGCAGAGCGGTTCGCGTGCTGCAGTTTCCAGCGCCATTCTCTTATGTCGGTCGATGGCCTACGCGGTCGCCGATTCGGCGCAGGGTGGGGCCAAAAAGGAGTGGCATCATTCATGGTAGTGTTCGACCGAGTTTTCCTGGAGGCATACCCGGATGTGGCGTGAAACGGTCATCCTTTCCCTTGCGGTCCTCGGCACCATCGGGCTCGGTTGCTCATCGCGAACGGACAACAAATCGACGCAGCAATTCGACTGCGGCATCCCGGTCGATCGATTCAAGGAGTTGATGATTGTCGACGACGGAGTGATCACGGACGCTCGTTCGCGAAACGCCACGAACGGGCCGTGGAGCTTCCGTCACGCGATCGAAGCGACGATGGCGGATGGCGCGAGCCAGAGTGATTTCATCCTTTCCTGGTTCGACGATTGGGCGACGACGACGCAGGTGAACGGATTCCAGACCGACGTCGAGCCGCGGGCGGCGCAGATCAAGGCGCGCCTCGTATGCCCGTGGCTCCTGCAGACGCCGGCGAACGGGTGCGACCCGTCGTGCACGCAGTGCGCGAGCCGCGAGCTCGATCTCGCGAAGGCGCCGTTCCGCCTCGTGGCGATCGTCAACCGGACCGACCTCCGCAAGCGGCCCGACGCCACGAGCCCCGCGGGCGAGGCGCGCCTCATCTTCGCGATGACGCGCGGCCCCGCCGACGATCCGAGCTCGGCCGTCGCGCCGATGACCGTGATCTTCGAATACGCGCTGCCCGACATCCGGACACCCAAGGGCTGGGTGGACGCGTGGCACCACCTGAGCACGCACAACGCCTTCGACGAGAACTACAATTCCGAGCTCGAGTCGCTCACCGAACAATTCGTCGCGCGCGGCGCTTCGCCTTCTCGCACGAACGGGTCGGCGCTCTCGCAAGTGCGTACGAACGAGTCCGAGTTCAATTGGATTTGGCAGCTCCGCGAGTTCCGCCTCACGAGCGCCGGCGACATGCGCCTGGCTCCCGTCTCGAACACGCCGGGCGAGTCGCTGAACAAGTCCGACGTGCTGCGCGACTTCGTCATGCAGAACCAGGACAAGATCCTGAACGATCAGGGCGTCCTCCCCACGTCGCTCCGCGCGGGGTCGGCCGATCAGTTCCGCTTCCGCTGGGACATCCCGGGCATCGACGAGCAGACGCGCTCGGCGTTCGCCCGCGCAACGTGCAACGGATGCCACTCCGGCGAGAACCCGCCGATCGACGTCGCCTTCCACGTCTCGCCGTTCAAGAGCGGCGTCCAGAAGCTCTCGCCGTTCGTGAACAACCCGCAGGACCCGTCGAGCGACGAGCTCGCCCGCCGCGAGAACCTGATGAAAGAGCTTCTCTGCCAGAAGTAGCGCTCATACCGGGTCCCAAGTCTCCCCCATCGCGCGCGTAGCGCGCGATTTGGGGGAGACCGCGGCCCCGCAGACTGCGTAGCAGCCGAGGAGCCGCGAGTGGGGGCATCATCTCACTCGCGTGCGGAAATTACCCCGGTGTGCCCGTGCGGATGCGCGGGAGCGACACCGGGATTTCGGCGAGGAGCGCGCGGGCGCGGAGCTTCGCCTTGTCGACCTTGCCCGTCCCTGCGACGGGGAGCCTCTGTTCGACGAAGACGCGGCGAGGGTGCTGGTAGCTCGGGCCGTTCTCGAGCGCCCACGTCTTCAGCAGGTCCTCGCTGGGCCAGGTGCCGCGGCGCGGGACGACGAACGCGACCGGGACTTGCCCTTTGATCTCGTGGTCGACGGCGATGACCACCGCCTGGACGACGTCGGGGTGCCGCTCGAGCACCTCCTCGACCTCGCGCGGATAGACATTTTCGCCGCCGCATTTGAACATCTCGTCGGCGCGACGGATGAAATAATAAAAGCCGTCGGCGTCTCGCCGGCATACGTCGCCGGTGTCGAGCCATCCGTCGCGGAGGCGCCGCGCGCTCTCCTCCGGCAGGTTTTGATATCCGAGCATGACGCCCTTGCTCCGGATCAGCATCACACCCTCGTCGGGTGACGGCCCGCCGATCAAGCGCACCTCGACGCCGGGGAGCGGATATCCGAGCGACTTGAGCGGGCGGCGCGGGCCGTTCGGGTGGCCGCCGAAGACGCCGCCGCCGGCTTCGGTGATCCCGTAGCCGTTGAACGGCGCGGCGGACGGGAAGCGCTGCGCGAGCCCCTCGAACACCAGAGGAGCGAACGGCGACGAGCCGACCGATATCGAACGAACGCCCGTACAGTCGACTGTATCGAGGAGCTCCGGCTCGGCGAGGACCATGCTGTACATCGTGGCGACGCCGGTGAGGCTCGTGATCGCGTGGCGGCCAATGCTCTCGATGTAGAGCCGCGGGTCGAAGCGGCGATGGAGCACTACCGTGCTCCCCGCGCAGAGCGCGTATTTGAGCTGCAAGAGACCGTACTTGTGGCAGAGCGGTGCAGCGACGAGCACGCGGTCGTCGGGCTTGAGGTGCCGTGCCGTCGTGCCGGCGGGGATGCCCCATGCCTGTCCGGCGTGGCTGAGGAGGACACCCTTCGGGCGCCCGGTCGACCCGGACGTGTACGGCTGGATGCACACCTCGTTGGGCGCGACCGCGACTGCCGTGAACGGGCCCGGGTCGACGAACGACGAGAACCGCTCCTCCGAGTTGCCGTCGAATTCGACGCGCGGGAGGCCGGCGGGACAGACGCGAGCGAACGCAGCATCGCAGAAAATGAGCCGGATCTCGGCGTCGCGGCAGACGTACGCGAGCGCATCAGCCGACAGCTTCGCGTTCAGCGGCACCGGGACGCACCCCGCCTTCATCGCGCCGAAAAGCGTCGCCACGTACTCGGCGCTGTTGAGCGCGAGCAGCCCGATCCGGTCGCCAGTCCCGAGCCCGCGCCTGACGAGGCCGCGCGCGACGGCGTTGCACGTAGCGTCGAGCTCTCGATACGTGAGCTCACGCGGCGCATCCGGTTGCGACAGATCGACCAGCGCGGGTCGATTACCCGCGACGTGGTGCGCGAAGATGGTGCCGACGTTCGGCGTGCTTTCGGCCATGAGTTCTCCTTGAAAACGATAACCCTAGGTCAGCTCAACCGTACGCACAATCGGTCGCGCTCTGGAAAGAACGGATGGGTCGGACATCGGATCGCACCAGCGGCTGCGCAGCAGCCGCGTCCAGAATTGTCCGATGGCCACGTCATCGGATCGGATTCCGACATCAGACTAACGTCCACGACGAACCCGCGAAACAGGTGCGTCGCGCTCGGCATCGTTTCCGAAGTAACGAGCCATGCGCGATATCCCGTCTTGTGAGCAAACGCCATTCATGTGCACCCGCTCGATCCGTATGGCGAGGCACGTTTTGCCTGCGTTCATTACTCTCGCGGTTACGGGGTGTCCGTCGAGCACATGCCCGTACCCGGATGTGTCTGCGCTCCGGATCGATCCGCCGACCTCATGCGTCGACGCGAGGCTTTCATCCTGTCTACGGCCTACGCTCGTCATGCGAAATCATTGCAGCGACGCGCTGTACATGCCGATCGACGACGCGCTTTTTCCCCCCGGCGCAGCGCCACCCGGCACCGAGATCGAGGTGATCCCCGGAAACACGCTCTCGTACGACGTGCGCACCGACAAAGCGGTGGCGAGCTCCGAAGCGCGGCAGGACTACGTCATCCACGCGCGCGTCGGCGGGCAGGCGATCACGCTCAGCTTCTCGGTGCTCCGCGAGTGAAGCGCGCGTCTACGGCTGCGGCCGGACGATCGCGGGCAGTGCGGTCACTGCTGGCACGCGCCGCACTCGTCGACCGTCGCGCCCTGCGCGATCCACGCGCGGACACGCTCGAGCTCTTCGAGGCTCAGGTTCTGCGAGCGATCCTCGCGCCCCGGCTGCGGGGGGTACGGCATCTGATTGCCGAGGACGTAGTCGCTGAGCCGCGAGCGCTCGCCATCGCTCATCTTGGCGAACGTGGTGGCCGGAAAGAATCCGGTGGCCGGGAGGTCACCCTGCGAGCCGTCGCATTTCGTCCGGATGTTCGCGCCGGCGTCGCTGTCGGGGAGCGGCGCGAGGAGGAGCTTGTACATCAGCCAGCTATTGGCCGGGTTGCCCGGATCGACGATCGGCATGTCCACGCCGAAGACGTGCCCGGGCGCCTCTCCGGCGCCGGCGAGGCCGCCAGTGTTCGCGCCGTGCGCCACACGGAGGAGGGCGGTGTTTTTCACGCCAACTGACGTCTCCAGGACGAGCCCAGCCGCGGGGCGCGATTGCCCGTCGGGGAAGCGCTCGCTCTTCGCCCCGGCCTGTGGCGTGCCGTGGCAGAAGCTCGCCGAGCAACGGGCCTGGAAGATCGGAGAGACATCGCGACAGAACGACGTGGCCGGCTCGGCCGGCGCCGCCGGTGCGGCCGCCGCGACGGTGAAGCCGATCTCGTGGGGCTTCGACGGGTCGAGTGTCGCGCGATCGATCGCGCGGACGCCGGCCGAGTCTTCGTCCCCTTTCGGGACGGGGAGCTCGATCTTGTACGGCTGATCCGGCGTGAGCCAGGTGGCCTGGGACGGGTTCGGGTTCGATAGCGTGACGACGCGCGCGACCGGGTCGTACGTGACGAGGACGGCCTGAACGGGCTGGTTCGACGAGTCGAGGAGGATGAACGACTGGCGAACCACCGAGATCGGCAGGAGCATCCGATCGAACGCGATCTGGATGACGCCGTTCGCCGGGAGCTTCTGGTCGGTGCCGACGTTGGCCGCGACGACGCTGATGTACGGACCGTTCAGCTTCTGATCGTGCTCTTTCCCTTGGTCGCAGCCAGTTAAGAAGGTCGTCGAAGCGAGGATCGCGAGGCCGCCCGTCAGCTCTCCGAGTAGAGCGAGAGTTGCTCGCGGATGACCTGCTCGTTGACCCCGGTACGAATGTGCTCCTTGAGACAGTCGGCCAGCGTCAGCAGAAGCTCGTCGACCCCCTTGTCCTCGATCAACTTTGCCAGGAGCGCCTTCGCCTCGCGGCTGTCGTCCCCGCGCAAGAACTGGCGAACGGTATCGAGAGAGATCTCCCCCTGGAAGTCCAGGTATAGATTCTCGAGCAAATACCGCACTAGTTCTTTCACAGGCGTCCTCCTTAGGCAGGCTCTCGGGAAGAGCGTCATACGCCCCACGGCGAGGGCAACGCAAGGAATTCCCCATGGTACCTCGGAATTTCAGCGGCATTGGGCGATCACCGCGTCGCTCGGGGTGTGGCAGACGAAGCATGGCCTCGGGTTTCGTTGCATCTGCGTCCGGCAGCTTCCGGCGAACCCGGCGCGGTGGGGATTGAAGCCGCCGCCGATCCCCTGACCACCGTGGCAGACGACGCAATCACGCTCGACGTGGCAGCTCACGCAAGCATTCAAGTTTCGCTCGGCCTCGACCCCGTGGTGCCCGGGTTTTCGAGGCGCGTCGCTCCAGATCGACTTCGGCGGGTGGAAACGACCCGAGTCACGCGCGCCCGGGGGGCCGCTCATCGTGATCCCGAGGCGCTGGTGGCAGCCCAAGCAGAAGCTTTGCTCGCGGTGGCAGCTCGTGCACTTCGTCGCCGCCTGCCGGGCGTCGATCGGGTGCATCGAGATGTAGTCGTTCGGGTGGATCCGCCGCGGGCGGACTCGCCCGTCGTGGCACTCGACGCAGAAGTCCTCCTTGTGGCAATTCGAGCAAAGCTGCGAGTCGGCGCCGGCGACGAGCTTATGGCGCTCGATCCAGTCCGGCGTGTGCGCCGCGTTCTGCATCCAGCGCGGAGGGACCATCTCGCCCGCGGCGAAGAGGGTCTTCATCCGCCCCGAGGCCTCGCCGTGGGGGCCCGGGTCGGATGCCGTCGCCTTGATGTGGCACGTCGTGCACTCGCTCTTCGCCTCGCCGCGCGCCGCCGCGTCGGCCATCTGGTGGCAGCGGAAACAGCCGCGCATCCGCGGGAGCTGGTCGCGCGTCGCGAGCTCGAGCTCCTGGATCGCGCCGTGGCACTGCTGGCAGTTGATGTTCCGGTCGGCGTGCTTCTTGTGATTGAAGACCATGTTCGCGCGCGGCATCACGAGCCGGGCGACCGCGTTCCCGTCGGCGTCTTTGTAGCCGACATGACAGAACCCACACTTGCCCTCATCGCCCTCGCCGGCCTCGACTTTTTGCGTATTCGAGTGATCGGTGAGATGGCACGAGTCGCACACCGCGCCGGTGGGGATGAGCGAGTCCTGGACGTTCTGGCTCGTGGTCGCGGCGGCGTGGCAGGTCTTGCACGTGGCGCCTGCCTCGGTGACGTGGAACTTGTGGTTGAAACGGATCGTCACCTGCTGCAGCGGATAGACGACGTCGCTCGGCCCGGAGTCGGGATCGAAGCTCCCGGGGGGGAGCCACTTGCCCGGCACCTGTGCGTCGTTCGGCATCGGCGCGAGGCCGCGCGTTTGTGCCGCCGCCGCGCCGGATGAAGCGGACGGCGCCGACGATGCGGCCGGAGCCGCGGCCGGCGCGGCCTTCGGCGGGTCGCCGGCGACGGCGAGCGTCGCCGCGCAGAGGATCGACGCGAGGAGAAGCCAGAATGAAAAGAGATGGCGACGCGCTGTCATTTGGTCACCGCGACGTTGAGCCACACCATGGCGCGGTTCCGTAACCCCACCAATCGATTGACGTCGAGCTCGTACTCGAAGAGGACGCGCGAGCGCGGCGCGAGCTTGTATCCGACCCCGGCCACCGCCTGGAAGCCCACCGCGTCGCGATCGGGCCTTAGCTTGTCGTTCCAGTGCCAGAGCCCCGTGCGCCCCTCGGCGATGTACCGCGAGTAGAGGACGTGCTCGAGCGAGATGTCGCCGCCGACGCGGTCGCCGTCCTTCCCGAAGTTGCCGCTCGCGCGCACCGCTTCGATGTTCTCGCCGTTCTTGTGGCGGATGGCGGCGTTGAACCCTTCGTCGAACGCGGAGCCGTTCGTCGGGAAGTAGTTCGGGTTGTTCGCGATCACGAGGTTCGGCGACGCGGTGTTCGTGAACGGCGACGTCTGCGCCTCGAAGATCCGGACGTGGCCGCCGCCGGCGATCGACACCGTGTCGCTGACGTTGAGGTCGGCGCGCGCGCCGATGTCGTTCATCGGTTCGCCAGCGAAGAAGTTCCAGATGCTGTCGGCGTCGTACGTGGGGGCGTAGTAGTCGTAGTCGACGCTGACCGTGAGGCGCTGCGAGACGTACCCGTCGAGCGACCCGTAAATCGTCGCCACTTTCGCGTTGTAGAAGTCGTACGAGACGCCGCCTTTGAGCCCTGCCACCTGCGGCATCTTGGGCGGCATCGTGGCGTCGAAGCTGTATCCGATCCGCTCCTGCGAGATGCGCGTCCCGTCGTACGTGACGGGGCGGATGAGACCACTCGCGTACTCGGAGACGTTCGAGCTCCCGGTGTTGTAGACGCGCCGGTACGAGAGGCGGCCGTGCAGCCACGTGACGCCGGCCGATTCGATCGCGGCCCCCATCGCCGGCGCGACGTCGCTCGGCTGGAAGGACGGGTAGAGCGACGGGTCGTAGCCGCTCCGGTCGCCGCGCCAGATCCCGTCACGTTCGAAGCGCGGTGTGGACAGGGGCATTCCGCCCCGTACCTCGAGGCCGCCGTAGACTTCCGTGGAGAAGTAGTACGGCGTCGTGATCTTCACCTCGCCGCCGTCGAAGGACCACCACCCGAGCGAGTCGACCATGTACTGGCGACCGAGCTTGAAACCGAGCCAGCCGCCCGCGAGCTTCCGCCCCTCGAGGTAGCCGTACATCAAGTCGACCGGCCCGCGGGAGAAGCCGGGGACGAGGCTGTTCGGCGAGCCGGCGTCGGCCTCCGCCCCGTTCGCCCCGTAGTCGGCGTCGTAGCGCATACGCGCGCGGAACGAGAGCTCGGGCCCGTTCCGCGTCGTGTGATCGTGCGGAATCAGATCGTACGTGCTCACCCCCAGCGTCGTCGTGAGCCGCCGGCGCGCGAGCACCGTCTCGCCGGTGGGGCTCCGGACGTCGTAGAACTGCGCCGCGGTGTCGCTCGTGATTTCCGGGTCGAGCGCGTAAGCGGCGGGGGCTGTGAGCAACGTGGCCGCCGCAACGAGAGCTGCAACGTGGGTCGAAGTTCGAGATCGCATGGGCCTCAAGACCGGTGCGCCGCGGGGTCCGCCGAGCTCGGATGGTTCTCCGAGGATCGCGCGCGGCAGAATCGTGCGCTCGGGGCAGGGGTGTCAATTCAAACCTTCTCGGCCATACTCCGCGCCCCCACCATGCTGCTCCGACTGTCCACCGTCCGCGCCAAGCTCACGATGCTGGTGGCGCTCTCCGCCCTCGCGTCGCTCGCCGCGCTCCTCGTCCTCTCGTGGATCATGCACAGACAGCTCGTCGACGAGGTCGACGACCGGGTCCCCGAGGCGGTCCGGGGCTTCGATCTCGAGCTCGCGGACGATCTCCGCGATCTCTCGGCGACGGTGCGCGATCTCGACTCGCAGGCGGCGGTCGAAGAGGCGCTCCGCAACCGGTCGGCCGACGCGGCGCGCGCCGCCGCGCAGGTCTTCCACGAGGAGTATCCGGAGATCGACATCGCGATGTTCGACGCGTCCGGTCAGCTCCTCGTGCAGCTCGGTCTCGCCGCGCCGCTCCACGCGCTCTCCGACCTCCCGGATCTCGCCGCGCTCCACGGTACGGATGAGCTTCGTCTCGTGACGCCGCACGGCTGCGAGCACCCGACGAGCCAGGCGCCGGCGGGGCTCGTCGTCGCGCGCCGGGTCGGCGAGGCCGGCGTCGTGATGGGGTGCATCCCGCTCGACGCCGACTTCGCGACCAACGCGAGCTCGAAGCTCGGCGTCGAGGTGATGATCGTCGACCCCCAGGGGGAGCACGTCGCGAGCACCCCGCGCTTCCCGAAGCGGAGCGTCGCCGACGTCACGATGACGCCGCTCCTCGCCGACGAAGGGGCGCAGGAGTGGGCGCTCGCGCGCGTCGAGCCCGCCGCGCTCGTCGGGCGGACCGGCAGGTTCGGGGTGATCCTCGCGCTCGACGTCACCGACATCCGCGCGATCGTTCGGCAGAACATGGTCGTCGCGGGCGCGTTCCTCTTCGCGGCCGCGGCGTTCTCGATCGTGATGGGCGCGCGCCTCGCGTCGCTGATGTCGCGCGCGCTCGCGCGGGTGAACACGGCGCTCCGGAAGCTCGAGCAGCAGGAGTACGTCCACGTCGACGCGATCAAGACGGGCGACGAGCTCGAGGACCTCGCGCTCGGCTTCAACACGATGGTGGACGGGCTGAAGGAGCGCGACAAGCTCCGCACCACGTTCGGCAAGTACATGACACAGACGGTGATGGACCACCTCCTCGCGGGGAAGGTGGCGCTCGGCGGCGAGAGCATCACCGTGACGATCCTCTTCTCGGACATCCGGAGCTTCACGACGATCAGCGAGAAGATGGACGCTCAGCAGCTCGTCGGTCTCCTGAACGAGTACTTCACGGAGATGGTGACGATCGTCATGGAAGAGGACGGCGTGGTCGACAAGTACATCGGCGACGCGATCATGGCGGTCTTCGGCGCGCCGGTGAACAAGCCGGACGACGCGGTCCGCGCGGTGCGCGCCGCGGTGCGGATGCGCGCGGCGCTGGCCAAGCTCAACGTCCGCCTCGCCGCGCGCGGGATCCCGGAGCTCAAGACCGGGATCGGGATCCACACCGGCGAGGTCGTCGCCGGGAACATCGGGAGCGAGGCGCGGATGGAGTACACCGTCATCGGCGACGCGGTGAACCTCGCGTCGCGCCTCGAGTCGGCGACGAAGGAGATGGGGGTGAACGTCCTCATGAGCGACGAGACGTACGAGCTCGTGAAGGACGCGGCGGTCGCGCGGCCGCTCCGCGAGATCACCGTGAAGGGGCGGGTCAAGCCGGTCCTCGCGTACGAGGTGACGGCGACGAAGGATCCGATCGAGGAGGCGCCCAGCGGGCCGCGCAGCGCGCCCGCCTCGCGCCGCGGATGACGCCCAAGCGGCGCCGAAGGCGACCGCGTCCAGGAAAGCCCGGACCTTGACCCTGAAGCCGCCCGAATGGCAACCTGACGTTCCCCATGGCCGCTGAGCCCCAGCAACGCTACCGCGTCGTCGAGAAGCTCGAGTCCGGCGGTATGGCCGAGGTGTTCCGCGCCGAGAGCGAGGGGCTCCAGGGGTTCAAGAAGCAGGTCGCGATCAAGCGCGTCCTCCCGCACCTGTCCGAGAAGAAGAAGTTCATCTCGATGTTCCTCGACGAGGCGCGCCTCTCGGCGCACCTCTCGCACTCGAACTGCGTGCAGGTCTTCGACATCGGCGTCGGTGACAACGCGTACTTCATCGTCATGGAGTTCGTCGACGGCGCGAACTTGAAGGCCGTCGCCGAGTCGCTGAAGAAGCAGGGGCGCGACTTCCCGGTCGCGGCCGCCGTCTTCATCGCGCAAGAGATCTGCAAGGGGCTCTCGTACGCGCACGAGCTCGCCGACCCGAGCGGCTCGCAGCTCCACATCGTCCACCGCGACATGTCGCCGCCGAACGTGCTCATCACGAAGTACGGCGAGGTGAAGATCGTGGACTTCGGGCTCGCGAAGGCGAACTCGCAGCTCGAGAAATCGGAGCCCGGGATCATCAAGGGGAAATTCAGCTACCTCTCCCCCGAGGCCGCGCTCGGCCAGGACGTCGACGCGCGGACCGACATCTTCGCGGTCGGGATCATCCTGTGGGAGCTCCTCACCGGGCAGCGCCTCTTCCTCGGCGAGACCGATTTCCAGACGGTGAAGAAGGTGCAGCAGGCGGTCATCCCTCCGCCGTCGCAGCACAACAAGCGCGTCCCCCCCGAGCTCGAGCGGATCGTGAACCGCTCGCTCGCGCGCGATCCGAAGGCGCGGTACACGACGGCGCGCGAGCTCGGAAAAGACCTCGTCCAGTGCATGTTCGGGCTCGGCCAGCCGGTGTCGAACTTCGACATCGAGATGCTCGTGCAGAGCGCGATGAAGGAGCGGCAGCGCGCGCGCCCGCAGCAGCACTCGATCATCGACAAGCTGATCGAAGAGGCGCTCCTCGAGTTCACCTCGCTGAAGGAAGACGAGCAACCGGGCACGCCCGGGACGAAGAAGGCGGAGCCGCTCCGCACCGTGCCGCTCAACCTCGGCGACTTCGAGGACCCGTCGAAGTGGATGAGCGACGTCTCGATCGGCGACGGCCCGCACTCGATCCGCGAAGATCCGATCCGGAACTCGCTCCCGGGCGAGGTCTTCGAAGAGGGGAACCTCTCGGCGCTCGAGGAGATGGAGAGCGATCCGCACGCGTACCACTCGCCGGTGTCGTCGCCGCTCTCGGCGCGATCGCCGATCGCGCCGTTCTCTCCCCGCGTCCCGCAGCAGCCGCCGCCGTCGCAGCCGCAGGCCTCGCCGCCGCGCTCGCCGATGTCGCCGAT
>Ga0207670_10000724_pt1 | contig 17391 bp, 18 predicted proteins | sample KBSS23HmetaG_FD_184339 | JGI IMG/M metagenome (GOLD analysis project Ga0207670, IMG submission 184339) | Switchgrass rhizosphere microbial communities from Kellogg Biological Station, Michigan, USA - KBS S2-3H metaG (SPAdes) (version 2) | ecosystem: Host-associated > Plants > Roots >... | reverse complement strand
GAAGGAACACCTCTTACGAGAGATGAAAAGCTCGAAGTGAATGCAACCCTTCGTCATAATGCTGCGAAACGGAGAGAGTTTGAAAAGAATATGACCTTCAATCAGGATGCTATTAATGCCCATGATCAGAGAGAATTCGCCGAACAGCATAGAAGGGAAGGTCTTGCAGAGGATGCCCAGTTCAGACAACGATTTAATGAGGCTGATGAGAAAAGACGAGTTCAAGCACAATTAGTCCATGAAGCTGGTAATGATCGAAAAGCAGATCGAATAGTTGATTATGGTGCCACCGTCCGACTTGATCAACCTCGTCCAATTACCTATGAAGAACAAGCTCGACGAGACCAAGTCGGATATAATGGTCCTAAATCTACACCTGAACTTCGTGCATTTGTTGATGACCTTGAACAACGTCGACTTATGAAGGAAGCAGGGTTTCATCCAGCTCCTCAGGAGAGGCTAGGCGAAGTTGAAAGAGCAGCTCGGTTAAAACAAAGAGAAGAAAAGAGAGCGCGTGGTGAAGGCGGTCCAATAAGGAATGCTTTAACTCGGCTTCAAAATTGGTTGGGGGGAAATAAAAATCAGCCTTCGCCAGAGATTCCAGATGAAGAAAATATAACATTACCGAGAATGCGGGAACCTCAAGAACCTTTTCAACAAGGACAATCCCCAGTTGAGATCTCACCAAACCCAAATGAATATCAGGTGTGGCGGCAACGTGCTCAACGGAATCTTCCAGCAGACCAATTTACAGATGCAACAAAACGGTTTGCCCAAACTGGTCAAATGGATGCAAAAACGTATAATGCCGGTATAAAACAAAAGGATCAAGGAGGTGTTTTAGATAATGAATGATACAAATGACAACAAACAAGATAATGATGTAACTCAAGCTCGGGAAACTCTCAAAGCTGCTCTCCAAGTAGGACTTACTGTTCAAATGGTTTCAGTGGTTGCTACTTTTGCAATTAAAAAAGGGAAGGGAGATTTTTTAAAGAAACTAAACGATCTTATCTTGGAACTTCATAATTCACTTTCTGATGAAGAGAAAAATGAATTGAAGTCCGATACTGATGCCATGATGGAACAGAAAGCTGAAGAACTCGTTACATCTTTAGGAGAAGAATTAAGTCCTGAAGAACTAGATACTGTTGTTAAAGAGATAAAAGACCTTGCCCAACAAGAAAACGCAAAGGACTAAATGAAACTCAATTTAACAAAAGGTCAATACGACAAACTTGCTGATTTGGCTATGGATCTCGCAAAAGGTATTCTTGTATCGTCATTTGCTGTTCCACTTTTTGATCATTCAGTTACATGGATAAAATCTCTTTTCTCGATCTTAGAAGGGTTGATTTTTATCATAGTTGCGCTTATACTGGAAAAATATAAGGAGAAACTAAAATGAATTTTTCTGATTTTTATACATTTTGGCTCGTAGTAATGGGAGTTATTGCTTTAGTTTTTGTATATATCGCTTACGACGCTTCAAAGAAAGCAACAAGAACTTCAAAAAGACACAAGTAACTATCTATATTTGGGCTCTTTGGTTTGATATAATTACAAGCATCGTTTAATTGCCGATGTGGCTCAGTGGTAGAGCACTTTCTTGGTAAGAAAGGGGTCATGAGTTCAATTCTCATCATCGGCTCAAGTCCTTTCTTGCAGCTCGCTGTAAAAAAGGCATCATGAGTTCAATTCTCATCATCGGCTCAGTGTCTCTTATTGCTCATTCTTGTGTATTTTCGAAAGTATTGGTAGAATACTCCTATGGCTAAAAAAGGTGCTCGCGAAATTGTTGCTATGATTTGCTCTGTTTGTAAGTCACAAAACTATGTGACTATGAGAAATAAGGTAAACATGGAGAAGAAATTGGAAATTAATAAATTCTGCAAAACATGCAGAAAAGCAACGCTTCACAAGGAAACGGCAAAATTGAAGTAAATTCTCCTCGTCGGATATCCTCATTATTTACTACTTGAAAGTTACTACAAGAGAATGCTTTAATGATATATGCCTGCTAAACGTATCGCTGTCGTATTTGTCATTATCGCTGTCGCAATCGGAGGATTCGCAACAGGACTTTATCTTCTTCAACAACGTCAAAATATTACTGAAAAAGCTGCTGTACCTGGTGGTGAAGCAAAAGTATCATGGTCTCCAGCAACGGGGAATTATAATGTCGACGATACGATTAATGCCACCATCTCTTTTAATACGGCAGGAATTCCTGTTTCCGGTATCGCTGTCCGTGCCACGTATCCCTTTTCTGGATCGACACCTGAAGTTAGTGTGACTGGAATACGAGTAAATTCGGCACTTCTTTCTAATGGTAATTGGACATGTCCTACACAAAATGCTTCACAACAGGGAGGAAACATGGTTATTGATATTGCATGTGCCAATACTTCAGCTTCCGGATTTACATCAACAAGTGACACGCTGTTGGCAAATGTTGATATTAAAATTAATAGAGCTCCGTCTGCTCTCCTTGAAGTTAAATTTGATCCTGCACTTTCTGTTGTAACACGAAAAAGCGATAATCAGGACATTCTTTTGATTCCATCGAGTACCGGAAGCTATACCATCGCAGGGGCAGCTGTAGCAACGGCAACTCCTACGCATGCTGGAACAAATACCCCAACACCACGACCAACTGCAACGACGCGCGCAACCGCAACACCTCGGCCAACTGCCACATTACGAGTATCAGCTACACCAACGATAGATGCAGGAGTGGGTGGCGGAGGGGATACTAATACGCCAACACCACGTCCAACAGCACTCCCTGATGCAGGTGTTTCAATTCCAACCGTATTTGGAATGGGACTGGGAGTCTTCGTAATCCTTGGAGCAGTAATGCTTGCCTTATAAGAAGTTTAGAATACAAAATTGTTATTTCCTTTCGCATACTTCACACGAAAGTCTACATACTTCCATCGCAAGTTCGGCTGAACTTTTTGCGGGATTTAGTTTCATCCGAATATCAGAAACAAAGATAGGAATAATCTGTGAATTGTAGCCCTTCGAACATGAAACTGTGACAATGTCGCCATCATTTGTATCCGCACGTTCAGTCCATGGAGCCATGTATTGGCATCGTCCTTCAGCAGTCATATATAATTGAAAAGATATACAGTTTATACTATTTACATGCGAAAGAAAATTCTTTGGATTTTGGTTATTTGCGTCGTACTTATTAGTGGATTATTTTGGTTAAAACCACAGAATGTTTCAACCAATTTTGTTTCACCTTTAGACCACTATTTTAAAACAACTCAACTCATTCCTTCAATTTCACCTAAAACAACCATTCTTTTTACTGGTGATGTGATGTTGGGGAGGACAACTGAAATTACAACACGTGAGAAAAATGACTTTCATTACCCATTTTTGAAAGTTGCTGACACATTAAAATCTGCTGATCTAACCGTGGTCAATTTGGAAAACCCAATTATCAAGGATTGTAAACCATTTACCGCTGGTTTTATCTTTTGTGCAAATCCTGAGATGCTTGAAGGTCTTACATTCGCTGGAGTTGATTTGGCAACGCTTGCAAACAATCATACTGGGAATTATGGTAAACAGGGGATTGACCAAACTGAGAAGTTTTTGGATATATATGGAATCAAATATACTGGTGTTACTCATTTAGCAATACAACAGATAAACAATGTTACATTTGGATTCATCGGATTTAATAAAGCCCAAGAATCAAATCCACAGTTAACAAAAGAAGAAAAACAACTCGTCCTCGATTCTGATAAAAAAGTGGATGTTCTCATTGTTCTCATGCATTGGGGAGTGGAGTATCAGGATAAAGCACTGTCTGGTGTTCGTTTATTGGCCAAGGAACTTGTCAAAGATGGTGCTGATCTTGTTATTGGGAGCCATCCTCATTGGGTGCAGGATGTGGAATATTTGAATAAAGAAGCTGATGTTGTTGCCAAACGTGACGCAAAGACTATTATGACGGTGAAGGATGAGAAAGGAGCATTCCCAATTGAGGATGCAGTTCCTGTCTACTATTCACTCGGAAATTTTGTTTTCGATCAAATGTGGAGTGAACCCACAAGACATGGGCTCACCATTCGACTAACATTTAATGGAAAAAAGATTGAAAAGGAAGAGTTCATGCCCGTGTATATTAAAGAAAGAGGCCAACCAGAATGGAAGTGAGTGCTGGAACCAGGATTCGAACCTGGGTAGCCCTTAAGGGCGGCAGATTTACAGTCTGCTACGTTTGACCGCTCCGTCATCCCAGCTCGTCGAGATGAACTTCGCTTACGCATTTAACCGCTATCGCTTTAAAATGCTTACCGCTTCGTTATCTCTCCTCTCAAAAAGTTGATTACAACTTTTGTATGATATTCAATGGAACAAAAGAAGTATACCAGAAAATTTATTATAATTGGAGCCGTCTTAGGGATTCGAACCCTAGACCTGCTGTTTACAAAACAGCTGCTCTACCGCTGAGCTAAGACGGCACGTCGAAACATTAAGATTATATCAGAAGATAGAGGGGAGGTCATGGAGAGAATATTATCTATTTTGGTGTTCTCGTGCGTGTCGTGTCATTGAATCGGCGATCCCTCTGCGAGGAGGATCTTGTTCTTCTGGTAAGCAGAGTTCAGTTGGGATATAGTCCGTGCTGATTGGCTCACCATTCTGGTCAAATTCTATCAACTCTCCCGTGTGAGGCGTGTATTTTGCCTTATTTGTACTACTCTCCTGCGTATATGCCATAAGCCTATAATGATTTTATACAAATATCACCACTTATTCAAGTGGAAATGAGAAGATAAAAAAAATGACCCTGTGACCGGAGCTTTGTACGGGGAATTTTTTCCCTGAATTTCTCCAGGTGGGTGAGCTCAGATCCACAACTAAAATAGATGTGAAACGATTCGCAAACCCTAAGTAAACTTGGTGAGAAAAAATTTACCCGAACCCCAAATCACAGGGTCAAGGACATTATATCAGACTGCTTCCTGGAAGCAAAATACTCAAAATAAAGTTAATAGCTGGTCCCAAGACCATAAAAAGAGGAGACCCTCCATTGCCCCATGGGAAAATTAAGAAGAATAAAATAAACATACCATATCGCTGTAAAAAGTAATCAGCTTCACGCGCATCTTTTTCAGGAAGAAGTCCGATAAAGATTTTGCCACCATCGAGTGGATGAATGGGAACTAGATTAAATAAAGCCAATACAACATTGAGAACTATAATGGTTTCAAATAAAAGTGAAAGTGGCGACATTGGGATGATACGAACGATAAGTGCTGCTATGGTTGCCATGATTATATTCGAAACTGGTCCTGCTAAAGAAATCAAAGCTGAATCACGCCTCGGATTTTTGAGATTATAGGGGTCAAATTGGACTGGTTTTGCCCAGCCAAATGGGAATGGGGAATGTAAGAAAACCATGACAAGAAGAAGTGTTGTGCCTACTGGATCATAATGTACCAGAGGATTCAATGAGAGTCGTCCCATGAGACGAGCTGTAGGGTCGCCCAATTTGTCTGCCATCCAAGCGTGTGATGCTTCGTGGACCGTTATAGCAATGGTAAAGGCGATAAGCCAGAAGATGATATCCATACGTTTTATCCTTTGATTAATTGTTCTTTAGATAGTATAATTGGTTTCAGTTCAAAGTTCAAAATGCAAAGTTCAAAATTGCATTAAGAAAATAAAGACTTTTAATTTTTCACTTTGAACTTTTAACTAATTATATGAGTTACATGTGTCAAATTTGCTTTAAAGAATCCCAAATGGGAAGAAGTCAACAGCACGCTCGAGGTGTTGCGGGAAAACGATGGAGAAAAAGATCACAAGAAACTGCACGACTTTTTAAGCCTAATTTACAAAAAGTATCCCTCAAATTGAATGATTCTGTTGAACAATGGAAGATTTGCACTAAGTGTCTTAAAAGAATTAAAAAATACAAGGCAATTGGTGATTATAAAAATATATCTGTAGCTAGTGCTTAAAACATAATTACTTCAGTATCAATTATGATAGAACAAATACATCCAGATGATCAAGATGAGATTACTAGAGAGCTTGAAAGGCCTATAACTGATGAAGAACGAGCCAAGAGTGATACTCCGCTTGGAGGCAGAACCCATGGAAAGCCGGTCCCAGAAAGGCCAAATGGGCCAGAAAGTCCTCCTAAAAGAGAGCCTCTCCCTTGATGGTTTGTGATATACTAGTTCTTCCATACCCCACGATAAAGCTGGCCGCAAAAAGAAAGGCGGTCGAGTTTTATGACAAGAAATAAGCTTGAACGAGAAGCAGAAGCTAACAGACAAACGATTGCAGCTTATAATCGAACAGCAGCTCAAGCCCAGAAACCAGATGCTTGGGTTAGAGGATTAGTGGACAAGGGCTTCGCATCAGATGATCCTGAAACTGGGGAACAAATTATCCACATAGCTCCTGAAGCGACAGAAGAGAGAAATCGGCAGTAATTATATTACTCGATAGGCTTCCTTAAACTGTTTCCAAGAGACGGGGTTTTTGCCTTCTAGTTGAACTGTGTCGAGAATTAATTTTTCTTCTTCAATATGTGCTTCACGGATTTTTAACTTCTTCTGAACTGTTTTATCACCTTTTTTAATTGCAATTTCTGACCAAACTCCTGGCCACGGGTTCATTGTTCTGATAAACCGTTCAACTGTTTCTGGTGTATGAACGATCGAATAGGGCGTTTTTGATCCATCTTTTGCCTTCGTGTAAATGAAAGCAATTTGTGTGGCATTTTTAACAGATTCACCCTTTTGTACTGCTTCTAAAACTTCAAAAGGGATAAATCCATCTTCTTTTTTAATCAACTTTGTATACACAGCTTTTTTATTATCTTGTGGCTTTGGGCTGATTTTTTTATCAAGATAGGGAGGGATCATCTTTATTAAAACTTCTGCTGATCGATCAAAAAGTCGTGTCAGAAGTGATGCTGTCGTATCGTCAGGTGCAATTTCTTCTTTGAACTTTGAAACAATTGCTCCATGATCCATTTCCTGGTCGATTTCCATAATAGAAACAACAGCTTCTGCTTTTCCTGTAACTAACATAGCAGGAACGGGGGATGCTCCTCGGAATTCTGGAAGCTCAGATGGATGAATATTTAAAAGTCCTTTTGGGAAATAGTTCAATACTGCATCCGAAATCATTGCTCCATAACTTGCTACAATTCCCATATCAGCCTCGACTCCATCTTCAACCAATTTATTACTATCAAAATAAACGGGGATATCTCTCTTGTGTGCCCATGTATCGACTGCAGAATACTCAACTTTTTTGGTTCTGCCGACGGGCTTTGGAGGTTGGGTCACAACTGCTGCAATTGGTGAATTGCCATGACGATCTTTAAACGTCTTATGGAGAGCATTTAAAACGGGGAGAACATAGTCTGGTGTACCAAAAAAGATGAATTTCATATTAGTTCTATCTCCTCCCATTCTCCGCCATGAAATTCATAGAGTGGTTTTTTTTGCTCGAGAAGTCTGTCAAGAAAAAGTATTCCATCCAAATGGTCGATCTCATGAAGGACAATTTGTGCCATCAAGTTTTCAAAGGTCTTCGTCTGCTTTTTCCCGTTTTCATCCATAAATTCCAGTGTTAATTTTTGAGCTCGTGTTAAAGGACCATAGAAGTGAGGGAGTGAAAGGCATCCTTCCATTATGTCGCTTTTCGCTTTTGGGTTGTGGCCTTTGGGCTTGGAAAGAGTGACAATCTTTGGATTAATAATCACCATGGCATCTTCTGTCTTTTTCGGTTTCATCAAAAAAATCCGAAAGTTTTTGCCAATCTGTGGAGCTGCAAGACCAATGCCTTCAGGATCTTTTTGGACCACAAGCGTGTCATGCATATCTTTAATAAGATCCACAATCTTTTTGTCGATTTTTTCAATGTCTTTAGACTTGGCTCGAAGGACTGGATCACCCGATTGTAAAATTGGTCGTATCATGACGCAATTATAGCAGAAAATTAGTGAAAGTGGATTCACACAGATCAATAACAGATTGCACAGATGAAAAACAATATGAAGAATTAATTATCTCTTTTTCGTTGTTGTCGTCTTTCTTCTTCTCGTTGTTGACGTCTTTGTTCTTCTTTTTCTTGTTGCCGTTGATCTTCCCTTCTTTGTTGTTCTCTCTCTTCTTGTCTTTGTCCTTCTCTGTCAATTTCTGTCATAAAAACCACCGCCTTTGGGTCAGATTTTACACCTTCTAGTGCCTAATGCCTAGTCCCTAGTGTCTTTTACCTCTTCCAACTCTTTCTTCACTTGTTCATCGTTTTTATCGATTTTCTCCAAAATATATTCAAATTCTTCTTTCGCCTTATCATTTTGTTTTGCATCTTCATACATCAGAGCTAGGGCATAATGAGTCTCTTTGTAATCTTTCTTCATTTCAACTGCCTTTTCCATCTCAACGATAGCCTGATCTAATTGTCCTAAACGATAATATGAAGCTGCCAATGTATATTGGAGTTTGGGATCGGTGGGGGCATAGGCAATGGAGTCCTTTAAAACATTCAGTGCCTCATTCAGATAACTTTGATCATACGAAGAAAGTGCAGTGAGAGTCGATGCATAGTTTCTTTTAAAATTAACATTGTGCGGTGAAAGTTCGATTGCCTGTTTTGATTCGTCAATCGCATCCTTCACATACTTTTTCCCTTTCTCAATTTGTTTTGATTCTGAAAGGGCAATCGCAATTTGTTTATTGGAAAGAGCTAATTCATCCCAATAAGCTGATTCATTGGGCTCTTTTTCAGTAGCTGAAGTTAATTCTTTTTGAGCAGTTATTACATCCTTTGATCTATTGGCCTGACGACCGGTGGAATACGATAGATCGGCAGAATAGTAACTGCCTGTTGAAAGTAATAGGTAACAGGTAACAAGTAACACGAGGGAAATACCGATCATTTGATTGCGATTGCTCTTTTCCCAACTTGTTACTTGTGTCTTGTCACTTATAGCCGTCATTGCCATCCCTGGGAATAAAAAGAACAAAAGGGAGATAGGGACGACGGAGAATCCGAAGAAATTTGTCACAAGTATGCTGATAAAGCCAGATATAAGTGCAAAGTTTAAAGTGCAAAGTTCAAAATTACAATTAAAAGTTAAAAGTTTTTGGGAATTATCTAATTTTGCATTTTGAACTGTAACTTTGAATTTTGAATTTTGAATCTTGAACTGGTAAAAGATAAAACCAATTAAAACGAGGTAGCTTATTAGTCCTACCAACCCAGTAGTTGCTAAATAATTCAGGTATTCATTGTGTGCTTTATTGTATAAATAGTCCCATTCTGATGTGTAGTTGTGCGCTTCAAGTTTAAACTGATAATAGGCAAAGGCAAATGTTTCAACACCGGTTCCAAAGATGGGATAACTCTTCCAAATATCAAACGCTCCTTGCCAGACAATTTTTCTAATTTCACCAGACTCGGTACCACCGGATTCGAGGGCGGTAGTTGGTGATTGCGTTTGTACAGTTGGTTGTTGATTTGAGATGATCGGTGTTGTCCACGGAGTACCAATGAAAATAGTCACAGTTAAAAGTGCAAAGTTCAAAATTAAAAGTTGTTTAACAAAAGAAAACCAATACGTCTTATCGTCTTTCCGTATCCGTAAACTGCATAAGCCCCAAAATACTATTGATTCAATCCCAAATGCGAGAAGACCAGAACGGGATTTGGTAAAAAGAAGGGTGATAAAAAGGATTATTGATAGAACATCTGGCCAATAATTTTGAATTTTGAACTGTAACTTTTCATTTTGCACTTTGACATCGGAGATGCCATTATTCTTTAAATTCAATGACAATGCCCATGTTAATGGAATGATAGCGTCGATCCATGCTGCCAGCCAATTGGGCTGACCAAGTGTTGAAAAGATTCTGTTTTGGACATCTTGCACCCAGATATCTTTATCTATGCCAAAGTGTTGGGCAATGCCATAGAGGCAGACGGGGATACTGGTAACAAGTAACACGTAACAAGTAACACGAGTCTTTTTGGCATTCATATTGGATACCCATGCCCAATAGAGGAGTGCATAACAAACAATTGAAACAAAACCGCCATTAAACCTGGAATAATATCCGAGAAGGGAAGTTCGAAAATCAATTGACAAGAGAGTAGAAATTCCTTGGCTTCCAATAAAAAGAAGTAGGGGAAGGTCAAGAAATGTCCTACGAAAAATAACGCGTCTTTCTCCAATCATTCTTATAATCCAAGCTGTTATAATGAATGTCGATCCAAAATACAAAAGAATAATTTTATTAAATTCGAAAATCTCAGAAGTGGCGGTATTCATGACAAGAGGAGCGAGGAAAAGGAGCGCGTAGAAAAAATACGCAATTAGATTTGCCATAAACTCAAATGTACAGGTTTAGACGATTCTTTGCAATTTGAAGGTTAAAATATATACTGCATTTTTATGCCTACAATTAAAACCAAACTTTATAAGTATCGTAAATACATTCCCAATATGTCTCTCAATGGCTTTTTTGGCATGTTTTCTTTTGACTGTGCAATTGATTTGGGAACGGCAAATACACTGGTCTGGGTAATGGGGAAAGGAATTGTCATTCGTGAACCATCAACTATTGCACGGCACAAAAAAACAAAAGAGATTTTAGCAATTGGAGCGAGTGCGAAAAAAATGTTTGGACGAGCACCTGCCATGATTGATACAATTCGTCCATTAAAAGATGGCGTAATATCGGACTTTGATGCAACTGCTTCGATGCTTACTCATTACATTAAAAAAGTACATGAGTCGGGTAGCTTTTTCCCAAAAGTTCCGAAACCACGGATCGTAATTGGTATTCCATCCGGAGTAACGGAAGTTGAAAAACGTGCTGTTGCTGATGCCGCAATGCAATCAGGTGCTCGCGAAGTCCATCTCGTAGAAGAATCAATGGCTGCCGCAATTGGAGCCGGATTTTCAGTCACCAATCCTCAAGGAATATTTATTGTTGATATCGGGGGAGGAACTGCTGAAATTGCAGTTATTTCAATGGGAGGAATTGTTGTTGGCCGATCTATTCGAATGGCGGGGGATGAGATGAATAAAGCCATCATGCAGTATGTCCGTATGAAATACGCGCTTCTCCTGGGTGAACCAACTGCAGAAGATGTCAAAATCTCGATCGGATCTTTTACCGATAACGAAGAAGAACGATTTTTTACGGTTCGAGGAAGAGACTTGGAGACTGGACTCCCAAAATCGGCTGAAATTTCAAGCTATGAAGTTCGTGAAGCATTGACGCCTATTATCTCGCAAATTACTGAAGCAATTTCTGAAACCATCGAGGAAACACCGCCGGAACTTTTATCAGATATCATGGAACATGGGATTGTTCTTGCAGGAGGCGGAGCACTGTTATCAGGAATTGATGAAGTAATTGCCAATAAAACAAAAATGCCAGTTACTATTGCAGATGACCCTTTAACGTGTGTAGTAAGAGGATGTGGGAAGATATTGGAAGATCCAGAACTTTTGGCAAAGATTCGAGTAACGAAAGGAATTTAATATGTATTTCAATTCATATCAATCAGAATCCCCGTGGTTCATTTGGTTCCTCAAAGGACTCATTATCTTCGGCTTTTTAATCATGATTGGGAGACTTTTGGACTTGCAAGTTGTGCGAGGAGCGTACTATAAATCACTTGCAGAAGACAATCGTGTACGGCGAATTCCTATTCTTGCAATGCGAGGTTCTATTTTTGCACGAGATGGTGAAACATTGGTTACTAGTACCAAAAAAGCGGAAGATGAAGTCTCATACAAAGATTCAAAAGATATTATTGTAAACTGGTCACGGGAATACAAAGGTGGATTTACATTTGGTCATGTTCTGGGATATCTGGGATTTGTAAAAGAAGACGAAGTGGGAAAAGCACGGGGAGATTGTATTGATCGGGGAACAAGAAAATCTGGATCTTTCGTCGGGAGAACTGGATTGGAAGAATCGTACGATTGCGCCCTTTCAGGAGTTGATGGGGAAGAATTGGTGGAAGTTGATGCAATGGGAGAGCGAATTAGAACGTTGGGAAGAAAAGAACCGGTAAAAGGGCAAGATTTACGGACAACATTAGATCTGGGTCTTCAAAAAAAAGTATCTGAACTGATGAAAGACAAAAAGGGGGCAGTTGTTGCCCTAAAGCCTAACGGTGAAGTACTTTCTCTCTTTTCTTCTCCTTCGTATGATCCTTCGATATTTGTAACAAAGGAAAAACAAAACGAAGTTGGTAAGATTTTAACTGACCCCAATCTGCCTCTTTTTAATCGTGCAATTGGTGGACTTTATCACCCAGGTTCTATTTATAAACCTATTATTGCACTTGCTGCTTTGGAAGAAGGGTCAATTGATGAACATTATACCTATGATGACACGGGTCGTATTGTCATTGACACGAATTATGGAAATTTTATTTATAACAATTGGTATTACACACAGTATGGAGGGAAAGAGGGGCAGGTTGATGTGACGAAAGCACTTGCTCGTTCAACTGACACCTTTTTTTATGAAGTTGGAAGCCTTCTTGGCGTTGATAAAATTGATGCATGGTCGCATACTTTTGGGCTCGATGAAAAGACAGGAATTGACGTGTCTGGTGAAATCCCCGGACTGGTTCCTTCCCCAGATTGGAAAAAACGGGTTAAAAACGAGAACTGGTTTTTAGGAAACACTTATCATATGTCGATTGGTCAGGGAGATTTATCAATTACGCCACTTGAAATAACATCTGCCATTTCGGCAATTGCCTCAGGTGGTGAATGGTGTAAACCACAATTGGTTGGTGGAACTGAATGTCACAAAATCCCAGTCGAACCCAAAAATATTGACATTGTAAAACAGGGAATGATCAAAGCATGTGAGCCCGGTGGAACTGCATATCCATTTTTTGACTTTACATTACCAGATGATGGTGGCCATATCGCTTGTAAAACAGGAACTGCACAAATTGATACCGGCAACGATACCCATGCATGGTTTACGATATTTGCGCCCTCAGAAAACCCAGAGATTATCTTAACCGTTCTCGTTGAAAAAGGTGGGGAAGGATCAAAAGTTGCAGCCCCCATTGCCCGAGAAATTTTTAACTATTGGTTTTATGAGAGGAAAGGATTGGAAGTCCCCAAGAAAGCAACAGCAACGATGACACCTGCGGTTGGGGAGTAGGAATTATAGGAGTATACTAATACTATATGACCCAAGAACAAAATCAAAACAAAGGACGAGTCAGTGCATTAGGCCAACCTTTAGTGCAAGGAGATGAAGAAGCTACATTCCCAGAACCGTTTCAGTTCGAAGGAAATGGACCGTTTAGTGCGTTAGGTCAGCCACTTCATGGAGTGGATAAAAGGAAGAGTGATGATCTAGAGGTTAAAAAGGATACAGAGTAGAATAACCATGTTGTATTCCTTTTACTTGAAGAGTACTATCAGAGATATGGAAAGAACTCCAGGCAATGATACTCTCGTAAGAGAAAAGATTGCAGCGGCTTTTCCAGGCCAAGAAGATCCGAGAATTAACTTGGGAACAATAAATGCTTTAGAAAAAGCTGGAACTTTAAGTGAAGAAGAAGCAACGTATGCGAAACAGGCTTTTATTCAACTTAAACACAGAATGCTCGGGATTCCTCAACCTGAATAGTTAGTTCAAATAGAATTTTTCTTCTAGAATCTGAGTGCCTTTATATCTTAATATCTTCTTAATGGATAAAATGTACCTCATATTGCTTTCTACATTTCCTTCTTTTGGTCCAGTTCGCACAAAACTTCTGTTGTCTTATTTTGAAACGCCTGAGAACGTTTGGAAGGCGAGTGAGAAACAGTTAAAAGAAATTGGTATTAAAGATGTATTACGACAAAAATTTATTGAACATAGAACAAAGTTCGATGGGGAAAATTATATACAAAAATTACAAAAACTTGAAATTAAAACCATAACAATTTTCGATGAAAATTATCCAGAGAATTTAAAGGAAATTTCCGATGCCCCGTATGTTTTGTATGTGAAGGGTACCCTAGAGAAAAGGGATGTAAGGGCGGTAGGGGTTGTAGGAAGTAGAAAGATGAGTTCGTATGGGAAAGACACATGCGAGATGCTAGTCAGAGATTTAGTTCATTCTGGTTTAACCATTGTCTCAGGATTTGCCAGGGGAATTGATACCACGGCTCATACCATTGCTTTGCATAATGGAGGAAGAACTATTGCTGTAATGGCGGGAGGATTGGACCAGATTTATCCACCAGAAAACATGCATATGGTTAAACAAGTCATTGAACATGGTGCGTTCGTTTCAGAATATCCGCTTGGGTACCCATACTTGCCTGCAAGTTTTCCTCATCGAAACCGGATTATTTCAGGGCTTTCAAAAGGAGTCCTTATCGTGGAAGGACAGAAGAAAAGTGGAACCATTTGGACGGCAACACATGCCGTTTCCCAAAACAGAACAGTATTTGCAATCCCGGGCCCGATTACATCATTTTCATCTGAACTTCCCAATGCACTTATCAAAGATGGAGCTATCATGGTTTTGTCATCAGAAGATATAACATCGGAATTGGGTGTTGACGCGTCACCTATACTACAGGATACACTGTTTCCTGACGATCCAATCGAATTGGAAATCGTTGAACGCTTAAAACTTGAGCCACTTCACCTTGATGAACTGGCTCGCATATCATCGATATCAATTTCTGAAATTTCAGGTAAACTAACCGTTATGGAATTAAAGGGAATAGTGAAACACTTGGGTGGGGGAATATATAAAAAAGTCTAAGTTTCAGTCTAAGTCTAAGAATATTTTCCAACTTAGCTTTGGCTTAGACTTAGACTGTAATTATGAATAACCTAATAATCGTAGAATCGCCAACTAAAGCAAAGACACTCGGGAAGTTTCTGGGCAAGGACTATACCGTGGATGCAACCATGGGACATATCATGGATTTGCCAAAGTCGAAATTATCGGTAGATATCGAACATGACTTTGAACCACTCTATGTTCAAATGGAGAAAAAGATCGATACGATCAAGCGAATCCAAAAGGAAGCAGGAAAAGCAGATACTATTTATATCGCAACCGATCCTGACCGTGAGGGAGAAGCCATTGCTCAGCACGTCGAAGACGTGATTTGCCAAAATCCAAAAAAACAAATTCCAAAATCCAAACTAAAGAGGATTGTATTCCATGAGATTACCAAGAGTGCAGTTGAGGAGGCAATTGCTCATCCACGAACAGTTGATCGGAATCTTGTTGATGCACAAATTGGACGAAGAGTATTAGACCGATTGGTTGGTTACAAATTATCGCCACTTTTGTGGAAAAAAGTTCGCCGTGGACTTTCTGCAGGACGTGTGCAATCAGTTGCCGTTCGATTAATTGTTGAAAAAGAACGAGAAATTTTGGCTTTTAAACCAGTTGAGTATTGGGAGATTGGAGCCCAGTTAAAAGTTCAAAATGCAAAGTCTAAAGTTAAAGAGTTCGTTGTGAATTTATCAAAAATTGAAGGCAAGAAAGCGGAGATACATGATGGGAAGACGGCGAAAGATATTGTTTCGGATTTAGAAAAGGCAAAATATACCGTTTATGATCTAAAAAAGCGAGAAGTACACAAGCATCCATATGCTCCTTTTACCACTTCAACAATGTCTCAAGCAGGTGCCCGGATGTTTGGGTGGAGTGCAAAACGGACTATGTCTTTGGCACAAAAGTTATACGAAGAAGGTTTGATAACCTACCATAGAACTGACTCAACGAATATCGCGTCACAAGCAATTGATATGGCTCGCTCCTTTATTGCATCAAAATACGGTAATGACTATCTTCCAGACAAGCCAAATTTCTACAAAACAAATTCAAAAGTAGCTCAAGAAGCTCACGAAGCGATTCGCCCAACAAGTTTAGATCAAATAGAAGATAGTAAATGGCAAGAAAGTGGAAAGTTTGGACTTGATGCCACACACAAAAAATTATATGAACTAATTCGAAGTAGATTTCTTGCATGTCAGATGAAAGATTCGGTATATGACGAAACAACAATTGATGTATTGGCACGGTATGACAAAAGTAATTATATATTACGAGCCAGTGGACAGATTATGAAGTTTGATGGGTGGAGAAGAGCACTCCCTCTCAAAGGCCAAGGGGAAGAAGAACAACAACTTCCAGAACTAACCAAAGATGAACTCTTAGATTTGATAAAAGTATTATCTGAGCAAAAGTTTACTCAGCCTCCTGCCAGATTTAACGAAGCATCTCTTATTAAAACACTTGAAAAATTAGGAATTGGGAGGCCTTCAACCTATGCACCGATTATTTCTACCATTCAAGCGCGAACGTATGTGGAAAAAACAGAAGGAAAGTTCTTCCCAACAGCAGTTGGAATGGCTGCAAACGATTTCCTTGTCACTAATTTCCCAGCAGAATTAGAATATGGATTTACAGCAGACATGGAAAATAATTTAGATACGGTTGCCAATGGCAAACTTGATTGGCATAAGATGATGCATACCTTTTACGATCCTTTTGAAAAGAAATTGGAAGGTGTTGAAAAGACTGCAGAACGCGTCAAGATTGCAACTGAAGGTACAGGGAAAAAGTGTCCAAAATGTAATGAGGGAGAAATCGTTGTACGAACTGGTCGATTTGGGAAATTTCTCAGTTGTTCTAGATTCCCAGAGTGTGATTATACTGATAAATATTTACAAAAGATTGATATTAAATGTCCAACCTGCAAAAAAGGTGATGTTGTTGTTAAAAAGACAGGGAAAGGCCGCATATTCTACGGCTGTAGCCGATACCCAGAGTGTGACTATGCCAGTTGGAAAGATCCAAGGCCTAAGAAGGCATTTGATGAACCAGATAAAGATACTTCAGAAGAGTAAATTGACAGACATGATTTTAGAATACTCTACGTTTCTTCACTTGTAATCTGGGGGAGAGTTTGATAAAAGTTGTAGACTAATGTCAACTTTAGATCGAAAAGACTTGCTGCCTGCTATTGAATCTCAAGAAATTCGTGGGACACTTCTCTCAAAACCTCAAATTTTTAAACGAATAGAAGAAGGAACTATTGTAATTTCTCCATTTGATCCTGAACTTGTAAATTCATCAAGTGTAGATGTACGACTTGGTCCTTGGTACTACCGCGCACAAAAACCAGACCCTGGCATGACGCACTACAATCCGTATAGCAAAAGAGATGTAGAAAGAGTTTGGGGACAACCGCAATATGCCGAAGTCGCATCAGAATTATATAAACGTATTGGGATTCCTCTTGATGAAGGTGTATTCCCTGAGGATTTAGTGATTCTTATTGGTCCTGGTGAAAGTATCTTAGGTCATACATTGGAATTTATAGGA
>Ga0207670_10000723_pt1 | contig 17406 bp, 16 predicted proteins | sample KBSS23HmetaG_FD_184339 | JGI IMG/M metagenome (GOLD analysis project Ga0207670, IMG submission 184339) | Switchgrass rhizosphere microbial communities from Kellogg Biological Station, Michigan, USA - KBS S2-3H metaG (SPAdes) (version 2) | ecosystem: Host-associated > Plants > Roots >... | reverse complement strand
GGTCAGCTTGGCGCCGGTCTTCGACGCCAGCAGCTGCGCATAAAGATGTGACACCGAGCCGACGCCGGGCAGTCCGATCGACAGGCCGTCCTTGGCGCTTTTGCTCTGGGCGACGAACTCGGTGAGGTTGGCGATCGGCAGCGTGGTGCCGACGAAAAGGCCGACCGGATAGCGGCCGTATTCAACGATCGGGCGGAAGTCCTTGAGCGGATCGTACGGCAGCTTGGCGTTGGCGATCTTCGCCAGCGAATGGCTCGCGGTGCCGGCGACCACAATGGTGTAGCCGTCCGGCGCGGCCTTCGCCACGAAGTCGCTGCCGAGCACCCCGGTGGCGCCGGCCTTGTTGTCGATCACGACCGGCTGACGCAGTGTCTCGGAGATTTCCTGGGAGATGACGCGCGCCACCGCATCGGTCGGGCCGCCGGGCGGCCACGGCACCACCACGTGAATGGTCCGGTTCGGATAATCGGCGGCCTGCGCCGAGAACCCCGTCAGAGCCGAAACGACGGCCAGCGCAACAAATAGCTTTCGCGATACGCGATGATTCATGACCGGCCTCTCACCAACCGCTACCACTATGCCATTTCCCGCGCCTGCGCGGCCAGCCGGATCGACGCATTGACGGCGCCGAAGCCTTTATAGGCACGACGCTCGACGATCTCGAAGAAGAACAGATCCTCGAAGGCGCGGGTATAGGCCTGGAGATATTCGCCGGCCTCGTCGCGGTCGTAGAGGATGTTGTTGCTGCGCAGCACCTCGATCCGCTCGGCGGAGAGATCGGTGCGCGCTTCGAGATCGTCGTAATAGTTCTCCGGCATGGAGAGGAGCTCGACGCCGTTGGCGCGAAGCTTCTTGACGGTCGTGACGATGTCGTCGGTGGCAAAGGCGATGTGCTGCACGCCGGAGCCGACATAATGCGTCAGGAATTTCGACGCCAGGGTCTGCTGGCTCTGCGAGGCGTTGAGCGCGATGCGGAGCGTGCCGTCGGCGGTCTGCACCACCTGGCTTCGCACGATGCCGCCCGGGTCGATGACGTCGAGCTGCGGCGTCTTGGTGACGTCGAGCAGCGAATTGTAGAACAAGAGCCACGACAGCATCTCTTCGTATTGCATCGATTGCGACACGTGATCGATCGCGGTGAGACCGGCGCCGCCGTTGCCCTCGGGCGTGCGCGGCGCAGTAAAGTCGATGTCCCAGAGCCGGCCGAGCTCGCTTTTCGGATCGACGAAATAAAGCAGGCTGCCGCCGAGGCCGCGCACCGCCGGGATTTGCAATTCGCCCGGCCCGACCGCCTGGCGGAACGGGGTGTCGCGAAGCTTCTCGGCGCGGTCGAGCGTGGCGGTCGCGTCGTCGACTTTCAGGCACATCGCACACACCGAAGGCCCGTGCGAAAGCTGGTGCGAATGCGCGAAGCCTTCCTTGTCGCTGTTGAGCACGAGATGGATCGCGCCTTGCGACCAGTGCGCGACCGCCTTCGACTTGTGCTCGCCGACCTTGCGGAAGCCCAAGCCGGCAAACAGCTTTGCCAATGCGGCCGCGGTGCGGTCGTCGGCGGCGAATTCCAGGAACTCGACGCCGAGGCATTTGGCGCGCGGCGGAATTTGCGGCGCGGCTTTGGCCAGCGCGCCGGGCCGGTCGCGCATCTGGTCCATCAGATAGACCAGCGAGCGCTGGCCATCAATGGCGACGCCGCGCGGCGAGCCGGCGCGGAACTGATCGTTGAAGATTTCCAGCGAAAGGATGCCGCCGTAGCCGGTGGCGGACACCGCATCCATGAAATCGGTCAGCGGGAACTCGCCCTGGCCGGGGAAGCAGCGGAAGTGCCGGCTCCAGTTGATCACATCCATGTCGAGCCATGGCGCATCGGCGAGCTGGACCAGCACGATCTTGTCGGAAGGGATCGAGCGGATCGCCTTGAGGTCGGTCTTGCGCGAGAAGATGTGGAAGCTGTCGAGCGTCAGCCCGATCGCCGGATGGTTGGCGCGGCGCACCACCTCCCAGGAGTCGCGGTAGTCGCTGATGTGCCGGCCCCAGGCCAGCGCCTCGAAGCCGACGCGGATGCCGCGCTTCGCCGCGCGCTCGCCGAGCTCGTGAAAATCCGTGGCGGCGCGTTCGATGCCGCCGAGCGAATCCGGAGCAACGTTGGAGCAGATCATCAAGAGATCGCAGCCGAGTTCTCCCATCAGGTCGAACTTGCGTTCGGCGCGGGCGAAGGTGCGGCTTCGCTGCGGTTCCGGCATGCCTTCGAAGTCGCGGAACGGCTGGAACGTCACGATCTTCAGGCCGAGCGACGCCATGATGCGAGCGACGTCCTTCGGCGTGCCGTTGAACGACAGCAGATCGCTCTCGAAGATCTCGACGCCGGTGAATCCGGCCGCCGCGATTGCCTCTAGCTTCTCGGCGAGCCCGCCGCTCAGCGATACGGTGGCGATGGAGGTCTGCATCCTGCCTCTGCCGTGGAACTCGCCGCGATCGGCCGACTCCACCGCGCTATTGTGGCAATTCCAGAGGGGCCAACAAGGTCCGGCTTGCAGCCGTCAACACCCGCGCGGGCGACGGCCGGGAAGCGTCGATTCGCCTCTGCGGCGGCGCGTCCTAGACGATTGTAGGCTATGGCCGGGGTAACCACTTGGGCTAAAGTCCTCGCAACAACATGTTTATGGGAGTGAAACGCCATGAAAAAGACCGCAATGATTTTGGGCGCCGCCCTGTCGCTGGCGCTCGCCGGACCGGCGCTGGCGCAGAGTCCGATCGTCATCAAGTTCAGCCACGTGGTGGCGCCCAACACGCCGAAGGGCAAAGGCTCGCTGAAATTCCAGGAGCTCGCCGAGAAATACACCAACGGCAAGGTCAAGGTTGAGGTCTATCCGAACTCGCAGCTCTACAAGGACAACGAGGAGCTGCAGGCGCTCCAGCTTGGCTCGGTGCAGATGCTGGCGCCGTCGCTCGCCAAGTTCGGCCCGCTCGGTGTGAAAGAGTTCGAGGTGTTCGACCTGCCGTACATTCTTCCCGACAAGGCGGCGCTGAACAAAGTCACCCAGGGCGCGCTTGGCAAAAAGCTCCTGGGTCTGCTCCAGCCCAAGGGCATCGTCGGCCTCGCCTGTTGGGACAACGGCTTCAAGGACATGAGCGCCAACAAGAAGCTCTTGCTGCCGGCGGACTTCCGCGGCCTGAAGATGCGCATCCAGTCGTCGAAGGTGCTGGAGGCGCAGATGCGCGCGCTCGGCGCCATCCCGCAGGTGATGGCATTCTCCGAGGTCTATCAGGCGCTGGCGACCGGCGTCGTCGATGGCACCGAGAACCCGCCGTCTAACGAATACACCCAGAAAATGCACGAGGTGCAGAAGTACACCACGCGCTCCGGGCACGGTTATGTCGGCTACGCCGTTATCGCCAACAAGAAGTTCTGGGACGGCTTGCCGGCGGACGTCCGCGCATCGCTGGAGAAGGCGATGAAGGAAGCAACTGACTTCGCCAACGGCGCCGCGCAGCAGGACAACGACGACGCCATCGCCGAGATGACGAAGTCCGGCAAGACCGAGATGATCGAGCTGACCGCCGCGCAGAAGGCGGAATGGCGCAAGGTGCTTGATCCGGTCGCCACCGAGATGGAATCGCGCGTCGGCAAGGAGACCATTGCCGAATTCCGCAAAGAGGCGGGCGGCAGCGCCACCCACTAGCGAAAGCTAACGCGAGAGACTGCGGGCGCCGGGTCAAACCGGCGCCCGTTTCCGACAAGCAGTCTGAGGGAGGACTGCTCGCGCAAGGACTGGGTTCCACTAGGATTGGGGGTCTGGTGTTTCTTCGCATCCTCGACCGGCTCGAGGAAATCATCATCGCCAGCCTGATGGCGGCGGCGACGCTGTTGATCTTCGTCGCGGTCGTGCACCGCTACGGCACCGGCGTGCCGTTGCTTTATCCGTACTTCATCCAGCTTCACATCTCCTGGGCGCAGGAGCTTTGCATCTACATGTTCGTGTGGATGGCGAAGTTCGGCGCCGCCTACGGCGTGCGCACCGGCATCCATGTCGGCGTCGACGTGCTGGTCAATCAGCTCAAGCCCGCGCTCCGCAACAAGGTGGTGCTGTTTGCGCTGTTCTGCGGCGCGCTGTTCACCTTCACGGTCGGCACCATGGGCTTGAAGTTCGTCATGGAGCTCTACGCCACCGACCAGGTCTCCGCCGATCTCGAAGCGCCGCGCTGGATCGTGTTCTCCGCGGTGCCGGCGGGCTCCTACCTGATGTGCTTCCGGTTCCTGCAGGTCGCCTGGGCGTTCTGGAAGACCGGTGCGCTGCCCCACCACGATGAGACCCGCGTCGAAGGCGTCGAACTCGACACGGCGCCGCCCCCGCAGGGGGCCGCCCGATGATCCCGGCCATCATCTTCGGCCTGTTGATCGTGCTGATGCTCACCGGCATGCCGGTCTCGATCGCGCTCGGCCTCACGGTGCTGACTTATCTGTTCGCGATGACCGACGTACCGATCGAAGCGGTGGCGCTGAAGCTGTTCACCGGCATCGAGAACTTCGAGATCATGGCGATCCCGTTCTTCATCCTGGCCGGCAATTTCCTGACTCACGGCGGCGTCGCGCGCCGGATGATCGCGTTCGCCACCTCGATGGTCGGGCATTGGCACGGCGGCCTTGGTCTGGCCGGCGTGATGGCCTGCGCGCTGTTCGCCGCGATCTCGGGGTCGTCGCCGGCCACGGTGGTGGCGATCGGCTCGATTATTCTGCCGGCCATGGTGGCGCAGGGCTTCCCCAAACGGTTCGGCGCCGGCGTGATCGCGACCTCGGGCGCGCTCGGCATCCTCATCCCGCCGTCGATCGTCATGGTGATCTATTCGGTCGCCACCGGCGGCAGCATCGCCATGGACCCCGAGGGCAAGCGCGTGCTGTCGGCGTCGGTCGGGCAGTTGTTCATGGCCGGCGTGATCCCAGGGCTGATGCTGGCCTCCATGCTCGGCGCGACGACGTGGTATCGCGCCTGGAAAAACGACTATCCGCGCATGCCGAAGGCGAGCTGGGGCGAGCGCTTCACCGCCTTCCGCAAGTCGATCTGGGGCATCTTGCTGATCGTCATCGTGCTGGGCGGCATCTACTCGGGCGCGTTCACGCCGACCGAAGCCGCCGCCATGAGCGCGGTCTATGCCTTCGTCATCGCGGTGTTCGTCTACAAGGACATGTCGATGAAGGACGTGCCGCGCGTGCTGCTCGGCTCGGCCAACATGAGCGCGATGATCCTCTACATCGTCACCAACGCGGTGCTGTTCTCGTTCCTGATGACAAGCGAGCAAATCCCGCAGCAGATGACCGCCTGGGTGACGTCGTCGGGCCTGACCTGGATCGAGTTCCTGCTGTTCGTGAACATCCTGCTGCTGATCGCCGGCAATGTGATGGAGCCGTCCTCGATCGTACTTATCACTGCGCCGATCCTGTTTCCGGTGGCGGTCGGCCTCGGCATCCATCCGGTGCACCTCGGCATCCTGATGACGGTCAACATGGAAGTCGGGCTGTGCCACCCGCCGGTCGGGCTCAACCTCTATGTCGCCTCGGGCATCGCCAAGATGGGGATCACCGAGCTCACCATTGCGGTGTGGCCGTGGCTTGTCACCATGCTGATTTTCCTGGTGATCGTGACCTATGTGCCGGAACTGTCGCTCTGGCTGCCGCGTACGCTGGGGATGCTCAATTGAAGGCTCTCGGTAAGGTGCAATAGCCCGTGGCAACGGTCGATCTGTCGAAACTCAAACCCGGCCTCGAAGGCCATGCCGAGATCGTGGTGGGTGATCAGCACACCGCGCCGCGGATCGGCTCGGGCCGCGTCCGCGTGCTGGCGACGCCGGTGATGATCAACCTGATGGAGGCCGCGGCGCTCGACGCGGTCGAGAACCTGATCCCGGCCGGCCACCAGAGTCTCGGCACCCGCCTCGACGTGCGCCACATCGCGGCGACGCCGGTCGGCATGCGGGTGCGGGCGACGGCAAAGCTTCTTGCGGTGGACGGCCGCACGCTGGAATTCCGGGTCGAGGCACACGACGAGAAGGATCTGATCGGCGACGGCGCGCATACCCGGCTGGTCGTCAACGTCGAGCGGTTCGATCAACGCGTGCAGGCCAAACTGGCGCCCCGCTGAACGGGCACGCGTCCGACATTTTCGGCTTTTAGCCGGCCCTGCAGATTCCTCCAGCGCATGGCTTTAGGGCCGGATTGGTTGCTGATATTCTGGCGCTCAATCGCGTCGCGAATCTCGCCGACCTGTCGGGCTCCGATGACGACGTTGTCTCGCTACTGGCTTTTTGCCGTTGCCGCCACCTTATCGGTGGCCGTGGCATCGCCTTCGTTCGCCGAAAAGCGCGTTGCGCTCGTGGTCGGCAATTCGGCGTACCAAAACACGCAGATGCTGGCCAACCCGGTCAACGACGCCGAGGACATGGCCGCGGCGCTGAAGGCGGTCGGCTTCAATGTCATCATGGAGCGCAATCTCACCAAGCGGGGGATGGAGAGCGCCATCGCGCGTTTCGCCCGGCTCGCGGAGGATGCTGACACCACTCTGGTGTTTTACGCCGGCCATGGCATTCAGCACCGCGGACAGAACTATTTGATGCCAGTCGATGCCAAGCTCGAAGACGAATTCAGTCTGAGCTTCGAGTTGAACAAGATCGACGACATGATGGTCGGGCTGGATCGGGCACGCGGCGTCAAGATTCTCATTCTCGATGCGTGCCGCAACAATCCGCTGGCCGAGCGGCTTTCGCGCTCGGCCACCAGCCGGGACTTCAGCCTCAACCGCGGATTGGCCAAAATCGAGCCGACGCGCGGCATGGTGATCGCGTATTCGACGCAGCCCAACCAGGTCGCACTGGAAGGCAGCGGACGCAACAGCCCCTTCGCCCGCGCGCTGGTCAAGGAGATCGACGAGCCCGGCCTCGAAATTGGTACCCTGTTTCGCCGGGTGGCGCGCGCCGTCAATGCCGAAACCGACGGCAAGCAATTGCCCGAGTTGTCGGTTTCCCTGATCGGCGATTTTTATCTCAACACGCGGGAAACCGATTTGCAGGCCTGGGCGCGAACCCGCGTGTCGAGCAGCAGCGACGCTTACAAGGATTTCATCCGCGCCTATCCCAAAAGCGTTTTCGCTACGGATGCGCGACAGCATTTGGAGGCGATTGAGCGGGCCGAGCGTGAAAGAGCGCAACGCGAGCAGGCCGCGAAACTGGAAGCCGATCGTCAGCGCCTTGCCGAGGAGCAGGCCGCCCGCGACAAGATCCAGCGCGAAGCGGCTGCCAGAGCGGATGCCGAACGCGCCCGGCTGGCTCGGGAGCAGGCGGAGCGCGAGCAGCAGGCGAAATTCGAGGAAGAGCGGCAACGGTTGACGCGAGAGCAGGCCGCGCGGGTGGAGGTCGCCGTCGACACGCCGGCGAATATCCAGACGGCGATGGTCACGCCGCCAGCCGGATCTGCGCCGGTTCCATCCGCGACCGTGGCCGCATTGTCCGGCGGGGCCTTGGTCCGGGAAATCAAGAAGGAGTTGAAGCGCGTCGGGTGCTATTCCGGGATCCTCGATGAAATCTGGGCCACCGCCGACACGAAACTGTCTGTCCAGCAATTCGTAAAATATGCCCGTCTGACAACAGCTCCGGTCGAACCTCTTCCAGAGCTTCTTGATGTCTTGCGGGGGAGATCGGAGCGAGTTTGTCCGCCCGTCTGCAAATCTGGCTTCGATCTTAGTGGCGAAGGCATCTGCGTAAGGCGCGGAAAAAAGGTTGCTCCGGCTGCTGTAGACAAGAGCACACGGACGGCCAAACAGGCCGACGCTGAATACGATCCGGGCGACAGGAGCCGGCGAATTACCAAGGGAGGACAGGTCACCTGCGGCGGTAAGGGTTGCCAGACGGTTCCCAAGGGATGTCATGCCGTCCGTGGCATGGGCGGCGGGGTTTGGGCGGCAAAATCATCTGCCCCTAAAAAAATGCTTGAAAACGGTTGGGACCTCGCAGCTTGGCAACCGCGCAATTTTCTAATCGCTTGATTGCGGTGTTACCATCCCATGAAAGGCCTGATCGATCGGCCTTGCATGGTTCAAGGGGGTTTTGGTGCAACTGATGTTGATTCGCTGCTCGCTGCTGGCCGCAGCGCTCGCGCTCATCGCGACCGGCGCGCCGGCGCAGGACTATCCCGGCAAGCCGGTCACGCTGATGGTGGGACTCGCCGCCGGCGGCATCACCGACATCACGGCGCGGCTTTATGCCGAGGCCGTGTCGAAGAGCATCGGCCAGCGCGTCACCGTCGAGAACAAGACCGGGGCGGGCGGCGGCGTCGCCGCGGCGGCGGTGCAGAACGCGGCGCCGGACGGCTACACGCTGCTGGTGTTCTCGGGCTCGCAGCACGCGACGGTGCCGGCGGTCGGCAACGCGCCCTACGATCCGGTGAAGGGCTTCTCGCCGATCACCTATCTGTTCAACAGCGTCGTGGTGCTCACCGTGCCGGCGGACAGTCCGGTCAAGACGATGGCGGAGCTGCACGACTGGGGCCGCAAGAAACCGGGCGGCTTGACGGTCGGCACGCCGGGACTGGGGTCGCCGTCGCATCTGCTCGGCTCCAAGATCCTGCTCGCCGACAAGGTGCCGTCGGAAACCGTGCACTATCGCGGCGGCGCGCCGATGATGGCCGATCTGATCACCGGCCGCGTCGAAATGGCGTGGCCGACGTTGTCGACATCGCGCTCCTATCTCGCCGAGGGCAGGCTCCGCGCGCTGGCGCTCGACGCCGACGCGCGCTGGGCGCCGCTGCCGGACGTGCCGACCTTGGTCGAGCTGGGCTACACCAAGGAGCGCGTGGCGAGCTGGTTCGCGCTCGCCGGCCCCGCCGGCATGCCGCCGGCGCTAGTCGCCAAAATCCGAGACATCTTCATCCAGGCCTCGAAGGACCCCGAGCTGCAGCGGCGCCTGAGCGAGAACGGCACGCCGATCGTCAGCAGCACGCCCGAGGAGATGGGTCGCGCCATGGCGGCGGAATGGGAAACCATGCAAGCGCTGGCGAAGACCCTGAACCTGCGCCAGCCGTGACGAGATGAGCCTGCTCCGAACGATTCTTCGAATCGCGCAATATCCTTCGTTCGATTTGATTTCTCCTCTACGGCGCGATGAATGTATCCGTCGCCTTCGCGAGAAGACCGATCCACCTGGTTGGCAAGTGTACTCAGGCGGCCGCAAGATTTACGATAGCGCGGCAAGCGCTAATCCGAAGCCCCTGGCTGGGAAAATCGGCGAATCCGATTTCCAGGTACTGAAGCGAGTTGACCATTACAATTCGTTTCAGCCGTATCTGTTTGCGGATTTTGCAAACGACGACAGCAAGACAAGATTGCATTGTTACGTCGGCGTCCATCCGCTCGTTATCGTGGTCATGGCACTCTGGTTCGCGGTTGCCATTTTTTTGGGTTTTGTCTCTATCTCGCAAGGTGACAGCACCGGCACGACCGTCAATCTTTTGGGCTGGCAGCACGTGTTTCGAGGCGGGTGGGCGAGTTGGGTAATGCCGATGTTGTTCCTTGCAGGTGGCGCGGGGGTTTTCGTTTATTGCCGTTATCTCGCGCGCGGCGAAGACAAGTTTTTGGTCGATCTCGTGCAACAGATATTTGATGCGCAAAAGGTCTGATCGGTAGGAACGGCAATATCCCTGGCAACTCACATTGGGCATAATCGGGGCAGCAGGCGGAGAGGACTTTTGCCATGGCGCATGTTCGTCGTTTTCTGTTGGCCGCCGTGTTGGCCGGTCTCGGCATCAGCGCCGCCAGCACAGCGGCGTACTGCGCGTTTCCCGACCGCCCGATCCGTTTCATTCTTTCGCATCCGCCGGGCGGCAGCGCCGACGTCATCGCGCGGTTGATGCAGCCCAAGCTGGAGAAGCTGCTCGGCCAGCCGCTGATCATCGAGAACCGTGCCGGCGCCGGCGGCATCATCGCGATGGACGCGCTCTCGAAGTCGAAGCCGGACGGCTACACGATCGGGATGGGCGCATCCGGTTCGCTCGCCACCAGCCCGGCGCTCGGCGAAACCGTGCCCTACGATCCGCTGAAATCCTTCCAGCCGATTGCCGCGGTGTCAGGGCAGCCGTTCATGCTGGCGGTGCCGGGCGATTCTCCGCTCAAGACCTTGCGCGACGTGATCGACACCGAGAAGCGCGGCAATTCCAAGCTGACGATCGGCCACGGCGGCGCGATCATGCATCTCACCGCGGCGCTGTTTAACTATGCGACCGGGCTCAACATTACTTTGGTGACCTATAAGGGCACCGGTCCGGTGGTGACCGATCTGCTCGGCGCGCATATTCCGCTCGGCATCATCGACATCCCATCCGCCGAGGCCGCGCTCGCATCCGGAAAAGTCCGGGCGCTGGCGATTTCCTCGGCGCAGCGCTTCGAGGGCCTGCCGGACCTGCCGACCTTCCAGGAGGCCGGGCTGAAGGACTTTGAATCGATCGGCTTCCTCGGCATCCTGGCGCCGGCCGGCGTGCCGCCGGACGCGCTGGCGACGATCCACCGCGCCTTCGCCACGGTGCTGCGCGACCCCGAGGTGCTGGCGCGGTTCAAGTCGTTCGGCAGCCGGCCGATGACCACCGATCCAAAGGAGTTTGGCGATTTCATCGCCAGCGAAATCAAGAAATGGACCACCGTTGTCGATGCTGCCCATCTGCGGCAGAAGTGATACAATCGGGTCAGCGCCTCAAACGGACAGCTCAAACGGACAGGATGACGACCATGGCCAAGCTTCGACATATCGCGATTGCCACCAACGACCCCAAGGCGACGGCGGAATTCTACAAGAAGGCGTTCGGCTTCGAGCAGATCGGCGAAACCAGCCCGACCAGCCCGCTGGCGCAGGGCTATTTCCTCAGCGACGGCACGCTCAATATCGCGGTGCTGAAGTTCAAGACCGACCAGATCGGCAAGGGCATGGATTACACCGGGGTGCATCACTTCGGCATCCTGGTCGACGATCCGGAGAAGACCACCGAACACCTGGAGTCGCTCGGCGCCGAATGCTTCATGGGCAAGGAGAAGGGCCACGGCAAAGGCTTCTTCGAGATCAAGTTCAAGGGCCCGGACGGCACGGTGTTCGATATTGCCGGCCATCCCTGGATGGGCGCCAAGGGCCTTGAGGGCTAAGCGCCTCGAAGGCTGATTGTCAGCGGCCTCGCTCCGTGGCGTAACCCTATACCTTCGGGCACTTGCCGACGGGCCGGGAAGCGGTATGTATGAGTTCCGGGGGAGGGCGCGGCGCTTGCGGGTGGAGCGCCGCTTCACACTCAAATGCGGATCGCTCAAATGACGCTCATTCGCCTCTGCTTCACCATTGCCATCGGTCTCCTTGCATTGTTCGCCGCGCCGGATGCATTCGCGCAGGCGAACCGTAGCGGCGACGACCAGCCGGGCCTGATCGCCGCTCCCGACGATGAGCAGCTCGATCCAAAGTGGCAGAAGACGGTGGTGTTCTATCGCACCACCGAGCAGCCCGGCACGATCATCGTGCAGAGCAACGAGCGTTACCTCTATGTGGTGCAGCCCGGCGGGCGCGCATTGCGTTACGGCATCGGCGTCGGCCGCGACGGCTTCCGTTGGCAGGGCCTCGTCAAGATCACGCAGAAAAAAGAATGGCCGGACTGGACCCCACCTGACGAAATGATCGAGCGCCAGCCGTATCTGCCGCGCTGGATGGCCGGCGGGCCGGGCAATCCGCTCGGCGCCCGCGCCATGTATCTCGGCGCCACGGTCTATCGCATTCACGGCACCAACCAGCCGCAGACCATCGGCACCGCGGTGTCGTCGGGCTGCTTCCGCCTGACCAACCCGGATGTGTCCGATCTCTACGACCGCATTCCGATCGGCACCAAGGTGATCATCCGGCAGCGGCCTGAAGTCTGATCGGGGCGCGGGGAGTACTGTCATGGCTGGGTTTTTTGGACGCAATTTTGCGACCGGTCTTTTGATCGGCTGCGTCATCGCGGTCGGGGTTGCGGCCGCCGCCATCACCTACGAACGTTACGACACCAAGACCCTGAAGCGGACGGTGCGTCGCGACGCCGTGCATTGCGGCGTCAACACTGGGCTGCCCGGCTTCTCGGCCAAGGACGACAAGGGCAACTGGTCGGGCTTCGACGTCGATTTCTGCCGTGCCATCGCGGCGGCGATCTTCGACGATCCGAAGAAGGTCAATTTCGTCCCGCTCGACGCCAAGGAGCGTTTCGAGGAGCTCGGCAAGCGCAAGGTTGACGTGCTGGCGCGCAACTCGACCTGGACGATGGCGCGGGAGACGGAATACTACCTGCACTTCGCCGGCGTCTCCTACTATGACGGCCAGGGCTTCATGGTGCCGCGTGCGCGTAACGTGGATTCCGCGCTGGCGCTCGACGGCAGCAAGGTCTGCGTCCAGTCCGACACCACCACCGAGCTCAACCTCGCCGATTATTTCCGCGCCAACAACATGAAGTTCGAGGCGAAGAAGTTCGGCACCGTCGACGACGTGTTCAAGGCCTATGACTCGGGCCAGTGCGACACGCTGACCGCCGACGTGTCGCAGCTCTATGCGATGCGTCAGAAGGCCGGCAAGCCCGGCGACCATGCCATCCTGGCCGACGTCATCTCCAAGGAGCCGTTGTCGCCGGTGGTGCGCCAGAAGGACGACGACTGGCTGCTGCTGGTGAAGTGGACGCTGTTTGCGATGATCAACGCCGAGGAGCTCGGCATCGACTCCAAGAACATCGGCGACGCGCTGAAATCCAAGAAGCCGGACGTCATGCGCTTCGTCGGCACCGAGGGCGAATACGGCGAGGAACTCGGCCTGACCAAGGACTGGGCGGCGCGCATCGTCCGCCACGTCGGCAACTACGGCGAGGTCTATGAGCGCAACGTCGGCTCCGGCTCAAAGCTCGGCATTCCGCGGGGTCTGAACCAATTGTGGAACGCCGGCGGCATTCTGTACGCCCCGCCGATCCGGTAACGACCTCGTCCTGAGGAGCCAGCCGAAGCGTAGCGAAGGCGGGCGTCTCGAAGGACGGGCCCCGGCTCGCAGCCCATGCTTCGAGACGGATCGCTTGCGCGATCCTCCTCAGCATGAGGTCGAGTTTGCGGGACCTCAAAGGACGGGCCTCAAAACAAAAGGGCGGCCGATGGGGCCGCCCTTGACGCAACTCTACACACAAATGTGATCGGCGTCAGCCGACGCAGCGGCCGGCCAGGTGGGCCATCGAAGGCACCGTCACCGGGCTGAACATCGGATCGCAGCCGTCCAAAATGCGGGGTTTGGCGCTCTGTTCGGGATTCTTGACGATTTCGCGTGCGGTCTCGGTCGGGGCTTTCTTCACCGCGATGGTGCGGGGCTCGACGAGCCGGTCGCCCTTGGCGCTGCGATTGACCTGAAGGATCGGGGCTTCTTTGCCGGAGGCTGCGATGCTTTGGGCCGCGGGGAGGGCGCCGATCATCACGGCTGCGATTGCCAGGCCGCCGATGAAATAGCTCGATTTCTTCGCCATAAGACCCTCCGCATCGATGCCGGCTCGGCATCTCCCGAACCCAGCGCAAAGCCTCCCTCACCCATCCCTCGCCGCATCAACGCCGGCCACGTCCGCAAGGTTCCTGGGTGAAATAGAAAGACGCGGCAGCAGGACCCGCGCGGAAGGCCGGGTTTGCTATGGTTCCGGACAAGGATTCTTCGCCTAACCGCTCCTTGCCGGACTCTGACCTCCCCCCATGCCAGTTCTTGGTTCCTCCTTGGGCGCGCTCGCCCCCTTCCGCATCCGCAGCTACCGCTTCCAATGGCCGGCGGACCTGCTGACGTCGTGGGCGTTCGAGATGGAGACGCTGATCCTCGGCTGGTACGTGCTGGTCGAGACCAACTCGGTGGTGATGCTCACGATCTTCGGCGCGCTGCTCTACGGCGGCACCTTGATCGCGCCGATCGTCGGGGTGTGGAGCGACCGGATCGGCCACCGCAACATGCTCACAGGCATGCGCGCGATTTATGCCGTGGTGGCGGCGACCCTGACGACGCTCGCCTTCACCGGCGCGCTCAATCCGACCATCGTGCTGGTGTGCGCCGCATTCACCGGTCTGGTGCGGCCGTCCGACATGGGGCTCCGCGGCGCGCTCATCGCCGACACCATGCCGCCGGCTTCGCTCACCGCGGCGATGGGGATCGCCCGCACCACCTCCGACACCGCGCGCATCTTCGGCGCGCTGACCGGCGCCGGCATGTTCGCGGCGATCGGCATCGGCCCGAGCTACACAGCGATCACAGTATTCTATCTTTTGAGCGCAATTCTGACCTGGAACACGGTGGCGCCGCGATCGGCGCGGGCCGAGGCGATCGCGGCGGAACAGGCCGAGACCAAGCCGTCGCCGTGGCGCGAGCTCTGGGAAGGGATCCTGCTGGTCTGGAACACGCCGCGGCTCCTGGCCATCGTCTGGTACGCCTTTCTGTTCAACTTCGCGGTGTTTCCGTTGACCAACGGCCTGATGCCCTATGCGGCCCGGGACATCTTCGGCACCGACCAGACCGGGCTCGGCTATCTGATCGCCAGCGTCGCGGCCGGCGCGTTCATCGGCTCCATCATCATGACGCGGTCGGGAATCCGGATGGAGCTCCCCCGCATCATGATCATCGCCGCGGTGATCTGGCACATCCTGGTGCTGATCTTCGCGCAGACCACGACGCTGTGGGCCGGCATCGTGATGCTGATGCTGTGCGGCTTCGCCCAGAGCCTGACCATGGTCTGCCACACCGTGATCCTGCTCAGCACCTCGACCCAGCGCTACCGCGGCCGGATCATGGGGGTGCGGATGCTGGCGATCTACAGCCTGCCGCTCGGCCTGCTCGCCGCCGGCCTGCTGATCGGCTGGATCGGCTTTCGCGCCACGGCGTCGCTCTATGCCGTCGTCGGCTTGGTTTTCACCGTCCTGATCGCCGTGAAATGGCGGGCCTCGCTGTGGCAGTCTCGCACCGAGGTCGTGTAACAATTGGGACGGATGACTGGGGACGGCGATGGCTCGTAAAAAGAGGCGCAAAAAGGGGACGCGCCGAAAACCGCGACAGCGCAAGTCGCAACCGCGCTGGGCGTCGTGGCCGGACGAGCGGCTGCTGAAGCTGCGGCTGAAGGACCTCAAGCTGCCGCTGCGGGGCACCTGGCTGGCCGCCTGCCTGCGCGAGCTCAATGCCGAAATGGCGGAGAAGGGGCTCAAGCGGGTGCGGGCGCACGGCTGGATTTCCAGCGAGTGGTTCAGCCCCGGCAACACGCCGGGCATCGCGTTTCCGTTCTACCTGGCGCATCCGCGACTGATGCGGCTCGAACGCAAGATGATCATCGACGTCGAGGGCGGCACCCACGCCGAATGCATGCGCATCCTCCGTCATGAAGCCGGCCACGTGTTGCAGCACTCCTATGCGCTGCACAAGCAGCCGCGCTGGCGGCGCCTGTTCGGCCGGTCGTCGATCCGCTATCCGAAGTATTATCGCGCCGATCCGACCAGCCGGAATTTCGTCCAGCATCTCCGGCTCTGGTACGCGCAAAGCCATCCCGATGAGGATTTCGCCGAGACCTTCGCGGTGTGGCTGACGCCGCGCTCGAACTGGCGCAAGCGTTACGAGGGCTGGCCGGCGCTGAAGAAGCTGCAATACGTCGACGAGCTGATGGCGGAGCTCGCCAACCGCAAGCCGGTGCTGTCGCGGCGGACCGAGGTCGAGCCGCTGCGAAGCTTGAGCACGACGCTCGGCGAGCACTACCAGAAGAAGCTCGAGCACTATTCGGTCGACGCGCCGCGTGCCTACGATCGCGATCTTCTGCGCATCTTCTCCAACAATCCGCGGCATCGGCACTCGCCGCCGGCCGCAGCGTTCATCCGCCATCACCGCGGCGACATCCGGCGGCTTGTCTCAAAATGGACCGGCGAGTACCAGCTCACGCTCGACCAGGTGCTTGACGAGATGATCGAGCGCTGCCGCGAGCTGAAGCTCCGCGCGGTCGGCCATGAACGGCAATTGCGGATCGACTTCACGGTGTTGTTGACCGCCAAGACGGTGCACTCGCTGTACAGCCCGCAGCGGCGGCAGTGGATCGCGCTATGAAGCCGCTTCGTGTCCTGATGCTGGCGCATCCTGATCTGGTGCCGCCGGACTCGCTCAAGGGTGCCAGCGAACAGGAAATCCACACCTGGAAGACTGAGTTCGACGTGGTCAGCACCTTGCGCGGCTGCGGCCACGAGGTGATGCCGCTCGGCGTCAAGGATGAGCTCGCCCCGATCCGCGACGCAGTCGAGAGCTTCAAGCCCCATGTGGTGTTCAACCTGCTCGAGGAGTTTCACGGCGAGGCGGTCTACGACCATTCCGTGGTGAGCTACCTGGAGCTGCTTCGGGTGCCCTACACCGGCTGCAATCCGCGCGGTCTGGTGCTGGCGCGCGGCAAGGACACCGCGAAGAAGCTCGTGCATTACCATCGCGTGCCGACGCCGGCCTTTGTGGTGTTTCCGATGGGGCGCAAGGTCAAGCGACCGCCGCGCCTGCAACTGCCGCTGATCGTCAAGAGCCTGATCGAGGACGCTTCGATGGGCATCGCCCAGGCCTCGGTGGTGGAGAGCGACGAGGCACTGGCCGAGCGCGTCACCTTCATCCACGAGCGGATCGGCACCGCGGCCATCGCCGAGCAGTACATCGAGGGCCGCGAGATCTATGTCGGCGTGCTCGGCAACGACCGCCGCCGCGTGCTGCCGATCTGGGAATTGCAGTTCGGCGATCTGGCCCAGGGCACGCGGCCGATCGCGACCGAAAAGGTCAAGCACGACCTCGAATACCAGCAGCGCCACGGCGTCCTCGAGGGACCGGCCAAGGGCCTGCCGCCGGCGGTCGCGGCGCGCATCGACAACATGGTCAAGCGCATCTGCCGCACCCTCGATCTCGACGGCTATGCCCGCATCGATTTCCGGCTTGCCGTCGACGGCACGCCGTATTTCATCGAGGCCAATCCCAATCCCGAAATCGCCAAGGTCGAGGAATTCGCCCAGTCGGCGCTCCACGACGGGCTGAAATATCCCGACCTGCTCAACCGCATCCTGACGCTCGGCATCGCGCGCGGCCGCTCCGCCGGAATGGGGCGGTGACGATCACTGATTGGGTTGGCCGCGTAGGAACCCAATTTAGGTATCGGGGTTGGCTTGGGAACTTCGGCTTACGGCCGCTGAGGCATATACGTGCGTGTGAATCGAGACCTTCTTCTCCACACCTTGCGAGAGCGTCTTATCCCGTTCCTCGCCGGGAGGGGATTCGATCAAATTTCACTTTCCGAAGAAGAACAACGGAGCCAGGAGGTGCGCTTCAGCTGGACCGACTCGACCACCCAGCGCGAGACCTGGACGCTCG
>Ga0207670_10000722_pt1 | contig 17409 bp, 9 predicted proteins | sample KBSS23HmetaG_FD_184339 | JGI IMG/M metagenome (GOLD analysis project Ga0207670, IMG submission 184339) | Switchgrass rhizosphere microbial communities from Kellogg Biological Station, Michigan, USA - KBS S2-3H metaG (SPAdes) (version 2) | ecosystem: Host-associated > Plants > Roots > Rhizosphere... | reverse complement strand
TGTCGAACGTCCTCGCGGAGTTCGGCGTCGGAGCCGCGACGTTCGGCGCGGCTCGGCGCGCGTGGCTCGCGCGGATCCAGGAAGACAAGACCGGGCGCCTCCGCGCGCGCTTCTTGAGCGCGCTGCAGAAGGCGCGCGGCGAGCGGGCGGCGAGCGGCGTCCACCGCGCCGACGCGCTCCAGTCGGAGGCGTCTGCCCGTCGGTCCTGGGTCGCGGACATCGACGTCGCCTGATCGAGACACCACCGCGGCTCGCGACCTGCCGCGACTTCGCGACGGGCCCGCGCGCCGTCGCGGCCCGGAACGTCAGCGCGCGGCGAGGACGATGCCGGACACGTCGCGTACGTCGTCCATCACGCTCTGCGCGACCGCACGCGCGCGCGCCGCCCCTTCGCGGAGCACCCCTTCGACGAACGCTTCGTCCGCGGCGATCTTCGCGCGGCGCTCGCGGATCGGGGCGAAGAGCGCCTCGTACGCGACGTGGATCCGCTTCTTCACCTCACCGTAGCCGACCCCACCGCGCACGTAGATCGGCTCGAACTCGGCGGCCTCGGCCGGAGCGAGGAGGCGATAGAGCATCATCAGCGCGTCGTTCGGATCCTTCGGATCGTCGACCCCTTTGCTGTCGGTCTTGATCGCCGCGAAGTACGTCTTCCACGCCTGCTTCTCGGTCATCCCATCGGGGAGGAAGAGCGGGATCGTGTTGTTGTAGCTCTTGCTCATCTTCGCGCCGTCGAGCCCGGGGACGGTGGGCGACTTCGAGAACCGCCACTCCGGGCGGACGAGGACCTGCTTCCCGAACGCCGCGTTGAAGCTCTGCGCCATGTCCTGCGCCATCTCGACGTGCTGCTGCTGATCCTTCCCCACCGGGACGACCGTGCTCCGGTAGATCAGGATGTCGGCGGCCATGAGCACCGGGTAACAGAAGAGCCCCATGCTCGCCTCGACGCCGTGCGCCGTCTTGTCCTTGTAGCTGTGCGCGCGCTCGAGGAGCCCCTTCCCGATGCAGCACGCGAGCATCCACGCGAGCTCGCACACCTCGGGGACGTCGGACTGCCGGAAGAAGGTCGCCTTCGCCGGATCGAGCCCGAGGGTGAGGTAGTCGATCGCCGCACCGCGCGTGAGCGCGCGGAGGTGCGCGCCGTCGTGCACCGTCGTGAGCGAGTGGTAGTTCGCGATGAAATAGAACGCGTGGTCGCGCCCCCCCGCCGTCTCCTGGAGCTCGACGTGCTGCTGGATGGCGCCGAAGTAGTTGCCGAGGTGGAGCGCGCCGCTCGGCTGAATGCCGGAGAGGACGCGGGCTACGGGGCGGCTCGGCGCGGGTTCTTGCATGGCTCGAGCGCTTGTAGCGCCCGTCCCGGCGAAAGCAAAGCAAGGCGGCGGCACAGGCTTGCCAAGGTCGCCTAGGATGCGCCGATGGACGACCGCAAGACGACGCTCTCGCAGTTCGCGGTCAGCGTCGCGCTCCGGGAGGAGGTCCGCGACGTCGCGCGCGGGCTCCTCGGTCTCTCCGACGAGATCGCGCGCGTCGCGCCGGAGCCGAGCGCCGCGCTCCGCGCCGTTTGCGAACGGACCACCCTCGCCGACCCGACGGGGGAGATCACGCTCGCGATCGTCGGTCCGGTTGGGACGGGGAAGCGCACGCTGATCAACGCGCTCCTCGGGGCGCGCGTCCTCCCCGAGGGGAGCGCCTGGCGCACCGCACCGCTCGTGTCGGTCGCCGCCGCGCCCGACCTCCGCGCGACCGCGACGTTCGACGATCGAACCTCGACCGATCTCCTCGGGCAGCTCCCGGACAGGAACCCGGCGTTCGACAAGGCGCGCGACCGCGCCGAAGCGGAGATCCGCGACGCCGAAGCGGCGCGCCGTGCGCTGACCGATCGGATCGATCGCGCGCACCACGAGGTCGCGACCGCGGTCTCGGCGATCGCCGGCGTCGTGCGCGCGGAGGACGAAGCCGAGGACGCGACGCGACAGGCCGACGCGCGCCTCGCGCGCGCGCTCACCGCCGAAGGCGACGCGGCGGCGGCGGCGCGGAGGCCGGCCTCGGACCTCCCGTCGTTCCTCGGCACCGCGCCGCCGCGCTGGGCGATCTGGCTGTGGCTCCTCCGCATCCTCCTCGCGCCGTTCTACCGCGGACCGCTCGCGGCGCTCGCGGCGCGCGTGGCGCGTCACGACGAAGCGCGCGTCAAGCTCGTCGCGGCGCGGCAGGCGGTGGACACGGCGCGGACGCGCATCGGCGTCGCCGAGCGGCGGCGCACCGACGAAGAGCGGCACGCCGAGCTCCTCCGCACGCTCGACGCGATGGAAGAAGAGCGCCGCGTGGCGGACGAGCGCCTCGACCGGCTGCGCGTCCAGCTCGTCCGCGTCGAAGCGGAGCGGACGCGCTACGACAGCGAGCGGACCGCCGAGCTCCTCCGTGCGCTGCGCGAGCTCGCCGCAGGGGAGCGCCACGCGCGCGCCGTCGCCGAGCTCGACCTCGCGTACCCCGCCGCGAACCTCGCGCCGGCGGTGCGCCTCCTCCTCTTGCCCGAGCCATCGCACGCGACGCCGGAAGCGCTCGCGCCGCGGCCGATCCACGCGTGCTTGATCGTCGCGGACGCCGCCGACGGGCTCGACGACGAGACGATGGGGCGGCTCGACGACCTCCGCCGCTTCGTCCCGGGCGGACTGGTCGCGCTGACGCGGATCGATCGGACCCACGACGCCGATGAGGCGCGGCGGCGCGCGGTCGCGCGCTTCGCGGACGCGATCGACCGCGACCCGGAGCGCGTCCCGTCGTTCGCGTTCGCGGCCGAGCTCGCGCTCGGCGCCGATGCGTCGGCCGACACCGCGTCGATGCTCTTCGCGGAAGAGGCGGAGCGCCTCTTCGAGCTCCTCGCCGCGGAGCGGAACGTGATCGTCCCTGCGCGTGGAGCGCTCGAGCTCCGCGACGCGATCGCCGCCGTCGATCGGCGCGCCGCGCAAGAAGAGCGTCTCCGCGTCGAGCGCCTCGCCAAGCTCGAGGCGGCGCGCGCGCCGGCGCCGCAGAGCTTCCACGCGCAGTACCTCGAGCGATCGCGCGTCGAGGTCGAGCGCGCGGCCGAGGCGATCGTGACGGACGCGATCGTCCTCTTGCGCCACGAGTTCACCGCGATGAACGACGAGTGGCAAAAGCAGGTGCTCTCGGTGAGCGGAAGCGCCGCGACCCGCGCGTGCGTCCAGGCGATCGAGCGCGAGGCTGCGCCGCGCGTCGCGGCGGCGTTCGACCGCGTCGACGTGCAAATCCACGACGCGCTCCGCCGCGCCGGCGACGCCCTCGAGTCGCGATCGCGCGAGGACGTGCGCGGCCGCTACGGGTTGACCAAGGCGGCGCGTCCCCCGCCGTCGCTCATCATCGCCGAGCCCGTCGACGACGCGCCGTTCGCGCTCGAGCTGCGATTCGAGCCGGCGTTCGTGGCATTTCAGAGGGCGCGGTGGGTGTACGCCGCGGGAGGTGCGGCCGCCGGCGCGGGCGCGGGCGCTGTCGCCGCGTCAGCGATGTGGGCCGCGATCGGCGGGCTCATCGGCCTGGGTGCCGCGTGGGTCAAGCGTCCCTCGTCACTCCGGAGCGCGTGCGCCGAGGTGCTCGGCGGGGCGATGGCCGAGGGGCTCGCGCGCGGCGAGCGTGCGCTCGCGGCGAGAAAGAACGACCTCGCGACGGCTCTCCTCGAAGTGATCGACGAAGCCGTAGCGGGCGAGCTCGAACGGATCGCGTCGTGGGTCACGCGGCTCATGCTCTCCGATCGCGCGCAGGCCGAAGCGGAAGAGGCCGAGCGGGCGCGCGCGGCGACGCTTCGGGCGACGCTCCGCGACTGCGACGACCGCCTCGGTCGCCTCCTCGAAATCGCCCGCCGCGAGGGCCGCTCCCTCTGGCTTTAGGCGTCAGGCAGCGAGCGCCATCCCATCGAAAATCTCAGGACGATTCCACTGGATAGGGCGGGGAGCTCGAGGGGAGCGGAGCTCCCCTCGAAACCAGACGATCGGAGCTCGAGGGAGCTCGAACGAAGGCTCGCTTCCGCAGCCAAGTCTTTGATTTGGATACATTATCGCCTGTTCACCCTCAACAACCGGGCGGAAAGGAGCGTCATCCAAGAGAGCTGTGGCATTTATGTTGGATCTAGTTTACATCTTTATGAGTCACGGACGTGTCGGGTTAGCGACCGCATGAGCGGGGCGCACGGTCCGAGCGATGAGCGAGGTTGCGACGAAGAGAGACGGCGACGCGAGACACGAGTCGCATGGGTCGCTAGAGACTGCGGGGCTTACTTTACCTGGGCGCGCGTGAAGGGGGGGCTTCCGAGGTTCTACGCTATGAGACACTCGGGTTCAGCGCACTTGTCCGGCCGTTCGATTGGCCGCGTCCCGGTGATCGGGGTTTGGGCACTCGCAGGCGTCGCCGCGGCTTTGTCTTGTTCCCCGTCGTTTCAGGCCAAATCGTGTGTCGTAGACGCCGACTGCGGCGGCGACCTCGTGTGCAGCGAGGGCGTGACGGGCGGTCCCGCGTGCCGGCGCCCCGCCGACGCGCCGATTCGAATCGGGATGAGCGCGCCTGCGTCCGGCCCCAGCCAGAGCCTCGGCACCGAGATGCGCAAAGGGGTCGCGCTCGCGTTCGACAAGCAGAACGCTGCGGGCGGGATCCGCGGACGAAAGCTCGAGCTCGACTTTCGTGACGACCAATACATCCCCGCGGCGGCTGAGTCGGCAGCGCGCGATCTCCTCGATGTGCAGGTCGAGCCCGGCGTCGCCGCGAAGTGCCCGACCACGACGACGCCGCTCGTCGCGGGACAGGACCCGGTGGCGACCAGCGCCCTCCAGCGCGGGCCGCACGGTGTCTTGGCGCTCCTCGGGAACGTCGGGACTCCGACGATGGTCCGCACCGCGCCGCTCGCGGTGGAGACGCAGTCCCTCTTCTTCGGCGCGTTCACGGGCGCGAGCCGGATGCTCCGCGACAACGCGGGCGGCCCGTGCAGCAAATACATCTTCAACGTCCGCGCGAGCTACGCACAGGAAGCGCGCGCTACGGTCGAGTTCTTCTTCAAGCAGCGCATCCCGGATGCGCGGCACATCGTCAGCTTCGATCAGAACGACTCCTTCGGACAGGCCGGCTACGACGGATTGGTCGCGGCTTACATCGCGCTCAAAGGGGCGGTGCAGCCAGCGACCTCGGACCCGGCGAATCCGATCCAACGATTTCGCTACACGCGTGACGACGAGTCGAGCGTACCCGTCCAGGTGGACGCCACGACGAAGTATCTCGCGTCGCTCCTCGCCGCCGATACACAGGCGCACTCGGTCGGTATCTTCATGACCGACACGTACGGGCCGGCCGCGTCGTTCATCACCGGTGTTCGAAATTGGCAATATGCGGCCGATGCGGAGCAGACGACCTCGCAGAAGGCGACGCGATTGACGATCACCTTCAGCAACGTGTCGTTCGTGGGTCCCGACTCGCTCGCCGGGCGGCTGAAGGACGCGGGGACGATCCAATCGGCACAAGGCACGAAGCCATATACCGACAATGTATTCATTTCGCAGGTCGTCCCGAACTACCAGACCGACGACGGGGACGCGGTGAAGGAATACACGAAGGCGCTCGGCGAATCGCAGCTCACGCCGAGCTTCACCTCGCTCGAGGGCTACCTCGCGGCGCGCATCTTCATCGAAGGCCTCCTGGCCCGCTCCGGGCCACTCACCGCGGACGGACTGGTCGACAGTTTCGAGCACCTTCCAAGTCTCGCGCTCGGTCTCGGCGCGAATGCTGGGTTTGCGCCGGGGGCGCACCAGTATTCGAAGTCGGTCTGGGGCACCGCGATCCGCTCCGATGGGACTTTCCTCAACCGGTACTTCTGGACCGATGGCACCCCCCTTCAACTCTTTGAGTAGGAAACTCGACCCGCGCACGCCCGTCGGCAACGAGCCGAGCGGGACCCTCCCGTCCGCGGCCGGCTCGCGCCCGGAGCTGGCCGACCCCTACATCGGCACGACGTTCGGCGGACGGTACGAGATCGTATCGAAGATCGCCGAGGGGTCGCAGGGGCGCGTGTACGTCGCGCGCCACCTCTTGATCGAGCGCCTCGTCGCGATCAAGGTGCTCTTCCTGACGCTCGCCTCCGAGAACGCGCTCGTCAGCCGCTTTCTCAACGAGGGGCGCGCCGCCGGGACGCTCGGCCATCCGAACATCGTCGAGTGCGTCGACATGGGGTACGCGACCGACGGCGCGCCGTACCTCGTCATGGAGCTCCTCGCCGGGCAGACGCTCGCCCAGGGGATCGACACGCTCGGACCGTTCCTGCACGGGCGCGCGGCGTACATCGCCATGCAGATCGCGTCGGCGCTCGGCGCGGCGCACGAACGCGGGATCGTCCACCGCGACCTGAAGCCGGAGAACGTGTTCCTCGTCGACCACTCGACCCGTCCGGATCACGTGAAGATCCTCGACTTCGGTATTTCGAAGTTCGCGAGCGAAGGGACGCGCGTCCAGACGTCGAAGGGGCAATTCCTGGGGACGCCCGGGTTCATGGCCCCCGAGCAGATCGACGATCCGGCGAGCGTCGACGCGCGGGCCGACGTGTACGCGCTGGGCGCGACGCTCTATCACATGCTCGCGGGCGAGCCGCCGTTCGCCAACATCGATTTCCCGAAGGTGCTCCGGTTCATCTCGGAGGAGGAGCCGCGCCCCCTCGCCGAGATGCGCCCGGATCTCCCGCCGAGCGTGATCGAGATCGTCGAGCGCGCGATGAGCAAATCACGCGACACGCGCTACCAGACGATGGCGGAGCTCGAGGAGGCGCTCGCGCCGCACGCGCTCGAGCCGGTGCGCCGCCGCGCGCTCACGTCGGCGCCGTCGGAGTCGCGCCTCCTCGTGGTCCCGGCGTCGCACTCGTCGCCGTCGGCCGCCGCCGACTCGTCCCGCGAGACGCTCGCCGAGCCGCCCCCGCCGGACCGACGAGCGCGCCTCTTCGCGGGCGGGCTCGTCGTCGGCGCGGCGATCTGCGCGGCGGCGGGGGTCTTCGTGTTCGCGCGCGGCGGCGCGACGCCCAACGCGGATCTCGCGAAGCCCACGACGACCGCCGTCTCCGCGGGCTTGACGCGGACGCCTTCAGCGCCGCTGGGGCTCCCGGCGACGCCGCCGCAGGATCTCGCGCAGCCCGCGATGAATCCAGCGGGCGGCGCGACGCCGACGCAACCGGGTAACCAGGCCGCGCAGCCGGAGAACCGGGCGACGGCGGCCGGCGCCGCGGTGCCGCGCGGCACGGTGCCGCGCTCGCCGCTCGTTCCGCGTCCGAAGCCAGGGACGGCCGTCCACCCGCCGGACGCGCACCCGCCGGCCGCGGCCGGCACCGCGACGGCGGCGCCCCCGGCGGACACGAACGCGACGTGCACGCCGCCGTTCTACTTCGATGGGCGGAAGAAGATCTTCAAGCCCGAATGCATCTGACCGCGTCCACACAGGAGACGGTGAGGAAGGCGGCACCCGCGCTCGCCCTCCTCGCGTCCATCTCCGTCGCGTCGCCGGCGCTCGGAGCCCCTACGAAAGAAGAGTGCATCGAGGCGCACGGCAAGGGGCAGGACCTCCGCGAAGAAGGGCACCTGACGCGAGCGCGGCAAGCGTTCCTGACGTGCAGCCAGAAGACGTGCCCGGCGCTCGTTCAATCGGATTGCTCGCGTTTCAGCGAGGAGCTCTCGGCGCTCGTGCCGACGGTGAGCTTCGCGGCGCGCGACGCGCGCGCGAACGACCTGCCCGACACGCGCGTCTACGTCGACGACGCGCTCGTCACGAGCCGGCTCGACGCGGGTGAGAGCTACGACGTCGATCCCGGCCGCCACGTCGTCCGCTTCACGCACGACGGGAAGGACGTCATCGTCAAGATCGTCGTCAACCAGGGCGAAAAAGGGCGAAACGTCATCGGCAACTTCCCCGACGTGCAGGCCCCCGGGCCGGTCGTCGGGCCGGCGCACGACGCGCCGCCCCCGCCGCCGGCGCCGAAGCGCCCCATCTTCCCGCTCGTCGTCGCGGGGGCCGGAGGAGCGCTCGCGGTCACCGGGATCGTCCTCGTCGTGGTCGGCCTGGGCAAGGTGCCGTCGAACTGCTCGCTCTCGTCGCACGAGTGCGCGGCGCCGGACGGCGACAAGGCGTTCGACGACGCGCACAGCGGCGTCACGCTCGCGAACGTCGGCCTCGTCAGCGGAATCGCCGGGCTCGCGCTCACCGCCGGCGGCCTCGTCTGGTACTTCTCGCAGACGCCGAAGCCCGCCGCCGCCGCGGCCTCCTTTCCGATAGGCCCCGTCCGCGCGGAGCTCGGGGTGCGCGGCGCTCGCCTCGTGTTCTAAGCTCCGGCGCGTGTCCGGCGATCGCTACGACGGAGTTCCGTACACCGAACACGCGTACGCGGAGTCGCACCCGGACCGGCTCGCCGTCGTCGCGCGCCTCTCGGGGTGGACGCCTCCGCCGATCGAGCGCTCACGGATCCTCGAGCTCGGGTGCGGGCGCGGCGGCAACATCGTCCCGATGGCGGCGAGCCTCCCGGACGCGACGCTCCTCGGCATCGACGCGTCGGCGCGCCAAGTCGACGACGCGTCGCGCGTCATCGCCGCGACCGGGCTGACCAACGTGCGCGTCGTGCGAGGCGACATCGACTCCGTTCGCCTCGACGACGGGTCGTACGACTTCATCGTGTGCCACGGCGTCTTCTCGTGGGTGCCGCTCGCGACGCGCCGCGCGCTCCTCGCGGGGATCGGCCGGTGGCTCGCGCCGGGCGGCGTCGCGTACGTGAGCGCGAATACGCTCCCCGGGTGGTACGAGCGGCTCGCGGCGCGCGACTGGCTTCGCTTCGCGTCGACGTCGCTCGGCATGCCCGGCGAGCCCTCTGCCGCGCGCGCGTCGCTCGCGTGGCTCTCGGGCGCGATCTCGCCGGAGCTCGGCGCGGCGCGAGGCGCCCTCGACGCGGTGAGCCGGCGGCTCGCGGAGACCGATCCCGCGTACCTCGTGCACGAGTACCTCTCGCCCGATCACCGCCCCGAGCTCGTCACCACGCTGCTCGCCGAGGCGGGCGCGGCGGGGCTCGACTACCTCGGCGACGCGACCCCGTCCGCCACGGCGATCGAGCTCCTCCCCGACGACGCGGCGGCGCGCGCCGAATCGCTCGACGCGGTCGCCGCGCAGCAGCTCGTCGATTTCGTGCGCCACACGGCGTTCCGGCGGCTCCTCCTCGTGCGCAAAGACACGAGCGCCGCGCGCGGCTTTCGCTGGCCGGCGCGCCTCGACGCGCGCGCCATCGAAGACCTCCGCGTCGCGAGCAGGCTCCGCGCGCGCGAGCCGCCGGCGCCATCCGCGCCGTCCGAGGTCTTCGACGGTCCCGACGGCGCGGTCGTCCTCTTCGATCCCGGCGTCCGCGCCGCGCTCCACGAGCTCGCGCGATCGGCGCCGCGCGCGATCCCGTTCGCCGACCTCGCGCGGCGCGCGGGCGCCGGCGGCGCGGCGCTGGCCGGAGAGCTCCTCGATCTGTGGCTCGGCACCGGCGCGGTCGATCTCCACGCGTACGATCCGCCGATGACGACCGACGTCTCGGCGCGGCCGGTCGCGTGCGCCGTGGCGCGCTGGCACGCGGCGCACGGCGGGCCGATCACGAACCGTTGGCACCAGGAGGTCGTCCTCTCCGAAGCGCTCGTCCGCTCCGTCCTCGCGCGCCTCGACGGATCGCGCACGATCGCCGAGCTCACGGCCGACGCCGCGTCGCTTCGCGACCTCGCCGGCGCGACGCCGGACGAGCGGGCGCGCCTCGTCGCCGCGAGCGTCGACCTCCTCGCCGCGTCGGCGCTCCTTACAGGGTAGACATCGATGGTCCTCTTTCTTCTACGATGCGCGGAATGCGAATCGTCCTCGCTGGTCTGATCGCCACTCTCGCGGTCGCGTGTGCTCCGGAGCAGGAGCCCCCCCGTGGAGCTCGCAGCGCGCCGCGGCCCACCGCGGCCCCCGCGGCTTCCGCGCCGGCGGGCGCCCGCGAAGCGCCGCCGCTCGGCCGCCTTCCGCGCGACGTGCACCCGGTCCATCAGGCGCTCTCGCTCGACGTCGATCCGTCGAAGGAGCGCTTCGGCGGATCGACCGAGATCGACCTCGAGCTCGATCGCCCGCGCGACGTGATCTGGCTCCACGGGCGCGGGCTGTCGGTCGCGTCGGCCGCGATCACGACGCCGTCGGGGGAGCGCGTCGCCGCGAGCTTTCAGGAGGTCGATCCGAGCGGCGTCGCGCGCGTCTCGCTGCCGCGCCCGATCGGCCCGGGCAAGGCGACGCTCCGCGTGGTGTTCGACGCGCCGTACGACCCGCAGCTCGTCGGCGTGTACCGCGCGAAGGTCGGCGGCCGCTTCGCGGTGGTGTCGAAGTTCGAGGCGATCTACGCGCGGCGCGGCTTTCCGTGCTTCGACGAGCCGTCGTTCAAGGCGACGTTCGACGTCGCGCTCGACGTCCCTCTGGGCGAGGTCGCGGTCGGGAACATGCCGATCGCCGAAGAGACGCCGCTCCCCGGCGGCGCGCGCAAACGGGTCCGCTTCGCCACGACGCCGCCCCTCCCGACGTACCTCGTCGCGTTCGCGGTCGGGCCGTTCGAGTCGCGCACCGCGACGATGGCGCCCGCGCCGCTCCGCGCGAAGCCGCTCCCGGTCGGCGTCGTGTCGGTCGCCGGGCGGGGCGCCGACGCCGCGTACGCGCTCGGCGTGAGCCCGCCGCTCATCGCGGAGCAGGAGCGGTACTTCGGCGTCGCCTTCCCGTTCCCGAAGGTCGACCTCGTCGCGGTCCCCGATTTCCAGTCGGGGGCGATGGAGAACGCCGGGGCGATCACGTTCCGCGATTCGTTCCTCCTCGTCGACGACAAGACCGGGACGCTGGCGCAGCGGATCGGCGTGACGAAGACGGTCGCGCACGAGCTCGCGCACCAGTGGTTCGGCGACCTCGTGACGATGCGCTGGTGGGACGACATCTGGCTCAACGAGGGCTTCGCGAGCTTCATGGCGACGCGGACAGTGCGCGCGCTCCACCCCGAGCTCGAGGCGGAGGTCGACGCCCTGCAACGCGTCGACACCGTGATGTACGTCGACGGCCTCGCGGCGGCGCGACGCGTCCGACAGCCGATCGAGAGCACCCACGACATCACGAACGCGTTCGACGGGATCACGTACGAGAAGGGGGAGGCGGTGCTCACGATGCTCGAGCACTACCTCGGCGAAGAGACGTTCCGGCGCGGCGTGCACCGCTTCCTCGAGGCGTTCGCCGGGCGGAACGCGACGACCGACGACCTCGTGGCGGCGCTCGCCGCGGAGTCCGGGCAGGACCTCGCGCCGCTCGTGTCGAGCTTCGTCGATCAGCCGGGCGTCCCCAAGGTGGCGGCGCGCGCCGCGTGCCGCGCGGGGAAAGGCGCGGTCGATCTCGAGCAGTCACGGTGGCTCCCGGCGGGATCGGACGCGCCCAAGGACGCGACGTGGCGCGTCCCCGTGTGCGTCCGCGCGGGGATCGCGGGGCGCGTCGAGGTCGCGTGCGGGAGGCTCGACGCGCGCACCGGCGCGATCGATCTCCCGGGTTGCGCGGACTGGATCATGCCGAACGCCGACGCCGCGGGGTACTACCGCTTCACGCTCGACGGGAGCGACCTCGCGCGCCTCCGCGATCGCGGCGTCGCGCGCCTCTCGACCGCCGAGCGCCTCGCGCTCGCGGAGAACATCGACGCGGGCTTGCGCAGCGGGAGCCTCACCTCGGGCGACGCGCTCAAGGCGCTCGAGCCGCTCGCGCGCGACGCGCACGGGACCGTCGCCGCGGAGCCGCTCGATCTGTTCCGCTCGATCGACGACTTCGTGATCGGCGACGACATGCGCGCCGTGTGGCGCGCGTACGTCGCGCGGCTGTACGCGCCGGCCGCGGCGGCGCTCGGGTGGCGGAGCTCGGCGGCGGAGAAGCCGTGGCGGCGCCTCTTCCGCGCCAAGCTCCTCACGTTCCTCGCGCTCTCGATCGAGGCCCCTTCGGTGCTCGACGAGGCGGCGCGCCTCGGGCGTCGCTACATCGGCCTCGACGCGGACGGCGCGATCCACGCCGACGCCGTCGACGCGGAGCTCGCCGGGCTCGCGCTCGCCGCGGCGGCGCGGAAGGGGGACGCGCGCGTCTTCGACGCCCTCGTCGCGCACCTGACGAGCTCCACCGACGCGCCGACACGGAACCGGATGCTCGCCGCCATCGCCAGCGTCCGCGCGCCGTCGCTCGTCGAGAAGGCGCTCGATCTCGCGCTCGATCCGCGCCTCCGGCAGAACGAGCGCCTGACGACGATCACCCCGCTCCTCGGCTCGGTCGCGACGCACGACGCGGCGTGGACGTGGCTCAAGGCGCATTTCGACGCGCTCGCACCGCTCCTCCCCGACCGGTACGGGGGGACGCTGCCAGCCGCGGCGCGCATCTGCGATCGCGCGCGCACCGACGATCTCCGCGCGTTCTTCGCGTCGCGCGTCGAAAAGCTCACCGGCGGCCCGCGCAACCTTGCGCAGGCGCTCGAGCGCGCGGGGCACTGCGCGGCGGAGGTCGCCGCGCAGCGCGACGGCGCACGCGCCTTCCTCCGCGCGGCGCGGTAGTGTCCTGAGTCCGAGATTCGCCGCGTCACGCCGAGCTGGCCGCGTCGAAGCAGCAGAGAGGACGGCCGATCCGCCGGGCGCGCTCCGGTGGAGACGGCCGCGCGCTAGGCCCGAAAGGCCTAGTGGTTGACCTTCTGGTGGGCGCTCCCCTCGATCTCGCGCGCCTTCCCTTCCGCTTCGGCCGCGTCGTCGCCCATGGCCCGCCCGACGGCGCCTTGGATCTTCCCCGCCACCTCCTGCACCTTCCCCTTGGCCCGCTCCGCGGCCTTCGCCGCCTCCTCTTTCGCCTTCCCCTTCAACTCGGTCGCGGCCCCTTCGGCCTCCATCTGCTGATTGCCAATCAGCTTGCCGATCCCTTTCTTGATTTTGCCCCCGATCTGCTCCGCAACACCCTCGACGCGCTCGCTCGTGCTTCCCATGAGGACCTCCACGACTCGAATCCGGTTTTTCCCCCTTCGTGGAGTGGAGAATGGCAATCGACGTGCCGCGCTGGTTGCGCCGCATACCAGGCCATTTCACGCGGCCGAGTCATGACGCGATGAGGCAATTCGGACACATGAGGCGATACGCCACGGCTCACGGTCGCGCAGGCCGCTAGATATCGCGCGCGGTCTTCTCGTCCCAGCGCACCCACCCGAGATCCTCGACGAAAATCGTGTAGAGGACCGGCACGAGGACGAGCGTGACCACGGTGGCGAACGTGAGCCCGCCGATCTGCGCATAGCAGAGCGGCTCCCAGAGGGGGCCGCCGTGGAGCGCGAGCGGGATGAGGCCGAGCACCGTCGCGACGACGGTGATGAGCACCGGGCGGAGGCGCATCAGGCCGGCGTCGAGGAGCGCCTCGCGCATCGACTCGCCGCGCTCGTGCATCTCCTCGATGAAATCGAAGAGCACGATGATGTGGCTCACGATGACCCCCATCAGGCTGATGATCCCGAGGACGGCCATGAAGCCGAGCGGCGCGCCGGTCACGACCAGCGAGACCACGGCCGCGGCGGCGCCGTACGGGAGCGCGGCGAAGACGACGAGCGGCTTCACCGCGTTCCGGAATTGCGCGACGAGCGCGACGTAGATCGCGACCAGGAGGAGCGCCGCCACGGTGATCATCTCGGCGAAGCTCTTCACCTGCTCCTCTTGCTCACCGCCGATCTGGAGCGAATACCCCGGCGGGAGCTCGCCCGCGAGCCGGTCGATCTCCGGGCGCGCACGCTTCATCACCTCGGACGAGAGGAGCCCCGCCTCGGGGAAGCACGACACGGTGATCGTGCGGAACTGGTTCCGCCGGCGGATCTTCTCCGTCTGGAAGGAGTAGGCGATCCGCGACACCTGGCCGAGGGGCACCTTCTCCGGTCCTCTCGCCGAGTTGACGTAGAGGTCCTCGACGTCGCCGAGCTGCGCGCGCTCTTCGGCGCGGAGGCGGCCCACGATCCGGATCTGCCGGTCGCCCTCGCGGAGCTGCCCCACCGTCATGCCGTTCATCGCCGCGGCCGACGAGCGCGCGATGTCGAGGTTCGTCACGCCGGCGAGGTTCGCGCGATCCGGATCGACCTCGAGGCGCACCGAGAACGTGTCGCTCCCCCAGTCGTCGCGCACGCGCACGGCGCCGGGCGTCTTGCGGAAGATCGCCTTCGCCCGCTCGGCGACCCCGCGGAGCTCGCCGATGTCCTCGCCCGAGATCCGGATCGCGACCGGGATCCCGACCGGCTTCCCGGTCTCGAGCTGGCGCACGTCGACGCGCGCGCCGGCGATCCGCCGCGAGAGGCGCTCTTGCAGGAACGGGACGAGCGGCGCGGTGTCCTCCTTGTCTTTCACCTGGATCAGGAGCTGCGCGTAATTGAGCTGCTGGAGCTCGGGCGCGACCGAGAACCAGAAACGCGGGCCGCCGCCGCCCACGAACTCGGTGATCGACTCGAGGACAGGATGGTCCTCGCCGCCGCGCCGCGCCGTCTTCCCCCACTCCTCGCACGCCTCCTCGATGATCGCTTGCACCTCCTCCGCCTTGGCGCGCGTCGCGCTGAGCGGCGCGTCCTCGGGGAGCCAGACGTCGACGTACGAGAGGTACGAGAGGTCCTTGGGGAAGAACGCCTGCTTGATGTGGCGCGCCGCGAACGCGCCGCCGCCGAGGAACGTGAGCGACGCGATGAAGACGAGGACGCGGTGCTCCACCGCCCACCCGACGGCGCGCGCGTAGATCCGCCCGAAGCCGCGCGACCGCCTCTCGGCGGGCGACGGCTCGCGCGTCTCCGGCGCGCGGAGGAGCACCGAGCCGAGGAGCGGGACGAACGTCATCGACACGATCCGCGACGCGATGAGGGAGAGCGCGAGCACTACCGGCAGGCTGTGGATGAACTTGGCCACGTCGCCGGAGAGCGTGAGGAACGGCAGGTACGCGGCGATGTTCGTCACGGTGGCGAACATGATCGCGGTGGCGAGCTTGGTCGGCCCGAGCCACGCCGCGACGCGCGGTTTCCACCCTAAGCCGAGCGAGTGCTTGATCGCGTCGCTGGCCACGACCGGGTCGTCGACGAGGAGGCCGAGCGCGATGATGAGCGACGCGATCGAGATCTGCTGGATGTCGACGCCGAACATCTGCATCAGGCCGAACGTCATCGCGAGCGTGATCGGGATCGCCAGCGCGAGGACGAGCGCCGTCCGCCACTCCCAGAAGCCGACGAGCGCCACGACGACGACGAGCGCGATCGCCTCGTAGAGCGACTTCATGAAGAGGTCGACGTTCTCCTTCACCTGGAGCGGCTGGTCCGACGTGCGACGGACGACGAGGTCCTCGGGGAGGAGCTTCTGGATGACCGCGAGCTCCGCGTCGATCTGCTTCGCGAAATCGCCGATCTGCTCGCCGGCGCGCATGTTCACGGCGAGCGTGATCGCGCGCGCGCTCCGGAACTTGCCGTCCGGGCCGCGCACCGAGAGGAAGTTCAAAAAGCCCGGCGGGCTCCGGTAGTCGCGGCTGATGTCGACGAGATCGCGGAGGTACACCGGCGCGCCGGCGGCGCTCGTCGTGATCGCGATGTCGCCGATCTGCTTCGGGCTCGTGAGCTCGCCCGACGGATCGATCGCGACGTTCTTCCCCCCCACCTCGAGGACGCCGCCCGGCGCGGTGATGTTCCGCGCGCCGATGACGTTCGCGAGCTGCGCCGCCTCGATGCCGTACGACGCGAGGCGCTCCTGCGAGTACTCGAGGTAGATCTGCTCCGGGAGCACGCCCGAGCGCGTCACCTTCGACACGATCGGGACGCGCTGCAAATAGCGCTGGATCGTGTCGGTGAACCGATCGAGATCGCGGTAGCTGTATCGCTCGCCCGCCACGTCGGCGAGGCGCGCGCGCGCGTCCTTCGGATCGCGGATGACCACCGCGCGCCACACGTCGGGGTGGAGCTCGGACAGGCGGAGGCGCTCGCCGGCGAAGCGAACGAGGTTCTGCCGGAGCGCGTCGTCGTCGAGCGTGGTCGCGAGGTCGAGCCCGAGGAAGCCCGGGTGCTGGAGGAAGCGCGTGTCGCTCGTCCCGGGGAGGGCGTCGAAATAGCGGCGCGCCGCGTCGCCGAGCCGCTCCATCGACCGCGCGTTGATCTCGGGCGGGAAGCTCACGATCAGCGTCGCGCGCCCGCCGTCCTCTGTTTTCGCCTTGGCCTCGGCGCGGATCGCCTCGATCGCGCTCGCCACGGATCGCGCGCGGAGGTCGAGCTCGATGTCGCTCACCCGCGGGCTCGCGACGGTGAGCATCAGGGTCGCGGTGTCGCCGAAGTCCTTCTGGAACTGGACGGGCCCCGCGCCGTCGGGCAGATCGTGGATCGAGTCGAGCCGCCCCTGGACGTCGTCCCACTCCTTCGCGCGGTCTTGCACGCTCTCCTTGAGCGTCACGTAGACGATCGACACGCCGGTGCGGCTGATCGACTCGATCTTCTCGATGTTCGCGTTCTCGGAGAGCTTCTGCTCGATCTTCCGCGTGACGAGCTGCTCGACCTTCTCCGCCTCCGCGCCGGGCCAGGTGCACGACGTCACGGCGATCCGCACCTCGATCGTCGGATCCTTCGCCTTCGGCATCTTGATGTACGCGTAGACGCCCCACACCGCGACCAGGACGAGCGCCACCCACGCGACGTGCCCGTTCTCGGTGAAGAAGCGCGCGGTGTTGCGCTCGTTCGCGACGAGGTCGCGGTCACGCGCGAGCTCCTTCGCGAGGTGCGGATCCTCGTGCGCCGCGCTCACGGGATGATCTCCACCGCCTCGCCGTCCGAGAGGAGCCCCGCCCCCTGCACGACGACGCGCTCGCCCCCTTCGAGCCCGCGCTTCACGGGGATCACCTGTCCGAGGTACTCGCCGAGCTCCACGTCGCGCGCGCGCGCCAGGTGCTTGCCGCCCTGGGCCGGGGGCGCGTCTTCGACGACGAAGACCGCGAACGCGCCCGCGCGCCCCGGTGATCGCACGATCGACGAGAGCGGCACGAGCGGCTCGTTGCCCACGGCCTCGCCGCCGTCCTGCTGGAGCGCGAGCGCCGCGACCATCCCCGATTTGAGGCGCTGATCGGCGTTCGGGATCGTCACCTCCACCTCGAAGACGCGGCTCTTCGGATCGGCCGACGGCGCGATCCGCGTGATCCGCCCCTGGAACGGCGCGCCGGGGAACACCTCGGTGGTGACGCTCTGCGGTGCGCCGAGGCGGACGCGCGGGAGGACGGTGTCGGGGACGCCGAAGACCGCGCGGACGCGGTCCATCTGGGCCACCGAGAACGCGACGGTGCCCGGCGCGGCGAGCGCGCCGACCTCGA
>Ga0207670_10000721_pt1 | contig 17417 bp, 18 predicted proteins | sample KBSS23HmetaG_FD_184339 | JGI IMG/M metagenome (GOLD analysis project Ga0207670, IMG submission 184339) | Switchgrass rhizosphere microbial communities from Kellogg Biological Station, Michigan, USA - KBS S2-3H metaG (SPAdes) (version 2) | ecosystem: Host-associated > Plants > Roots >... | reverse complement strand
GTCCTTCTGGAGCTGCACCTCGACGACGATCCCCAGCACCGGCGCGCCGTTTTATGCCCAGGTTGGTGCCCGGGGGCGCGAGCCCCCCGCACCGGCGCCGTGCACGGGTCGGCGAGCCCGCGCGGCAACGTGTTCTGCCCTCGCGAGGAAGCGCTCCTCGACCGGGACAAAGGGTCGCCGAAGGGCCGCGGGGACAGCCGGTAGCTTTTTTTAGAACGGTGACGCGTTGTCACGGCCCGCCGGGGTCGGCGGCGACGCTCGATGCGGAGTCAGCTCGTGTCATTTGAGGGGCTTTGGCGGCGACGCTATCCCGTCCTCGATGAATCAGTTCGCTTGTGCCGTGGTGTTCGGGACGGCTCTTGGAATCATCACCCCCCGCGTGGCGCGCGGTGCCGAGCCGGACCGATCGCCGACCGCGAGTCTTCCGCTCAATCCGGAGCCCGCAGCGCGCGAGCGCAACCCGTGGGATCGCGTCCTCTCCGTGAGCTTTCAGAGCGGTCTCGGCGCTCCGCTTGGCTTCGGAGGAGTGGCGGTCGAAGGAACCCCCCTCCGCTGGCTCACGTTCGGGGCTGGAGTCGGCGCGTCGTCGAACGGCCCGCAGACGGCGTTCATGGGCCGGCTTCGTATTCCGTTTTCAAACGGCACCGCCGTCGCGTTCGGCGCTGGAATCTCGATGGGGCATTACGAAGCGTCGCCGTTCCTCGAGTTCGACTACAGCACCAAGTGGACGTGGCGAAACGCCGTATGGAAGAACGTCGAGCTGTCCGTCGAGCACCGATGGAGCAACGGCGTCGAGATTCGCGGCTTTTTTGGCGCGGCGTTCCTCGATGGGGCTGCGGATTCGTGCAGCGCCCGCGACGAGGAAGCCGGGCGGCAGGAGACGTGCTCCTCCATGACGCCGAGCGGCTCGTTCCTGGTCACCTCCCTGCCGTATCTCGGCATGTCCGTCGGCTACGCGTTCGACCTTTGAACGTTCAAGTGGGAAGACGTGGGCCCCATCGCTCATTTTCGGCGAAGGCCCCCGCGCGCAATCGCTCGGGGTAAAAATTCCCGCGGCCACGATCCGAAGGATCCCGAGCAACTGGACGCGGCCGCGGGGATCTCGAAGAGATGGGGCTCGCGAAGAAGGCGATCGAGTTCCGCGCACGAGCAAAGAACCGCAGGGTGTGATCGACTCCCGTCTCCGTCGACCGCGACTCGGGTCATCCCTTGTGGCGGTTGCACGGGAGTGTCGTGCACTCCACGTACGTCACCGTGACCACGATGAGGGTACCCGGCGTCAGAAGGTCAGGACGTCGCCCGCCGCCGGCGCGGTGACCGCGGGAAAGCGGCGCCCGGCCAGCTTGGCGGCGAGGCTCTGCTGAGCCCGCGGCTCGCCGTGGACGAGGGCAACGGCGCGGAGCGGACCCTCCTCGCGTACCGCCTCGGCGAAGGCGACGAGGTCCCGCTGATCGGCGTGCGCGCTGAATCCGTCGAGGACGGCGACCTCCGCCCTGAGGTCGCGTTCGACACCGAAGATCCGCACCCTCGGGCGCCGCTCGACGATGCGCCGCCCGAGCGTGTGCTGGGCCTGAAAGCCGACGATGACGATCGAGTTCTTCTCGCTCTCGATCGTTGCCTTCAAGTGGTGGAGGACGCGTCCGGCTTCGCACATGCCGCTGGCGGAGATGATCACCGCAGGTTCGGGGAACGCGTCGATGGCCTTGGAGTCTTCGACCTCGGAGACGTAGCGCAGCTCCGCGAAGTCGAACGGTGAGTCCGTGCCGCGAAGGAGGGCTCGCGTCTCCGCGTCGTAGCACTCGGGGTGCAATTTGAAGATCTCGGTGATCTTCACGGCGAGCGGGGAGTCGATATACACCGGCATGTGCGGCAAGCGCCCGCGGAGCCGGAGCCGCTTGAGCGCGTAGATGATCTCCTGCGCCCGCTCGAGCGCGAACGATGGGATGACGACCTTTCCGCGCCGCGCGAACGTCCGTTCGAGGACGCCCGCGAGCTCGTCCTCCATCTGGGCGACCGGCTTGTGGAGGCGATCGCCGTACGTGCTCTCGGTGATGAGGACGCTGGCGCCGGACGGGATCTCCGGTTCACGCAGGATCGCGGCGCCTCGCCTGCCCAGATCGCCCGTGAACACGAGCCGCTTCGTCTCCCCGTCGTCTTCGACGTCGAGGACCGTGATCGCGCTCCCGAGCACATGGCCGGCATCCAGGAACGACAGGTGGATGCCCGGCGCGATGCGCTCCCGCCGGTGGTATGGGAGCGAGGTCATCTGGCCGAGCGTCGAGAGGACGTCGGTGTCGTCGTACAGGGGGACCACGCGCTCCATGTCGACATGGTCGCGGTCGATGAGCTTGTTGATGTACCGCGCGTCCGATTCCTGAATGGCCGCCGCGTCGTCGAGCATCGCCGCGCACAGGTCGCGCGTCGCAGCCGTCGCGTAGATCGGGCCGCGATAGCCGCGCTTCACGAGCAGCGGCAGCGCGCCGGAGTGGTCGATATGCGCGTGAGAGAGGACGACGGCGTCGATGTCGCGAGGATCGACGCCCAGCGAGCGATTCTTCTCGAGAGACTCGCGGCGCCTCCCCTGGAAGAGACCGCAGTCCAAAAGGACCGTCGCGTGGGCGGTTCGAATGATGTGCTTCGAGCCTGTGACGGTTTGGGCCGCGCCCACGAATTCGATTTTCATGCGCACACACGCCGAGCAAAAGGTATGCGCGACCGAGGGAGCGGCTCGCGCCATCGCGTGATTTTTCGCGAGGCCACGGTGCCGCGCAAGGAGTGCGCTCCAACGCAAAACCTGCCGGCGCAGCTGCGGGCGCGCACATGTTGGGCCGTCGCCGCGTTGGTCCGAGTCGTGCTCTTGCCCCACCAGCGCGACGATCGATTCGCGCGACGAGTGACCACCCAGGAAGCCATCATGTCGAGCGCCGCGCCGCGGACGTATGGTACAGCCGCTGAGGAACCCGCGCCGCGCGAGAGGCGAGACGCTTCACTCGGGGAGCGCACCTCGATGGGAGACGAGTGCACGGCGGGGCAGGCCGTGTCGATCATCGAGGACGGGATGCGCATTCTGGTCGGCTCGGGAGCGGCCGCCCCGACGGCCCTCATCGAGGCTTTCTGCGCGCGCGCTCGCGAGTTGCGCGACGTCGAGGTCTGCCAGCTACTCACGCTCGGGGCCGCGCCCTATGCGGCGTCCGAGTTCGCAGGCCATGTCCGTCACAATGCATTCTTCATCGGCCCCAACACGCGAGAGGCGGTGGCCGACGGACGAGCCGACCTAACGCCCGTCTTCCTGAGCGAGATCGCCGCGCTCCTCCGCGGGCCGCTCCCCATCGACGTCGCGCTCGTCCAAGTCTCTCCGCCCGACGCGCACGGCTTCTGCTCTCTGGGAGTATCCGTAGACATCGTCAAGCCGGCCGTGGACTGCGCAAAGTGGGTGATAGCCGAGATCAACCCCAGGATGCCTCGAACCCATGGCGACGCGTTCGTCCACATTTCGCGCATCGCGCGGTTCGTCCCGGTCGACCACGCGCTGCCGGAGCTCGACGCGGAGCCGATCACCGACACGACGCGCGCGATCGGGAGACACGTCGCGAGCCTCGTGCGCGATGGAGACACGCTCCAACTAGGAATCGGCGCGATCCCGAACGCCGTGCTCGCGGAGCTATCGAGCCACCGCGATCTCGGGGTGCATACCGAGATGTTCTCCGACGGCGTCGTCGACCTCGTCGAACGGGGTATCGTCACGAACGCGCGGAAGACGCTCCACCGCGGCAAGCTCGTGACTTCGTTCGTCATGGGCACGAAGCGCGTCTACGACTTCGTAGACGATAACCCGTCCATCGAGATGCACCCGTCCCACTACGTGAACGACCCCTTCGTCATCGCGAAGAACCGCGGCATGGTCGCCATCAACTCGGCGCTCTCCGTCGATCTCACGGGCCAGGTGTGCGCCGACTCCGTGGGCTCACGGTTCTATTCGGGTGTCGGTGGGCAGGTGGATTTCGTTCGCGGGGCTGCCCGCGCCGAGAACGGACGACCCATCATCGCGATGCCGGCCACTGCCAAGGGAGGTAGAGTATCGCGCATCAGCGTGGAGCTCGCCGCCGGATCAGGGATCACGACGTCGCGCGCCGACGTCCACTACGTCGTCACGGAGTATGGTATCGCCGACCTTCACGGGAAGACGATTCGCGCGCGCGTGGCGGCGCTCGTCGGCGTCGCGCACCCGAACTTTCGCGACGAGCTCCTGGCGGGGGCGCGCGCCCGCCGCTGGATCTGAGGGGCGATGACCAGCGTTGTCCGCAAGTTTTGCGTCGCGCCGCAACGCGAGCGCTCATCTGGCAGGTAAACCGGATACGGGCGGGGACGTACGTATGGCGTCACGTTTGCACCGTGGCTTCCCTATGAATACTTCGCGCTCCCCGCAGACGGCGGGTCGGTGGTCCTGGTCCCTCGGTCGGCTCGCCGGCATCGACATCCGCGTCCACGGGACCTTCCTCATCCTCCTCATCTGGATTGCGTTCTCGGACTTGAGCGCAGGCCACGATCTCGCCGCGGCGATCGAGGGTGTCGTGAAGGTCTCGATCGTCTTCGGAGTCGTCGTGCTCCACGAGCTCGGTCATGCCCTGGTCGCTCGCCGCTTCGGGATTCGAACGAGGGACATCACGCTGCTTCCCATTGGAGGCGTCGCACGTCTCGAAAGGATACCCACGGATCCATGGCAAGAGCTCCTCGTTGCCGTTGCCGGCCCCGCTGTGAACGTCGCGCTTGCCGCTTGCGCCCTCTTCGCCCTCGTGATCTCCGGTGCTCTTTGGTCACCGCGTGCGATCGCCGTCGTGGGTGGTCCTCTCCTCGCGAAGTTCCTTTGGCTCAACCTCGGCTTGGCGCTCTTCAACCTCTTTCCTGCGTTCCCGATGGACGGCGGGCGCGTCCTGCGCGCGCTCCTGGCGATGCGAATGGGTCGTATTCGTGCGACGGATCTCGCTGCGCGCATTGGGCAGTGGATGGCGCTTGGTCTCGGGCTCGTCGGACTCTTCGGGAGCCCGGTCCTCGTCTTCATCGCATTCTTCGTCTGGATCGGAGCAGGCGAAGAGGCCGCTCTCGTCCACATCAGCGCAGCGTTGGATACCGTACGTGTCGGCGACGCCATGGTCACGACGTTCGAGACCTTGCCGGCGGCGGCCCCTGTCGCGCACGGTCTCGAGCGCGCCATCCACACGACGCAGCGCGAGTTTCCGGTGATCGACCACGACCAGCTCGTCGGGTTCGTGAGTGCCCGCGATCTACTCGAGAAGGCATCCGAGGGAGCAATGGACGCCCCCGTCGCGGCGATCGTCCGCCCCATCGCGGAGAGCGTGGGTCCACACGAGCTCGTAGAGCCAGCCCTCGAGAGGCTGCAGCGGGCCAACGAACCAGTCTTGCCCGTCCTCGAGTCCAGGCGACTCGTGGGACTGCTCCTTCCGGCGAACGTGTTGCAAGTCGCTGGGGCGCGCGACCGCTGGCTCGCTCGCACCGACGCCGCTGCTCCTGCAGGAGCAGCGGAATGAGGCGCAAAAGCTGCGGGCCCGCGCAATTTGCGCAGGAGACATCACCGGGGGCTCGTGCGATGGCTCGCCCGAAAGGCTGCTGCCGCTGACGTCGAAGTGGCGGCCAGTCCGCGGAGAGATCCTTGCTAGGGCGCTCTCCCATGTCCACACGCTCTCTCACCGCTGATGAGCTCGCCCGGATCGACGCATACTGGCGGGCTGCGAACTACCTGACCGTGGGCCAGATCTACCTGAAGGACAATCCGCTCCTTCGCGAGCCGCTGCGTCCCGAGCACGTCAAGCCGCGCCTCCTGGGTCACTGGGGGACGTCACCGGGACTGAACCTCGTCTACGCGCACATGAACCGCGCGATCGTGGGGCGCGATCTGGATGCGCTCCTCTTGGTAGGTCCTGGCCACGGAGGCCCCGCGATCGTCGCGAACGTCTACCTCGAAGGGACCTACTCGGAGGTCTATCCGCACGTGACCCAGGACGTGGCCGGGATGCGGACGTTGTTTCGTCAGTTCTCGACGCCCGGCGGCATTCCCAGTCACGTTGGACCGCAGACGCCCGGATCGATCCACGAGGGAGGCGAGCTCGGATACGTGCTGACGCACGCCTTCGGCGCGGCCTTCGACAACCCGAACCTCGTCGTCGTCGCCGTCGTCGGCGACGGTGAGGCCGAGACGAGCCCGCTCGAGGGCTCGTGGAAGGGAATCAGCTTCCTCAATCCGGTGCATGACGGCGCGGTCCTGCCGATTCTTCACCTCAACGAGTACAAGATCGCGGGGCCGACCGTCCTCGGTCGCGCCTCGAACGAGGACATCGAGAGACTGCTCTCGGGGCATGGGTATGCTCCGCGGTTCGTCGAGGGAAGCGAGCCGGCGAGAGTTCACGAGGCCTTCGCACGAACGCTCGACGACTGCCTCGACGCCATCGCGCGTATCCAGAACGACTCGCGCGCAAAAGGAGGCGTCTCCGAGCGCCCTCGATGGCCCCTCATCGTCCTGCGGACGCCCAAAGGTTGGACCGGACCCCGCGAAGTCGACGGCGTCCCCGTCGAGGGCACCTTCCGCGCGCATCAAGTCCCGCTCAACGGCGTTCGAACGAACCCCGAGCACCTCGCGATGCTCGAGCGATGGATGAAGAGCTACCGCCCGGAGGAGCTCTTCGACAAGCGCGGCCGCCTCGTCCCGGAGCTCGCAGCGCTGGCGCCGAAAGGTGAGCGGCGTATGGGCGCGAGTCCGCACGCGAACGCCGGAAGAAAAGCGAAGGCGCTCGATCTTCCGCCGGTCGCCGCCTACGCGCTCCCCGTCGCGGCCCCTGGCTCCGAGCGGAAGGAGTCGACGAGGCAGCTCGGCGAGATGCTGCGAGACATCTACGAACGAAACCCATCGAGCTTCCGTCTCTTCTGTCCCGACGAAACGAGCTCGAATCGCCTCGGCGCCGTCTTCGAGCGCGAAGCGCGCTGTCTGGTCGAGCGTACGATCTCGAACGACGACCACGTTTCACCAAACGGTCGCGTCATGGAGGTCCTGAGCGAGCACAACTGCGAGGGATGGCTCGAAGGCTATGTCCTCACCGGGCGCCACGGCCTGTTCGCGACGTACGAAGCGTTCGCTCTCATCGTCGCGTCGATGACGACCCAGCACGCAAAGTGGCTCGAAGCGTCCCAGGAGCTTCCTTGGCGTGCGCCCGTTCCCTCGCTGAACGTCTTGCTGACGTCGACCTGCTGGCGCAACGACCACAACGGCTTCAGCCATCAGGGACCGGGGTTCATGGACACGCTCCTCTCGAAGAAAGGGACCGTGGCTCGGATCTACCTTCCGCCGGACGCCAACTGCCTCTTGTCGGTCGCGGACCACTGCTTCCAAAGCAAGAGCTACGTGAACCTGATCATCATCGACAAGCAACCGCAGCTGCAATGGCTCGACATGGAGACCGCACGCGACCACTGCGCGCGTGGCGCCTCCGTCTGGGAATGGGCCAGCTCCGACGGCGGCGGCTCTCCGGACGTCGTCCTCGCGTGCGCGGGCGACATCGCGACACAGGAGACCCTGGCGGCGGCCTGGTGGCTCCGCAAGAAGGCTCCCAAACTCAAGGTGCGCGTGGTGAACGTGGTCGACCTGATGTCGCTCGCCTCCCCGACCGAGCATCCCCACGGTATGTCGGCCGAGCGCTTCGAGGCTTTGTTCACGAACGATGCCGACGTCGTCTTCGCCTTCCACGGTTATGCCGGCGCGGTGCACCAGCTCCTGCACGGCCGCCCCAATCCGACTCGCTTCCATGTCCGCGGCTACCGCGAAGAAGGGACGACGACGACTCCCTTCGATATGGTCGTCTTGAACCTGACGAGCCGGTTCCATCTCGCGATCGAAGCGATGCGCCGCGCGCGCCGTCCGCCGGACCACGCGGAGGTGCTCGCCGATGAATGCAGAGAGATCCTCCGGAAGCACACCGCGTACGTCCGCGAGCACTTCGAGGACATGCCGGAAATCCAGGCATGGACGTGGAACGGACCGTGAAATCGTCGTCGGTGGAGGCCGCTGAAACACCCCTCAGGCGAGCGCCCGCCGAAGGAGGGTGCGCTTCACGATCTCGACGAGGGCGAGGTACGTGACCGTCGCAACGGCGAGGAACAGGAAGAACACCGCGGGGAGAGGCACGAAGCCCAGCACCTCTGCACCCGGCAAAAAAAGGAAGGACGAGGCCGAGGCCGACGATGCCGAGCGTGGTCAGGAGAAGTGCCCGGCTCGGACGACTTTTGAACGGGTTCGATGCGGTGCGGATCACGAAGATGACCAACGTCTGCGTCGCGAGCGATTCGACGAACCACCCCGTGTGAAAGAGGGGCGCGGGCGCGTGGAGGACCTTCAGCAAGACGAAGAAGGTCGCGAAGTCGTAGAGCGAGCTCACGGGACCGACGGCGATCATGAACCGCCGGATGAGTCCCACGTCCCAGCGGTGCGGCCGGCGTACGAAGCTCCGATCGACGTTGTCCGAGGGGATCGTGACTTGGGCGAGGTCGTAGAGAAAGTTGTTCAGCAAGATCTGCATCGGGAGCATCGGCAGGAACGGCAAGAACAGAGCGCCTCCCGCCATGCTGAACATGTTGCCGAAGCTCGAGCTGGTTCCCATGAGGAGATATTTCATGACGTTCCCGAACGCCCTTCGGCCTTCGAGGACCCCGACGCGGAGGACCTCGAGTCCCGGCTCGAGGAGGATGATCTCGGCCGCTTCCTTCGCCACATCGACGGCGCCGGCGACGGAGACGCCGACGTCCGCCGCGTGGAGCGAAGGTGCATCGTTGATCCCGTCACCGATGTAACCGACGACGTGCCCTCGGGCACGGAGCGCCTTCAGCACCCGGCTTTTCTGAGCGGGGTTGAGGCGCGCAAACACGTGCGTCCTCTCTGCCCGATGAGCCAACGCGGGATCGGTCAGCCTGTCGATGTCGCGACCAAGGAGGAGGTGCTTCGTCGAGATCCCGACAGTGTCGCAGACGTGACGGGCGACGAGCTCGCTGTCCCCGGTGAGCACCTTAACGACGATTCCTTCCTTTCGGAGCGCATGAACGACGGTTCGCGCGTCGTCGCGCGGAGGATCGACGAACGCCAGAAATCCCGCCAGGGTCAGCTCGCGTTCGTCGTCGCGCGTGAAACCACCGTTCTTCGTCACCGCCGAGTAGGCGACAGCGAGCACACGGTAACCGGCCTCGCCGAGCTCTCGAAACGTGGCCTCGCACCGTCGTCGCGACTCTGCATCGAGCGGCCTCGCAACTCCGTCGACCTCGTAGGTGGTCGTGACGGAGAGGACGTGCTCGGGCGCTCCTTTCGTCACGACGACGGTCTCACCATCACGCTGCGCAACGACGCTCACGCGGCGGCGCTCGAAGTCGAAGGGGATCTCGTCGACCTTCGCGAATCCGGAGATGTCGGGGTGGTCGTGCCGTAGTACGGCCGAGTCGAGCGGGTTCAGCTTCGCCTTCTGGAGAACGGCCTCGTCGATCGGATTATCGATACCGCTTTCGAAGTAGCTGTTGACGTACGCGAGGAGGAGCGGCCGCTCGGACGTGGCTCCGAATGGGTCGACGTGACGCTCGAGTCGCATCTCGCCCGTCGTGAGCGTTCCCGTCTTGTCGCAGCAGAGGACGTCGATGCTCCCGAAGTTCTGAATCGCCGCGAGGTTTTTCACGATGACCTTCGCCCGCGCCATGCGCACCGCGCCTCGGGTCAACGTGAGGGTGGTGATCATCGGCAGGAACTCGGGCGTGAGCCCCACCGCCAGCGCGGTCGCGAAGAGCAGCGACTCGAGCGGATCGCGCCGCAACACCGACATGACGACGATGACGAACAGGACGAGGAAGACGACCGTCTTCAGGATGAGGACGCCGAACTGCACGAGACCGCGTTCGAACTCCGACGGCGGCGGGCGTCGCGTGAGATCCTTGGCGATGGATCCGAACTCGGTTCGAGGTCCCGTGGCCGTGACGAGGGCGATGGCATTTCCGCTCACGACCGACGAGCCCATCGATACGGCGTGGCCTCCCCCGTTGACTTCCTTCTCGACGGGAAGGGACTCGCCGGTGAGGGCGGCCTCACTGACGTGGAGGTCCTTGGCTTCGAGCAACCTCGCGTCCGCCGGCACCATATCTCCCGCGGAGAGCCGAATGACGTCGCCCGGAACGACGCAGCGCCGCGCGATCTCTTTCCAGACACCGTCACGACGAACAGAGGCTGTCTGCGCGACCTGTGCCTTCAACGCGTCGGCCGCCCGTTCCGAACGACGCGTCTGCACGAATTCCACGGCGATGCTCACCGCGATGATCGCGAGGACCACGAGTGCATTCACGACGTCCCGAAGGGCAGCCGAGACCACGCACGCGACGATGAGGATCAGGACGAGCGGGCTCGTGAAGCGCTGAACGATTTGGGCGACGAGCGGCCGCCGCGTCGAGACGACGGGTTCGTTCGGCCCAACGGCCGCCAAAAGAGCTTCGGCTCGCTCCTGGGTCAGGCCCTCTGCACCGGCGCGGTCCAAGGGTGGGACGTCGATGTGTCGCGACGGCTCGGAGGCGATCGCCGCCGTCGTCATCGCAAAAGCTCGTTTTCAGAGCCGCATTCGATGCGCATCGCAGGCGCAGCTGCACGTTCCGTGCGAAGCCCCGGCCCCGCCCGAATCGAATGGACTGGCCGCGCGCGTTGCGCCGGCGCGCAAAATCCGCGCTACAACCCGGCGACTTGGAAGATGCTCCCGGTGGCGTAGCCGAGCAGGGCCGATACAGTCCCGATGCAAGCCAGCTCGAGGCCGCTCTTCCAAGGCCGCCCGACCGTCGCTTTCGCCTTGTAAGCGCCCAGCGCGAACAGCGCTGCCGCGGAAAGCACGACCGCAGCGCTCGCTGCTGCCCTTACGGGAACGAGGGCGAACGGGCCGAGGGGAAGGAGCGAGCCGAAGAGCGACGCCAAGCCCACAACGCACGCGGAACGCAAGCTCGCACGCACGGTTGTGTCTTTGAGCCCGTGTTCCTCGCTCATCATCACGGCGACCCAGACGTCTTTGTTGCTCGTGATCGTTTCGACGATGCGGTCGAGAAGCTCGCCCGTGAAACCTTTTCTGGCGTAAATTTCCCTGATCTCGCTCCGTTCCAGCTCGGGAACGGCCTCGATGTGACGGTACTCGCGTGCGCGCTCTCCGCGGTAGGTGTCGCCCAAGGCGACGCTCGACGTGTAGGCGACGGCGGCCATCGATACCGACTCCGCCAATGCTGCGGCGAGACCGGCGACGAGGACGAGCCGCTGGCTCTGGCTTGCCGCCGCGACGCCTAGAATGACTCCGAGTACGTTCACGAGCCCGTCTTGCCCGCCGAGGATGACGTCGGACAGCCAGGATGCGCGGCGATGGGGGTCCGAACGCTCGTGGTGTCGGCGGTCGGCTCGTGATGGCAGGAGGGTGCTCATGCCGAGACGGGAGCACTCCTTGTGCCGTGTGGCACTCGAGCTGCATTCAGGCTCGACGGAGGACAGCCATGTCTCTCGCGAGATTTCTCAAACCGACGGTGGTGGCGGACGAAAAGGAACCCGTGCGCTCGATCGCGCGGATGCTTCGAGACGAGCACGTCGGATGCGTCGTGATCACGCGGGGACGACACCCGGTGGGGATCATCACCGATCGAGACATCGCGATCCGCATCGTCGCCGAGGGGCGCGATCCGGCCGTGACGGCAGCGGACGTCATGACGTACGACCCGATCGTCGTGGCCGAAGACGAGAGCATCGAGACCGCCGCGTACAAGATGCGCAAACACGGCATTCGACGCCTTCCCGTCGTGACTGGGGACGGGGCCATCGCAGGGATGGTCACTGCGGATGACTTGGTCATGCTCCTCGGGCGCGAGCTGGCCGATCTGGGGCACGGACTCGCGGAGAGCGCCGACACGGACGACAGCCGCTGAGTCGATTCGCACGGTCAGGTGCGCTCCGTCGCGACGTGGTCTGTTTCATCGACCCAACTCTTGCAGAGGCCGACGTCATGAGAATCTTCTTGGTCGTTCTGCTCGTGTTCCACGGCGCGATTCACTTCTTCGGGTTCTTGCGCTGGTGCAGGCTGGCGGCGGTCCCGCAGCTCGGCGGGCGGACGCTCGTCACCTTGTCGCCCTCCGCTGGCCTGGTGTTCGGTGTTCTTTGGCTCGTCGCGTTCGTGTTGCTGCTCGTCGGCGCAGGACTTCTGATCGTCCGCAGCGACTCGTGGTGGCTCGTGGCGTTTGCCGGGATCGCGCTATCGCAGGGACTCGTGATCGTGGCCTGGCCGGATGCGAAGTTCGGGACAATTGCAAATGCTCTCATTGCGGTTGCCGTGCTGGTCTCCGCAGCCCATGCGAAGCTCGTGCACGCGATCGACGGCGAGGCGAAAGCGCTGTTGGGGCGATCACCCGAGCGAAACGGGAGCGCCATCGTGGAAGCGGACCTCGCGCGCCTCCCGCCTCCGGTCCGGCGATGGCTCGTGGCTTCTGGCGTCGTCGGCTGCGAGCGCGCCCACACGATTCGTCTCAAACAACGCGGCGAGCTTCGAAGCGAAGTGGATCAGTCTTGGATGCCCGTCCAGGCAGAGCAGTACTTCTCCGTCGACGATCCGGGATTCGTCTGGAAGGTCGAAGCGACGATGATGCGCGTTCTTCCCGTCACCGGTCGCGATCGACTCGTCGGCGGCGAAGGGCACATGCTCATCAAGGTAGCTTCTCTCGTGGACGTCGCGGACGCGGCCGACGACAAGATCGCGCTCGGCGCCATGCTGCGCTTCTTGGGAGAGATCGTCTGGTTCCCCTCCGCGGCGCTCTCTCCCTACATCGTCTGGGAGCCCGTGGACGACGCTCGGGCGAGAGCGACCATGCGTTACGGGGCGCGAATGGTCACCGCGGAGTTTACCGTCGACGGGCGCGGACGTGTAACGGGCGTGACCGCCGACCGATACCTCGGCGGCGGCCCCGACGCGAAGCTCACGCCGTGGTTCATCCCGTGCACGGAATGGCGAGTCGTTCGTGGCATCGAGATGCCGGTTCGCGGCAACGCCATCTGGCGACTGCCGCAAGGCGACTTCGACTACTACCGCTGGGAAATTCTCGACGTGGAGGCGAATCATCCGGAGCTCTACTCAGGACGACGTGGTGGCTCGACGAGCGTGTCCTCCGACCCGATCTCGCTCGTGACGTCTTCTTGAGGGATGTTTGCAGATCGCACTGAGCCCGCCGGTACACGTCAATCCACTGGTACGCAGTTCCAACCGCAGTCGCACAGGCACATGTACGTGTAGCCGTTCTCCGAGCAGTCGAACCCTCGCGTGGTGTCGTCGTGAGGGTAGCCGTAGTTGCACCAGTCGGGATCGCCGCAACTACACCCCTCGATCTGGATCGTGAGGTTGCCCGGTTTCGCGCTCGCCCCGGCGCCCGGGCGAGCGCGCACTTCGACGGGGCCGCTCCGGTGGACGACAGCTGGAGACGTCGCATCGGTGGTCGATTTTGCGGAGCTACATGCTGCCAACGGTGAGAGTGTGAGCGCGAGGGTGGTGAGAAACGTACCGAGCTTTTGCATAAGGACCTCCCGGGTGGAACTCGCGACGACCAGCGATCTCTTACGGGAGGCCAAGCGCACGCGCAATGCCTCGGCGGTCAGCCCATTCGGGTTGAGAGGTGGCATGTTACGGTGAAAGGCACGCGGCGTGCCGGTGGCCGGCGCCGAGGTCGCTCACTTCACCCAGGCGCCGGCCGGACGATCACTCCATAAGGGCGACCGTTCTGGAGAGAACAGAAACGGATCGCTCGACACCTTCAGGCCCACGCGTCCAATTTCGATCTCCTCGCCTTCTCCCAGCGCCAGGCGGCCCACGATCTCGTAGCGGCCCTCCTCGGAAGGCGCGCACGCGACGGGGGCCTGAGCGACGTGCATGGCACCAGGGGCGAGTTGCTCCGGAAATGGGATCGATCCAGCCTGCCCTGAGCACGGCAACGGCGAACCTTTCTTGTACGTGAGGAACGCGAGACGCGCTGGACCTACGGCGATCGCATGGCTCGCACCGTTCATGACCGAAACCACGACGTGATAGTCTCCTCGAGCCCAAGCCTCCTTCGGCAACGGGTGCGTCATCCGTCCGCCCGTCATCGCGACGAAGAGGCCTGGGCGCGACGGATACGGGCGTGGACCGCCGATCCCCTCCTCCATGACGTCGAGGGAGAACGCACCTGCGGCGTCGCCTCGCTCGCCCTTCGCGTCGCCCGGAAACGCGGCGTAGACGGTCACGGAGTAGCGACCCGGAAGGGCCTTCAGCGCCGGATGGCGAGCGAGAGCTCGGAGCTTCATCGGATGCCCCCTCCCCGAGAATGCGAAGCTCCGCGGAGGGCGGTGAGCGGCACCGCGAACGTCTCGATATCGGAGTTGCCTAGCACGAGCTCGGAGAGCCACCGGCGAATGTCGTGGCGGAGAGCGCTCACCGAAGGCATACCGTCGTCGACCGTGTGACCGTGCACCATCCGCCCCCTCCGCAGAGTTCGACCCATTGAAAACAACGAAACATGCGCACGGCCTCACCCGCGCGCATGCGTGGAGAATCGGCGCTCCATGTGGCTGCCGAGCGCGTCCGCGCTACGGAGCGTGCGGCTGCGACACATCTTTGAAATGACGGGAGTCGATGACTAGCGGCACGCGCGTCCATTTCGATCTGGGACGGCTTCTTGTGCAGGCCGCATTCATTCGCCGGACACCGTCCTGCGCTTTGCTCTCGAGCGCGCCGCGGTCCGCAGGATCGACCGGGACGAGCTCGACCCGGGCGCCGGCTTTGACGTCCGTGACCGTCGCGCGCGTGGGCGGGAGCTGCATCGCGTGAAGGCCGTGCTGACCGCCCTGGCCGTGAGTGCCCGCGTGGCCGAGCCCGAGGTGCGCGTCGGGACCATGGAACTCTGCCGCGTGGCGGGTTCGCGCCCGAAGCTCGTCGACGCGCTCGGGCGCAGTAAGGAACGTGAGCGCGACGCCCTGCTCGTCGCTCTCGATCGTCGCGAGCGCGCCCGACACACCGAGGGGGCACCCGGTCACCATCGGGCCCGGCATCACTGCGGCAGGCTTGCCCACCGCCGACTCCGTGCTCGCCGTACAGCCGACGAACGCAAGAACCAACCCGACTGTCATCATCCTACCGACGACCATGTCAAACCTCCGTTCACCGGGTCCTCAAATGAGCGAAGAGCAGAGTTCGTGCCGAGGAGATGCTGGACGGGAGGCCGGACGGGCGCGATTTCAAATCGCCGATGTCGCGGCACTGGATGACCGGCGGCGGTGCCGACCGTCGGCATCGTTCGGCTCAGGAGGACGTTCCTACCGGTATCGCCGTCGGGTCGGCGTCTTCGAGCGACTCGTGCGCCGCACGATATGCGTTGGAGCGCAAACCTCGCGCCGGCCGGGGCTTCGTCCCACGGGAGCCGTCCGAGGCGCTCATCCTCGCGACGCGATCCGCGTCGGGGTCTCCGAAGGTGGCATCGAGGCTGCTTTACCCAACTCACATCAGGAGGCGTCATGGCCACGAGATCCGAGCAGTATCGAGCGAACGAGGAGCGCAGCGGCGAGGCCAAGCGAGCGGTACGAGCGAGCCGATCGAAGCCGGGCGTCCCGCCCACAAAGAGGACGCGCGAGAAGCAGCACGCAGAGAAGAATGCGACATACGCGATGGAGCCGGTTCCGGAAGGGGGGAGGCCTTCGCGAAAGTCGACTCGCAAGAGCGCCAATCGCGCGAAGCCCGATGCGACGTTCAATCTCGTCGAGGAGCTGCGTAAGAGCTCACCGACCGCGCGATTCCGCAAGACGCGGGCGCGCGTCCGGCGAACGGGCGGAGGAGCGTCATGAGCGCGTTCAAGAGCATCCTCGTCCCCACCGACTTCGGCGAAGCTGCGAACGGCGCGATCGATCTCGCGATCGAGCTCGGCGCGAAGTTCGGCTCGAAGCTCACGCTCGTCCACGCGTTTACGCTCCCCGTGACGGACGGAGCCTACGGCGCGGGGCTCTCGTGGCCTATCGACGACCTCGCGGCGGCTGCGAAGACCGAGCTCGATTGCACCCTCCGTAGGGTGCGCGAACGCTATCCGGCCGCCGACGGCTTCGTCGTTTGTGGCGACCCGTGCAGCCAGATCCTCGACGCGATCGAGACGAGCGGCGCCGATCTCGTCGTGATGGGAACGCACGGCCGGCGGGGGCTCTCGCGCGTCTTCCTCGGGAGTGTCGCCGAGAAGGTGGTGCGCCTCTCACCGGTTCCGGTGGTGACGGTGTCCGGGAGCGAGGCGCGGCGAGCCAAGGCAAAAGTCATAGTCGCCACCGCGCAGCCGACGACATAGGGCGAGCACCCGCGCGCCGGCGAAGGACCACCACGCCGGCGGTGCACCGTCACTCGCGTTCAGGGAGGATCAAGAGCCGTGCTCGCCGCGCGCGTCCTCGGGCGCGCCGCCGCGCGCATCCATCCCGTAGTCGCGCACGACCGCGGCGACGCGGAGGCGGTAGTCGCGGAAGATCGCCGCGCGGCCGGCTGCCTGCGCGGCGCGGTGTGCCGTGGCGCGCCGCCACCGGGCGACCGCCGCCTCGTCGCGGAAGAACGAGAGCGAGAGGAGCTTCGCGGGATCCGCGACGCTGCGGAAGCGCTCGACCGACACGAAGCCGTCGATCGACTCGAGCTCGGCGCGGAGCTCGGCGGCGAGAGCGAGGTACGCCTCCTCCTCGCCCTCGCGCGGCCACACCTCGAAGAGGACGGCGATCACCGCAGCGCCTCGCCGCGCGGCGGCAGGAACAGCGTGCCGGCGACCCCTTCGACGAACGTGCGCTCCTCGCGCAGGACGAAGCGCTTCTCCTGGGCCGCGGCGAAGTTCGCGCGCCCCTCGGGGTCCTCCTTCAAGCGGGCGCGGTACGCCTCGTACGCGGCGAGCCCGTCGAACGCGATGACGCCCCACGCGACGTCGTTCGTCCCCTCGTGCGGGAGGAAGTAGCCGAGGAGGCGGCCGCCGCAGCGCGGGATGATGCGCCCCCACGCCTCGGCGTACGCGCGGAACGCGTCGCGCTGGAATGGATCGATCTGATAGCGGATGAAGCAGGCGATGGTCATACGCGCACCGTAGCGCCGTCGCGCCGCGCGACGCTTTTGCGCCCGCAAAACCGTGGCGCGCGTGCCGGCGCTATCCTGGTCGAGATGAGCAGTCGCTTCGCGATCGCCGACGTCGCCGCGCTGGTCGGCGAGCCGACGCGCGCCGCCATCCTCCTCGCGCTCCTCGACGGGCGCGCCCTCCCTGCGGGGGAGCTCGCGCGCGCGGCGGATTTGTCTGCGCCGGCGACCAGCCTCCACCTCGCCAAGCTCGTGCACGGCGGGCTCCTC